>OHIY01000073.1_pt1 | contig 60389 bp, 46 predicted proteins | sample 1568351 | NCBI WGS metagenome assembly OHIY01 (sample SAMEA3879547, study PRJEB24766) | human gut metagenome | biome: human-associated habitat; feature: feces | place: USA | collected 1985/1987 | reverse complement strand
CCCTCTCGCGGCAGAGTATCGTGTAGTCGATGAGCACGATACCGTTCTTCACCACGATACCGATCAGCATGATGATACCTATCAGCGCCATGACTCCGAGAGCCTCTCCGGCCAGCTCCAGTCCGAGGAACACTCCGACGAGCGCGAACGGCAGGGAGAACATTATCACGAAAGGCGCCATCAGGGCCTCGAACTGGGAGGCCATGACCATGTAGACGAGGATTATCATCAGCACCACCAGCACGAGCAGGTCGGCGAACATGTCCTGCTGGTCCTCATAGTCACCGGCAATTACGACCGAAATCTCGATAGGAATCTCGGTGGCGTCTATCGCCTGCTGGGCGGTGGCCACGGCCTCGCTCAACGCCGCTCCGTCGGCCACGATGCCGCTCACGGTCACCAGACGCTCGCGGTCCTTACGCTCGATGGTAGGAGGCACGAGGGTCTCGACAACATTGCCGAGGTCCTTCATCCTGACCTGCTGGCCGAAGCCGTTGGTCACCATGATGTTCTCGAGGTCCTCGACCCTGGTGCGGTATTCGGGAGAATAGCGCACGCGGATGTCGTATTCCTCTCCGTCTTCGCGGTAGTAGGAGCTCAGCGAACCGCTCATCGCCGCACTGAAGGCAGCGCCCGCAGTGGTGGAGTTCAGGCCGTTGAGCGCAAGCTTGGTACGGTCGAAGTCCATCTGGAGCTCGGGGGTGTACTCGTCGCGGCTCATGGTCACCTGGGTGTACATCGGGCTCTTGAGCATCTGTTCCTGGAGCAGGCGGGCCACGCGGTCGGTCTCGGTGAAGTCGTAGCCGTAGACCTCGACGTCGACGGTGGAAGCTCCGCCCATTCCGCCGCCGCCTTCGGTGACGGTGGCCTTGCGGACTTCAGGATACTGGCCGATCACGCCTCTGACCACATCGGCAATCTGGGCCGAAGTACGCTCGCGGTCGCCGCTGGAGCCGATGTTCACGGTGAAGGAAATCAGCTGGGTACCGTTGTCCTGCATGCTGGCGAAGGTGTTGTCGGAATCCGCCTGTCCGAAGGTGTAGTTGATGATCTCCGCCTCGGGAACCGCCGCCACGATGTCATCGTTGATGCGCTTCGCGAAATCGGCGGTCACTTCCTGGGCCGTACCCATGGGCAGCTCGATGGTGGCCGAGATACGGTCGGAGTCGGAGTGAGGGAAGTATTCGGTGGTGAGCCTGGGGATGAAGATCACCATGGCTATCACGAACACGGCCGCGAAGGTCAGGATGGTCACCCTCCTGCGCTTGGTGCACCAGTGGATCACGTGGGCGTAGCCCCTGGAAATCCAGTCGAGGAAGCGGTTGATCGGGACGAATATGAAGTTGTAGGCCTTTCCGTGCTTGACATCAGCCTTGAGCCAGCGTGAGCAGAGCATGGGCACGAAGGTCAGCGCGGCGGCCACGGAGATGATCATGATGATGCTGACTATCCATCCGAGCTGCTGGAACATGATTCCCGCCATACCGCTGATCATGGTCAGGGGCAGGAACACGCAGAGCATCGTGAGGGTGGACGCCATTACGGAGATGCCCACCTCGGAGGTTCCGTGGACGGCGGCCTCCTTGGGCTTCTCTCCTCTCGAGAGGTGCGTCGTAATGTTCTCGAGCACCACGATGGAGTCGTCCACGACCATACCGATCGCTATTGACAGCGCGGACATGGAGATGATGTTCAGCGTGTTGCCGGTCGCGAACAGATAGATCAGCGATGCCAGCAGGGCCAGAGGGATGGACAGTATGATGATGAACGTCGATTTCCAGTTGCCAAGGAAGACGAAAACCACGAGCGACACGATGATGAACGTGATGATGATGGTCTCCACGAGGGTGTTGATGGAATCGATGATTTCGGTGGAACCGTCGTAGACCGTGGAGATCTTGATGTCGGAGGGAAGGGTCTCCTCTATTTCGGCCAGACGTTCCTTGACACCCCTGATCACGTTCACGGTATTGGCTCCGGACTGCTTCTGGATGATGATTCGTGCAGAGCGCTCGCCGTTGGTGTAGGACTCCTGCTCGCGCTCCTCCTGTCCGTCGTTGACCGTGGCCACGTCCCTGAGGTAGATGGCCCTGCCGTCGACCGAACCCACCACGATGTCAAGCAGTTCCGAGGGATCGGTGAACTCCTTCTGCACGCGCAGGGTGTAGGTCTCCGAACCGATGTCGATGTAGCCCGAGGGAAGGTTCTTGTTCTCGGCCGAGATCACGGATGATATTCCGCTGATGCTCAGTCCGTACGCCTCCAGCTTGTTGGGATCGCAGTAGACCTGAATCTCGCGGGTGGGGGCTCCCGCAACCGACACGGTACCGACTCCGTTCACACGGGCGAGAGGAGTGGTCACCTTGTCGTCAAGTATCTTGTCGAGGCCCGCAAGGCTCACGTCCGCAGTCGCGGAGAGCATCATGACGGGCATGTCGTCGGCGCTGAACTTGAATATCACGGGCATGGTCGCGCCGTCGGGCAGGGTCGAATTGACAAGGTCCAATTTGTCGCGGACATTGTTCGTCGCCTCCTCTATGTCAACGCCGTATTCGAATTCGAGAGTAAGCAGGGAGATGTTCTCCTTGGACTGGGAAGTAAGGTCCTTGAGGTCTTCCACGCCGTTGAGGGCGTTCTCGAGCACCTTCGTGAGGTTGGTCTCGATATCCTCGGCGTTCGCTCCGGGATATGAAGACATCACCATGATTACATTTGAGTCAAACTCCGGGAACTGCGCGATCGATGTCTTCACGAGGGAGAAGACTCCCAGAATCGCGAATGCGATGAAGACAAGGGTCGTCGTTACCGGCTTGTTGACCGCCGAACGTATTATACTCATCCTACTACCTCCACTTTATCGCCCTCGTTCAGGCTTGAGTTGCCGGTGACCACCACGGTCTCGCCCTCCTCCAAGCCTGAAAGAATCTCATAATTGCCGTCGAAATGGAGGCCGAGCGTCACGACTCTGGCCTCGACGGTGTTGTCGCTGTTGAGCACGAATACGGTGCGCACGCCGGAACCCTGCTGCTTGAGCACGGCGGTGTCAGGCAGCACCACGCTGTCGTTGATGCCGAAGGTTACGGTCACGCGGGCGTACATTCCCGGACGTATGGCCCTGTCGGTGTTGGCTACATGGACTTCGGCGTTGAAGGTATGCGAGCTGGCGTCGATTACGGGATAGACCCTGACAACAGAACCGCTGAAGGTCCTTCCGGGAATCGCGTCAACGGTCAGGCTGACCTTGTCGCCCTGCTTCACCTTGGTGTAGTCCATCTCGGAGATGGGGACCAGCATCTTCACCGGGGTGATCTGCTGGAGGGTGTAGATGGGCGATGACATCGCATACATGTCGCCGCTGTCGTAGTTGCGGGCGGTGATGACTCCGTCCACGGGAGCGACCAGCACGGTGTTCTCGAGCAGGTTGTCGTAAGTGCTCTTGGACACGTTGTAGGTGAGCTCCGCGGTCTCGTAGTCCGACTGGGACACTCCGCCTTCCTCATAGAGGGCCTTTATGCGCTCCAGCTCGGTCTCGTTGTTCTTGAGGGTGAGGGCGGCCTGGTCAAGCTGCGCCCTGTCCATCTCGGCAAGCACCTGGCCCTTCTCCACGAAGTCGCCGACCTCCACGTTCAGCTTGCGGATACGGCCAGCCGCCTGGGAGGCTATGTTGTTGACCACGTTGGCCTGCACGGTGGAAGAATATACTCCTGTCTGGGGAACGTTCTGTTTTTCCGTAACCGTAACGGTCACTTTCGGTGTCTGCGGTGCGACGGTCGTCACCTGCTCGTCGCCCTTGTTTCCTGCGCAGCCGGCCAGTACGAAGGCCAGGGCGCTTCCTGCCAAAATTAAGCTTCTGTTATTCATTGTCTTTTGTGTTGTTCAGTTGGACATTGCCCTCGCCGTCTATGAAATCAGCACCGACGGTGCTTTCGAGGCTGGACTTGGCTATCACGAAATCATAAATCGCCTGTGAGACCGCGAGCTGCGACTGGGTGAGCGCGAGCTGGGCGTCGTTGAGGTCGGTCAGGGTGCTGCTTCCCACCTGGTACGACCTGGCGGTGATGTTGTATGCCTTCTCGGCCGACTCCAATGCCGTCTGGGAGGCTCCGTAGCTCTTCATGGCCGTCTCCATCTGGTTGAGATTCTGCCTGATGGATATCTTCAGCTGCCTTTCGGTGTCGGCCCTCTGGACATCCAGCTCCGCGGCCTGCACCTGGGCCTGCTTGATTGCGCTGTGGCGCTTTCCTCCGGCGAAGATGGGGATCTGCAGTGTCAGACCGACGTAGGAATAAGGTGACCACCTGTATTCACTGAAGTTGAAGTCGTTGGTCATAGCGTTGAAATTGTAGGAGAATGCCAGCGAGAGCGTGGGGATGTTGGCATATTTCTGCATCTTGATGGTGTTGGCGAGCTGCTCCGCCTGGATTGCCAGCTGCCTCATGGTGCTGTTGTTCTCCAGCGAGAGCGAATCCGAAGCCGAATCGGCCATGTCGCCGAGCATGCGGTTGGCATAGTCGCCGAGGGTCTCTGACACGTCTATGTTCTCGTCGAGGTTCACTCCCATCACGGCCTTGAGCTGCCACAGGGACAGAATCACCGAGCTCTCGGCGTTGTAGACATCGGGAATCGCATTGGCGAGCGTGGTCTTGGCCCTCGTGAGCTCCAGTTCGGAAGCCTTGCGGGCGTTGTACTTCATCTCGACCAGCTTGTAGTTCTCAAGGGCGTTCTCGTACACCGACTTGTAGACCTCGAAGGCCTCCTTCGCGAGCAGGCAGCCGAAATATGCCTGCTTCACCTGATTCACCATCTCCAGGCGCGAACTTCTCGCGGCCTCCACGGCCAGCTCCACGTCCTGGTCGGAAATCTTCAGGCTCTGCCAGAGCTGGGCGTTGACCAGAGGCATGGAAGCCGTGATTCCGGCCGACCATGTGTTCCAGCGGCCGACCTCGATTCCTCCTCCGGAGGAGGTCTGCGAGCTTCCGGTCGAACCGGCGTCAGAGCCGGTATCGGAGCCCCCGCCAGCGCCGCCCATGTCCCCCATGTCGAAGTCCATGTACATCACCTGTTTCTCGATGGTTCTCTGATAGGACGCGTTTCCGTCTATCTGGGGGAAAAGCGAGGCGTAGGTGCCCTTCCTGGCATATCCCGTCCTCTCTATCTCCATGTCCGCCACCTTGACGGAAGCATTCTCGCTCAACGCGATCTGCAGCGCCTGTTCCAGATTGATCAGCTTAGGTGCCGCGCTGCTGTCGGCCTGCTGGACATTGTCCTGTGCAAACGCCGCCAAACTGCCGAAAAGAGCGGCGGCAACCAACATAATTAACTTTCTAACCATATTCTTTAATAAAAATCCTCGCCCTTTGCGCAAAAATTATGCCATTTTGAGGGCGGAATTATATCCGCAAAGCGTTCAGGCTCTGAGAGAAAGCCGCCGTTTCCCGTCCGTTCTCATCGGCCGGGAAACGTAAGTCATACCACGTAGCGCAAGTTACGCCTTTCTTGAAGCCGGGCCGCGGCCCGCATTATGGGCCGGACGGACGATTGCAGCCGGAGTCTTATGCAGACAGGAGTATACCAGCAGCCCTATGCCGAGCAGCACGAAGGGGATTGAAAGCAGCTGGCCCATGTTCAGCACCATGTTCTCCTCGAATCCGACCTGTGGTTCCTTGATGAACTCTATCAGGAACCTCATCCCGAAGCAGACTATTAAGAAGAAGCCGATGAAAAAGCCCCTGTAGACCTTGTCGAGCTTGTATTTATAGACCCACACAAGTATCAGTCCCAAAATCAGATACGACAGAGCCTCGTAAATCTGGGTCGGGTGCTTGGGCTCGGTCTCGCCGTTGCGTCCGAAAATGAAGCCCCAGGGAAGGGAGGTCACGTCGCCGTAGATTTCGGAATTGAAAAGATTGCCGAGCCTTATCATGCAGCCGGCAAACGCCACCGCTATGCAGAGCCTGTCGAGTATCCAGAGGAAATCGAAACCGTTCTTCCTGCCATAATGTCTTGCGAACCACCACATTGCCAGCAGCAGCCCTATCGCCCCTCCGTGGCTGGCGAGCCCGCCCTTCCACGGCATGAAGATTTCAAGGAAGCCCTTCCACGAACCGAGGTAGTAGTCCGGCTGATAGAAAAGGCAATGGCCCAGGCGGGCGCCCACTATCGTGGCCACTATCAGGGTGATGAGCAGCGGATCCATGAGGCTGAGATCGACCTTCTCCCTCTTGAAGAACCATTTGAAAAGATACCATCCGATGAAGAAGCCGGAGGCGAACAGCAGGGAGTACCATCTCAGCCCGCCGTTGCCGATATGTATCAGGAACGGGTCCGCGTTCCAGTTCACTGCAAGCAAAGTCAGCATTTTCCGCAAATTTTACAGTCAGCAAAGATACGCAGAACCCGGGAGCAATGCAAGAAAAGGGGGCCGCAGTGCATACGGTCCCCTTTTATTCCGGCTGAAGCAGCTTTATTCGCGGATTGCCGCAATGCCGGGAAGGTCCTTGCCTTCCAGAGCCTCGAGCATGGCGCCGCCGCCGGTGGAAACGTAGCTCACCTTGTCGGCATAACCCATCTGGGTCACGGCAGCTACCGAGTCACCGCCGCCGACGAGGGTATACGCGCCGTTTGCGGTAGCCTCAGCGAGGTCTTCGGCAATCTGAAGGGTTCCCTTGGCGAAGTTGGGCATCTCGAACACGCCCACAGGGCCGTTCCAGAGAATGGTCTTGGAAGCCAGGATGATGTTCTTCCAGTTCTCGAGGGACTTCGGACCGGCGTCCATTCCTTCCCAACCGTCGGGAATCTCATGCGAAGGCACTACCTGCACGTTGGCGTCGTTGCTGAAGGCGTCGCCCACGCGGGTCTGGACTGAAAGGGAGATGTTCACGCCCTTCTCCTTGGCCTTGGCCATGATTTCCTGAGCCTGGGGGATGAGCTCGTCCTCGTGGAGTGAGTTGCCGATTTTTCCGCCCTCGGCCTTGATGAAGGTGTAGCCCATTCCGCCGCAGATGATCAGGTTGTCAACCTTGTCGAGAAGGTTCTCGAGCACTGCGAGCTTGGAGGATACCTTGGCGCCGCCGATGATGGCGGTGAAGGGATGCTGCGCGTTCTTGAGCACGTTGTCGATGGCCTTGATCTCGCCCTCCATCAGGTAGCCGAACATCTTGTCGTTAGGGAAGTACTTGGCTATCAGCGCGGTGGAAGCGTGAGCGCGGTGAGCGGTACCGAAAGCGTCATTGATGTAGCAGTCGGCGTAGGAAGCCAGGGTCTTCACGAACTCCTTCTGGCTCTCCTTCACTGCGGCCTTTGCAGCCTTCTTCTCCTCGTCGGTGGCATCCTCGGCCAGTCCACGGGGCTTGCCCTCCTCCTCGGCATAGAAGCGGAGGTTCTCAAGCAGCAGGGCCTCGCCGGGCTTGAGGGCCGCAACCTCTGCCTGGGCCTTCTGGCAGTCCGGAGCGAATTTCACGGGAACTCCGAGGCATTCGGACACATGGTCTACGATGTGCCTGAGGGAGAACTTGTCCTCCACCTTCTTCGGGCGTCCGAGATGGGACATGATGATGAGAGCTCCGCCGCCTGCAAGAACCTTCTTGAGGGTGGGGATGGCCGCACGGATGCGGGTGTCGTCGGTAATCTCAAACTTGTCGTTGAGGGGGACGTTGAAATCCACGCGTACAATGGCCTTCTTGCCATTGAAGTCGTAAGAGTCGATGTGTTGCTGCATAATTATATGGATGTTTAACTGATTACTATTTTCAATCTCACAAATTTAACAAATTTTCAGAAAAACATTCCGTTTTTGCCAAATCAATAAATAAGCGGTAATTTTGGCGCAAATTAATCTCACCATGGTCGAATATCCCGGAACATACTGGAAGGACTACGAACTGATTGACAGCGGCGCCGGAGAGAAGCTGGAGCGCTTCGGCGACTACGTGCTCGCACGCCCGGAGCCGAAAGCGCTCTGGGACAAAAGCCTGCCGCAGGACGAATGGAACAGGAGGGCGCATACCGTCTTCGTGCCCGGCGCAGGCTTCGGCAGGGCCGGCAAGGAGGACAGCGGCACATGGAAGCAGCTCAGGAAGATGGACGGGCAGTGGTACGTCGGCTACTCCAGCCCGGCGGGACTCAGGATGAGACTGCGCCTCGGGATGACCTCCTTCAAGCATGTGGGAATCTTTCCCGAGCAGGCCCCGAACTGGGAATACATATACTCGCGGACGAGCCTGCTCGCCTCGGGCGGGAACAGGCCGAAGGTGCTGAACCTCTTCGCCTACACGGGAGCCGCCTCCCTCGCCGCCAGGGCCGCCGGGGCGGAAGTGACCCATCTCGACTCCGTCAGGCAGGTGGTGACCTGGGCCCGTGGGAACATGGAGAGTTCGGGGCTTGACGGCATACGCTGGGTGGTCGAGGACGCGATGAAATTCGCCCGGCGCGAGGCCCGCAGGGGCAATCTCTACGACGGCATAATCCTGGACCCTCCCGCATACGGGCACGGCCCCGACGGAGAGAAATGGAAACTCGACGAATGCCTGTTCGATATGCTCAGGACCGTCAGCATGATACTGAAGCCCGAGCGTTCCTTCGTGGTGCTCAACCTGTATTCCAACGGCTATTCCGCCCTGCTGGGCGAAACCCTGGTGCGCGAAGCCTTCAAGGGCGGCGGCCTGAATACGGAAAGCGGGGAGCTCGCCCTGAATGACAGTTTCGGCAAAGCCCTCCCGCTTTCGATAGTGGTACGCGCGGAGCGCGGTCAGTTCCGGCTTCCGTAGGCCTCGGCAGCGGCCATATACATCTGGCTGAACGCGTCCAGCAGCTTTTCGGCGGCCTCGGTGTCGCCTCCGGTCTTCATCTCATCGGACAACAGGTAGATGTAGCCTCCGACCATGTCCAGCTCGTCCGGAGCCCAGTCATAGAACTGGAGATAGAAGTTCGCGCTCACTAGAAGTTCCTCCCCCATCCTGGTCGCCAGGGCGAGAGCCTTCTCGGACTGCCCGAGCGCATAGTAGTCCCTGACCGTCTCCACGACCATGAAGTCGTTGCCGGAGAACCCGAGGGGAACGGTCTCGAGAGGATAGTGCTCCATGACCTCGGCGCAGCGGTCCAGCATCTCGAGGGCCCTGTCGTTCTCGCCCGCCGCCATGAAGGCCTCGGCGCAGGTCACGAAGAGGTTCCTTATCGAAAGCACCCCGAGATGGGTGTACTGGTTCTGGTAGTCGATGAAATAGTCGTCGGCGGCGAGGGCGTCCCAGCTGTAGACCTCGGTCATCTTGCGGTACAACTCGTCGGTGTCGACGAATCCGGCCTGCGTCGTGGTGGTCTTGTTCTTTATGGGCACGAACTTGAACGAATACCCTTCGTATTCAAGGTACTCCTTGATGCCTATGTTGATGTCGCCGCCCATGCTGAGCAGGTTGATCGGCCTGTCCCACTGATAGCCCGACAGGAGGTCGAGCATGAAGAGCTCGGGTTTGGTGATGAAATCCTTGTCCTTGGAAATGTTGAGCACGATGGAGTCCGGAATCTGGTCGGCGAACTTCGCGTCCACTATGCCGTACTTTATCACGTTCTCCTTGTTGACGGGTACTGAGATCCTGCGTGAGGCTATGTAGTCCACCTTGCGGCCGCTGGTCATCGGGGCCTTGACGTCGGGATGCCTGAACAGGGTCATCACATCGGATATGCTCATCACCTCCTCGCGGAGGTCGAGTATGGGTATGTATTCGTTGGTCCCGTAGAGGTACTGCTCCTGGCCGACCGAGAGCGGCAGCGGTGCCGACTCGTTCACGGCCCATTTCATCTGGTCGATATGCCAGTCGGTACCCAGCAGCGAGGTGTTGCAGATTCGCACGTCGGTGCGCACGCCCTCAACCTCCTGGGCATACCATAGCGGGAAGGTGTCGTTGTCGCCGTGGGTCACCAGGATTCCGTTCTCCCCCACCGAATTCAGGTAGTTGCACGCCATCTCGACGGCGGTGCGGCGGTTGGAGCGGTCATGGTCATCCCAGTTCTGCGCACCCATGAGCGCGGGCACGCAAAGGCAGGCCGCCGTCACGACGGAAGCCGAGGCGAGTTGTCCGCGGCCCTTCAGCCACCTGCGCAACAATGCGCATATTCCGGCCACCGCCATGCCTATCCACACGCTGAAGAAGTAGAACGAGCCGGCGTAGGCGTAGTCCCTCTCGCGCACCTGATAGGGCGGCTGGTTGAGGTAGAGCACTATGGCGATTCCCGTCATGAAGAACATCAGGAAGTTCAGCCAGCAGCCGCGCTTGTCCTTGTCGAACTGGAAGAACAGTCCGATCAGGCCGAGCAGCAGGGGCAGGAAGAAGTAGTGGTTCTTGCCCTTGTCCTCCGCGAGCACTGCGGGGGCGCCGCTCTGGTCGCCCAGACGGAAGTCGTCGATGAACTTGATGCCGCTCTCCCAGTTGCCGTGGAAGATATTGTCGGGCGAAGGCGAATGTATCTGGTTCTGGCGGCCGACGAAGTTCCACATGAAGTAGCGCCAGTACATCCAGTTCATCTGATAGTCGAAGAAGTACTTCAGGTTGGCGCCCATCGTGGGCTTGAGGGCCGTGGCTCCGGGTATGTTCTTGCCCTTCCCGCCCGTATACGACTCATAGAAGGCCTCGTACTGGCCGGATTCGCTGGAGCTCCACATCCTCGGGAAGAGCATCTTGCCCTCCGGGAGGTACTTTGCGTCTATGGGCTTCTCGACTTTCTTGTATTTTCCGTCGAGCGGAGCCCAGTAGGTCGAGGTCTCGAGCTCGTAGGGCGCTCCGTAGTACTGGCCGTACACCAGCGGTGCGCTGCCGTACTGCTCGCGCGAGAGGTATCTCACGAGGGTGAAAGCGTTGTCGGGCTGATACTCGTTGGTCGGGGTCTTGGCGCAGGAGCGAATCACGTCGATGCTGAACACCGAGAATCCTATGACGATGGTGGTGAAGCACAGCAGGGCCGTGTTGAGGAACGGCCTTTTCTTCTTCAGCGTCACGAACAGGCCCCAGAAGCACAGTCCGAAGAGCAGCAGCATGAAGAACACGGCTCCGGAATTGTACGGAAGCCCGAACACGTTCACGAAGAGCAGGTCAGTGTACGCCGCGAGCTTCGGCAGCCAGGGTATGATGACATAGAGCACGAGCGCAAGTATCACCACGCCTATGAGGAATATCTTGACGAGGTCGCGGAACCTGTAGGGCTCTTCGCGCAGCCTGAAATAGTAGACGAACACTATGGCCGGAATCATCAGCAGGTTGAGCAGGTGGATGCCTATGCTGAGCCCCATCAGGAAGGCTATCAGCACTATCCACTTGTCCGAGTGCGGCCTGTCGTATCTGTCGTACCACATGGTCATGGCCCAGAACACCATCGCCGTTATCAGCGAGGACATCGCATATACCTCGCCCTCCACGGCCGAGAACCAGAAGGTGTCGGAGAAGCAGTATGCGAGGGCGCCCACGAGCGACGAGCCGCAGATGATTACGGCGGACGCCGCGGAATAGCTTCCGTCAGCCTCCGGCCTGACTATGCGGCGCAGGAACCACGCGATGGTCAGATAGAGGAAGAAGATGGTGAGGGCGGAGCACAGCGCGCTCATGGCGTTGATCAGCACCGCCGCGTGCATGTTGTCGCCGAAAATCGTGAAGATCCGGGCTATCAGCTGGAACATGGGGTTTCCGGGAGGATGGCCGACTTCGAGCTTGTATGACGACGCGATGAACTCACCGCAGTCCCAGAAAGAGGCGGTGGGCTCTATGGTAAGCAGATAGGTGACAGCGGAGATGACAAGGGCCAGAACGGCGACGATCCTATGCCACAGCAAATACTTGTTCCTGTTCATAAGCGACAAAGATACTACCAAATTCCTTATCTTTGCAAAAATATGTCCATTATGGCAGAGCAGGACTGGAAAAAACGTCTCGGGGTGGTATATTCCACGAATCCCGACTTTCAATATCAGACGGAGGAGACTCCGGAGGAGGAGACCCTCCCGCCCGGGAAGCAGAGGCTGACCGTGCGCATAGACCGCCGCCACAGGGCCGGCAAGCAGGTCACGCTCGTGGAAGGCTTCGTCGGGAAGGCCGATGACCTCGCCGCCCTCGCGAAGACCCTGAAGACGAAGTGCGGGGTGGGAGGAACGGCCAAGGACGGGGAGATCACGATTCAGGGGGACCTGCGCGACAAGGTGACCGCCCTGCTGAACGGAATGGGTTACAAGGCCTCTCGCGGCAACTGACGGCATGCCTCCGACCGACATCTTCATACAGGGAAGGCTCGAAATGTCATCCGTACCGCTTCCCGAGGCGGTGCAGCCCCTGCTGTGGGGAGACCTGACCGTAAACCGCATCCTCGTGGCCGCGGCGGTGCTGCTGTCGGTCGCCGGGCTCAGGGAGATGTTCCGCCTGCTTCCCGAACTGGCGTACGCCTTCACCCGTCCGCGCGCCTGCGTCTCGCTCGAATACAACACCAGCATCGCGAGGATACGGAACATGGCAGCCCTGGTTTCCGTGCTGCCGTTCTGCCTGATTGCGGACAGGTTCGGACTGTTCAGGCCGTCGCTCTGGGAGTTGATACCGGCCGAATGGAGCGCGGCGGCGACTGTCGGAGTGATGTTCTCCTACCTCCTGCTGAGGCTATTGTGCGGCGCCATGGTGCATCTGCCGCGCGTCGACGCCTCCACCGATGCGGCGGTCCGCAAGGGCCCGTGGAGCCATTTCATCCTGATGACCATCCTGATGCTCGCCACCGTCGGGCTGCTCGGCGTGTGCGGAGTACCCGACAGCGTGCTGAGGCCCGTCCTGTATTGTGAAATGCTTCTGTCATACCTGCTTTCACTGCTGCGTACAGGGCAGATTTTGGCGGGCTCCTTTTCCGTTTTGACAACTATTTTGTATCTTTGCGCCCTTGAATTTTTGCCTACGGCCGCAATGGTCGCATGCGCAGTTTTTTTATAGGGTGTATTTATGAAGGTACTACTATCGCAGCATACTCCGTCGAACATGGCTCCCTTCGAGATTCTGCAGGACAAGTTCGGCGCAGAAGTGGAATTCCATCCTTTCTTCCTGATGGAGGCCCTGAGCGGCAAGGAGTTCCGTGCCAAGAAGATAAATTTGCCCGATTACACCGCAGTGGTGTTCTCGTCCAGGCTCGCCATTGACGCATATTTCAAGCTCTGCGAGGAGATGCGCTTCAAGGTTCCCGAGACGATGAAGTATTTCTGCACCACCGAAGCGGTGGCCATGTACCTTCAGAAGCACATAGTCTACCGCAAGCGCAAGATATTCTACGGCACCGGCACCCCGGAGTCCGTGGTCGCGCTGATAGGCCCCAAGCACAAGGGGGAGAAGTTCCTCATAGCCGCCTCCGACGGCTCGAACTCCGGCCCCATCACCGATGTCTTCGACAAGGCCGGACTGGACTATACCCTCGGCACCGTCGCAAAGGCGGTTTCCCAGGACCTTCACGGACTGGACATCCACTCCTACGGCATCGTTGTGCTCTACAGCCCCTTCGACGTGGCCTCTCTCAAGGAGAACTTCCCCGGCTTCGAGCAGGGGGACATCAAGTTCATCTCTTTCGGCAAGTCAGTGGTGGGTGCAATGGAGGAGGCCGGGCTGGACATTGCCCTCAAGGCCCCGACCCCCGAAGCCCCTTCCGCCGGCAAGGCCGTCGAAATCTGTCTCGAATCCCTGAAATAGATGGCGACTCCGGCAGCCCATACCCTCCGCAAGACCGAAAGGCTGTGCGGCAAGAAGGACATCTCTACGCTGTTCTCAAAAGGGAAATGGGGCGCCACCGCGCATCTGCGCTACTGCTGGGCCAGCCGCTGCGGAGATTCCACGGCCGCCCGCAAGAATAATGAAGACGGCACCGGGAACTGCCAGGACGGCGCTTCCGCAGCATCCCGTGACACCATTCCGAACCGGCTGCTGGTCTCCGTCTCAAAGCGATATTTCAAGCGGGCGGTGAAGCGCAACCTGCTCAAGCGGCGCATGCGCGAGGCCTACCGCCTGCAGAAGGAGCTGCTCGACTGCCACGGCGTGGATTTCCTGCTGTCCTGGACCTCAAAGGAGGTCGGCGACTGGACGACCGTGCGCGAGGAGGTCGCGGAGGCGCTGACACGTATCGGCAAAGCCGTGGCAAAGCAATGCGGGATTGGCGGGCATGCGGTGCCACAGGCTCCGGAAGCCGGGGCGGAAAAGAACTCTGCGGAATGAAAGGCCGGATGAGCGGCGGAACCGGAAGAAGCGGCCGCCAGAACGTAACACCGGCAGACAGGAGCAGGCAGACCGCAGCGGATTGGCGGCCCGTGACTTTCGGGAGTATCGCGCGCCGGGTGCTGGCCTTTCCGTTCATCCTGCTGATAAAATTCTACCAGCTCTGCATCTCCCCTCTCAAGCCGCCCACCTGCCGCTTCACCCCGACCTGCTCGCAGTACGCCCTAGAAGCCTTCCGCAAATACGGGCCAATCAAAGGCTTCTGGCTGAGTCTCAAGCGCATCCTGCGTTGCCATCCCTGGGGCGGCAGCGGCTATGACCCCGTGCCTTAGCCAACAGTCCCTTGGAAATAAGGCCAGATTCGCTACCTTTGCAGTCAAATCCATTTCTATGTCTATGCCCGGATCTGTCTACGAAAACCAACGGCTGAACGGCAACGACTTCTCCGGTATGGACCTCACGGGAGCCACGTTCAGAAAATGCACATTTTCCAATGTCACTTTCAAAGGGGCCGTTCTCCTCTACGCAAGTTTCATCTCCTGCAAGAAAGCGAAAACCGGAGCGCTGTCATTTGACGATGCCGACATGAACGGGGCAAAGCTGGACAAATGCAGCTTTCAAGCCGCTTCATTTACAAGAACCTCCCTGATCAACGCTACAATATCCAATACCGATCTCAGCGACTCCAACCTTATAGCGTGCCGGTTCAACAATTCATTCATCGACGGCCTCGACGTCAGACGCTGCAACATGAACATGGCCACTTTCATCGGCACCCAAATCATGGCGATAGTATACAAGCCCGTCAGGAACATACCCTACATGCGAGGCCTGAGCCCGTTCAGGCGCAAGCACATACAGCACAATACGATATTCATCAGCGGGAATCAGCACCTCGAATTTACGGCATATTGCAATTCCGAATTCAGGAAGGACAAGTTATTCTCCAGCGCAAACTCGCTCGGCCCGGCAGTCAGGCCGTTTGCCTTCCTCCTGCTCGGCATTTTCGGGCTGCTGACCGATTTCGGGCAGTCCTTCACGCGATGGTTCTTGTGCGTGACCGCGATCGTTGCCGCTTTCGCCGCAGGGACCACCCTGATTGACGGCATCCCTTTGCCGGATTCCGTGATGAACTCCATGCTGGCGTTCTTCGGATTCGGAGAAATAGCGGGAGGATATACTTACCCGTATGTAATAGAGTCCGTTATCGGTTATTTCATGCTCGGCATGCTCATCTCGCTGCTTACAACCAAACTTTCCATAAACTGACATGAACGAATCTTACAGCATAACATCAGACATAATGCAGAACCTGAAGCAGGGTTTCGACATATGCCGCTTTTCAAATGGCCGCCTCGAGCCTTGCGATTACCATCGGAACCGTGCCGAGACGTTGATCATAGGCGTGATGGACGGAGGCGGATGTGAAACTTCGCCTCTGCGCAGCAAGATTCATCATCGGCAGCTCGTCTGCTCCAACGACGTCAGGCGGTTGCTCGGCCTTCTATCTTCCGACGGCCATGTAACCGGCGGATGGTGGCTGGTGGGCGAGCAACGCCAATGGCTTCACAGACGATTTGCAAAGCTGTTCGCCCAATACAACGGACGGCCATGCAGGGTCATGGTCTCGGGGGTTGCAGGATACGCCCACTTCTATTCCTACATGCACATACTGTTCGACGCTGCAAAGGAAACAGGATTTGACATATCTGGACTTTCGGTCGACATAGTGGACACATGCATAACTCCGCTTCTCGAAATCGCCGTCATTGAGAATTCGATCCGATACGGCAGACAATGGGGAAGATCCGGAATCCGGGCCGCCTATGACATCATGGGGTACAAGTTCCCTGTCCCTTCCGCGAACAGACGCTTCATAAAGAGCATAGCGGCAGACATCCGCAAATGCACCATAAGCGTAGTACACAACGACATCCTTGACATTCATGAAAAGCGGAACGGTCTGACCGACTCTTATGATATCATCACGGAACATTTCCTTATCTCAATGATGGAGAATGTCCTGCCTCTCGTAGACCGCAGCCGCATGACCTATTCGAATCTGCTGCGCCCCGGCGGACACTTGCTCATGGCGTGCGGATTCAGTGACATGAACTTCATCGAATGCATGCTGAAGATACACGCCGGATACGGATTCTCCCCCGATGAAAACGACATGGTGAAAGTATGGGACCCTTTCGGTATCAGCCGTAGCGAACTCCAGCAGATGTCCAATGGCGGCAACGCGCCGACTGTGGCTCTCGACAACTGCATGATAGACTTCACACTTGGACATCAGCCCGACCGTCACTCCTGACTGAAGCCTGAGCGCAACAGAAGTTCCGCCTGCAAAGAGCAATCGCGGCGCAAGCCGGTCGATCGCCCAGCACGACCGCAGCGGCGGCACAGACCGTCAGGAATCCAGTTTCAGAACAGCCATGAACGCGCTCTGCGGCACCTGGACGGTACCTATCTGCCGCATACGCTTCTTGCCTTCCTTCTGCTTCTCCAGCAGTTTGCGCTTACGGGTCACGTCGCCGCCGTAGCACTTGGCTGTCACGTCCTTGCGCACCTGCTTCACGGTCTCGCGCGCGATGATCTTCGCGCCTATGGCCGCCTGGATCGGGATGTCGAACTGCTGGCGCGGTATCAGCTCCTTGAGCTTCACACACATCTTGCGCCCGAGGTCGTAGGCGTTGTCCTCGTGGATAAGCGTCGAAAGAGCGTCAGCGGGCTCGCCGTTTAGCAGTATGTCGAGCTTGACCAGCCTGGCGGGCCGATAGCCGATGATATGGTAGTCGAAGGAGGCGTAGCCCTTCGAAATCGTCTTGAGCTTGTCGTAGAAATCGAACACTATCTCCGACAGCGGCATGTCGTAGTTCAGCTCCACGCGGTCGGCAGTGATGAAATGCTGGCCGACCAGCGTGCCCCTGCGGTCGAGGCAGAGCTTCATTATCGGACCGAAGAATTCCGACTTCGAGATTATCTGCGCCCGGATGTAGGGCTCCTCGATATGGTCGATCAGAGTCGGCGCGGGAAGCCCGGAAGGATTGTGAACGTCGAGAACCTCGCCCTGGGTTGTGTAGACCTTGTAGGACACGTTCGGAACCGTGGTGATCACGTCCATGTCGAACTCGCGGAACAGCCGCTCCTGCACGATTTCGAGATGCAGCAGACCGAGGAAACCGCAGCGGAAACCCGAACCCAGCGCGAGCGAGCTCTCCGGCTCGTAGACGAACGATGCGTCGTTGAGCTGGAACTTCTCCAGCACGGAGCGCAGTTCCTCGAACTTGTCGGCCTGCACGGGGTACATTCCGGCGAACACCATGGGCTTCACCTCCTCGAAGCCCGCGATGGCCTCCGAGCAAGGATTCGCCACATGCGTGATGGTGTCGCCGACCTTCACCTCCGCGGCGCTCTTGATGCCGGTGATTATGTATCCCACGTCGCCGCAGCCTATCTCCGCCGACGGGACGAGCTTCATCTTGAGCACGCCGAGCTCCTCGACCTCGTATTCCATGCCGGTGGCGAAGAACTTCACCTTGTCGCCCTTGCGTATGCTTCCGTTCTTCACCTTGCAGTATGCGATGACGCCCCTGAAGGAATTGAACACCGAGTCGAAGATGAGCGCCTGCAGCGGAGCCTCCGGATCGCCCTTCGGGGCTGGAATCCTGTCCACGATGGCATCGAGAATCGGGGCCACGCCCTCGCCGGTGCGCGCCGAAACCTTGAAAATCTCATCCGGATCGCATCCCAGCAGGTCGCACACCTCGTCGGTCACGACGTCCACCTGGGCGGAATCCATGTCTATCTTGTTGAGCACCGGAATTATCTCCAGACCGTGGTCTATCGCCATGTAGAGATTGGAGATGGTCTGGGCCTGCACGCCCTGGGTCGCGTCCACAACCAGCAGGGCGCCCTCGCAGGATGCGATGGAGCGCGAAACCTCATACGAGAAGTCCACATGTCCCGGAGTGTCGATCAGATTGAGCTCATAGCTTTCGCCTCCGCGGCTGTACAGCATCTGTATCGCGTGGCTCTTGATAGTTATGCCCTTCTCCTTCTCGAGATCCATGTCGTCGAGGACCTGGTTCTCCATGTCGCGCTCGCTGAGCGTGCGGGTCAGCTCCAGCAGCCTGTCGGCAAGCGTGCTCTTGCCGTGGTCGATATGCGCGATTATGCAAAAATTCCGGATATTCTTCATTTCCATAAGCAGGCACAAAGATAACTTATTTTTTTGCTATCTTCGCATGCTTGTAAAGCCACGCTAATACACTATGATGATATGACTACTATCGAAGATCTCAACAGGATTTCCTCCCAGGTGCGCAGAGACATCGTCAGGATGGTGACGGCTGCGAAGTCCGGACACCCGGGCGGATCCCTCGGCATCACCGACGTGATGACCGCCCTCTATTTCAGCGAGATGAAGCATGACCCCAAGACCTGGACCCGCAGCGGCGAAGGGCAGGACGTATTCATCCTGTCCGCAGGACATCTCGCACCCGTGTACTATTCCGTCCTCGCCCGTTCGGGCTATTTCCCCGTAAGCGAGCTGGGAACCCTCCGCAAGTTCGGGAGCCGTCTCCAGGGCCATCCTTCCGTAAGCGACGGGCTTCCCGGAGTCTTCAAACCCTCGGGTTCCCTCGGGCAGGGGCTTTCGGTGGCGGCCGGACTGGCACTCGGCAAGAAGATGGACGGCAGCGGCAGGAGGGTATATTGCCTCTGCGGCGACGGTGAGAGCGAGGAAGGCCAGATATGGGAGGCCGCAATGTGGGCCGTGCACCACAAAGTGGACAACCTCGTCGCCTTCACCGACTGGAACGGGCAGCAGATTGACGGACCGACACGCAGCATCACCGGAATAGAGGAGCTCAACGAAAAATGGGCCGCCTTCGGCTGGGACGTGATCGTGGCCGACGGGCATGACCAGCAGAGCATACTTGACGCGTTCAAGCTCGCCCACAAGGCCGACGGCAAACCCAAGATGATTCTTTTCAAGACCGAAATGGGCCACGGGGTGGATTTCATGGCAGGCACCCACGAGTGGCACGGCAAGGCTCCTTCCCAGGAGCAGTGCGAAAAGGCATTGGAGCAGTTACCCGAAACATTAGGAGATTATTAGTATGAAAAAGTGTATCGATACAGGCAAGGTTGACACCCGCAGCGGTTTCGGCGAGGGTCTTCTGATTGCAGGCCGCGAGGACTCCAGGGTTCTTGCGCTGACCGCCGACCTCAAAGGTTCGCTCAAGATGGGAGCTTTCGCGAAAGAGTTCCCTGACAGGTTCATCCAGTGCGGAATCGCCGAGGCCAACATGGTCGGAGTGGCCGCAGGCCTCGCAATCGGCGGAAAGATTCCCTTCATCGGCTCGTTCGCCGAATTCGTGACAGGACGCGTCTATGACCAGCTGCGCCAGGAGGTGGCCTACAGCCACACCAACGTGAAGATTGCATCCTCCCACGCAGGAATCACCCTCGGAGAGGACGGAGCCACCCACCAGACCATGGAGGACATAGCCCTGATGCGCGCCCTTCCCGGGATGACAGTGCTCGTGCCCTGCGACTACAACCAGACCAGGAACGCCACCGTCGCCGCCGCCAGGTTCGACGGCCCCGTCTACCTGCGTTTCGGACGCCCGTCGGTGCCCAATTTCACCGACCCCGACGAGCCCTTCGAGATAGGGAAAATATATGTCCTCAACGAAGGCACGGACGTGAGCATATTCGCCTGCGGACACCTCGTATGGGAGGCGCTCCGGGCAGCCGAGATTCTTGAAGCCGAGGGAATCAGCGCGGAGGTTCTCAACGTGGCCACGGTCAAGCCGCTCGACGACGCGGCGGTACTCGCATCTGTCGCAAAGACGGGATGTGCGGTGGTTGCGGAGGAGCATAACCACGCCGGAGGCCTCGGGGAAGCCGTGGCCGGCGTGCTTGTGGCATCGGCCCCCGCTCCTGTGGAGTTCGTCAACGGCGGCGACCGCTTCGGCCGTTCGGGCTCCCCTGCGGAACTCATGCAGGCCTACGGCTTCACCGGCGAGCATATCGCGGAAATCGCCAGAAAAGCAGTCGCGAGGAAAAAATAATTTTCCGCATTCTTATGGAACAGACGGGCGCTCCTGATTGCGGGCGCCCGTATTTTTTCTGCCATGGCAGCCCCGGCCGCCGTCTTTCTGCCCCGAGCCGTCCGAAGCCATGGACCGGAACTTCCTGCAGGCGTACCGGTTATATATACACTATTATATACCAGAGCATCACGCCGCAGGCGATGATCTTGATGCCGGAGCCGAAAAGGAAGCCGAGGAAGGCGCCGAACGCGGACTTCAAAGAGCCGGCGGCGTCCTTCCTGCTGAAAATCAGCTCGGCCAGGAAGGAGCATATCAGTGAAGCCGCAATCATGCCGACGGGCAGAGGGATGAACATGCCGAGAAAAAGGCCGAGCATCGCGCCCCGGCTCGCATAGCGGCTGCCTCCCGTGGTCTTCGTGAACCACGCGGGCACAATGTAGTCCAGCACCGTCACGAGCACTGTCACCCCGAGCATCACCAGCAGAATGGTCAGGGACATCGTCTCCCCGTCGCCGTTCGTGCCGCCCCAGAGATACATCAGCAGCACTCCTATCCATGCCAGCGGCGGGCCGGGCAGGGCCGGCGCCACGCTTCCGATTATGCCTACGACGGCAAAGATGATCGCGATGATCGCAACGACAATTTCCATAACGGCCCGCAAGATACGCAATTCCGCCGATAATATCGCCCGGCGGGGCGGCGTCACAGCATTTTGTTCCAAACAAATAATGAGGTAACTTTGCGCCGCATCAGAATCAGACATGTTCGGACTTGAAGAACTCGGCCTGCTGGGCCTGTTTCTCGGAAATATCCTCGCTGCGACCATCGTGCCCTTCAGCTCCGATGCACTCTACATCGCAGTTCTCGCAGCCACCAGGGAGACGGCTGCCTGCTTCATAGTCGCGACCGCCGGAAACTGGCTGGGCAGTCTGGTCACCTACGGAATTGGCCGTCTCGGCAAATGGGAATGGCTCGAAAAGTGGTTCAAGGTGAAGCCCGAAACCCTCGAGAAGCAGAAACGCTATGTGAGCAAGTACGGCGTATGGCTCTCGCTGATAGCCTGGGTGCCGATAATCGGCGACGTGTTCGTGCTCGCCCTAGGATTCTACAAGACTCCCGCCGTATGGACCTCAATCCTGCTGCTGATAGGAAAGGGACTGCGTTTCCTGGGCTGGACCCTGCTGCTCGGCCTGCTGTAGGCAGCCGCAGCCTCATCATCCCGCGCCACGGCCGTCAGTTTTTCTGCGAGAGTTCGGCCACGCGCCGCTGCAGTTGCTCCGAAAGCCGGCGTTTGCCCTCATGCGGCTCGAGCGAAGGGTCGTACGCCACCGGCTCGCCGATGCGGAATGCACGCTCGTCCATGTCGGAATACAGCGGATAGAACAACAGAGCCTTGCCGGTGCGGTCGTAGTACATCTTCGCTATATGCGCGAAACCAGTGTAGAAGGTGCGCAGCACATCCTCGCCCGCAGCGCCGTCGGGATTCACCATGCGCTTGGGCTTCTCCGGAAATATCAGGATGTTGTCGCCCTCCTCGAGCGCCCGGATGCTGCGTTCGAACGTGGACATCACGTCCCTGGACGCTCCACGTACCACCGGAATCGGGTTGAAGGAATTGAGCGCCCAGCAGGTCAGCCGCGCGCCGAACCTGATGATCGCGCCCCCGAGACGCCGTCCGAATATCTTTATGACAACTCCGAACGGGCGCGCGATTTCCTTTGCCGCCGTCTCCGGCTCCAGCATCACGTTGTGTATCCACGGCCGGAAATATGTCGGCAGGTAGATCACCGCCGCAATCGGTCCGTAGATGAAATTATGGTTGCTCACGAACACCGAGGGATAATCCCCCTTGCGCAGATGCTCTGTCCCGGAGACCTTCAGCCGCAGGAACGGACGCGCCAGCGTGCAGATGATCTTGATGCCGAAGCGCATGCGGTATTTTCGGACGAACATGCGCTGCAGGCTCTCGCGGACGTTCTCGTTCTTCGAATGCTCCTGGATGAAAATCATCAGCTTCTCGCGGTTGCGGCTGTCGAGAGGCTGCCTGAGCGCCATCACGACCGCAGCCAGCATGAAGACGGCGGGAAGCTGCAACACCAACACGTTGTAGACCCTCGGGAAACCGTCGTCAGGAATCAGCGGAACCACGAAGGTCCACAGGAACATCACCAGCAGCATGATGGCCGACGACGCGATTGAAGCGGTGGTGGAGACTATCGTGTTGCTTATCTTCAGCTCCTCCCTGTCGTAGCCCTCTCCCATTATGCTGCCGACCGCCTCGAAGTCAAAGTAGAATTTCCGGATTGCGGACGACATCAGAGCCATGCCGATGCCCCAGACCACGGTCCATATCAGCCGTGCGAGCACCGTGTCGCCGTTGAACATCATTATCATCCCGAACAGCCATGTCAGCGCTCCGGCGATGAACTCCGCGAGTGCCACACCCTTCCAGCGACGGCGGACGACAAGGCCGGCGACTGAAAGAATCACGGAGACCAGCAGCAGCCACACTGCCATGGTGGCATACGGCTCCCAGCTGAACACCGAACGCGACGGCACGAGCACATAGAAGAAATACACCATGATGCCCAGGTTAACCGCAATCGCGGAATAGAGGTTCATGTCGGAGAACAGCTTGTATGAGGCTATCATCTCATATTTGTTCTCGATGACGCGCGAATCCACTGGGATGCGGCGCTCGGGCTGGAAGATACGGCGCACTCCTGTGACAATGAGCACCGCCATTAGTATGTAGAACTCCTCGGGAGCAGTCCGGTTCCAGAGCAGGACGCCGCAACCCGCATCGAAGCATACATGGATGAAAATGGTGCTCAGATAGTATTTCGCGCCGAGCTTCGGCTTCTCCGGCAGGGCCGACACAGTGCCGAAGTAATCCCTCATGACCACGCACAGAGCGAACAGGGAGACATAATTGGAATTCAGCTCCCCAGCCGTCAGCGGATAGATGAACGCAGCCGATATGCCTATGAGGAAAATCACGGCGATCACCAGGTCGGAGAGATAGTGCTCCCCGCCTGCATGGCGCAGCTTCGCGAGGTTGCACAGATAGTAGGCCTTGATGATGTCGGCGAACAGGTAGACCGTCGCCCCGAAGAAAGGGTTGCCTATGACGATATGGCCCACCGCCATGCAAAGCAGCAGGTTCAGGAAGTCGATGCGGTAGAGTCCGTTCAGTAGATTCCAGGAATATTTGGGCATTAGCTGCGTTTTCGGGCAAATATACGCAGAAGCCGAGCGCAATGCAAATCGAACTTGTTCGAATTTCATTGCCGAGGCGCAACAGTATATGCGGCGTAGCCGAATATACGCAGAAGCCGAGCGCAGAACAAATTTATTTGTTATGCCGAGGCGCAACGGCCGTCCTCTACTACTGGCGGCAGAATCGGAAGGCCGAATAAGAATCAAGACAGGCGGCCGCATCCCGGCGACCGCCCGTCATCTTGTCGGGGTAAAAGGACTCGAACCTTCGACCCTCTGCTCCCAAAGCAGATGCGCTAGCCAACTGCGCCACACCCCGATAATCAACGCCGCAAAAAGCCTCACTTCAAACCGGCAGCAAACGCTTCACCGGCTTCAGCTAAAACCTCTCTCCAGGCCTGCACCGCCTGCGCAACGTGCAGGCTCCGGCCACGGCGGACGGCAAATATAAACCCCTTTTGCGAAAAAACAAAAACTCTGCGCGGCAACCGGCTATTCCACTCCGGTGTTGAATCCGCCCGGCGCGATAATTTTGCATTGCACACAGCTTCTTCCTATCTTTGCCATAATGATAATCGAAGCGCATGGCATACACAAGAGCTTCGGCCAGCTCGAAGTCCTGAAAGGAGTGGACTTCAGCGCCGGCGAAGGCGAAACGGTCGCCATAACGGGAGCTTCTGGAGCCGGCAAGTCAACCCTGCTCCAGATACTCGGCACCCTCTCCACCCCGGACTCCGGCACCCTCAGCATTGACGGACAGGATGTGCTCAAGCTCAGGAGCGACGCACTCGCAGCCTTCAGGGGCAGGCGCATAGGCTTCGTATTCCAGGCGCACCACCTGCTTCCCGAGTTCACCGCTCTCGAAAACATCATGATACCGGCGCTCATAGCCGGAAGAAAGCGCCAGGAATCCAGACAAGAGGCCGCGCGGCTGCTGGAGACGCTCGGGCTGGCGGAACGCGCCGCCCACAAGCCTTCCGAACTCTCCGGCGGAGAACAGCAGCGCGTCGCAATAGCCAGGGCAATCATCAACAGGCCCGCAGTGCTCTTCGCCGACGAACCTACAGGCAACCTCGATTCCGTGACCAAGCAGGAAATACACAAGCTGTTCTTCGACCTCAGGGACACCACAGGCCAGACCATAGTCATAGTCACCCACGACCCCGGACTGGCGGCACTCTGCGACCGCAGCCTCACGATGAAGGATGGCCAGTTCATTTAGATTCAAGCAGTTCTCGGTACTCAACGAAAAATCGGCGCTGAAGGTCGGGACCGACGCCGTGCTGCTGGGCGCGGCCATGACCCTGCTCCCCGAAGACAGAAAGGCGCTCGACATCGGCACAGGCACCGGAGTCATAGCGCTGATGGCGGCACAGCGGGCTCCGCAGCTGCAAATCGAAGCCATAGACATCGACGGGCCGTCTGCGGAAGAGGCCGCCGCCAACTTCGCGAACTCTCCGTGGCCGGACAGGCTGCACGCACGCCACTGCGCACTTTCAGAATATGCCGCGCCCTGGAAATTCGACCTGATTTTCTCGAATCCGCCCTACTACGACAACTCCCTGCGCAATCCGGACGTGCGTCTTTCCGCCGCCAGGCACAGCCATTCCCTGGCTCTCGCCGAGATTTTCGAGTTCGCTTCCGCATGGCTCACCAAAGGAGGAAGACTCTCGCTGATTCTGCCGCGAGAAAGCGATATTTCGTCCCGGAGAGTTGCCGCCTCATTCGGTTTTCGTCCCATCCGCTCAATTCTAATCAGGACGGTGGAGACCAAGCCTCCAAAGAGAATCATCCTGGAGTTCAACAGGCATAACTGCATTGAAAATCAGGAGACAATAACCCTGATGAAAGACGGGGAACGGAGTCCGGAATACGCCTCGCTGACCAGCGGATTCTATCTGGATTCGTCCCAGAAATGACAAATTTGCCACAAATATTGGCCGTCTTGCCACAAATCCGTGCATACAATTTCATAATAAGGAATTTTGGAACTAATTTTGCCGCGGACAACCAAACCCTGAATCAATGGACAATCTTACGCAGAAAGACAACTTCATTCTCACCTTCGAGAAAAGTGTCAAGGAATGCTGGAACAAGGCAGCCCTCGATGACTACAATGTATCAAGCGTCACATACGGAGAACTCGCAAAGGAAATAGAGACCAACGTGCTCTGCTGGAAGGCGGCAGGACTCGCCAAGGATGACAGAATCGCCATCAACGCCAGGAGCAGCTCCAACTGGGCCAAGATCTTCCTCTCCTCCCAGGTCGGGGAGTTCGTGTCGGTCCAGATATTCCCCGGATTCACCCCCGCCGATACAGTCAACATGGTCAACCACTCGGAGACCAGGATACTCTATACCGAAAAGCAGATTTTCGAACATATCAGCTTCGATGACATTCCCGGGGTGATCGGGGTCATCGAAATCAAGAGCGGCGAACTTCTCGCGTCTCGCGGCGGCTTCGCCGAGGTCTACGGAAAGCGCGAACAGCTCTTCAACGAGGCTCACCCCGACGGACTCAAGCCTGAGGACATACACTATCCCGACCGTCCGCTCGACAGCCTCGCCGCCATCATGTACACCTCCGGCTCCACCGGAAACCCCAAGGGCGTGATGCTCACCAACAGGAACTTCACGGCAAACATCTACCTGATACCCAAGCACTTCCCCTACCGCAGAGAGGACAACTACGTCAGCGTGCTGCCCTTCGCCCACATCTTCGGGATGGTATACGACATGCTCGCCCCGCTCTGCTTCGGAATGCACCTCGTCGTGCTCTGCCTGCCGCCGGTGCCCGCATATCTCAAGCCCGCGCTCGCCGAATTCAAGCCCTACGTGTTCTTCGCGGTGCCCCTGATTCTCACCAAGCTCATGGAAGAGTCCATAGGCGAATTCATACACAGCAAGAGCGGAGCAGCCAAGCTCGCGGACTACAAGAACAATCCCGACTTCTGCAGGGCGCTCTCCACCATATTCATGGAAGCCCTGGGAGGCAACGTGGGCCTGTTCGTGACCGGCGGCGCCGCGATACCCGAGCAGTTCGAGAAGCTTTTCGTGGAGCAGCTGAACCTTCCTTTCGTGACCGGCTACGGCATGACCGAGGCCGCCCCCACAATCTGCCTCGGACACAAAGGCAAATACAAGCTCAAGGAATGCGGCGAATATGTCGACGAATGCGTGGACCTCAAGATTGACTCGCCCGACCCCGAGCACATCCCCGGCGAGATTCTCATCAAGGGCCACGTGCTCTTCGCCGGCTACTACAAGAACGAAGAGGCCACCAGGGCCGTGTTCACCGAGGACGGATGGTTCCGCACCGGCGACCTCGCCACCATGGACAAGGACCACAGCGTCTTCATCGTCGGAAGGAGCAAAAGCATGATACTCGCCCCCAACGGACAGAACATCTACCCCGAGGAAATCGAGGTGGTGCTCAACGCCCTGCCCGGAGTCGCAGAATCGCTGATAGTGAACCGCAACGACAGGCTCGTGGCGCTGATAGTCCCCGACCAGAACCAGCTCGGAGACATGGACGCCAGCGGACTCAAGAGCATCATGGACGCCAACATCGACGCCCTCAACACGAAGATACCCGCATATTCCCATGTGAGCGGATATGAAATCCGCTTCGAACCTTTCGTAAAAACCCCCAAGGGAAGCATCAGGAGGTTCATGTACGCATAGGGAGACATCAATAAACATAGTAGTGTAAAACAAACATTTCCGAAATGCACATCCTTACAGAAAACGACAATTTTCTCCTGCGCTTCGAAGAGAGCGTCAAGCAGTGCTGGGACAAGCCTGCGGTCAGCGACTTCCGCAAGTCCTGCACCACCTACGGAGAATTCGCAAAGGAGATAGAGACCAACGTACTCCTTTGGAAGGCCGCCGGACTCAAGCCCGGCGACAAGATTGCCATCAACGCGAAGAGCTGCGCCAACTGGGCGAAGATATTCTTCTCCAACCAGGCGGGCGGCTTCGTATCCGTGCAGATTTTCCCCGGGTTCACGGCTTCCGACACCGAAAACCTCGTGAACCACTCCGAGTCGCGCATACTCTACACCGAGAAGGCCATCTTCGACAACATGGACTTCAGCCACATGCCGGGCATTCTCGGCGCGGTCGACATCATGAGCGGCGAGCTTCTCGCTTCCCGCGACGGATTCGACGCCGTCTATGCCGGCAGGGAGCAGCTTTTCAACGAGAAGCACCCCGCAGGCCTGAAGCCCGAAGACATTGACTATTCCGGCACGAGCATCGACGACCTGTCATCGATAATGTACACATCCGGTTCCACCGGAAACCCCAAGGGCGTGATGCTCACCAACAGGAACCTCTCCGCGAACGTCTACTCCGTACCTTCGCACGTACCCTTCCGCAGAGGTGAGAACATAGTCAGCGTGCTGCCCTACGCCCACATCTTCGGAATGACCGTGGACATGGTCACTCCGCTGAGCCTCGGCATGCACCTGGTGGTGCTCGGCCTTCCGCCCATCCCCACCTACCTCAAGCCCGCGCTCAGGGAGTACAAGCCCCATGTGTTCTTCGCGGTGCCCCTGATACTCTCCAAGCTCATCGAGGACACCCTCGGCGACTTCATCCACAGCAAGAGCGGAGCCGCCAAGCTTGAGGACTACCAGAACAACCCCGACTTCTGCGAAGCCCTGGAAATCATCTTCCTCAAGGCCCTCGGAGGCGAGATCGAGCTGTTCTGCACCGGAGGCGCGGCGATTCCCGAGCAGTTCGAGAAGCTCTTCGTGACCAAGCTCGGCCTCCCCTTCGTCACCGGCTACGGCATGACCGAGACCGCACCCGTTATTTCCATCGGACATCTCGGAAGCTACAAGCTGCGCGAATGCGGCGAATACCTCAACGAGGTCGTGGACGTCAAGATTGACTCTCCCGACCCCATGCACATCCCCGGAGAGATTCTCGTCAAGGGCGAAATCGTGTTCTCCGGCTACTACAAGAACGACGATGCCACCAAGGCGGTGTTCACGCCTGACGGATGGTTCCGCACCGGCGACCTCGCCACCATGGACAAGGACCACAGCCTCTTCATCGTAGGACGCTGCAAGAGCATGATTCTGACCTCCAACGGACAGAACATCTACCCCGAGGAAATCGAGGTGGTGCTCAACGCCCTGCCCGGAGTCGCAGAGTCCCTCGTGGTCAACCGAGGGGAGAGGCTTGTCGCCCTCATCGTCCCCGACCAGAACCAGCTCGGGGAAGTCGACGCAGCCGGGCTCAAGAGCATCATGGACGCAAATCTCGAAGTCCTCAACAAGAGGATTCCCGTATATTCCCACGTAAGCGGATATGAACTGCGCTTCGAAGCCTTCGCGAAGACTCCGAAGGGAAGCATAAGAAGATTCATGTATGAATAACGAAATGAAAAGAGTGGTCATCACCGGCATGGGAGTCATCTCCCCTGTCGGCAATGACGTGAACACGTTCTGGGAGAACCTCAAGGCCGGAAAGTGCGGCATCACCAGGCTGGAAGGCTTCGAGGAGTACAATCTCCCTATCCACGTGGCCGGAAGGGTCAAGGACTTCGACCCCCTCAAGTCCGGCCTGACAGCAGCCGAGAAGAGGCGCAACGACATCTACAGCCAGTACGCCCTCGCGGCGGCGGCGCAGACGATGGCCGACAGCGGCCTGGTCGCCGACGAGAACATCACCAGGGAGCGCTTCGGCGTCTACATCGGTTCCGGCATCGGAGGAATACAGACCTTCGTGGCCCAGACGAAGATACTTTTCGACGAGGGAGCCGACCGCATCTCGCCGCTCTTCATCCCCATGATGATCCCCAACATCGCGGGAGGCAACATCGCCATCAAGTACGACGCCCAGGGCCCCTGCCTGACCCACGTATCGGCCTGCGCCACCGGCACCAACTCAATAGGTGAGGCATATCTCGCCATCAAGTGCGGCCGCGCCGACGCCATCCTGGCCGGAGGCAGCGAAGCGGCCATCACTCCCCTCGCGATCGGAGGATTCGCAAACGCCAAGGCGCTGACCTACGAGGAGGACCCCGCAAAGGCCTGCCTGCCTTTCGACGCCCGCAGAGGAGGTTTCGTGATGGCGGAAGGCGCCGGAGTGCTGATGCTTGAGGAGAGGGAGCACGCCCTCGCCAGAGGAGCGCACATCTATGCCGAGGTATGCGGCTACGGCTGCACCTGCGACGCCCACCACTACACCGCCCCCAGGCCCGACGGCATCACTGCCGGACGCGCCCTCCGGGAAGCTCTCGACGAGGCGGGCTACAAGGCCGGCGAGAACCTCTACATCAACGCCCACGGAACCGGAACCCACCTCAACGACTCCACCGAGACCAGGGCCATCAAGGTCGCTCTCGGAGAGGAGGAGGCTCACAGGGCTTCGGTAAGCTCGACCAAGTCCATGCACGGACACATGTTCGGAGCGACCGGAGCGGTGGAGCTCATAGCGTCCGCACTCGCACTCAAGGACGGCATCGTGCCTCCCACAGTCGGACTCGAGGAGCCGGATCCCGAATGCGACCTCGACTACACTCCCGGAGAAGCCCGCAAGAGAGACCTGGACATCGCCATATCCAACTCCCTCGGCTTTGGCGGACACAATGTCTGCGTGGCATTACGTCGTGTATAAAATCGTGTATAACATAAAACCTTGACCAGATGAACCGCGAAGAAATCAAACAGATTCTGCCCCATAGGGAGCCCATGCTCCTGATCGACGAATCCGAACGCAAAGGAGACACCGTGGTCTCCAAGTACACAATCCGTGAAAACGAATTCTTCACCACAGGGCATTTCCCCGGCTACCCCGTAGTTCCCGGAGTGATTCTCTGCGAAATCATGGCGCAGGCCAGCTTCCTGCTGATTCCCAGCGAGAAGCTCAAGGACAACACAGCCCTGTATGCCGGAATCGACGGAGCCAAGTTCAAGGCTTCCGTCTTCCCCGGAGACACCGTGTGCGTGGAGTCCAAGGAAGTCACCCAGAGAGGGCCGCTCGTTGTCGTGGACGCTCAGGCCACCGTCAACGGCAAGCTCTGCTGCAAGGGAAGGCTGACCTTCATGCTCGTACCCAACGACAAACTGAACAACAAATAATATGGCTTACAACTTACTGAAAGGCAAGAAAGGCATCATCTTCGGAGCCCTCAACGACCAGTCCATAGCATGGAAGGCCGCCCTGAAGGCCCACGAGGAGGGTGCCGAGCTCGTGCTCACCAACACCCCCGTCTCCATAAGGCTCGGGACCATCAACGAGCTCGCAGAGCAGTGCAACGCACTGGTAGTGCCTGCCGACGCCACATCCCTCGACGACCTGGGTGCGCTCGTGGACGCGGCCATGGAGCATTTCGGCGGACAGTTTGATTTCGTGCTCCACTCCGTGGGGATGTCACCGAACATACGCAAGAACAAGCCGTACGAGGACACCAACTACGACTTCTTCGGGAAGACACTCGACATCTCCGCCCTGTCGTTCCACAAGCTGCTGAACGTGCTCTACAAGAAGGACGCGCTCAAGGAATGGGGCTCCGCCGTGGCTCTGACCTACATCGCGGCGCAGAGGACCTTCCAGGGCTACAACGACATGGCTGACGCCAAGGCCCTGCTGGAGTCCATCACCCGCAGCTTCGGCGTAATCTACGGAAAGAAGCGCCACGTGAGGGTCAACACCGTTTCCCAGTCGCCCACCAAGACGACTGCGGGCAGCGGCATCGCCGGCATGGAGGAGATGTTCACCTATGCCGACAAGATGTCGCCTCTCGGCAACGCCTCGGCCTCCGACTGCGCCGACTACATCGTCTCGCTGTTCTCGGACCTCACGAAGCATGTGACCATGCAGAACCTCTATCACGACGGCGGCTTCTCGTCCGTGGGACTCACCTCCGATGCGATAGAGATATTCACCAAGGGACTGAAATAGCCCGGCGTCCGGCAGGATTTGGAAATCCGGCCGAACATGACGTACAAGAACAAGAACGGCAGGATTCGCGAATCCTGCCGTTCTGTCGTATAGTGCGGAACCTTAGTCTGCTATCGTCTAGAGATTGGGGTTGACGGTCTTCCACTCCGCTACAGGAGGGATGATGCCGAGACCGATGATCTCGTCACGCATCTTGCAGAGGTGCTCGTAGGAAGCCTTCAGCTCGGCCATCTCCTCGGGAGTGCCCTGGGGAGCGCTGTAGTGAACTCCGGTGGCGTCCATAACGGTAGGCATGGCCATCATCACGTTATTGAACTCGTCGTTGTTGACATAGCAGCCGGCAGGCCAGGTGAACTTCTCTCCGCCCATTGCAGCCTCAATCATCTTCACGGCGTTGTAGGCAGGGCTCTGGAATGAGCTGCGGCCACGGAGCTTGATGATGTTGGAACCGCCCTGGACCGTGTTGTGCTTGATTTCGGCCCACTTCTCTGCAGAAAGATTCTTCTCCGCGAGGGGAACTCCGTCTATCTTCACCTGGGAAGCGAATACAGCCATGGCCTCGCCATGTCCGCCGTAGGTGTGCGCTCCGGTGACCTTGCTCTGCTGAACGCCGAACTCCTGTGCGAGAGCCTCCTGCAGACGGGTTGAGTCAAGAGCCGCGAGAGTGGTCACGCATTCGGGCTTCAGTCCTGAATGGAGAAGCACCACGAGTCCGGTGAGGTCGGCGGGATTGAAGATCACGACCACATGCTTCACGTCGGGGCAGTAGGTCTTCACGTTCTTTCCGAAGTCCTCGGCAATCTGGCAGTTGCCCTTGAGAAGATCCTCGCGGGTCATTCCCTCCTTACGGGGAGCTCCGCCTGAAGAGATGATGTACTTGGCATCCTTGAATGCGACTGCGGGATCGGTGGTCCAGGTGATGTTCGCACCTTCGAAAGCACAGTGATCCATTTCTGCAACCACGCCCTTGAGTCCGGGTTCATAGACATCGTAGAGACATACGTTGGGAGTGAGCTTCAGCATCAGCGCTGTCTGGGCCATATTGGAGCCGATCATACCTGCGGCACCCACAATGACCAATTTCTCGTCAGTGATATAGTTCATGATATAAAAATGTAATTATGACTGTCAAAATCCTTACAAATATAGTAAATAAAAGCATTTTAACCATACTCCGGCAAAATCGCGGCGGCCGGATTGCTATATCGCTAAAAAACACTATCTTTGCCGTGTTATAAACTTTTTATGGCACTATATCTAATAAAGGATCTGGACGACGACTACCACTCGAAACTGGGAGTCTGGCAGATCACGGAGTCCGAAAAGGAACTCAGAGAACTCGCTTCGGTTCCCTCAGACGAACTTGAAGAAATCTCCTACATCAAGAGCGAATCGCTCCGCAAGCAGAAGCTTGCAGTGCGCACCCTGCTCGACAGCATGTTCGAAGAGAAGGTTTACCTCAACCACCACGACAACGGCAAACCCTATATCGAGAACTCCTCGATCAATATCAGCATCACCCATACCGACAAATATGTCGCGGTCATCGTGAACGACACGGAGGAGGTGGGCATAGACTGCGAATCCCTTGACAGGGACTTCTCGGCGGTCGAGAAAAAGGCCCTCTCCGAAGACGAGATCGACGACCTTGACGAGGATTTGCGCAACGAGCAGCTGGCCATCTACTGGTGCGCGAAGGAGGCCGTCTACAAGAAGATGTCGCAGTACAACGTGGATTTCGCCGAGCAGATAGAAATCGAGAACTTCAGGCTGCACGGGGAGGGAGAGCTGGAAGCCACCTTCACCCAGAAGGACGGCTTTGAAGAGGAGATACGCCTGCAGTACATGACCTTCGACCGCCACGTGCTGGTCTGGGTGGCGGGCTAAAGATATCCGATGCTCCCTTTTGCCCGTAGTATGCGGCGCTAGCGCGACCTAAGCCAGATTTCAGGATTCTGGGGTGTCTTCTCCTTCCATATCTGGAAATGCAGCTGGGTCTGGCCGTCTATGGTGTCCACTATGCCTATGACCTGCCCGGTTGAGACCTTGTCCCCCGACTTGACGGAAACCTGCCCGAGCTTGCAGTAGAAGGTGAAGTAGCTTCCGTGCTGGACGAGCACGCACACGTTGTAGCCCGGCATCGCTATCACGTTCTTGACCACCCCGTCGAACACGGCCTTCACTGCGCTTCCCTTGGCGAGGCCTATGCTGACTCCGTTGCTGAAAGGCATGACTATGTTGGTGTAGACCGGATGGTTGTGCCGCCCGAACTTCTCCAGCACCGGTCCGTCGGCCGGCCACGGCAGCTTGCCCTTGTTCGCTTCGAATTCGGCCGCGAGCTGATAGTCCACAACGGGTTCGGCGGCCTCCTTGCCTTCGGCCTTGCGGGCCTCCTCCGCCGCCTGCTGCGCGGCTATGTATTCCGCGATTATCTTCTCTATCTCGCGGTTGAGCGCCTCCACCTGCCTGCGCTTCTCGTTGAGCTGGCGCTGGTATCTGGTCCTGTAGCGCTTGAGCTGCGCGACCAGATTGTCGGAACGCTTCTCCTCGGCCTGCAGCTCCGCCAGTTCCCGGGCGCGCGAATCCCTGAGCTCGGTCGCCTCCTGGCGCAGGCTGTCCAGTCTTGAGAGCTCAAGCTCCAGACCGGCGCGCATCTCCTTCACTTCGGCGGCCTCGCCGTTCATCGTCTCCGAGAGGTTCTTCAGGTAGGAATAGCGGCGCGACGCCTGCGCGAGGTTCTTGCTTGAAAGGATGTATACATACCATACGCGCGCATCGCGGTTCTTGTAGGCGCTGCGCACCAGCTTCTCGAAATAGAGGGTGAGCGTATCTATACGTGCCTGAAGGTTTGCGATGTTGCCGGAAGTGACCGCGATGCTGTCGCTGATTAGCCTTATCTCACGTTCGCTCTCGGCGACCAGTGCCTTGCGGGCCTCCACCTGGCGGCGTATCAGGGTCAGGTCGTTGAGCGCGCTGCTGCTTCTGGATGTGTTCTCCGCTATCTGCTGCTCGAGCTGGGCTATCTCCTTCTGGAGGGCGTTCCTCCGCGACTCCTGCCTGGAAGTGTCCTGCGCGAACGCCTGCACCGCCGTCATGAGCAGTGCCGCAGCGAGGAATATGCGTGCGGGCGCCGTCATTGCCGTTTCTGTTCCGCCAGGGAGTGATAGTATTTCGAAAGTTCCGTCTCTCCGAGAGCCCCGAGCACTTCGGAATAGTGTTCGAGAACCACCGCACTGTCCTTGCCGCCGTAGATCATGGCATGCTTGAACAGAGGTTTCGCCTCCTCCGGGCGTCCGAGCAGATGGAGTATCCACCCGCAGGTGTCAAGGAAGGTCGGGTTGTCAGGCTCCAGCTCTATGGTGCGCCGGCTCATCTTCAGCGCCTTGCGCAGGGACCTGCCCTCCTCGGAGAGGTAGTAGGCGTAGTTGTTGAGCACTGCGGTGCAGTCGGGATCGATTTCCAGGGCGGCGTCATAGCAGCGGTAGGCCTCCCTGGCGTTGCCAAGCTCGTAGTTCATGTCGCCTGCTGTCGAGAGCGCAAGGACCTGGTTCTCCTTGTCCCCGGCTTTCGCCGCAACTTCTGCGAGACGGCCGCACATATACAATATGGAGTCCTGCTTGTTCTCGATTATGCACATCCGCAGCTTAAGCAGGTTGGAGCCCGGGTCATCGGGCGCCTGCCTGTAGCATAGGTCCACGAGCTTGCCCAGCTGTTCGCCCCACACCCAGTAGAACCTGGAGTCCATGTGGTCTATCAGCGAGCCGAGATACTGGCTCTTGATGTCGTCGCGCACGAGTCCGTTGCGTATGAAATGGTCAAGAGTCAGGAAAAACGGAGGGAAATTACCCATGAAGCGCAGGATTTCGAGCTTGCCCAGCTCTGCGGGGGCATAGTCCGGATCGATTTCCAGCGCCCTCTCGTAATACTCGAGCGCCTTCGCGTCATCGCGCCGGTTCATCATCTCGTCACCAACAACGGTCAGGGTGTAGGGGTTGTTGTATTGCGAAGGCTTCAGTGCCAGCAGCCTCTCGCACACTCCGGCGAAAGCGCTCCTGTCACCCTTCGCGCTGTACAGCGAGGCCAGGGCTTCGAGATACCACTGGTTCGTGCTGTCCTGCGATACGGCCAGCTGCAGATGGACTTCGGATGAGTCAATCTGTCCGAGGGCGAACTCCGAAAGTCCGAGATAGTAGCTCACGGCATCGTCGCCCGGGGCTTCCGCATGCAGATCGGAAAACATCTTGGCCGCGATGTCATAGTTCCCCTGCGCGTAGCCGGACACTCCGCGGAGGAAACGTCCGGCATCGGCTTCCTGCCCGTGGGCGAGACAGCCGCAGGCCAGAAAGGCAACGATATAGGTCAACAGCTTGCGCATGGAATACAAAATTATATATTTTTACTTTTCCCGCCGTTCTTTTACAACAAAAATGCCTACTTTCGCGCAGATATATTTACTGGGATGCAACTTTTCGGGAACAAGAAGCATCTTGATACACGGGAGAAAGATTGGATAGAGGAGGCGAAAAAAGGCGACATAAGGGCCCAGAAAGCGATATATGACCTTCTGGCAGCGAAAATGTTCGCCGTTTGCCTGCGCTACATGGGCGACAGGGACAGCGCGGAGGACATACTTCAGGACGGTTTCGTCACCCTCTTCTCCAAGATTGACAGCTTCACGGGGGCAGGTTCCTTCGAAGGCTGGGCCCGCAGGATCTTTGTCAACACTGCACTGATGAGCCTCAGGAAGAAAGATGCGCTCAAGAACTCGGAAGACGTCCAGTCGGCGTGGGGAATCTCCAGCGACTCCCCCACCGCAATAGAGGAAATCGGCTACGACGAGCTTATGAAGATGATAGCCGCCCTGCCGCCCGGTTTCCGCACCGTGTTCAACATGTATGTAATCGAAGGCTACTCCCACAAGGAGATCGCCGAAGCCCTCGGAATTTCTGAGACCACATCGCGTTCACAGCTCCAACGGGCAAGGACGCTGCTGCAGTCCAAGATCAAAGAAAGGTATTGATGATGCAAGATAACAACAGGGATTTTGACCTTCAGTTGAGGTCGATGCTTGAAGATGCCGAGGTACGGCCGCCGAAAGGCGCATGGAAAGCGATTTCCACGCGTCTGGATGCAGCCGACGCGGCAGTTTCGCGCAGCCGTGGCCCCGTGTCTCCGGCTTTCCGCTGGGCAGGTGCCGCACTTGCATTCGCCGCTGTGGCTCTCGGGGTGTTCATAAGCTTCCCCGGCTCCGACGGGCAGGTCAGCCTGCAGCGCGGAGCGCTGACAGCCGATGCGGTCGAACTCGTCACCCCTCCGATGAAAAGGCCCTCCGAGCTCGGAGGAGCCCCCGCCAGGAAAATGTACGCCGCCTCCGCCGCGGACATGGAGACAGCCGAGGCACAGCAGGCAATAACCATGGAGGAAGAGACCGCCGCCGAACCTGAAACGACGGCAAAGCCGGCTGCGACCTCAAGGAAAGCCGCGACGCCGCCTTCAGCCGAACCTGCCGGAGACACCGGATATGGAACATATACCGCAGACCCCTTCGCGGCGCTTGCAATGGAGGAGGAGCGTGAGAACAGGAAATTCGGAGCGACTTTCCTCTATGCCAAGGGCGCTATAGGCGGCAACGACCCGGACTTCGTAAGCCGGAGCGCGGGTCTTTCCATGGCCCCCGGCACCTCCAGCTCCGGAATCAGGGAGCTGACCGAGTCCACCTACGGCATACCGCTCACCCTGGGTCTGGGAGTCAGATTCTACCTGCTGCCCGGATTTTCCATAGGTACGGGTGTGGACTATTCCATGCTGACCAGGACCTTCACCGGAACGTACAAGGGTCCTGAATCCGATGGAAGCGAAGTCTCGGGAGACATCCAGCACACCATACAGTATGTGGGAATACCCATAGACCTCTATTATGACATATTGAGTTCGGACAAGATAAAGTTCTACGTCTACGGCGGAGGCGAGGCCGAGTTCTGCGTCTCCAACAGGTTCACGGTCTTCTCCAGCCCCGAAATCAAGTGCAGCGAGCCCGTAAGGAAGCTCCAGTATTCGGTGGGAGCCGGCGTGGGCGTGGAGTTCAGGCTGGCCGACAAGCTCGGGCTCTATCTCGACCCCGGAGTCAAGTACTACTTCGCCGGAGGCCAGCCCAAGAGCATAAGGACCGACAAGCCTCTGATGTTCAATTTCGATGCAGGTCTCAGGTTCAGCCTGTAGGCACCACATAAGAAACAGAAAAAAACATAAGAAACTTCAAATAGTGATCAGGTCCCGGAAAGATATGGTGAATCTTCCGGGACTTTTTCTTTTCTTGCGGACAAAAGCCTGCGCTATGAAGACTTCAGTCATATCAGCATTGCTGCTGCTCTGCCTCGGCGGATGCATCCTCCACGACTACGGCCTCAACTCCGGTCCGCCCAGATCCGCCACCGCCGGCAGGGACGGCACGGCCGTCCGGGACGAGAACCCGGAGGACGGCCCCTCGGTACCCCAGAAGAACGACACCTCCATCTATCTGTGCGCGGTGCAGTTCGACGAGAGCTACGAATGGCAGAGGGACACCGCCTATGGCTCCGAGCCCTACACCATCTTGCTTTTCAAGAACTTCGAGCCCGTCCTTGCAATACGGTCCGAAAGCTCCGCCTGCACCAGTCCCGACCACGACACACACCATATAATAGACGGACACCTCTACACCGAATGTTCGGACCTGGAACGCACCTGCATCGGAAAGGACGGGGCCGAGGTCGTGAGCTTCGAAGGACGGGAGTTCCTGAAGGGGCTGCTTCCGCAGGGAGAAGACATCTACAGCCTGTCCCAGCGCAGGGACGGCCACGGTTTCACCTTCAGGAAGAACGGGGAGCTGCTTTTCTCGAAGGCGGAAGGAACCCCGTTCGGCGGCATGAACGACACCTCGTACGGCCCCACCGGAGCCTTGTACCTCGAAGGAGGCAAGCCCTGTTTCTGCTACTGGACAGGAGAGGGGAACAAGCGCAGGCTGTACCGCGTCCTGGACGGGGTTGACGAAGAAATCACCGTCACGGACCCCGGAGCCGTCACGGACATGAAATCAGGCGGAGGAAAGGCGGCGGTCACGGCCATAGACATCCAAGGATACTCCCCCGTGAGCTGCAGCCTGTGGCTTCTGTACTCCGGCCCGGCTACTGCTGGGCTGATCAGTTCCGGCAGCACCTATCTTTACGGCATATACTATGCGGCGGTGAACCGGCTGATACATGTAAGCTATCAGGAGACCGCCCTGTACTGCAACGACAGGAAATGGTTCGCAGTTACCGAGAGGGACGACGGGTCGATAGAATTCCACGATTCGGACTATGTCCGGATATCCGACAGCGGCTGCCACTTCCTTTCACCGGCCTGCGCCGCAATATGCGGAGACAAACTGGTCTACGCCCTCTCTCCGAGGGCGGGAGGCGGATTCCCCAAAGTCAGAATCGGAGAAGCGGTGGAAGAGCTGGAGATTCACGGCTTCATCAGCAGGGTCGCAGTCGAAATCAGTCCTGCCAGCTGAGGGTTCTCGAACCGTCGTCGCCGACCGTGATATCCACCGTCAGGGTCTCGTCCGGCAGGAGCCCCTCTATGTTCTCGGGCCATTCTATCAGGCACAGCGAACCGCTGTCGAGATAATCATAGAGACCTATGTCCAGGGCTTCCTCCTCCCTGGTGATACGGTAGAAGTCGAAATGATAGACGGTCTTGCCGGAAGAGGTGGCGTACTCATTGACTATGGCGAAGGTGGGCGAACCTACCGCGTCACCGTCGACCCCGAGGCTGTCGCAGAGAGCCTTTATGAACGTTGTCTTGCCGGCCCCCATGGGCGCATGGAACGCGATTATGTCATGCCCGGCCGCAAGACGCAGGAACTCGCGGGCCGTACTGCCGATTTCCGACAGATCCTTCATCAACAAACTGTGCTGCATACGGAAGGCAAATATACTAAATTATCATTATCAAGATGCTCACACATATCAAAGCTGCAAAGTGCATAGGAATAGACGCGGTGGAAGTCACCGTCGAAATCGACATCGACAGCGGGGTGGGAATCCACCTGGTGGGGCTCGCCGACGCGGCCGTCAAGGAAAGCCTCCTGCGCACCACGACCGCGCTGATGTCGTCGGGCTTCAGGATTCCAGGCAGGAAGATAGTCATAAACCTCGCGCCGGCGGACATGAAGAAGAACGGCAGCGGCTACGACCTGCCCATAGCCATAGGGATAATCGCGGCATCGGGCCAGAAGTCATTCCCTGACGCCGGCAGCTTCCTCATAATGGGAGAACTGGGGCTCGACGGAAGCGTGCGGCACATCCCGGGAGCGCTCGTATACGCCGAATTCGCGGCAAGGAACGGCTTCGGAGGCATAATCCTTCCGCTTGAGGCTGCAGCCGAGGCGGCCGAAATCGACGGCATACGGGTCTACGGGGTGAGAAGCCTGGACGAGGTCGTCGCGATACTCGAACATGCGGAAGGCTCGCCGGCTCTCGAACTCCGGAGCTCAGGAAGAAGCAGGGATGCACGTCCGCCCAGGCCAGAAGTCGACTTTTCGGAGATAATAGGTCAGAACGGGGCCAAGCGGGGCCTGGAAATCGCGGCGGCGGGAGGGCACAACATGATAATGATAGGGCCTCCCGGTTCGGGGAAGACGAGCCTGGCCAAGGCCCTGACAGGCCTGCTGCCACCGATGAGCCGCAGTGAAGCGCTGGTAACCGGGAAAATCTATTCCGTCGCCGGGAAGGCGGGAAAGGGTCTGGAATGGCGCAGACCTTTCAGGGCACCCCACTGCTCCGCCTCCATGGCCGCGATAATCGGCGGAGGCTCCGGGAACGGCATAATACCCGGAGAAGTCTCGCTCGCCAGCAACGGGGTCCTGTTCCTCGACGAGTTCGGGCAGATTCCCCGTCAGGTGACCGAAGCCCTGCGCGGCCCCATGGAGGACAGGAAGGTGACAATCTCGCGCATGCGCTCGAAAATAGAATTTCCCGCCTCGTTCATGCTGGTCGCCGCCTCAAACCCCTGCCCCTGCGGCTACTACGGCGAAGGCGACAGGTGCAGCTGTTCCCCATACCAGAGAGCCGCCTACCTTTCGAGGCTCTCCGGCCCGATAATGGACAGGATGGACATCCATGTGCATGTGCGTCCTGTCCCGCCCGGAGAAATACTGCACAGGAGCGGCGGGGAGAGGAGCGCCGCCGTCGCCGCAAGGGTCGCCGCCGCCAGGGAACTGCAGAGAGAGAGGTTCAGGAGCGAGGGGATAATGACGAACACAGAGATGAACACGGAGCAGATACAGCGTCTGAGCCGCATGGAGAAGGACAGCCTGAAGCTGGCGGGCATCCTGATGGAGAGACAGCAGCTTTCCATGCGGGCGTACTTCAGGATAATCAAGGTGGCGAGGAGCATAGCCGACCTCGCGGGCTCGGAGACAATCAAAGAGGAGCACGTACTCGAAGCCGCCAGTTTCAGGGCCCTCGACAAACTTGCCCTGTAACTTCCGGCTTGTCTTGCCAAACTGAATTTTATGAACTATCTTTACAAAGATGAGGATTTTTCAAAACAGGCCTCCATTTTTTTAAAAATCGACAGCAATGCCGCAGGAGATAGAAAGGAAATTCCTGGTGTCGGGCGACTTCCGAGGGGAAGCCGTTGAGGCCGTGCGCATAAGCCAGGGCTACCTCTGCTCCGTCCCCGAGAGGACGGTACGTGTCAGGGTGAAGGGAGACAGGGGCTACATCACCGTCAAGGGCAAAGGTTCCGGCAGCGGGGCCAGCCGCTTCGAATGGGAGAAGGAGATTCCCGCCGGCGACGCCCGCGAACTCCTCGGACTGTGCGAACCCGGAGTCATCGACAAGACCAGATATTTCGCGCCGGCCGGCACGCACTGCTTCGAAGTGGACGTGTTCCATGGCGACAACGAGGGGCTCGTGGTCGCGGAGGTGGAGCTAGGCTCGGAAGACGAGGAATTCGTGCGCCCGGACTGGCTCGGGAAGGAGGTGACCGGAGACAGCCGCTACTACAACGCGTCCCTCTCGAAGGAGCCCTACAGGAACTGGAAAACTCTCAAATAAACCATAAGCGCTTATGACGACCGATACCATTTTGTTCTATCTTGTTCCGGCAGCATCGCTGATAGCCCTGCTGTTCGCCTGGATCTTCTTCCGCAAGATGATGAAGGAAGACGAAGGCACTCCCACCATGAAGCAGATTGCCCGATTCGTCCGCGAAGGCGCGATGGCGTATCTGAAGCAGCAATATAAGGTAGTCGTCATCGTATTCCTGATACTTGCCGCACTCTTCGCCGTACTCGCATACGGATTCAACGTCCAGAACTCCTGGGTGCCCTTCGCGTTCCTCACCGGAGGATTCTTCAGCGGCCTCGCCGGCTTCGTGGGCATGAAGACGGCAACCTACGCCTCCGGGCGCACCGCCAACGCGGCCAGAAGAGGGCTCAACGACGGACTGAAGATAGCTTTCCGGAGCGGGGCCGTAATGAGCCTGACCGTAGTCGGTCTGGGGCTCCTTGACATTTCGCTCTGGTACATCATCCTCAACAAGTTCATAGGCGTAGAGGGGCCCCAGAAGCTCGTCGCCATCACCACGACCATGCTCACCTTCGGCATGGGAGCGTCCACCCAGGCCCTGTTCGCCAGGGTCGGCGGAGGCATCTACACCAAGGCCGCCGACGTGGGGGCCGACCTCGTGGGCAAGGTCGAGGCGGGAATCCCGGAAGACGACCCCAGGAACCCGGCGACCATAGCCGACAACGTGGGCGACAACGTGGGTGACGTCGCCGGAATGGGAGCCGACCTCTACGAAAGCTACTGCGGCTCCATCCTCGCCACGATCGCGCTCGGGGCGTCCGCATTCATAGGCGACGGAGAAGCCATGCAGTTCAAGGCCATACTCGCGCCCATGCTGATTGCCGCCATCGGAGTGGTGCTCTCCATCATAGGCATCTTCGCCGTACGCACCAGGGAAGGCGCAGGCATGAGCCAGCTGCTGAAGTCGATGTCCACCGGAACCAACCTCAGCTCCGTGCTGATAGCGGTCGCGACCTTCGGACTGCTCTATCTGCTCGACATGCCCAACTGGTGGGGGCTCTCGATAGCCGTGGTCGTGGGACTCGCGGCTGGAGTCATCATAGGCCAGGCCACCGAGTACTACACTTCGCATTCCTATAAGCCCACACGCAAACTGGCCGAGAGCTCCAAGACCGGGCCCGCGACGGTGATAATCTCAGGAATCGGCCTCGGAATGATTTCCACCGCCATACCGGTCATCACCGTAAGCGTGGCCATCATACTCGCCTACCTTGCCGCCAACGGCTTCGCTGCCGGAGACCTGCTCAGCGCCGACGCCCTCAGCAAGGGACTCTACGGAATAGGCATAGCCTCTGTGGGCATGCTCTCGACCCTCGGAATCACGCTTGCGACCGATGCCTACGGCCCCATAGCCGACAACGCCGGAGGCAACGCCCAGATGAGCGGACTGGAGCCCGAAGTGCGCGAGCGGACCGATGTGCTCGACGCCCTGGGCAACACCACGGCCGCCACCGGAAAAGGTTTCGCGATAGGTTCAGCGGCACTGACAGCCCTTGCCCTGCTGGCCTCCTATATAGAGGAAATCAAGATAGGACTCGACAGGCTGGGCATAAGCATCCAGAACGCCGCAGGAGAGGTCATCGACGCCGCATCGGCGACCATACCGGACATCATGAACTTCTATGAGGTCAATCTGATGAACCCCATGGTGCTCACGGGAGTATTCATCGGAGCGATGATGGCGTTCCTGTTCTGCGGACTCACGATGAACGCCGTGGGACGCGCCGCCCAGAGCATGGTGGTCGAAGTCAGGAGGCAGTTCCGTGAAATCAAGGGCATACTCACCGGACAGGCGACCCCCGACTATGCACGCTGCGTGGAGATATCCACCAAGGGCGCTCAGAAGGAGATGCTGTTCCCGTCGCTGCTCGCCATCATAGTGCCCATAGCGGTGGGCCTGGTTCTCGGAGTCGCCGGAGTCATGGGCCTGCTCATCGGAGGCCTGGGAGCGGGATTCGTGCTCGCCATCTTCATGGCCAATTCCGGCGGAGCATGGGACAATGCCAAGAAACACGTCGAGGAGGGCAACCTCGGAGGGAAAGGCAGTGAGTGCCATGCCGCCACTGTGGTCGGCGACACGGTAGGCGACCCGTTCAAGGACACCTCCGGGCCTTCGCTGAACATACTCATCAAGCTCATGAGCATGGTATCGATAGTGATGGCGGGAGTGACCGTGGCGGTAAGCCTGTTCTGATTCCACCCAGTCCATACTGAAGCAAAAAGCCGGATTGAATCCGGCTTTTTTCGTGTCCACGGCCCTCCGGCACGCATTTACAACTAATAGGAACGATAATACAATTCACCGTTTCCGCTTTTGCCTACTTTCGTTATGGTGAGGCTGATATCAGGACAAGATTCAAAACCACCATAACAATTAATCACTTTAACTAACAATCTATGAATAAGTTTGTTTCTATTACACAAAAACTTGCTCTTTCTCTGATTGCAATCGCATTCTCGGCCCTGGCCCTCAATGCCCAGCAGACCGTGAAGGGCACTGTAACGGATGCGAACGGCGAACCCCTCATAGGTGCCGGAGCATTCGTCAAAGGAGACACCTCTCATGGAACAGTCACCGACATCGACGGAAACTACACCCTCACGGATGTCGACGGCTCCGATGTTCTGGTTTTCTCCTTCATGGGCTATGTGACCCAGGAGGTTCCCGTGAACAACAGGACCGTAGTCAACGCCACTCTTGAAGAAGACAACCAGTATCTCGACGAGCTGGTGGTCGTTGGATACGCAGTGGGCAACAAGCGCTCCGTATCCGGTACCGTTGACCGCGTACAGGCAGAAGACATGAACTCAGGACTCATATCCTCTCCCATTGACGCTATCAGGGGCAAGGTTCCCGGACTCGTAATCTCCAATGCCGGCGGCGACATCAGCAGCACGCCCACCGTACGTCTCCGCGGAACCACCTCCCTCTCCGGAGGAAGCGACCCTCTGGTGATCATCGACGGAGTATTCACCGACATCTCTTCCCTCACCGATCTCTCCGCTCAGGACATTGCAGAAATATCCGTCCTCAAGGACGCCTCCGAGACCGCACAGTACGGTTCCAGGGGTGCCGCCGGTGTGATTGTAGTGCAGACGATGCGAGGCGAGGAAGGCAGGGCGAGCGTGACTTATAACGGACAGTTCGGCGTCAGCCAGAGATACGGACGTATAGAGACTCTCTCGGCCGAGGAGTACAGGCATTACGGAGCCGGTTCGCTGTCATCCGACCTCGGAGCCGACACCAACTGGTTCGACTGGATCCAGAACCCTATGGTCACCCAGAATACTCACCATCTGTCCATCTCCCAGGGTACCAGGAGAGGCAATATGCGCGCGTCGGTAGGCGTCAATGACAGGAACGGGCTCGTCCGCGGAACCGACTTCACCAACTACACGGCACGTTTCATAACCAGCCAGAAAGCGCTGAACGACAAACTCCAGATCGAGCTTGCGCTTAACGGAGGCTATCGTACCGGCAATACCGTACCTCAGAGCATCTGGGCCGGAGCACTGCTATACAACCCGACCTACCCGACCCACAGGAACCCCGAAACCGGAATGTGGGATGTGGACAGGAATGTCGCAGGACAGACCACCCACCCCGGCGAAGTCCTCGAAAGCAAGACCAACATAGAATCCACCAGTCTGAACGCTACCGGAAGACTGACCTATAACATATTGCCCGGATTCACCGCCAGCCTGTTCGGCTCGTTCGACTACCGCTCATCCCAGACAAAGTCCTACTCACCCAACGACCTTTTCAACACCACCTCATATAGAGGACAGGCAAGCATCAGGAACTCCGCAAGGCGCAACTGGATGACCAACTTCCAGCTTTCCTACATCAAGGACATAGGCAAACACTCCATCAACGCGCTCGCACTCGTCGAGGCCCAGGAATATTACTCCTTCTCCAACAGTTCGACCGCAAGAGGATTCGATACCAACTATTTCGGATGGAACAACCTGCAGGCCGGTTCTGACGTGAAGTACGGCGACGTGACTTCGTCCGCAAGCAAGAACACCCTGCTCTCCTACATGGCACGTATCAACTACATGTATGACGACAGGTACGTAATTACGTTGAACGCCCGCGCCGACGGTTCGTCCAAGCTCGGAGCCAACCACAAATGGGGCTTCTTCCCCTCGGCTTCCGCAGCATGGATCATAACCAACGAGGAGTTCATGAAGAACCAGGACCTTATCTCCAATCTCAAGTTCAGGGTGGGCTACGGTGTGACCGGTAACCAGGACGCCATCTCCGCGCTCAACTCACTGCAAATGCTGTCTCCTACGGGAGCCACAAGTTTCAACAACCAAAGCAGCGTCACTTACGGAATCATTTCCAATGCCAATCCCGACCTCAAATGGGAAATGAAATACACCTTCGACATAGGACTTGACTTTGCCCTGTGGGACGGCCGTCTGCAAGGAACATTCGACTACTACCGCTCGACCACCAAGGACCTGCTCTACACATACGATGTGTCCGTTCCTCCTTTCACCTATCCTACGCTGCTCGCCAACATGGGAGAGATGACCAACAACGGATTCGAGCTCTCACTGACCGGAGACGTAATCAACACCCGTGACATGCGACTGACCTTGAGCGGAAATGTGGCATACAACAAGAACAAGCTCGTATCCCTCAACGGTACATATAACGGCGAACAGCTGACCACTCCCGAATGGGTCAGCCTCGCCACCGCACAGTCGAGCGGCCTTACCGCCAATACCGGAGTCACCTATATGGGAGAGGGCTATCCCGTAGGAGTATTCCGTCTGCCGGTATGGGAAGGCTGGAACGAAGATGAGAACGGCCACAAGACATACGTGCTCAAGGATCTCGACGGAGACGGCACTGTCGACCAGTCCGACCTCGGAGACCGCGAGATTCTCGGCCAGGTGATACCCAAGGTGACCGCCAACTTCAACGTCCGTTTCGCATGGAAGAACTTCGACATTTCAGCCCAGCTGAACGGAGCGTTCGGACACCATATCTACAACTTCACCTCCAACGCTATGAACTATATGGGCGCGTTCCCTGTCATGAACGTGATGAAGGGCGCACCTGAAAAGGGAATCTACGAGCTCCTGCACAGCTCCTACTATCTCGAGAAGGGAGACTATGTGAACATCGAGTACATCACCATCGGCTACAACTTCGGTAAGGCACTCGGAGTCCAGAACGCCAGGGTGGCGCTCTCCTGCAACAACGTGGGCACCATCACCGGATACTCCGGACTCACTCCCCTCATCAACTCCCAGAGCATGAACGGTGGTGTGGATGCAAGAAATGTCACACCTCTCATGAGGACCTACACTCTCCAGCTCATTCTCACATTCTAAATTCACTGTTCACTAACAATCCAACTATAGACTGAGAGTATGAAAAAAACATTATTAAGTTCAATCATATTGGCCGGACTCATCTTCAGCAGTTGCAGCAACTTTCTTGAAGAGACGGCTTACAGCAGCTTCGACAAAGAAGAGGCATACAGCAACCCGACACTCGTATATCTGAATGCCGTTGCATCCGTATATACCTCCATGGGACTTCAGGGCGTTATGTGGGATGCCGACTTCGGTACCGGAGGAATCAACTACCTGTCAGAATATTCAGCCGACCTCGGCATAGTCCAGGGACGTCGTTCCGACTGGGTTGACGGCGGAGTCCACCAGCAGATCTTCCTCCACTCATGGACACCTTCACACAACCTTTTCCTCGATTCATGGAACTATCAGTATCAGGTGATAGGCCTGTGCAATGCTTCCATAGACGACCTTCAGGCCGTGCTTGACGAGGGCGGAGACGAATTCCTCCAGGACTACATCAACGAGCTCAGGGCCGTCCGTGCATATTACTACATGAGTCTCGTGAACATGTACGCGAGGATACCCATCGTAACTTCAAGCAGCATGAGCGTATCGGACGTTGCGCAGTCTACCAGGAAAGAGGCATACGAGTTCGTACGCGATGAACTTACGGAAATCATCCCGACCCTCTCCGATGAGAACGGAGTCAAGTCCTCAAGCGAATATTACGGACGAATGACGAAGGCGGCCGGATACATGATGATGGCCCGTCTCGCAGCCAACGCAGCGATATGGAGTCAGGATGACTGGAATGACGGAAGGTTTGTCGGAGGTATCGATGCGGTGGAGTCCACTGTGACCGAGCTCGGCAAACAGCAGATGATCACTCTCGACGGAGAGACGAGGAATGCCTGGGAGACCGTAATCTACTGCCAGGAGAAGCTCGCGGAGATGGGCTACCAGCTCAATCCCGACGACCACGAGAATTTCACGACCAACAACGAAAATTCCGTAGAGAACATCTTCGTGCGTCCCAACAACGCGACCACTTACCAGCTCCGCCAGCGGCTGATGACCTACTCGCTGCATTCAAACCACACCGGAGCCCTCGCCAATGCGACCGGTTCGAACGGACCGGCGGCCACCACTTACGCAGCCGAACTCTTCGGAGTGACCTACGATGAACAGACCGACGTAACCGATTACTCCAACGCCGACCCCAGATGGGATATGTTCTTCTACTATGGAGACATCGTAGTGAACGGTGAGCCCGTCCCCATGTCAAGCGACTACAAACAGACTCTCTCGTATCTTCCTTATGCGGCCAAGATTGACCACGGATCACCTCTTTCCGGAAGCAAGGAGGAATATGAGATGTGGTGCGCCGGAGCCCGTGTCAGGAAGGTGGAAATCGACCCCGCAGTCGACCAGTTCTCATGGGCGTTCTGCTATCAGGAAGCCGACGTGGTGGTATACCGCTATGCTGATGCCCTGCTGCTCGCGGCAGAGGCCAAGTACCGCCTTGGAGACACAGGAGGAGCACTTGCCGACATCAACGCCATCAGGAACCGTGTAGGAGCACAGCCCTTCAGCGCGCTCACCTCAATCAAGGACATCCTTGACGAAAGAGGAAGGGAGATGGTTTGGGAGCCTACCCGCCGTGAGGATCTAATCCGTTACGGAATGTATACCGAGCCGACCCGCGACAAGTATAAGGGCGTTCCCACAGCCACCGGCGCAGGCGACTGGGTAGACGATGAAACCGGATATACACTCGTATTCCCGATTCCCGTCAACGTGCTCAACCTCAACACGAACCTGAGCCAGAATCCCGGATACAGCGGATAGACCGCTCTCCGATGACCAAAAGAAGGCTGCCGCAATTCACGGCGGCCTTCTTCGTTTCTATTGCTCCTCGGGACTTCTGCGCGTGTAGCGCTTCTGATAATCACTGGGTTTCTCCTTGTAGTATTTTATGAAGGTCTTCGTGAAATACGAAGGTGACGAGAAACCTGCGTCAAACGCCGCCTGCGCCACGCTCTTGCGCTCGAAGAGCATGGCGCGGACGGCTTTCTTGAGACGTATCATGGTTATGACCTCGACCGGATTGACGTCGGTGATTTCATTGAACTGGCGGTACATGGTGGAGCGGCTCATGCCCAGCGCCTCCGCTATGTTGTTGATGCTGATGTTGTCGTAGATATGCTCCTCGACGTACGCGCGGAAGTTCTGGAGGAACTGCTGCTGCTTGTCGCCGAGGGTTCTGGTGTTCACGCCTATTATTATGTCCGCATCCTGCGAGTCCGCCGCAGCCCTGCCCTTGTCTATGAGCTGGGACGCCCTCGCCCTCAGCACGTTGGCGTTGAACGGCTTGCTCATGTAGGCGTCCGCTCCGCTGGCGTAGCTCTCGATTTTCTGCTCGTCGGTGGCGCAGGCAGTCAGGCAGATTATCGGGATATTCCTGGTTATCATGTTCGACTTGAGCGTCCTGCAGACTTCGAAGCCGCTTACCTTGGGCATCAGCACGTCGGTGATTATCAGCGCCGGAATATGCTGGAGCGCCCTGTTTATGCCTTCCTGGCCGTCCACGGCGAGAATCACGTTGTAGCTGTTCGAGAGCACGAGCCTTATGTACTGCCTCATGTCGGGGTTGTCCTCGATTACGAGCACCTTGGGCTTGGACGGGTCGCAGCTCCCGTAGCTTTCGCACGAAGCGGCGGCTGTGGTGAAATCACGGGCCTCCGCCAGCTGTTTCTCGATATAGGCATGCCCGGTCGTCCCGGAGGCGCATTCGGGATGCTCCACGGTCCTGACCAGCGGCAGGACCATGCGGAAAGTCGTGCCCTCGCCGTCGCTTTCGGCCCAGACGCTGCCACCGTGGATTTCTATCAGGGACTTTGCGAGGGCGAGTCCGATTCCGGAGTTACCGTGCTCGTTGTCAAGACGGTAGAAGCGCTTGAAGACCAGGCCGAGCTTGTCCTCGGGGATGAAGGAGCCGGAATTGAAGATGCTCATGTCCACGAACCTGCGTGAGTCCTTGTCGAACTGAGAAAGGCTGACCCTGATGGTTCCTCCCTTGTCGACGTACTTGAGCGCGTTCGAAAGGAAGTTGAAGTAGATCTTGTCCATCTTGTCCTTGTCGAAGGCCATGGTGTAGTCCTCCCCGTCCGTCACGAATTCCAGTGTCACGTGCTTCGAAACCATATTCAGCTGGAACAGCCGGTTGATGTCCTGCAGGAACAGGTCCAGCCTGTCCACCTCGGCGTTGAGGCTCATCTTTCCGTTCTCGTATGTCCTGAACTCCAGAATCTGGTTGAGCAGGTTCATGAGCTTGTTGCCGTTGCGCTGCACCAGCTTCAGGGCGTCGTGCTGCGAAGGGCTGAGGTTCCCGGACTTCAGCATTTCGCCCACCGGCCCGAGTATCAGGGTCAGGGGCGTCTTGAACTCATGTGATATGTCGGTGAAGAACAGCAGCTTGGCCTGCGTCGCCTCCTCCAGCTGCCGGTAGAGGGTGTTCATCTCGTCCTGCTTCTGGTTCAGGAGCTCAATGTTCTTCGCCATCTCGGCATTGCGGCTGTCGAGCTTCTTCTTCATGTCCTCCAGCTTCCGGAGCGTGACATACAGGAAGCCGACAAGAAGGGCGAACACGATGAGGCAGACGGCGAGGACGCGGCTGATGCTGCGCTGCCTGGTGAACAGGTAGTTGTTGTCCGCCAGCTGCCTGCGGAGCATGTCGACCTTGCCCTGCTGCTCGTTGATCTGCTGGTTCTGCATCTGTATGATGCGCACGTTCGACCTGTCGACCACCGCAGTGTTGAGCAGGTTCTCCCGGTCGAAGGACTGGCCGTTGAGGATGCGTCCGGCAATCTCTATAAGCTTGTAGCCTCCGGTGGGATACATGAAGGAGGCGTTGATGCGTCCGCCGGCTATGGCCTCCACGCCTCCGCCGGGCCCGTCTATCGCGTCTATCCCTATGATGACGGGCACGTGCAGCCCCGGATGGAGGTCATACGACTCCCTGACGCCCATGGCCATCTGGTCGTTCATCGCGAACACCAGGTCGATTCCGTCGCGCATGGAAGGATTCTGCAGGATACGGTTCATTCCGGCCCTGGCGTTGTCCTTCAGGAAATTGCCGAAACTTTCGGCCACGACATGGATGTCCGGATAGTCCGAGATGGCGTCCATGAAACCCTCATATCGCTCCTCGTCGGCGGTGGAGCCCTTCAGGCCGCGTATTATGGCCACTTCGCCCTTGCCGTGGAGCAGGTCCGCCGCATAGACGCCCAGCCTTTCGGCAAGCCTGCGGTTATCGGCGCCCACGTAGGCCGTATACTCGTCATTGGATGTCTTCCTGTCGAAAAGAATCACCGGTATTCCGCTCCGGTACACCTCCGAGACCACCGGAGTCAGGGCTTCGGACTCATTGGGCGAGACTATCATGAGGTCCACGCCTTCGCGCATGAATTCCCTGATGTCGCGTATCTGCTGCTGGGAATCGTCCCTCGCCGACTTCACGCGCACCTCTATGTTGCGCATCACGGAGGCCTGCCTCTGCATCTCGCTGTTCACCGTCTCCCTCCACAGGTCCTCGCTGCACTGCGATACGCCTATCACCATCATATCATCGCCACGATCGGCGCAGGATGAAACGATTGTTGCAGCGGCGAGCAGCAAATAGAACGATTTTACCATAATTCTGCCATGAAAAAGCGTGTTCTAGCACAAAAATAACGACAGAGAAACAATTTTGCAATTATTTGAAACCGCATTGCTAGGGCAAGGAAAGATATATTCATAATTTTAGCTTGATAACCAATGTGATTTTTGCACCGTGAACAAATCTACCACATCCTCAATCGGCAAACTTGTGCCCATAATGCTGGCATTCTTCGCAATGGGCTTCGTGGACATGGTAGGCACAGCCACCAACTACGCCAAGGCCGACTTCGCATTGTCAGACACTGTTGCGAACTTCCTTCCGACAATGGTGTTCTTCTGGTTCCTGATAATGTCGGTCCCCACGAGCATGATAATGAACCGTATCGGAAAGCGGAACACGGTGCTGATAAGTCTTGCAGTGACCTCTGTCTCCCTGGTGCTTCCGCTGTTTTCGTACAATTTCCCTGTCATGCTGGTCTCTTTCTGCCTTCTCGGAGTCGGCAACACTCTGATGCAGGTGTCCCTGAATCCCCTGGTGTCGCTGATCACCTCCAATGAGAAGCTGGCGAGCACGCTGACCTTCGGGCAGTTCGTCAAGGCGATCGCCTCCTTCATCACCCCGATTCTCGCCAGCTGGGCGGCCGTCCGCTTCGGCGACTGGAAGCTCGTCTTCCCGATCTTCGCCGCATTCTCCATTCTTGCGACCCTCCTGCTCTGGGGCACCAAGGTGCCCGAGACCGCAGTGGACAGGAAGTCCGCAGGCTTCATCCAATGCCTTAAGCTTCTGGGCGACGGAACCGTGCTCCTGCTCTTCTTCGGCATCGTGGCCCATGTGGGAATAGACGTGGGCGTCAACACATGCGCGCCGAAGATTATCATGGAAAGGACAGGTCTGCCGCTCGAGACCGCAGGTAAGGCCACCAGCGTATACTTCCTCTTCAGAACCATAGGCTGCCTCTCGGGCTCGTTCATACTGTCGAGGTGGAAGGACAGCAGGTTCTTCGCGCTGAGCGTGGGGCTGATGGTGCTTTCCATGCTCGGACTCGCTTTCCTCAACGGCGAAATCGGCATCTACGTGAGCCTCGCTCTCGTCGGATTCGGCAACTCCAACGTGTTCTCCATCATCTTCTCCCGCGCCCTGCTCTCAAGGCCGGACAAGGCCAACGAGGTCTCCGGACTCATGATAATGGGGCTCATCGGCGGCTCGGTGTTCCCGCTGCTCATGGGCATACTCTCCGACGCCCTGCAGTCGCAGATAGGTTCGGTCATAGTAATCAGCGTGGGCGTCGTCTACCTGATCGCCCTCTCAAGGATACTTCTCAGGAAAAACGCATGACAATGAAAAGAATAGCTATTCTCACCGCCGCCCTGCTCTTCATGGCTCCGGCGCTCCCGGCACAGCCGGCAGACTTCATGGCCAATTTCGCGGCACCTTCAGTGGTGTCGCCGGAAATCAATCCCGACAACAGCGTCACTTTCAGATACCATAACCCCAAGGCCGTCAGAGTGCAGGTCAAGGGTGACTGCTTCCCCGGAGGCGACGGCATCGCCGACATGACGGAAACGGAGAACGGAATCTGGGAATACACCACCGCTCCGCTCCCCTCCGAGATGTACCGCTACAACTTCATAGTCGACGGCGCCGAAGCCCTCGACCTCCAGAACGTCTACATAGTCAGGGACGTGGCGGACCTGCTGAACTGGTTCGTGGTCAAGGGCGGACAGGGCGACCTGTATCTCGCCGAAGACGTGCCGCACGGCTCCGTGACCCGCTGCTGGTACGACAGCCCGACGCTCGGATGCCAGAGAAGAGTCACAATCTACACTCCTGCCGGATACGGCGAAAGCCGGGGCAGATACCCGGTGCTCTACCTTCTCCACGGAGCCGGCGGAGACGAGACGCAGTGGATGGAACTCGGCAGGGCGGTACAGATCATGGACAATCTGATCGCATCCGGCAAGGCCGAGCCCATGATAGTCGTCATGACGAACGGCAACGCCTGGCAGCAGGCCGCGCCCGGCGAAACGGCTGCGGGCCTCGTTCATCCCAACGACAGGAGCGGCATCGGAAGGCCCGAAGCGAGCTTCGAGGAGTCCTTCGGAGACGTGATAAAGTTCGTGGATGCGAACTACAGGACCATAGCCAGGAAGTCCGGCCGCGCGATTGCCGGCCTCTCCATGGGCGGAGGACATACCAAGAACATCTCCAGGATGTATCCCGACACCTTCGACTACATGGGCCTGTTCTCCGCCGCGCTTTCCGGGAATCCGGGAGAGGAGGAGATTGCGGGGCTCGAGAAGCAGCGCGACAACGGCTACAAGCTGTACTGGATCGCCTGCGGAACCGAGGACTTCCTCTACGAGGCTAACCTCGGCTATATGAAGCGGCTCGACGAAATCGGCATGCCCTACGTCTACCGCGAAAGCGGCGAAGGCCATATCTGGAAGAACTGGAGAATCTACCTAAGCGAATTCGCACCGGAACTTTTCAAATTCTAGAGAATATGAAACTCAAAACCATCATTTCTGCGGCACTCGTATGCCTCGTCTCCGCCCAGATTTCATCCGGACAGGAGAGACAACAGCCCTCGTGGCTGAGCGACGCGGTAGTATACCAGATCTACCCTTCCTCATTCCAGGATTCCGACGGCAACGGCATCGGAGACATACCCGGAATCATCTCACGCCTCGACTACATCAAATCGATAGGCGTCACCGCCATCTGGCTCAACCCGATTTTCGTGTCCGGATGGACTGACGGAGGCTACGACGTGATAGACTACTACATGGTCGATCCCCGTTTCGGCACCAACACCGACCTCGTGAATCTCGTCAACACCGCCCACGAAAAGGGACTGAAGGTCATACTCGACCTCGTGGCCGGACACACTTCGATACAGTCGGAGTGGTTCAAGCAGTCGTCACAGGCCCCGGACCTGCGCTACAGCGACTACTATATCTGGCCCAGCTTCAAGCCCGAGATAGAAGGCGCCAAGACCGACGGGCCCCAGGACTACGCCCAGCTCATGAACACCTTCAACAACATCGTGAACAAGTTCGTCGAGACCGACGCGCCGAGAGGGCCCTACTATGTCAAGAATTTCTTTGACACCCAGCCCGCGCTGAACTTCGGTTTCGCCAATCCCGACCCCGAGCACCCCTGGGAGCAGGCGGTGGATGCGCCCGGCCCGATGGCGGTGCGCCGCGAAATAAAGAACATCATGTCCTTCTGGATGGACAAGGGCGTGGACGGCTTCCGCGTGGACATGGCCGCCAGCCTCGTGAAGAACGACTTCGACAAGTCTGCGACCATCAAGCTCTGGAAGGAAGACCTCTCCAAGTGGTTCAAGGAGGAATACCCCGAGAACCTGCTCATCGCAGAATGGTTCAACCCCGCCCAGTCAATCGAGGCCGGCTTCCATGTGGACTTCTTCTGCCATGACGGCAAATACAACTACGCCTCACTGTTCTTCAACACTCCCGGACGCGGACGTGACGGCGTATGCTGGTTCGACCTTGAAGGCAAGGGAGAACTCAAGACCTGGTACGAGCTCTACACCTACCAGTACGACGCCGTGAAGGGCAAGGGCTACGTCAGCATGCCTTCGGGCAACCACGACTTCACCCGCCTCGCCGCAGGGCCCCGCGACACGGAAGACCAGCTCAAGGTGGCGATGACCTTCTTCTACACCATGCCGGGCGTACCTTTCATGTTCTACGGCGATGAAATCGGACTCGAGCACCAGTTCGACGCTCCTTCGAAGGAAGGAAGCGGCACCGGACGGGCCGGCACCAGAATCCCCATGCTCTGGGACTCCAGCGAGAATGCCGGCTTCTCCACCGCAGCCAAGGAGGCTCTCTACCTGCCCCAGGACCCCGATCCCGACCGCAGGACCGTGGAAAGCCAGGAGGCTGACCCCAACTCACTGCTCAACTACGTGCGTGAGCTGATCAAGCTGCGCCGCAGCTCCGACGCCCTCGGCAGCGACGGCGACTGGAGGCTCGTGAGCAGCCTGGACGCTCCCTATCCCATGATTTACGAGCGCACCAGCGGCGACGAGGTATGGGTAGTGGCCCTCAACCCCACCTCAAAGAAGGTGACCGGAGAAATCCCCACCTATTCGGCTGACCCCGAACCCGTGTTCGGTTCCTACGACTCGGTGAAATACAGAAGCGGCAAGGATGTTGACAAGATTACCCTGTCTCCCGTCTCCGCAGCCGTCTTCAAAGTCCGCTGACGAATGGAAAGGAAGAAAGTTATAGTAGGCATAGGGGAACTCCTGTGGGACATGCTTCCTTCAGGCAAGGCCATAGGAGGAGCCCCTGCCAATTTCGCCTACCATGCCGGCCGCCTCGGAGAAGAAGGCTGGGTGGTCAGCGCGGTCGGGGACGACGCCCTTGGGCATGAAATCCTGGACGTGCTGGACGAAAAGAGGCTCCACAGCCTTGTCGCCATGGTCGACAAGCCCACGGGCACAGTGCAGGTGAGTCTCGACGACGCCGGAGTCCCGACATACACCATAGTCGAAGACGTGGCGTGGGACCATATACCCTTCACGCCCAAGATGCAGGACCTGGCCTCCAGGGCCGATGCGGTATGCTTCGGATCCCTCGTGCAGAGGAACGGCTCTCGCGCCTCCGTGCTGAAATTCCTCGAGGCGGTGCCGGCATCCGCGCTCAAGGTCTTCGACATCAACCTCAGGCAGCACTTCTACACACCCGAGATACTGCGGAAGTCGCTGGAAATAGCCGATGTGCTCAAGATAAACGACGAGGAAATCGTCACCTTGTCGGAGATGTTCGGCCTGGGGAGCGACCCCCGCGAAGCCTGCCGCAAGCTCATCGGGCAATATTCGCTCAGGTTCGTGCTCCTGACCAAGGGAGCGCGGGGCAGCGAGGTCATCAGTCCCGACGAGGTGATACCCCAGGGCGTGGGCAAGGTCGACGTGGTCGACACGGTCGGCGCCGGCGACGCGTTCACGGCCGCATTCACCGTGGCCTACCTGCGCGGAGACTCCCTGGCCGACGCGCAGAAGCTGGCCGGAGAGGTGACGGCCTACGTATGCTCCCACAAGGGGGCCATGCCCGAATGACAAACACTTAAAAACCACAATAACACATGAAACCGATATTCAAATTCCTGGCTCTCGCCGCCCTGGTGGCAGGACTTGCATCCTGCAAAGGCGATGAGAACTTCTACAGCAACACCAGGCAGCAGCTCTACATCGGCGACGACATTGCGGTCGCCCAGACCGAGTACGGCAAGGTACGCGGATACATCATGCGCGACACCTACACCTTCCTCGGTATCCCCTACGGCGGTTCCACCGCAGGAGAGAACAGATTCATGCCACCCCGCCCTCCCAAACCCTGGGACGGAGTGAGGCCGGCCTACTTCTACGGAGCCTGCGCACCCCAGAACATAATGCAGTATCCCAACAACAACAGCAGGACCTTCCTCGACTGCTGGAACTACTTCGACATGAGCGAAGACTGCCTCAACCTCAACGTATGGACGCCCGGTCTCGACGGCAAGAAGAGGCCCGTGATAGTCTGGCTGCACGGCGGCGGATTCTCCTCCGGCAACAGCATAGAGCATCATGAATACCACGGAGAGAACTTCAGCCGCTACTGCGACGTAGTCTTCGTATCACCCAACCACAGGCTGAACTCCATAGGCTTCACCGACTTCTCGGCGGTGGATCCCAAATTCGCTGACTCCGGCAACGTCGGAATGCTCGACCTCGTGGCGGCACTCCAGTGGGTGCATGACAACATCGAGAACTTCGGAGGCGACCCCGGCAACGTGACCATCATAGGACAGAGCGGCGGCGGCGCGAAGGTATGCAACCTCGTGGCCATGCCCGAGACCGAAGGACTGATCCACAAGGCAGTGGCCCTCAGCGGCAGCGCCACCTCGGCAACCGACAAGACCTATGCGAGCGAACTCGGCAAGGCCATCGCGAAAGCCGCCGGAGTGAAAGGCCCCGAGGACATGCACATCCTCCAGGAAATGTCATACCAGGAATACCGGGCCCTTGCCGACAAGGTGGCACGCGAGTTCGCGGCCAAGAACGGCAGCGTGAGGCGCGGAGGCTTCAGCCCGGTAGCCGACGACGTACATATCCCTTCCGGAGACTTTTACGCACCCGGCTCCCACTCTGCGAACATTCCAATGATCATCTGCACCACCACCTGCGAATGGCCGTCGGCAATAGATGACGCCGCAAGGCACGCGCTCTCGAGGGAGGAGGTGATCGCCGAGATGGCGGCCCGCTACGGAGAGGAGAAGGCGGCGGCTGTATATGACGCCTACGCCGCGATTTTCCCGGACAAGCTTCCCATAGAGGTCTATGACCTCGCGAACAGCTCACGCGCCGGAGCCCTCAAGGCCGCCGGACTGCGCAACTCGCTGGGAGCGCCCGTATATCTCGCATGGTTCGACTGGCAGGGGCCCCTGTTCGACGGACGCGTACACGCCATGCACACCATGGACATCGCCTTCTGGTTCATGAACACCGACCTTCAGGTGAGCCACACCGGCGGAGGACAATATCCCCGCAACCTCGCCAAGAAGATGGCCAAGGCACTGAACAATTTCATGCGCACCGGCGACCCCAACGGCAGGACAGGCCTGCCCGAATGGCCGGCATATAATCCCGAAACGGGAGCCACCATGGTGCTTGCCGACAAGAGCTATGTGCTCGAGAACCCCGACAAGGAAGCCCTCGCAATCATAGCCGACTAGCCGTCCAGCGCCGCCAGATTGCTCTTCAGCTGCTCCACCGAACTTACGCCCACGATGACGGAAGTCACTTCGGGGCGGCGGAGCACCCAACGGAGGGCATACTGGGCAAGAGTAAGACCCCGGGCTGCCGCCTCGTCATTCCATCCGGAAATGCGGGCGAGCAGTTCCGGGGTCAGCGTTTCGCGTTTCAGCGAATCATTCCTCGACATTCTGGATCCGTCGGGGACGCCGTGCAGGTATTTCCCGGTCAGCAGGCCCTGGGCAAGCGGAGAGAAGGCCACGAATCCGGCTCCTTCCGCAGCGGCCCGGGGTATGATATCCTCCTCTATGGACCTATCTATCATATTGTAGCGGCCCTGGTACACCAGGCAGGGGACATGCTGTGCGCGCAGATAGGAATAGGCCGCAGCCGCCATCTCGGGCGGATATTTGGAAATGCCCACATACAGGGCCTTCCCCTGCCTCACTATGTCCGCCAGAGCCTGCATGGTCTCCTCCAGAGGGGTTCCGGAATCCGGGCGGTGGGAATAGAATATGTCCACATAGTCCAGGCCCAAGCGCTTCAGACTGCGGTCGATCGAGGCTGTCATCGCCTTGCGCGAACCCCATTCGCCATAGGGGCCCGGCCAGGAGGCATATCCCGCCTTGGTCGCGACCACTATTTCGTCGCGATGGGACTTGAGTGAAGCGGAGAATATCTCTCCGAAGCGTTCTTCGGCCGCGCCGCAGGGCGGGCCGTAGTTGTTGGCGAGGTCGAAATGAGTGATGCCGTGGTCGAAGGCGTATTCGACTATCCTGCGGCAGTTGTCGGAATCGGAACCGGCTCCGAAATTATGCCAGAATCCGAGCGAGATTTCCGGAAGCAGCAGGCCGCTGCGTCCGCACCTGCGGTATTTCATCGCATCATAGCGCGCCGGGCTCGGCTTGTAGTTCTCCATTTCCTTTATTAATTATGGTATACGGACAAATTTACATCATCCGGCTGAAAAAATGCAAAAAAATTTTGTCGGTTTAAAAAAGTAGTATATCTTTGCAGTCCCTTACCGAAAGGCACGGGACAAGTTCATTGAAAATATTGAAGGATAAGTACAAGCAAGTACCAAGAGAACGAGATAGAAACGAGAGCGTTGATTTCTTAAGAGGGAGCGGGGACAGGCTTAGAGAAAGTAAGAATATACAAAGAAGAGTTTGATCCTGGCTCAGGATGAACGCTAGCGGCAGGCTTAACACATGCAAGTCGAGGGGCAGCGAGATCAAAGCTTGCTTTGATTGTCGGCGACCGGCGCACGGGTGCGTAACGCGTATGCAACCTACCCACTACAGGGGGATAACACTGAGAAATCGGTACTAATACCCCATAATATCTTGAAAGGCATCTTTCGAGGTTGAAAACTCCGGTGGTAGTGGATGGGCATGCGTTGTATTAGCTAGTTGGTGAGGTAACGGCTCACCAAGGCGACGATACATAGGGGGACTGAGAGGTTAACCCCCCACATTGGTACTGAGACACGGACCAAACTCCTACGGGAGGCAGCAGTGAGGAATATTGGTCAATGGACGCAAGTCTGAACCAGCCATGCCGCGTGCAGGAAGACGGCTCTATGAGTTGTAAACTGCTTTTGTATGAGGGTAAACCCGGGTACGAGTACCCGGCTGAAAGTATCATACGAATAAGGATCGGCTAACTCCGTGCCAGCAGCCGCGGTAATACGGAGGATTCAAGCGTTATCCGGATTTATTGGGTTTAAAGGGTGCGTAGGCGGTTTGATAAGTTAGAGGTGAAATGTTAGGGCTTAACCCTGAAACTGCCTCTAATACTGTTGAGCTAGAGAGTAGTTGCGGTAGGCGGAATGTATGGTGTAGCGGTGAAATGCTTAGAGATCATACAGAACACCGATTGCGAAGGCAGCTTACCAAACTATATCTGACGTTGAGGCACGAAAGCGTGGGGAGCAAACAGGATTAGATACCCTGGTAGTCCACGCAGTAAACGATGATAACTCGCTGTCGGCGATACACGGTCGGTGGCTAAGCGAAAGCGATAAGTTATCCACCTGGGGAGTACGTTCGCAAGAATGAAACTCAAAGGAATTGACGGGGGCCCGCACAAGCGGAGGAACATGTGGTTTAA
>OHIY01000072.1_pt1 | contig 60639 bp, 53 predicted proteins | sample 1568351 | NCBI WGS metagenome assembly OHIY01 (sample SAMEA3879547, study PRJEB24766) | human gut metagenome | biome: human-associated habitat; feature: feces | place: USA | collected 1985/1987 | reverse complement strand
TCGTCTATGGATATTTCCACGACAAACGCGATATTCTCATCGAGGTGCTGGACATTTACGTCGACAACGTGTTTTATCCCGTGTTTGAAATGTTCGACAAAATCACCGCCCCCGTGGACTTCGATTTTATCATCACGCACTCCATCGACAACGCCGTTACAGTGCACGAAAACAACGCCGCCATTCACGAGGCGTTGCACTCCCTTTCGTCCACGGACAAAACCGTGCGCGACAAATTTATGGCGCTTGAAAACGATATGACGATGAGGTTCGTCGCAAAACTCCGCTCTTTGGGCTACGACCGCGAGGATATTTTTGAACGCGTCCACCTTGCGATGGAAACCGTGCAGTCCTACGCCCACGAAAAGGTTTTCGATAAGCACTCTTATATCGACTACAACCGCATGCGTAAAATCGTCATAGATATGCTTGTTTCGCTTTTTAAGAAATAAGAAAAACCGCCGTTCGGCGGTTTTTTAATTAAATTAAGTATTATTATTACTTTTCCTTATTTTCTTTTTTGATAAATTCATACAGTTTTTTTGTTTTGTTTTTCCAGAAAATCCTGTAATACGCGCCACCTCTCGTGAACGAGATTTGTTTTGTACGGGCGTCGTCAAGTTGTTTTAAGACAAGTCGTTCGTCCTGCTCGAAGGCGTCCTCGGAAATTGCGACGCGGTCTTCCTTCCTGGCGGATAAAAACCTGTCGATCCACTCGTTTTCGGCAGCTCTTCCTTTTTCGATAATCTCGTTTGTCAAAAGCGTGCCGCTGATGAAATAGCGCAGCATTTTTTCGTGCGTCAGCCAATATCCGACGCCTTTTTTATCTTCGCCGTCTTCCGCGACGTGCTCGTTTTTTCCAAGGACGTACGGCTTAAACAAACTTATGCACGGCAACGACGCGCCGGTGACGAAATACACGCTCTCCGCACCGTCGATTTCCGCAACGTAACTTGCCGTCGTCTGGTCGCCGATAATGCCGCCCGCGTGCATACAAATGCTGCCGACTTCCTGATATCCGCGCTCCGCTTTACCTGCGTGAGAGCGCAAAATCGATATAAACTTTTTGACGTCGGGCGCGCCTTCGCCCAGCAATTCCATTGTTTTCACGCGGCGTTCCCTGCCCTTTGCAAATTTCGTAAACAAGGGTTCAGTATAACATTTTACAAAGTTAAAGTCGGTTTTTGACTTGCACCATCCGTTTTTGATTGCGTTTTCGACAAGCCCTGCGCTGCATGCGTCATAGCTTTCAAGACACAGACAGTTGGATATCGCAAAGAAGTCTTTCACCTTTTTCCATACCCAGTATTTCCCAGCGGTTTCCAGAACGTAAGCGTCCGACGAGTCGGCAATCAGAAAAGAGTTGTGATAATAAAATTTCTTTCCGTATCCGCAATTCCCGCCCTGCGGATATTTTTCGATAAACTCGGTCAGAAAGTCCAGGGCTTCTTTCGCGCTCCTGCACCTTTCAAGAGCCAGGCGCAGCATATCCATACCCGTTACGCCGTCGGTTTTTACGTACTTTTCTTTCGTGAACACCGCTTCGTTGCCGATATTCAGCCCGAACTCGTTGAAGCCGAATTCCGCGCCCCACATCCAACTCGGACGGGAAATCGTGATTTCAAAGGTATGTTCAACCTGCGGCACCGTAACGTAAGTAAGCGCAAGCGTCGGCGTTTTTTGAAGGTTGTAATCCTTCGCCGGGATATGCTGTAAAAACTGCGGCTCGTTGGGACTTCTGTCACTGTTTTTCGCAAAAAGCATTTTCCCGTTTTTGGTGTAAGCGGGGGTTGCCACGATTGTGTCGCACATAAATGCCTCCGATTCGTTTTATAGTTTATAAGTTAAGTTTACCAAATGTAAACTTGTTTTTCAAGCGATTACAATAAAAAACCGACAGCATTGCCGTCGGTTGTATGCACTATTTTGCCACTACGTTTATTGCGCGAAGTTTTGCGGCGTTTTTCGGATCGGCTTCCACGTCGAAAGAAACTTTTTGTCCTTCTTTAAGCGTCTTGTAACCATCGCCCTGAATTGCGCTGAAATGTACGAAAACGTCATCGCCGCCTTCATCGTTTGCGATGAAGCCGAAACCTTTCGTCGCGTTAAACCATTTTACAGTTCCGATGCTCAGTGTTATTACTTCCTGTTTTGATGCCCCGTCGATGTTGCTCTTTCGGAGTAAATATATTTTAGCACCATGCTTTTGAAAAGTCAATCTATGCCGTCGTTTCAATCGACGCGCAGTACGTAAAATTTAAGATATTGCGTTTCGTCCATGAAAAGAAGGGACGGGTGGTCGGGCGACTGCGTTCTGATTTCGACAAGGCGCACCCGCCTGCCGCTTTCTTTTGCGCTTTCGACAATCATTTTCTGAAACAGCGTCGGCGTCATGTAGTGCGAGCAGGAAGACGTGACGAGATACCCGCCTTTTTCGACAAGTTTCAACCCCAGAACGTTGATGTCCTTGTATCCCCTGTACGCATCGCCTACTTCCGCCGCGCTTTTCGTGAACGCGGGCGGGTCCAGCACGACAACGCCGTACTTTCTGTTTTCCCGTTTTTTGAGTCGCAAGTATTCAAACACGTCCGCGCATACGGCGTTCACGTTCTTAAACCCGTTCAACGCGGCGTTTTCAAGCACCGCTTTCACCTGAATTTCCGAAATATCGACGGCGGTTACTTCCTTTGCGATGGTTGCGGCGTTAATCGAAAATCCGCCCGAGTTCGAGAAGCAGTCAAGCACGGTTTTGTCCTTTGCGTAACGGCGGATTGCCATGCGGTTTTCTTTCTGATCCAGAAAATATCCCGTCTTTTGACCGTTTCTGACGTCAACGTACATTTTCACGCCGTTTTCGGAAATTACGATTTTTTCGGGCACTTCGCCGTACAATACGCCCTGCGTTTCGGGGACGCCTTCTTTTTTCAGCACCTGCGCTTCGCTTTTTTCAAAAATACCTTTCGGGTGAAATAAATCGACAAGGCATTTCACAATAAGGTCTTTTCTTTGCGAAATGCCCAGCGACAAACATTCCATGACAAGCACGTCGGCGTATTTGTCGATAATGAGCGCGGGAAGATCGTCGCTTTCGGCAAACACCATACGGTACGCGTCGTCGAAGCCCAAAGCGATTCTCATATCGTTTGCGGCTTTTATGCGTTTTTTGTAAAACTCTTCGTCGTCGATATCGTCGTTTCTGATGAAAATCCTCACAAGAATTTTCGACAAATGATTGATATATCCTTTCCCGATATATTTTTTATCGTGCGTGAAGACGGTGGCAAGACTTCCGTTTTTATCCTTGCCTTTGATTTCCTGCACTTCGTTCGCATACACCCAGGAATGTCCCGAAAGTATGCGCCTTTCTTCGCCTTTTTTCAGATATACTTCGTACATATCAATTGATTTTTACGCCGTTTTCGGTTTTTGAGAAGGCTGCGTTCATGAAAGCGGTCATAAACTTTTGCATTTTTTCGACGTCGCTCGCGCCTGCGGTTTCCACGCCGGAATGCATCGCAAGCTGGGCGATACCCACGTCGCAGGCGTTCATATTAAGGTCGGCGCTTGTAACGAGCCCGATTGTGCTTCCGCAACGCACGTCGGAATTATTGTAATAATCCTGCACCTCGATATTTTCGTTTTTGAGCAGGGTTTTCACGACGGCGGACGACAAAGCATCGGTGGAATAATTGACGTGATGCTTTATGACGACGCCCTTGTTAAGATACACTTTCTCGCTCGGATCGCTCTTTTCGGGGAAGGACGGATGCACGGCGTGCGCGTTGTCCGACGACAGTAAAACGCCGTTTTCCGTCGCAAAGGTGAAATCATCGTCGTTTTTCATAAACGCACGGTTTATCTTCCTTAAAAGCGTACTTAAAATATTTGATGCGGCACCTTGCTTTGTTTCGCTGCCCACTTCTTCGTTGTCGAAACAGCAGCAAACGGCGATGTCTTTCGGGGTTGCATTTATAATCGCGTTCAGCGACGAATACACGCTCAAAAGGTTATCAAGTCTCGGCGCGCACAAAAACTCTGCGCCTACGCCGCCTGAAAACGCGCTTGTCGCCGGCACCACGAAAAGGTCGGCGTCGATAACGTCTTTGTCGGTGAGCGTGGAATACACGTCTTTCGCGTCCCCGAAAAGAGGCAGCATATCTTTTTGCACCGACAGCGCAAGTTTCGTGTTCGCGTCGGGATTATGATGAATGGCAAGGCTTGGAATAACGACAGTATATTTACTTTCGACGACTTCGGTTTTCACTTCGCCGCCGTCCGAATATGCAAGCCGTCCCGCGACTTTCAACGGCGCGTCCAGAAAACTATACAGTAAAAGTCCGCCGTACTTTTCGACGTTAAGCCTTTTCCCTTCCGCGCTGTCGATAAGTTTATTTCCCTTGACTTTGAGCGACGGGGAATCGGTGTGGCTTTCCACCACGTTGAAAACGTGATTTTCGCCCGCCTTGAACGCAAACAGGCTCGTCCCGTTTTCGATGACGTAATAGCCGACGTTTTTTTCAAGACGCCATACGTCTTTCATATCAAGTTTTTTGAAGCCCGCTTTTTCAAGCATTTCCGCGCCGTACTTCACGGCGTGATAAGCAGTGTACGATTTATTCAGAAATTCTTTTACGTCCATAAATGCGTCCTTAATGTTTTATAAACACAATATACTATTTTGCGCCCGAAAAATCAACAAAATCGCGGGTTGACTTTTTGCCCGCCGACGATTTATAATGGACGTATATCGTTTATAATAAGGAGAAAATAAATTATGAAAGTCAAAATCGAAAGCGGCAATGCGCCCAAAGCAATCGGACCGTACTCGCAGGCGGTGCTCGTCGACGACACTTTGTACGTGTCTGGCAATATCCCCGTAAACCCCTCAACAGGCGACGTCGCGGACGGCATCGTCAACCAGAGCAAACAGGTTTTTGAAAATATGAAAGCGGTTCTGAACGAGGCGGGTATGGACTTTGAAAACGTCGTGAAAACAACGGCTTTCCTTACCGACCTTTCCAACTTTGCGACGTTCAACGAAATTTATGCGTCGTATTTCGTTGCGCCCTATCCCGCAAGAAGTTGCGTGGAAGTCAGCAAACTTCCCAAAAACGTTCTGGTCGAGGTCGAGTGCATCGCAAAGAAATAAAAATATCACCGCTTAATCCGCTTTTTGGGCGGATTTCTTTTTGTCCTTTTCGCGCTTGATTTTTCGGCGGTTTCATAATATAATATCTTTCGGTGAGAATATGAATATCGATTACAATAACGAAGCGGTTGCCGCATTCTCCGCCCAGTGCGACGAGTTTATCGGCAGCAAACTCATAATGTCCAACCAGAAAATCCGTATGCTTTTAAGGTGTATGGCGTATTATGACGAGCTTAAAAAACTCGCCTACGATTGCCGTTTCAATTTCGATTACGACGATGAATACAACCGCGCCATCGTAAACCTCGGTACGGCGACGATTTTCCGTCTTCCCGCGTCTTTGAGAAAGCGCGTCGCGCTCATACTTTGCTTGCTTCTCGACTTCGACGAAGGTCGTCGCGATTTCGTGAAATTCGTGCAGGATTTTTACCGCGCCGACGACAAAAACGACAGCTACGTCGGGTTTATCAACGGCATCATCGCACCCTTTAAGGAAGCGGTGCTGACGCTCCTTTCCGACAACGAAAAAGCCGATTTCGAACTTCGCGACGAAAAACGTATCGAGGTCAACGCCGCCCTGTCCGAACAAGCCGATTATTACGTCAAAACGCAAATCACGGCGGTTAAGGACAGCAAACTCGACCTTGATACAAGAAAGGAACTCGTGTTCGTGCTGGACAACTTCATCACCGTTTTGAATATGCGCGACGCTCAACTTATCAAAGCGTATTGGATCGGGCTGAAAAACCTGCTGATTACGAATAAACAGTATTCAAAAAACGCCGAAGCACTCGGCAACGTCGTAAAATCATACCTGCAAATGTGATTTTTTGCGTTTTTTCGTTTTGCGACAAAAAATTACCGAATATTCAATAAAATCGTTGACAAATTTTCAAGACAATGATATTCTTTATAAGCGTTTTGATTAACGCCGACGATTTATACCTTGGGGGTATAGCTCAGTTGGTAGAGCACCTGCTTTGCAAGCAGGGGGTCAAGAGTTCGAATCTCTTTATCTCCACAAGAAAAGGCATCCGCGATTTCATCGCAGGTGCCTTTTTCCGTATATTTGCCGCTGTCGCGCCATTTATACGGCTGCGCCTCGGCAATTGCAAGCAAGCTTGCATTGCGCTCGGCTTCTGCGTAATTTGCCGCTGCCGCGCCATTTATACGGCTGCGCCTCGGCAATTGCAAACGAGCTTGCATTGCGCTCGGCTTCTGCGTATATTTGCATCATGGTTGGATTTTCTTACTGGCAACTGTTCCTGGTATTCGCAAAAATCGGCACCTTCACAATCGGAGGCGGCTATGCGATGATTCCCGTAATAGAGAGGGAGCTGAGCAAGCGCGGATGGATAGGAGGGAACGACCTCGATGACATAGTGGTGCTGGCGCAAAGCGCACCCGGGCTGCTGGCAGTCAACATGGCCATCTATGCCGGATACAAGGTACACGGCCTGAAAGGAAGCATAGTGGCCACCGTAGGGGCGGTGCTCCCCTCCTTCCTGATTATCCTGCTGATTGCGATGTTCTTCACCAATTTCAAGGACAACGAGATTGTCAGGCGCATTTTCCAGGGCATAAGGCCCGTTGCCGTCGCACTGATACTCGTTCCCGCCGTCGACATGGCGAAGAAGGGCTGCACCAGCTGGTGGACCTGGCTCATAGCTTTAGTCACACTCGGGCTGGTAGCCTTCCTGAAGGTCTCCCCCATCTGGATTATCATCACAATAATAGTCTGTGCCGCCGGCATAACCTCCATAAAGCAGAAACGCTGATGCTGTTGTTGTTCTGGCAGATATTCTCGACCTTCTTCGTGATAGGGCTGTTCAATTTCGGCGGCGGCGGGGCCATGCTGTCGCTCATACAGGCCCAGGTCGTAAGCATACACGGCTGGCTCAGCGAAGGGGCCTTCACCGACATAGTGGCGATTTCGCAGACCACTCCGGGCCCGATAGGCATAAACTGCGCGACCTACGTCGGCTTCGAGGTCTTCCACAGCTCCGGCTACGGCATGGCGGCCGGAATCCTGGGCTCGTTCGCGGCCACACTCGCGGTCGTATTGCCGTCATTCATAGTCTTCTTCTTCATAATGAAGCTCTTCACCCGCTTCCATGAAGCTCCGGCATTCACAGCCACGATGACCGTGCTCAAGCCTTCCGTCGCCGGACTGATAGGAGCCGCAGCCCTCGTGCTGATAGTGGACTTCAACTTCGGCGGACCCGGCCCCGCCGCCAGGATTCTGACCGACAATTTCCCCGACTGGAAGGCCTGGCTGCTCTTCATCGCCGCCTTCCTGCTGTCATATTTCAAGAAAGTGGGGCCTATAGCCCTGATACTGATTTCAGCCGCCGCAGGGCTGCTGCTATATTGAAACCCGAACCGATGAAACGTCTGCTCATTCTCGCACTGATTTCCGGCTGCATTTCAGCCGCCGCTGCAAACCCTGACAATATCGTTCCTCGTCCGGACTCCGTCACGCTGTCCAGAGGCAGCCTCCGCCTTGCCGGCATATCCCTCAAATGCGACCCGCGCATGGACTCGACCTCGGTGAAGGCCGTATCGCGCTTCGCCGCCGACCTCTCTCTCGCATGCGGGAAGACCTGTCCGGTATCCTCACCCGTGGGCATAGACGCCAGTGTCGCGGGAGGCAGCGCGAAAGGGCTCATCTTCCTTCTGGACCGCAGCCTCGCGCCGGAAGAATACCGGATAGAGACTGAAAGCAGGACGGGCGTCATCTACGCCTCCGGCCCCGAAGGTTTCATACATGCCATACAGACCCTCAGGCAGCTGCTCCCCGGAAGCCTGTCCGGAGGGGAGGCGGAAGAAGGCGCCAGATGGACTCTCCCCTGCTGCACCATCAGCGACCGGCCGGAATCGGAATACCGGGGGCTCATGCTCGACTGCTCCCGTCATTTCTGGAGCACCGATGAAATCAAGCGCTGCCTCGACATGATGGAGAAATTCAAGCTGAACCGCTTCCACTGGCACCTTACGGACGACCAGGGATGGAGGATGGAGGTGGAAGCCCTCCCTCTCCTGGGCAGCATGGCAAGCTGGAGGGAAGGCACGGCCATATCCGGGGAACCCGGAACCAGCGACCATATACGCTACGGAGGCTGCTACTCCAGGGCAGACATACTCGAAATCGTCAGATATGCCGCAGACAGGGGAATAATCGTGATTCCGGAAATAACCATGCCGGGCCATTTCATGGCCGCGCTCTCAGCCTATCCGGAAACGGGTTGCAGCGGAGGCCCGTACAGGACATCGACCGACTGGAGCGTGAGCACCCAGCCCGTATGCGCCGGAAAGGAGGAGAGCTACGTCTTCCTGGAAACCGTCCTCTCGGAGGTCGCGGCGCTGTTCCCGTCCGAATATGTCCATATCGGCGGATATGACTGCCACCCCGAGGAATGGGAGAAATGCGCCGCCTGCCAGCGCAAGATAGCCGAACTGGGATTCAGCGACAAGCCCGGACTCAGTGCCGAAGAGCAGCTGCTCGGATATTTCACCGGAAGGGTCATATCCATGCTGGCGGCCGACGGGAAGAAGGCGATATGCCGGGACGAGGCCCTGGCACGGACCGACCCGGACCTTATGGAGACCTGCGGCACGCTGACGATGAGCACGAACGGAGCCTTCACGGAAATATACTCCGGAGAGGAGATGATAGGAATCCAGCAGGACATCTGGACCGAGGAGCTGGAGACCCCCGCACAGCTGGAGCGGGCGCTGGAGGAAATCCTGCCCGGACTGGCGGAAAGACAATGGTAGCGGAGAGTCCGCCGGTTCGGAAAAAATCAGTAACTTGGAGAGTTTGAAAATCATATAGGAAAATGTTCGATTTGGCGATACTCGGAGGCGGGCCTGCTGGATATGTGGCCGCCGAAAGAGCCGGAGCCGCCGGCCTGAAGACGGTGCTGTTCGAGAAGAAGGCGCTCGGAGGGGTCTGCCTCAACGAAGGTTGCATCCCGACCAAGACCCTGCTCTACAGCGCCAAGCTGTATCACTACACACAGGAAGGGAAACGCTACGGCGTACACGCCCAGGATGCGGCCTATCGCTACGCGGAGTTCCTCAAGCGCAAGGAAAAGGTCGTAAGGAAGCTCGTGGCCGGAGTGAAGGCGGCAGTCAGGAACGCCGGAGTCCAGCTTGTCCAGGAAAGTGCGGTCATCAGGGGACGCAGAGAAGGCGGCTTCATAATCTCGGCCGGAGAGGAGGAATACCAGGCCGGGAAGCTGCTGGTCTGCACCGGTTCGGAGGCCTTCGTACCGCCATTCCCCGGTCTCGCCGAAGCCGGCGACATCATCGTCACCAACCGTGAGATTCTCGCCTTGGAAGAGCGTCCCGAAGAGCTCGTCGTGATAGGAGGAGGCGTGATAGGCATGGAGTTCGCGGCTTTCTTCAGCACCCTGGGCACCAAGGTCACGGTGGTCGAGATGCTGCCCAAGATACTCGGGCCGATGGACGGCGAAATCAGCGCCATGCTGCAGAAGATATACACCAGGCGCGGCATCAGCTTCCGCCTCGGCTGCAAGGTCACCGGAATCGAAGGGAACACCGTAGTGTACGAGAGCCCCGAAGGCGAAGTCTGCCGCGTCAGCGGGGACAGGATACTCGTCTCCGTCGGACGGCGCGCCGTGCTTGACGGCTACGGCCTCGAAACCCTCGGGGTCGAAACGGGGAAAGGCATAAAGGTGGACGACAGGATGCGGACCGGAGTGCCCGGAGTCTGGGCGGCCGGCGACGTGACCGGCTTCTCCATGCTCGCCCATACTGCCAGCCGGGAAGCGGAAGTCGCCGTGAACGACATGCTGGGGAAAGACGACAGGATGCGCTACGACGCGATTCCCGGGATAGTCTACACGAATCCGGAAGTCGCAGGCGTCGGGCTCACAGAGGAGCAGGCCGGCCCCGGACATGAAGTCCTCAGGCTGCCCATGGCCTATTCAGGCCGTTTCGTGGCCGAGAACGACGGCGGAGAAGGCCTCTGCAAGCTGATTGTCGAAAAAGACAGCGGGAAGGTCGTCGGAGCCCACATGCTGGGCAACCCCTGCTCGGAAATCATACAGGGAATCTGCATCGCCATCGAAAGCGGGATGACTGCCGACCGGCTCAGGAAGGTGGTGTTCCCCCACCCCACGGTATCGGAAATCATAAAGGAGACCGCCTGGCAGGCAGGCGCAAGTCTGGACCATGAACCTGAAATCGCTGGCTAGGGATACGGCCATCTACGGCCTGAGCAGCATAGTGGGGCGTTTCCTGAACTACCTGCTGGTGCCGCTCTATACCTGGAAGATCACCGCCGAGAGCGGAGGCTACGGCATAGTCACCAACCTCTACGCATACGCGGCCTTCTTCCTGGCCCTGCTGACCTTCGGCATGGAGACCACGCTTTTCCGTTTCGCCTCCAAGGAAGGCGAGGACGGAAAGATGGTCTACAGCAACGCTCTGAGGATGGTCGGAGGCGTGGCGCTGGTGTTCGTGGCCCTGGTCGCAGCGTTCCTGCAGCCCGTGAGCGGGGCGATGGGCTATGCCGACCACCCCGAGTATGTGCTCTGCTTCGCGGTGATAACGGCGTTCGATGCGATTCAGGCCATAATGTTCAGCCGGCTAAGGCAACAGCACCGTCCGGTGAAGTTCATGCTGCTGAAGTTCGCCTACATTATCCCCAGCATACTGCTGAACCTGTTCATATTCCTGGTGATGGACAGGATTCCCGCCTGCGAGGGACTCTTCCACCGCTTCAACGACGGAGTGGGCCTGATCTTCTTCGCCAACCTGATATGCACCTCGGCTGTGATGGCCGCCTTCATCCCCGAGCTCAAGGGGATGCGCTACGGCTTTGACAGAGGGCTCGCCAGGAGGATGCTCTCCTATTCCTGGCCCCTGCTGCTCCTCAGCCTCGTGGGAATACTCAACCAGGTGGCCGACAAGATGCTTTTCCCCTGGCTGATGCCCGGCGAGGAAGGCATGCGGCAGCTGGGAATCTACGGGGCCTGCGTCAAGATAGCCATGATCATCTCCCTGCTCACACAGGCCTTCCGCTACGCCTACGAACCCATCGTGTTCGGCTCCACGAAGGACCGCAACAGCCCGGAGACCCTGGCCGACGGAATGAAGTACTTCATAATCTTCTCGCTTCTGGCGTTCCTCGCCGTGATGTTCTACATGCCTCTGCTCAAATATCTGGTCGGAGAGGGCTATTGGTCGGGGCTGGGAGTCGTCCCCATAGTCATGATGGCGGAAATCTTCATGGGCGTATACTTCAACCTGTCGTTCTGGTACAAGCTGTCGGACCAGACCTGGTGGGGCGCCATAATCAGCGCTGCAGGAGCGGCGGTGATGATAGCCGTCAACATAGTGTTCGTGCCGGAAATCGGGTACCGGGCCTGCGCCTGGGGCGGTTTCGCCGGCTACGGCACGGCCATGCTGCTGAGTTTCCTGCTCGGCCGCAAGCGCTACCCCGTGCCCTACGACTGGAAAACCATATTGCCCTACACGGGGCTTGCGCTGGCCCTGCTCAATCTCTCGATCTTCCTGCCCGAAATCATCGGCAGGGAGCTCCCGACAGCCGCCACGCTCGCAATAAACACGGTGCTGCTCGCAGCCTACTGCCTGCCTGTCGCCAGAAACATAATCTTCAAACACAAATAACAATGAGGAAATTCATCACATTCAGCCTCTGCTTCATCGGAGCCGCCGCAATGGTATGCAGCTGCGGCGGCAGGAAGGCGCAGGAAGAGGCGCAGAAAGCTGCGGAACAGGCCGCCGCAGATTCAATAGCGGCCGTAGAACAGACAAAAAGAACCATGGAAAAAATCGCAACCCTGCCGGAAGAACCGGTATTCGACATCATCACCAGCATGGGCGTGATCAAGGTGAAACTCTATTCGGGCACGCCCAAGCACCGCGAGAACTTCGCGAAGCTCGCGCTTGAGAACTACTACGACGGACTCCTGTTCCACAGGGTAATCAACGGATTCATGATCCAGGCCGGCGATCCTCTGACAAAAGACCCCGCGAACAAGAGCAGGTTCGGCACCGGGGGCCCCGACTACACGATTCCCGCCGAGTTCGTGCCTGAATACAGGCACAAGAAGGGAGCCCTTGCAGCCGCCCGGCGCGGCGATGCGGCCAACCCCCTCAAGGAATCATCCGGTTCCCAGTTCTACATCGTTCAGGACGAGGCCGCATGCGCTGCCCTTGACGGCGACTACACCGTATTCGGCGAGACCGTAGAAGGCTTCGACGTGATTGACGCAATCGCTGCTGTCGCGACCGACGGACGCAACTGCCCCCTCCAGGACGTGAAGATAATCACGATAAAACTGGACGAAGAAAACTAGTTTTCGGTATGGAATTTGCAATAAAATTCCACCGAATAGTTTTTTCATAGGTTTAATTTTAGGTTAGAATTGCCGTTACGACCCGATGTGATATCGGGTCGTAATTTGTTATTTGCCGAATTATTTACTTATTTTTGTTCTGACGGCAACAGGAGGCCGCAGACGAACGAACAATGGAGATAATGGACTGTCCCGCAGAAAACTGGAGAAAACTGACGGAGGAGGAGCTCCGCTGTCTGATTGAAGGAGGAAACACCTCTTCCGACTGGAGCCGGGTGACGGTATGCTACGGCTTCATGCCCGGACTGGTGACCCGGAGCCATTTCTCGGGAGACTGCCGCATCGGCCTCAGGACGGAAGGCACAAGAGAGGCGGAAGGCTTGAAGCTGCCTGTCGGCATCAGCAATTCGCGCATCCATGCCTGCACAGTCGGCGACTCCTGCGCCATTCATGATGTCCGCTATCTTTCCGGCTACGATATCCGGAGCGGGTGCCTGCTGTTCAATATCGGGCAGCTGTGCTCCGAAGAGGAATTCGGCGCCCCGGAGATAGAGGTCATGAACGAGAACGGTTCGCGCAGGGTGTACGCCTTCCCCGGAATGCGCTGCTCCGACGCCTGGCTGATGGCCGGCTATCCCGAAGACTCCGGAATGCAAAGCAGGCTGCGGTCATTCTCCAGGGCGGTGAAGCTCGTGCCTCTGATAGAGGAGGGCTGCGCAATCGCGAACGTCCAGCGCATAGAAAGGCTCCGCTGCGGCCCGGCATGCACCATAAGCTGCGCGGTAAGCATCGACACCGTCTGCGTATGCTCGACCCGGGAGGAACCCGTGCGCATCGACGGGAACTGCGTGCTCCGCAACGGCGTCATCGGAGCCGGAAACCGCATTGGCGGAGGCTGCATCGCCGAAAATTTCGCGACAGGAGTCAACTGCACCCTCTCCGGAGGAGTGCGCTTCTTCAACTCCGTGCTCGGCGACAACAGCACCGCCTCCTGCTGCGAAATGGTATGCAACCTCGTCTTCCCGGCCCACGAGCAGCACCACAACAACTCTTTCCTGATAGCCGCCTGCATCGGCGGACAGAGCAACGTCGCAGCAGGAGCGACGGTGGGGTCGAATCACAACGGCAGGACAGCCGACGGCGAAATCAAGGCGGGACGCGGCTTCTGGCCCGGGCTCTGCGTGTCGCTGAAGCATTCCTCCGTATTCGCAAGCTACACCATGCTGGCCAAGGGCGCATATCCTGCGGAGCTTTCGATAAAGCTCCCGTTCAGCCTCGTCTCCAACAACGAACATGAAGGACGGCTGGAGATAATACCGGCGTTCGCATGGCTCTACAACATGTATGCGCTCGCCCGCAACAACTCGAAATACCATAGCCGCGACCGCCGGAAGGACAGGAGCCAGCATATAGAATTCGACACCTTCGCCCCAGACAGCATGCAGGAGGCGGCTGATGCGCGCCGGCTGCTCGAAACCTGGGCGGAGAAGCATTGCGGCTGGAAGCCAGGAGATACCTTTCCGCAGGAAATCGTGCTTCGCGGCGAGGGCCTGGAGAAAAGCGGTCATCCCGTAGCCATACTCAAGGCGGACAGGGCGCACGAAGCCTACGGGCAGATGCTGATCCACTATGCCGCGAAATGCCTGCTTGACTGGCGCAGGGCAGTCGGCGGAGAACTGCCTCCCTCAGCCGGAGCCGGGAGCGGGAAATGGGTCAATTTCGGAGGACAGCCGCTCAGGGAAGCCGATGCGGAGACTCTGCGCAAGGACATCCGCGAAGGCCGGCTGGACAGCTGGGAAGACATACACCGGCGCCTGGACGGACTCTGGGAAGAATACCCTAAGCACAAGCTGGAGCACGCCTTCGGGCTGCTCGGGCTCAATCCCGGCAACAAGGCCGCAGTCGCGGACTTGCTTGACAAAGAGCGGCATATCCTGAAGCTGATATGCGAAAGGGCTGAACAGAGCCGGGCCAAGGACTTCGCCAACCCGTTCAGGGCCGCCACCTGCCGCAGCCTCGAAGAGACGGCCGCCGTCTTCGGCACGCTCGAAGACGACGCATCCCTGGCACGCCTGAAGAAGAGCGCCGGAGATTACATGGAGCTCATCGAAAAACTCAAGGATTCATGAAAATTCCCGCAAAATCAGTACTGACGGCATTGCTCCTGCTGTCCTCGGCCTACGTCTACTGCACGGTCAACATCTTCTGAGAATGAGGTTCCTCGTCAATCCTTCGACCGACCCGTACTTCAACATGGCCTTCGACGAGTACTGCCTGACGCAGTACAGCCTGCCCGGGCCGGTCTTCTACCTTTGGAGGAACAGGCCGTCGGTCATAATCGGCCTGAACCAGAACGCCTTCAGCGAGGTGAACCTGGAATATCTCGAGAACAACGGCATCCTGCTCGCCAGAAGGGTCACGGGCGGCGGGGCCGTCTACCATGACCTGCAAAACCTCAACTACAGCATCATAGGCAGAAGCGTGAGTCCGCAGCCCGTCGCTGACGCTCTCCGCATGATGGGAGTGGCGGCGGAACTCACCGGCAGGAACGACATCTTCGTGGACGGGCGCAAGGTTTCCGGCTACGCCCGCAGGGTATGGCAGGACAGGGAGCTCATCCACGGCACGCTGATGTACGATGTGGACATGGACGCGCTGACGCAGGCTCTGAATGTGCCGGGCTCGAAAATGGATGCGAAGGGCATAGTGTCCGTACACAGCCGGGTGGCCAATCTGAAGGACTGGCTTCCCGGTTCGGCCTCCGTCACGGACTTCGCCGGAAGGCTCCATGCCCTGCTGGCCGGGGATGACGCGGGAACGGAGCCGGACCACCAGATGCTGGAAGCCGTAAGGAAGCTGGCCGACGGGAAATTCTCCCGCTGGGAGTGGATTTACGGCCATTCCAGGGAGGTTTCATTCTCACGCAGGGCTAGATTCGCCTGCGGAACCGTGGAAGCCGGAATCCTGCTGGAACACGGACGCATACGCGAAATACGCTTCTCCGGAGACTTCATCGGGAATCTTCCCGCCGACACTCTAGCCGACAGGCTCACGGGAGCGGAATTCGACAGAATCAGGCTCGAGGCGATTCTGGAGACCTGCGTCATCGAATCCGTCTTCCCGGGCGTGACAGCGGCCGAATTCGCAGAGTTCCTGACAAGCCGGAACAATTGACGCACAAAAAAGGGCGGCGGAACCGTTCCCGTCGCCCTTCATTATGATGACTTTCAATTAGTCGTTCAGTGAGAAACGCTTGAAGCCGAGGATCTTGATGTCCTTGTCGACTGCGGCGACAACCTCCTTTACGGACTGCTTGCCGTCGCCCATCTGGTACTCCTGCTCCATGAGGGTCTGCTCCTTGAAGAACTTCTGGAGGCGTCCGTGAGCGATGTTGTTGACCATCTGCTCGGGAAGGCTGGCGGCCTTCTGCTCGGACACGGTCCTGATGATCTCGCGGGCCTTGTCGGCCTGCTCGGGAGTAAGCCAGCCCTTGGCGGTGTTGGACTCGATATGGTCCTCGCTGTCCACGTGCGCGGGATTGATGCCGGCCTTCTCGAGGGCTGCGTTCACAGCCTTCTGCACGAGCTCCTCCCTGGTCTTCTCCACGGCCACCTTCAGCTCGTTGTCAACGACTGACTGGGGGCACTCCTCGGGAGAGATTGCCACGGGATTCATGGAAGCCACCTGCATCACGATGCCCTTTGCGAGCTCGGCGGGAACTTCCTTGTTGAAGCCCACGATAGCTCCGAGCTTTCCGTTGAGGGTGTGCACATACTCCGCAACGAAAGGTGCCTCGATCAGGGCGTAGTAAGCGAGCACGTGCTTCTCGCCGGTCTTTCCGGTCTGGGCCTCGACAGCCTCCTCGACAGTGTAGCCGTCGGACATGCGGCAGGCCTTGAGAGCCTCAAGGTCGGCGGGGCACTGGGCGATGGCCACGTCTGCGATGGCGTTTGCTAGGTTCTGGAAATCAGCATTGCGTGAAACGAAGTCGGTCTCGCAACCAAGGCATACGATCAGGGCCTTGTTTCCGGAGATGCGGGTCTTCACCGCACCCTCGGAGGTCTCGCGGTCAGCGCGCTTCGCCGCAACCAGCTTGCCCTTCTCGCGTATGATGCCTATGGCTTTGTTGAAATCGCCTTCAGCCTCCTCAAGAGCCTTCTTGCAGTCCATCATGCCTGCAGAAGTCATCTTGCGCAACTTCATTACGTCTGCTGCTGTAATTGCCATAATATGAATCTTATTCTAATGGAACTTTTATTCTGCCTTGGCTTCGGTTCCGGCCTCTGCCACGGGTTCGGCGCCCTCCTCGGGCTTGCCTCCCTTGCGGGCGCGGAGCTTGCGGCTGGCGGCGGGCTTGGCGCTGCCGTCCTCGGCAACGCTTGAGGCTGCCTCCTTGTCCTTCTCGAGCTTGCGCTCGTCAAGACCCTCCTGGATAGCCTTGCAAAGAATGTTCACGATGCACTCCACTGAGTTGGTGGAATCATCGTTCGCCGGTATTACATAATCAATAGGGGTGGGATCGCAACAAGTATCAACCATTGCGAATACCGGGATGTTGAGACGGTTCGCCTCCTTTACGGCATTGGCCTCCTTCTGCACGTCCACGATGAACAGGGCTGAAGGGAGACGGCTCATGTCGCGGATGGAGCCGAGGTTCTTCTCAAGCTTGGCCCTCTGGCGGTCCACCTGAAGGCGCTCTCTCTTTGCAAGCTTGTCAAAGGTTCCGTCCTCCTTCATCTTGTCGATGGTGGACATCTTCTTGACGGCCTTGCGTATGGTAGGGAAATTGGTAAGCATGCCACCGGCCCAGCGCTCGGTGATTGAAGGCATATTGACGGCTGTCGCCTTTTCTTTCACAATATCCTTCGCCTGCTTCTTGGTGGCTACGAAGAGTATCTTGCGGCCGGACTTCGCCAGCTGCTTCATCTCTTCCGCCGCCTCGTCTATCTTGACGACAGTCTTGCGCAGGTCAATTACATGGATTCCGTTCTTCTGGTCGAAGATATAGGGAGCCATCTTGGGGTTCCACTTTCTGGCCAGATGCCCGAAATGTACGTCTGCATCAAGCAATTCTTGGAAATTTGTGCGTGACATTGTCTGTGTCTGTTTTCTGTTTTTTGTAAACTGTCCCCGTGCCGGGGTCTCTTTTCTTCAAGGCGGAGTAGCGGCTTCTGTCCGGTCTCCGGCCTTTTCCGCAGCAGGGCAGCCATCTCCAGGATGGTTTGATAACCTCTGCTGTGCCGTAAAACAACGATATGACTAACGTTTGCTGAACTGGAAGCGGCGACGTGCACCGGGCTGGCCGGGCTTCTTGCGCTCAACCTCGCGGGCGTCGCGGGTGAGGAAGCCTGCTGCCTTGAGTGCAGGACGGTATGCTTCTTTGTTCACCTCGCAGAGGGCACGAGAAATTCCGAGACGGATAGCTTCAGCCTGTCCCTTGATGCCGCCACCGCAGATGGTGATCTTGACATCGTACTGGCCTAGGGTCCCGGTAACTTCAAAGGGCTGGTTGACCACATAACGGAGGGAATCGAGAGGGAAATAGTTCTCGATGGGCCTGTCGTTGATGGTCACGTTGCCTGTGCCGGCCGTGAGATAAACGCGAGCTACGGCTGCTTTACGTCTTCCAAGGGCGTGTGTCTGTTCCATTTGCTCTGTTTAAATTTCGTCCAACTTGATAACCTTAGGGTTCTGAGCCTGGTGAGGATGCTCGGGGCCTGCATAAACGTACAGATTGCCCAGCAGATCATCTCCGAGGCGTGTCTTGGGGAGCATACCCTTCACAGCTCTCCTGACGAGTTCGGCGGGTCTCTTCGCGAGAATCTCCTTGGGTGTCGTGAAACGCTGTCCGCCGGGATATCCGGTGTAGCGTGTATAGACACGGTCTGTCATCTTCTTTCCGCTGAGTGAAACCTTCTCCGCATTGACGACGATGACGTTGTCACCGCAGTCCACGTGAGGGGTGAAACCGGGCTTGTTCTTGCCACGAAGGACAAGCGCCACGCGGGATGCCAGACGACCAAGAGCGAGATCAGTAGCGTCAATGACTACCCACTTCTTGTCAACGGTCGCCTTGTTCAGCGATACCGTTTTGTAGCTTTGTGTATCCACTGTCTTGATCTTTAAATAGTTAATAAAATTGCGATCCCTACACAAAATAGGGGTCGCAAAGATAATCAAATATTTATTAAAATCAAAAACTCTCTGCCTATGCCATCAGACGGGCCTGGATGAAGCCGTTGACCGCAACTACGGCGAGCAGCACGCAGATGAGGGTGGCTACGATTACGCCGATGACCTTGATTCGCTTGAACCACACGGTGCCGTCCCAGCCTACGGTCTGGAACATGCTCCAGAAGCCATGGGTGAGGTGGAACCAGAGAACCACGAACCATACGAGATAGAGAGCGAGATTCCACCATTTGCCGAAGGTAGCCACGAGCAGGGCGTAGGGATTGTCCTCATAGTTGCCTATGCCGAACATCTCGGGCAGCTGCATGTAGGCCCAGAAGTGGGTGAGGTGGATCGCGATGGCAAGAACTATCAGGATTCCGAGCACGAACATGTTCTTCGCAGACCACGAATCAGCGGCAGCACGGCTCTTGACCTCATAGCGCCTGTAGCCTCCGCGCGCCTTGATGTTCCTCCAGGTGAGCCAGCATCCGTAGAGGATGTGCACCAGGAAGCCGAGGGCAAGCACGGGCACGAGGATGGAGATCACGGGCGTGGACATGAAGTCGCAGCCCAGCTTGAAAAGTCCGTCTCCCGCGCTGAAGAGCTTGTCGTCAGCCGCCACCGCGCCGAACTTGCCCGTACATGAGTCGATTACGGAGAAGAAGTTGATGGTGGTGTGAAGGAGCATGAAGATGATAAGAAACGCGCCGCTCACTGCCTGAACGAATTTCTTGCCGATGGATGAATTGAATATGAACATTTTTCTGATATTTAGTCTCGGATGTTGTATTCCACGGAATGCAAATATAGTCCTTATCTTGCAAGTTTCATAATTTTCAAATACTTTTGTTATTCAAACGAAGCGATATGAGAGTACTTCTTAAACTCAGCGGCGAAAGCCTCGGAGGTCCCGAGGGCCGCGGCATCGACAGCCGGAGCCTTGTAGAATACGCACACGAGATAGCCGAAGCCGTCAGGGCCGGGCATCAGATAGCCGTCGTGAACGGAGGAGGGAACATCTTCCGAGGCCTGCAGGGGGTCGGAAAGGGCTTCGAGAGGGTCACCGGTGACAGGATGGGAATGCTCGCCACGGTGATCAACTCGCTCGGACTCGCCTGCGCCCTGCGTTCGGAGGGCATCACGGCGGAAGTGTTCACCGCCACCCCGATGCTGCCCATAGCCAGGTACTACAGGAAGGAGGACGCCGTCAAAGTGCTTGAGGAAGGAGGAGTCGCCCTCATCTCCGGGGGCACCGGAAACCCCTTCTTCACCACCGACTCCGGCGCCGCGCTCAGGGCTCTCGAAATCGGGGCGGACGCCCTGCTGAAGGGCACGAGGGTGGACGGAGTCTACACTGCGGACCCCGAGAAGGACAAGAACGCCGTCAGATACAACGAGCTCACTTTCAGCAAGGCCCTCGCCGACCATCTGAAGGTGATGGACGCCACAGCGTTCGCACTCTGCGAGCAGGGCCCCATACCTATAATAGTATTCAATGTGGAGCAGAAGGGCAATCTCGGCCGTCTCCTGGCGGGCGAGAAAATCGGCACTACGGTCCACGCCTGACAAAAATCCTACGATATATGTTGACAGACAGAGCAAAGGAAATCGTCAATCAGACCGATTCCAAGATGAAGGAAGCCGTGAACTTCCTCGAAGAAGACCTCAAGACCTACAGGGTGGGCAAGGCCAACCCCCTTATCTTCAACGGAGTCACCGTTGACTATTACGGCACCCCGACCCCCATCCCCCAGGTGGCGTCAGTCTCCGCGCCTGACGCCAAGACCCTCGCCATACAGCCGTGGGAGAAGAACATGATTCCCAAGATCGAGAAGGCCATTCTCGACGCGAATCTCGGCATGACGCCCCAGAACAACGGGGAGGTGATACGCTGCACTGTGCCCGCACTCACCGAGGAGCGCCGCAAGGAACTCATCAAGAAGGCCAAGGGTGCAGGCGAAAACGCGAAAATCATCGTGCGCAACGCCCGCAGGGACGGCATAGAGCTCCTGAAGAAGGCCCAGAAGAACGAAGGTCTGTCGGAGGACGCCGAAAAGGAGGCCGAAGCCGAAATCCAGAAGCTCACCGACAACTGGGTGAAGACCGTCGACAGCCATGTCGCCCTCAAGGAAAAGGACATAATGACCGTTTAGGAAGGGCCCCTACAGGCTTTCTATACAGTCCTTGAACGCATTCCTCTCCGCCTCGGAGAGGAATTCCGTTTCTATGGGTACCATGAAAAGCCTCACCGCAATCTCGTCGGGCATCCCGGGGAAGTCCAGAAGCCGCTGGGCATCCTTCTCGGTGGTCATTATGGAAGCCGTGGGATTCTTGCGCAGGGCCATGCGTATCTTGTTTATGTCGGCCCAGGTGTACTTGTGGTGGTCGGGGAAGCAGAAACGTTTCTCTATCTTGTAGAAATCGCTCAGGTAGTCGCGCAGGGGCGTGTCCTTCGCGATACCGCTGACAAGGATTATCTTCTTCGAATATACATATCTGGCCTCGGTCTTCTCATAGACCCCCTCCGGTTGTCCGTACTTTATCCGTGCGAACAGCACCAGCTGCAGTTTCCCTCCGGGTCCGGTCCCTTCGCATGCCGCCTCGGAATAGCCGCTTATCCCAAGTCTCTCCGCGAACGCCCTGCGTTCGTCGCCGCTGAGTTCAGCCGGACATTTCGTGACCACCAGCACGTCGGCCTCCCCTATCCTCTCCGGGAGATCGCGCAGACGGCCGAGCGGCAGGAGCAGGTCTTCTGTGACCGGCCTGTTGTAATCCACCAGCACCACGGTTTTGGCCGCCCTCAATTTGCGGTACTGGAAGGCGTCGTCCAGCACTATGTATTCGGCGGCCGGGAAATCCCTGTACCAGCACTTCTTCGCCTTCTTGCCCGAAGCCAGGGCCTCGGGGTGCAGAAGAAATTCGCAGCCCTCCACCCTGTTCTTGTCCACGGCGACCGTGGCCCAGGGGAACTTTTTCTTGATCTGCAGGGGCTCGTCGCCGAACATGGAGGCGGCTCCGTCGGCCACCACCTGCTGGAAACCCTTGCTCTCACGCTTATAGCCCCTGGAAAGCACGGCTATATTCTTTCCCATCCATTCGTCGCTCGAGCGCAGCATGCGGAGCACCAGCTCCACCATGGGAGTCTTGCCGGTGCCTCCCGCCGTCACGTTGCCTATGCAGAGCGAAGGTACGGACGGAGAATAGAACTTCCGCCCCGACTTGCCATAGTAGCCGTTCCTGAGCTTCAGGACGGCATAATACGGGAATAGCAGTATCTTGTCAATCATATCAGATAGGTCTCGTCTTGATGCGCAGCCATTCGCGCTCCTCTTCGGGAAGCAGATGCCCGAGCGTGGCGTACACCCTTTCGTTGTAGCTGTTCAGCCATCTCCTCTCGTCTTCTCCGAGCAGTCCCGGCTCTATCGCGGCCGTGTCGAAGTGGCAGAGGGTGAGAACCTCGAAAGCCCGCCAGCTTCCGAACTCGTTGGTTCCGGCATCGACGCACAGCAGGAGGTTCTCATGACGGACGCCGTGCATGCCCTCCCTGTATATTCCCGGCTCATCGGAAGTTATCATGCCGGGAAGCAGAGGGGTGGAATTGAAGTTCTGCCTTATGTCCTGAGGGCCCTCGTGGACTCCGAGGAAAAAGCCTATGCCGTGCCCCGTCCCGTGTCCGAAGTTGCGGAAGCTGCGCCAGAGCGGCCCGCGCGCCAGAGCATCAATCTGGCAGCCGGCGGTTCCGGCGGGGAACACCGCCATCGCCAGGTCTATGTGTCCCTTGAGCACGAGAGTGTAGTCCTCCCTTTCAAGCGGGGTGCATTCCCCGAGCGGCACGGTCCTCGTGATGTCGGTCGTGCCGCAGCTGTACTGCCCGCCCGAATCGCAGAGATAGAGGCCCTGTTCGCGCAGCACCGGGGCGTTTTCGTGCGGAGTCACATAGTGAGGAAGGGCCGCCGCCGGCCCGTATGCCGAAATCGTCTCGAAGCTGTCGCCCATATATTCGGGTATCTCCGCCCTCAGGCGGCCGAGTTTCACTGCGGCGTCCCATTCGCTTATCTCCTTTCCGCTCTGCACCGACTTCTCCAGCCAGTAGAGGAAACGTTCCATCGCCACTCCGTCCCGGACATGGATGCTGCGCATCCCGTCCAGTTCGAAAGAGTTCTTGACGGCCTTGCGGAATCCTACCGGACTCCTCCCCTCGTACAGGTCCACTCCGGCGACCCTCATGTCGTCGAAAAGACTCCAGTTGAGGGTGGAGCAATCCACGAAAAGCCTGCCCCGGAATTCGGGAAGGGCCTGCTCCGTCTCCAGATACGGCCTGACGGAAATCCCCTCCGACCTGAGTATGTCCATAGTGGCGGAAGTCTGCGGATCGCCTTCCCCGTCCTTGGTCACGAACCATTCAACGCTGTCGTCGGTGACCAGCAGGCAGCTGATGACCAGAGGGTTGTATTCTATGTCGGCGGCCCTGACGTTGAGCAGCCAAGCGATTTCATCGAGAGCCGTCAGCAGCATGCCGTCGCAACCGGCGCCGGCGATGAAATCCCTGAGCCATGCGAGCTTGGACTCCCTGGTCTCCCCCGCCTGGACGGTGAACACCGGCGTGTCGGGAATCTCGGGCCTGTCCTGCCACAGCAGCGACAGCATGTCCGGTACGCTGACCACGGTCCCGGGCAGGCTGCGGGCGAAATCCACTCCGGCGCAGAGGCCGTCAAGGGCGATTATCCCCTCGTCGCCGAACTGCATCTCCAGCCATTCGGGAATCAGAACCTGCCCGGGTACACGCGTCTTGTGCAGTTCGACCCCGGTGCCTTCGAGCTGCCGCCTCGCCTGGATGAAATACCGCGTGTCAGTCCACAGTCCAGCATGATCCAGCGTGACCACGATGTCGCCGGCCTCGCCGGTGAAGCCGCTCAGCCACTGCACCTGCTTCCACCGTTCCGCAGGATATTCGCTTCCGTGGGGGTCGCCGCCCGTGACCAGCACGGCATCCCAGTTCCTGGCCCGCATGAGTCCGCGCAGCCTTTCGATTCTCTCCCGATAGATGTTTTCCATACGATACAAAGATAAGTTTTTCATTTTGTATTTTTGCAGTCTATGAGAATCGGAAATCTCGACTTGGGCGGGCGGCCGCTGCTGCTGGCCCCGATGGAGGACATCACTGACATTTCCTTCCGGCTGCTCTGCCGCGAGCAGGGGGCCGACATGGTATATACCGAGTTCATACCTTCCGACGGGCTGATTCGCGATGCCGCCAAGGCCCTCGCAAAGCTCCGCACCGACGAAAGGGAAGCTCCCGTGGGCATACAGATCTACGGGCATATCCCCGAATCCATGGTGGAGGCGGCGAGAATGGCCGACCATGCCTCGGAGATAGCCGGAGGCCATGGAGCGGACGTGATAGACATCAACTTCGGATGCCCGGTCACGAAGATTGCCGGCAGGGGCGCAGGCTCGGGCATGATGCGCTACCCCGACAAGATGGTCGCCATCACCAAGGCGGTGGTGGAGGCCGTGAAGAAGCCCGTGACCGTCAAGACCAGGCTGGGCTGGGACGACAATTCGAAAATCATAGTGGAGCTCGCGGAGCGCCTCCAGGACGTAGGCATTCAGGCGCTCACAATCCACGGACGCACCCGCTGCCAGATGTACAAGGGCTCCGCGGACTGGACGCTGATAGGTGAGGTGAAGAACAACCCGCGCATGCACATCCCCGTCATAGGCAACGGAGACATCACCGACGGGCCGTCGGCCCTGCAGGCCTTCGAGAGATACGGCGTCGACGGCATCATGATAGGCCGCGCCAGCTTCGGGCATCCGTGGATTTTCCGTGAGATAAAATATTATATGGAGCACGGCGAGCCCATGCCGGAGCCGTCGGTAGCCGAAAAGGTGGCCATAGCGCGGCAGCATCTCGCGCTGTCGCTGAAACACAAAGGGGAACCGCGCGGCATCTACGAGATGCGCCGCCACCTGAGCAATTATTTCAAGGGCCTGCCGGACTTCAAGGAGCTGCGCATGCGCATGGTCACGACGCTCGACCCTTCGGAACTCGAGCTCATCTTCGAGGAAATCCTGAGAAGGTACGCGTAGACTGCACTGCCGCGACGGAGCTCACCCTCCGGCAGTAGGAACCAGCCGCACAACCCTATACTGCCGGAGGGCGACTCCGCCGCTACGCATACGCCCGTCCTATATCAGTTCTGCGATGATGTCGTCGGAGACGAACCAATGGGATTCGGGAATGCGCACGCGGTCCGGCCCGGATCCGTCCGGCGCCTGCCGGACAGGGACAAGCGACCCGTCGGAAAGGCATCGCCGCAGATCTTCCTCCCGGCACCATCCGGCAGGTATGCCCCTAGCTGTGCGCAGACCGAGCATTATGTCCTCCTCCCTCGCTTCTGCCGCACCCAGAAGTTCGCCGGAACGAGTCCATCCTGAAAGCCGGCTGCTGTTCCAGCTTCTGCGGACTCCGTCGAAGGAATGCGCCCCCGGCCCGAAACCGACATACGGAACCCTCGACCAATACGCCGAGTTGTGCTTGGCCTCAAAGCCAGGCAGGGCCCAGTTGGAAATCTCATAATGCACATAGCCCGCCTCACGCAGACGCGAACATATAAGTTCATACTGCATGGCGCAGCTGTCCTCCGCCGCCTCCGCATAACGGCCGTCCACGACCATCCCGGCAAGTTCGCTCCCCTCCTCGATGCCCAGCTGGTATGCGGAAACATGCTCCGGGCGCATCAGGCACACGGCGTCAAGAGTCCCGGAAAGCAGCCGGGCCGACATCTGCGACAGGCCGAATATCAGGTCGATGCTGACATTCTCCGCCCCGGCTTCGCGCAGAACGGCGAAAGCTCGTCGTGCTGTCGAGGCGTCGTGACGCCTGCGCATCCACTTCAATATCCCGTCGTCCAGCGACTGCACGCCCATGCTGAAACGGTTCACCCCAAGGCCGAGCAACGCCTCCACATAGCCGGAGCCGTTCTCCACTATGTCCTCCGGATTGACCTCGACCGTGAATTCCTCGAAAGGACCGCATCCCAATGTGCCGGCAATGCGTTCAAAAGCAGGAGGAGGCAGCACCGACGGCGTACCTCCTCCGATATAGAGCGTATTTGTCCCGAGAGTCGGGCCTATCTCCGCGCGGCGCGAATCAATCTCGCCGCAGAGTTCGTCAAGATAGGCATTCAGAAGGCCGGCGTCCCGCCCCCGGCATGCGATTTCCGAGTAGAAATCGCAATAGACGCAGAAACTTCTGCAGAAGGGGACATGGACATAGACCATCTGAGCTACCTGAGCATCAGCTCGGCGGTTCCCAGAAGGGACTGCTCAGTATAGACCTCTACCGTATAGATGCCCTTGTAGAACTCGGGGATGTTGTTCACATATATGCCGAGCTCGACCTCCTCGCCCTGGTAGTCCACTTCGCGGGACGCGCTCGCCTCGAGGGTCTGGCCGTCAAAGGTGAACGTGGTGCCCTTTCCGTCCAGCAGCAGATTGCCTGAAGGGTCGCTGACCCTCACATACACGCGTACCGGGCCCCTTTCGGCAAGCTCGTTCTCCACCAGGCTCAAGCTGACGAGCAGCCGCACCACCCTGGTGCTGCGGTCGATGACACGGTCATTGGCGTTGAACGCCTCCATCCGCAGTCCGCGCGCCTTGAGTATGGAGCCGGCGGTAACCTTGTCGGTCAGGGTCTCGACCTGCTGGGCGAGCTCTTCGCTCCTGCGCCTGCTGTCGGCCGCGTCCTTGCGTGCGGAGGCGGCTTCGGCGGTCAGCTGCTTGTTGAGCGTGTTGAGCGAATCTATCTGCTCGATATAGCCGCGCATGATGGAGCGTAGCGTGCCGAGCTCCTTCTCGTACTGGCGTATCTTGCTGCGGTTGGTAGCCTCGGTCGTGCGCACCCTCTCGATGAGCTGGGCTATCTCCTCCCTTGAAGAATCGAGCTGGTAGTTGATGGTGTCGTACTCGGACGTAAGGTCGGCATAGTCGTTCTGAAGCGTGATGAGCTGTTCGGTCAGGTCGGCCTTCTCGTCGTTGAGCTGGCTGACAAGCCTGTTCTTGGACATCATCACGTATGCGAGCGCCGCCGCGAGAGCGACAGCCACGACTATCATTATTATCATCACGGTCTTGAGTCCTCCGTTCGCCTTCTTCTCGGCCTCGCGGCGCTCAAGCTTCTCAAGCGGGTCTTCTCTTTCCATAATTCTACGTTTTTACAAGCCGTTCACAAAAATAACAAAAAATGCTAATTTTGCATCCATGAAGTATTTTATAAGGTCCGTCAAGTACTTTTTCTACTTGCTCGTAATTCTCGCCATCATCATCACGGTGCTGGTGCTCGCAGGTTTCGTCGAAGCCGATATCTCCAAGATATTCATCAACGGCTACGACTCGCTCTGGCAGATATGCCTGATCATGGCCGTCTTCGCCGCAATATACCCCAAGTTCGGATTCTCCTCCAGGACAGCCCATCTCTACGGCGCCCCCGAGGACATAAGGCCTATCCTGATCAGGGTCATGGAGCTTCACGGCTACAGGCTCGAGAAGGAGGACGGGGAAGTCACCACTTTCGTAAAGCGCTCGGTCATCTCCCGGCTGCTCAAGATGTGGGAGGACAGAATCACCGTGGAATACGACATAGCCGGGCTCAGGCTCGAAGGCATAACCAAGGATCTGGTCAGGCTGGTCTCAGGGCTGGAGGCTAGTCAGAGAGAAGATGTCTAGCGGCCGCATCGAGGGCTGACCAGAATTCTTCGCCGAAGCGCTCCTCAAGAGGCTTGCGCAGGAAGCGGTACACAGGTATCCCCTCTCTGCGCCCCTTCTCGAACGCCGGCCTGCAGATATCCCAGTGATGCACGTTCAAGGCCAGTGAACCTCCGGTAAGCCTGGTGACCCTTATAGGATAGAGCGAGCATGAGACAGGCTTCCTGCACCCTGCCTTTTCTATTGCGCACAGGGCCTCCCCGGAAGGGCCGAAATGGCAGAAGGCGCATTCGCAGCTGTCCTTGACCAGGGGCGTGACCATGTCGCCGTCCCTGTCGATTTCGAAGAATCCCGAACTCTCCGCCGCCTGCCTCCCCTTCTCGCTCATCAGGAACGAGAATTTCGGATAATCCCTCTCTATGAGCCCCGGCTCGTCTTCCTCCATCGGAGCGCCGCTGTCGCCCTCGATGCAGCAAACGCCGCGGCAGGTCTCATAGTCGCATGCGAAAAATTCCGTCACGACATCCTCGGAAACAAGGATGTCTCCAATCTGTATGATAGTACCGAATTTCCTTTCCATCAGATTATGACATACTCCACTTCGGCTCCGCCCTGCAGCAGGGAGAGCATTTTCTTTATATCGTCAGCCGTCATCTCCTCCACCGCCCTTTCGAAGCCGGTGACGAGGTCCTTTCCTTCGCCATAGCGGACTAGAACCACCTCTACAAGGCCTTCGGGATCGCTCATGAGATGGTTGAAGCTGCTCTTCAGCACCTCCTTGTACGCAGCCAAGTCGGCATCGGAGATTTCTATTGACTCCAGGCGCGAAGTGACCTTGCGCACGGCATTCAGAATGGTGAGCGGATCACCGGGAGCAACCGAGGCGGGAAGCCCCGAAGCCATGCAGGGATGGCAGTTGATATACAGCGACATCCGCTCCGACGGGAAGATTTCCAGCTTGCTGGACACCTCCGCGTACGCGCCGCAGCCGGCAAGCGCGGACGTCAGTTCCTTCTCTATGCACGCGACCGCCCCTTTGAAAGCTATATAGCTGTCCATGCCGTAGCTTACAGAGGCCGACATGCCCACGTTCACCCCGAGCTCGCCTCCGCCGACCAGTCCGGGCTGGGCTTCCGACATATAGGTGACGGAACCGGAGGCGTAGCGGCTGCTGACCTTCGGGCGCGGAGAATACACGTTGCGGCAGCCGAACCCGCCTACCGTCCGGCTCAACTCCTTCTTCAGCCCGTCTTCGTCAAGGTCGCCGGCCAGTACCAGCATACCGTCATTCACCTTCGAGAATACCATGGAGAAATACTGCTCCGCCCTATCCGGCAGGTCGTCGCCGAGATTTTCCATACGCTTCCTGTCGGTATAGAAGTAGTTAGGACGCATTATGCTGTCCATCAGGGAGTTCACGTTGCGGGGAGAGAGGGCGTCCATGTCTATGCGGAGCCTCTCGCCGCTGCTGTAATATTCGAATTCCTCCATGTCCGGGCTCCTGTCGCGGGAAAGGGCGAGCAGGGACCGCAGCAGCAGGGGCAGCTTCGCCTTCGGGGCCGTGCCGGAAATGCACAGGCCGGAAAGGTCGCTGTCCACCTCCATGGTTATTCCGTTGGCGGAGAGCATCGACATGAAATCCCTTCCCTTGAGACCGCCCGCATGGCCCAGCCCCAGCATGTCATTCACGAACGCGCCTTCGCCCTCGTGAAGACCGGGGACGTAGGAGACGCCGCCGCGAAGCATCAGGGCATAGCGGAACTCTCCGGGCGTATCCATTGCCCGGAACACCACCCTGACCCCGTTTGAAAAGGTCCACATCCGGCCGCCGGAAACAGGCTCAGCCGTGTCGGCACGCAGCCTGGACTTCCTTTCGGGAACATACACGCCGGCAGTATCGCTGAAGGCTCCGGCATTTTCCTGCCGGCATGGTCCGGCAGATGACCATGAATCCAGAAATATATCCCGCATCCGCCGCTTGTCGACTCCCTCGTAGGGCACGTCATATCTGAGCGTAAGATTCTTCGTGGAATCGAGGACGGCGCTCACGAAACCGTTGAAAAGCGGAATCTCCCTGCCCGCAGGGAGGCTGCGCCCTGTCAGATAACTGTTCACGGACTTTTCGGAAGCGAGATTGGATCCGTAAAGATAGGACGCCAGGCATTTCTCCACATATTCCGTATTGGAAAGCCGGCGGCTGAACTCCGTCCGCTTCGCCTCGGAGACCATGCGCCGTTTCGCGTCCTCGAATTCGGTCACGGTCGCCCCGTACCTGTCAAGAGAGCCCAACACCGAAGCGAAGGCGGAAGTGGCGTCGTCCAGGCGATCGGCGGCGGTAAAGAGCGAGAACGAATAATATTCGTCCCCGGGGCCATCGGCGCTGCCGTGATAGGCGAGACTTATCTCACCCAGAGGGATTCCGCGCTCGCGGAACATATCTTCCGTCCTTTCGGACACTATGTCGCCCAGTATGTTCGAATACGCCTGGGTCACAAGGGGCTGAAGCGTGTTCATCAGGGACCGGGGCAGGCGCCGCGCCCTGTAGATGGCATTGACGGCAGCCACATTGTCGGTCGAATTGTAGGTCACTATCATCCTCATGGAATCCCTCGGTTCCCATTCGTATCCGTTCGTGTCTGTGGCGTCATCCAGCCTGGGCACCATCATCGAAAGAAGGTCGAGCCTTTCCCGGAACTTTGCCACGTCGATGTCCCCGCTGACCACGACGGCCTGCGGGGCACTTGTAGAGGCGGCCATGTCGACGAGAAGCATCAGCGTAGAGTCCGCGACATCCGCATTATAGACCGGCACCCTGTCGAAACGGACTATCCTGGCTTCGGCCCCACCCTCCATGTAGCCGGACTGCGAATAGCCGACGCCGTTGTCTGCAAGGAAGCGGTAGGGCTTTCTGGCGCCGAAATGCGGCAGGGAGTCAAGAAGCGCCCTGTCGGAATCCCTGTACGGAGCCTTGGCGACCAGGGCGAAGTCCGCAAAACCTTTCTCGGAGGAATTGCCCACGAGATAGTATTCAAGCCCGTTGGGGAAGGAGCCGTGCTTTATCTCATCGGCCGTCCCAAGCGACGGCATCTCCTGTCCGGACAGGGAAAAAGTGGACAGAAGAAGCGCAAGGCATGAAATATGCAGTCTTTTTAGGGCCATTATTTATACAAAATTAAAACTTTTTTAGTAGTTTTGTTTGATTCAACCCGCAAACGACAAAAACACTGATATCATGAAGAAACTTATCGCAACACTCGCAGCTGCCGTAATGGCAGTCGGATCACTCAGCGCCCAGGACCTCGCACAGGCCACCGAACTCTACAACACCGGAGCGACCTACCTGAGCGGAGGAAATTTTGAAAGGGCTCTGGAGTCGTTCCAGCAGGCATACGACATGGCCACGGCTCTCGGAGAAGAAGGAGCCGAGGTGGCGGAGAACTGTAAGAGCGCAATTCCCGAAGTCAGCCTCAACCTCGCGAAGAACCTTGCCCAGAACAAGGACTATGACGGAGCCATCGCAAGGCTCGGCACCACCGTCGAGCTGGCAGGACAGTTCGGCGACCAGGCCGTCCAGGACGAGGCCAACGCCCTTGTACCCCAGCTTCTGATGCAGAAGGGCAACGAGCTCCTCAACGGCAAGGATTTCGCCGGAGCTGCCGCTACCTACAAGCAGATTCTTGAGTCCGACTCCACCAACGGCGTGGCAGCCCTCCGTCTCGGTATGGCGCTTGCCAACAGCGGTGACGCTGCCGGAGCCATCGAGGCCTTCACCACCGCCGCCGCAAACGGCCAGGAGGCCGCCGCAGGCAAGCAGCTCGGCAACCTCTACCTCAGGGACGCGCTCGCCAAGCTCAAGGCAAAGGACTATGCAGGAGCCGTAGATGCAGCTGTCAAGTCCACCGAATACAGCGAGAGCAGCTCGGCATATCAGATTGCAGGCCAGGCAGCCCAGATGACCGGCGACAACGACGGAGCCATCAAGTATTTCGAGAAATATCTCGAGCTCGCCCCCAACGCGAAGAACGCCGGCCAGATCGCATATACCGTCGGAGCCCTCTACCAGACCGCGAAGAACGTCGACAAGGCCAAGGAGTACTACACCAAGGCCCTCAGCGACCCCACTTACGGACCTGAAGCGCAGAAACTTCTCAACGCCCTCAAATAATGAGGCATCTTGAGCTTCTCGCTCCTGCGAGAAACGCTGAAATCGGCATCGCGGCCATTGACTGCGGTGCCGATGCAGTATATATAGGTGCGCCTGACTTCGGAGCCAGGAAGGCGGCCGGCAACAGCATCGACGACATACGCGGGCTATGCGCCTACGCCCACCGCTTCGGGGCGAGGGTCTTCGTAACCTTCAACACCCTTCTGAAGCCCGAAGAACTGGAGGAGGCGAGAGCGATGATGATGCAGGCGCAGGAGGCCGGAGCCGACGCCTTCATAGTCAGGGATCCCGCCATCTTCGGCTGGAAGGACATAAGCGTGCCTCTGCACGCCTCCACGCAATGCGCGATAAGGACACCCGAAAGGGCCAGGCTCTATGAAGCCCTGGGATGCGCGCGGATAGTCCTCGAAAGGGAGCTGTCGCTGGACACCATCAGGGAAATCGCCTCCGCAGTAAGCTGCGAAATAGAATTTTTCGTACACGGAGCCCTCTGCGTATGCTATAGCGGAGAATGCCGGCTTTCGGAAAGAATCAACGGCAGGAGCGCCGACAGGGGCGAATGCATCCAGGCCTGCCGCTCGCTCTACGACCTAGTGGACGGCGAAGGCAGGGTGCTGGCAAGGAACAAGGCCCTGCTCTCCCTCAAGGATTACAATCTCAGGAACAGGCTCGAAGACCTGGCCGAAGCCGGGGTCATCTCCTTCAAGATTGAAGGAAGGCTCAAGAACGCCTCCTACGTCAAGACGGTTGTCAGGGACTACAGCATGGCGCTTGACGAACTGGTCTCAAGGCATCCGGACCTTTACGCGAGAGCCTCGTTCGGAATCGTCAGGGGCGGATTCAAGCCGGACTGCGCGAAAGCGTTCAACCGGGGGTTCACCGAACTTTTCCTGGACGGGAAACGCGGCCGGTGGTCCTCGATGGACGCTCCCAAGTCCATAGGAGAGCCCGTGGGCAAGGTCATCAGGATACGGCGCCAGCCGCCGCAGACCATGCACATCGAGCTCGCGCCTGAGAGGAAGGGACTGGAACTCCGCAACGGAGACGGCTTCGCCTTCCTCACCGCCGACGGAATCACCGGGTTCAGAGGCGACGTATGCGACGGCGGAGGCATTACGGCGAGAAACGTCCCCGATCTCCGGGAAGGCATGACCCTCTACCGCAACATCAACACCGCATACGAGAAGATGTTGGAAAGCGGAAGTTGCCGCCGGGAGATTCCCGTATCGCTCAGCCTCCGTATCCACGGAAAGTACGTGCTCGAGGCCGAAGCCAGAAGCCAGGACGGAAGAATATGCGCCAGCACCTTCCACACGGACCTGGAGACAGCCGACAACAGCGACAGAATCAAGGCCATGCTCCACGAACAGCTTTCCAAGCATGCCGGAATCTACTCTTTCAGCCTCGATGCGCTGGATATAGAGACCCCGGGAGGGAGACTGCCGCTGCTGAGCGCCTCCACCATGAACGGCATACGCAGGATGGTGGCCGAAGACCTCGACGCACTGCCCTGCAGGCGCGTTCCCCTGGCCGGAGGTAAGGCTGAGGCGGAAGCCTCGGAACTCGCCGGAAGCCTTGAAAAGAGAGCCGCCGACGAGCCGCTGATGCGGACCAAATACTGCATCAGGTATGAACTTGGCCTCTGCCCGCGCCATCAGGGAGCGAAGGCCACCGGGGAGCTCTTCCTTCTGAACAACGGCAGGAAGTTCGCCCTAGGCTTCGACTGCACGGCCTGCGAGATGACCGTCAGCGAAGCGCAAAGGTGACCACCACGTCCCCGAAGCGCCCCGACACCTCATCGCGGCCTTCGAAGAACGAGCTGGACAGCTGGCCCCTCCAGACAATGTCATCGTTGTCCCTGTAGGGAATCTCTATCTCGAATCCGTAAGAACGGGAATTGTACTTGACGACGGCGGAGCATTTCCACGACGTGGATTCCCCTCCGTCGTCCTCCGTTATCATGAAGGCTATGTTCTCCATCTGCGGTGTAAGGCTGGTGAGCAGGAGCACGTCGAGAGGAAGCACCTTGCCCAGCTGCCTGCGCTTGACCACCACCATGAAATCCGTCACCGAAGGATTGTAAAGCTTCAGATCCTCCTCGGTCTCCGCCCTGAAGCCGTCGACCGCCCCGCACTTTATGAAGAACTCGGAAGCGCCTCCGAACCACGAATCATAATGCCTCAGCATCTGGAAGGACTTCACATAGAGCATCCTGCTCTCCTCCTCCCCGCCGCTTATCGCGACCTTGGTCTGCGGAAGCTCCCCTGCAGATGCTGCGCTCTTCACGAACATGTCGAGAGGGGTGAAGCCCGCATCGTCATTGCGGTTGATGACCCATACGGGCCGCGTCATGGCAAGGGCCTCATCCACGAGCACGGAATCCGTGACGGTCGCGACGCCGTCCGCATATTGCAGGACATAGCCCATGTTTGTCTCCGCCCCGTAGCCCGGGTCGTAAGTGATGACAGGAAGGGTTTTCCCGTCCCAGTCTTCGGAATAGGGCCAGTAAATCTGCACGTCCGAGGCCGAGAGTTCCTCAATGTAGTCCTCCACGCCGCCGGCCCCGGCTCTGGTCGGCGGGTTTTCGGCAAGATAGGCGGCGAAAAGCTCCCTTATCGGCCTTGAATATGATGCGGCCTTGGTGCCTGTCCTGTCATCTCCAACTCCGGATCCGGGCGATTCGAACAGGTCGTTCATCATATACTCCTCGTCATAGCCGTTGTCCGATGAAGAACCCACGGCGTCATAGACCTCCATGAGATGCTCCGCCTCCAGTGGCAGCTCCGACATAATCCTGGCCACTTCCGAAAGGGTGGCGGTGGAAGTGCCTCCGTCCGGAGGCACGGGGCCTGCGGCTTCTTTCGCGCAGGCGGCGGCAAGCATGGCCGCGGCAGAGAATAAAACGAAGTTTTTCATAGTCCTTGTCTTTTGTTGCCGCAAAGTACGGCAGAATTATCCGTTTTAGCCGCAGAACAATCGTTTAATCCGTGACTGGGACGAAAAACCGGAGCCGGCAGCGGCCTACGGGTGCATAGAGGGCTGTCCGTGTCGGCTAAAGGGACGAAGCGAATTTCACAAAGCGGTCTTTGGAGAAAATATCGCGCAGAATTTCCGTTTTCTTATAGCCGGCCGTCCTGAAAAGCCCGGCGGTCTCCGGGCCGAGGGCCTCGTTGATCTCGACCAGTCCCACGCCCGATGCCGCAAGGACGCGGGAGGAAATCCCCGCGACGGCCCTGTAGAACTTCAACGGGTCGTGATCCGGTACGAACAGGGCAAGCCCCGGCTCATATTCCAGCACGTTGGCGCGCATCACGGACTTCTCCTTTTCCATCACGTATGGAGGATTGCACAGAACCATGTCGAAGCTCCCGCCGATTCCGGGACAGCCGGCCAGAACGTCCGAACACATGAACTTCGGGGGAATCACCCCGGACGGAAGGTCTCCGAACTGGCTTTCCGCAAGCCCGAGCGCCGCCGTGGAAATATCGACCGCAGTGACCTCGACCCCGGGACGTCCCAGGGCCACGGACCAGGCTATGCAGCCTGAACCTGTGCACAGGTCCAGCACCCGAGCGGGGGCCTCCAGATTTTTCAGGGCCTCCTCCACGAGCTGCTCCGTCTCCGGCCGGGGAATCAGCACGGAAGGGTTCACCTTGAACCGCCTGCCGCAGAATTCCGCAAAGCCGAGCACATACTGCACCGGTTCGGCGGCCTCCATCCTGCGAATATCCTCCGACAAACCGGCAAGCCTGTCCTCCGGAATCTCCAGCCAGGGCTCCACTATGTGCGTATAGCTCCGGACGCCGAGCCTTTCCTCGCACAGCATCAAAACCAAACCCCTCGCCTCAGGCGAAGGGTACAGTTTCCCGAGAGCCTCGGAAGACTCCCTTATGAAATCGGCAAGCCTCACTATGAGCCCTCGATTATCCCTGTCAGGAAAGCCGTCATGTCAATCCCCGCCGCAGCCACCATCTTGGGCACCAGGGAGGCGCTGGTCATTCCGGGTATGGTGTTGACCTCAAGGAAATAGAGTCCGTCCTCCGCCATTATGTAGTCCATCCTGACCACTCCGCGGCAGCCCAGACGGGAATATATCTCGCAGGTTGTCTCCGACAGCTTCGCGGTCTCCTCCGCGCTCACGGGAGCGGGGCATATCTCCCTGCTGTGCCCGTTGTACTTGGCGTCATAGTCGAAATAGTCGTTGTCCGTGACTATCTCTATGGGAGGAAGGGCCTTCACCTCCCCTGCGTCGCGGTATGCGGCCACCGTGAGCTCCCTGCCGCTGATTCCCTGCTCCACCAGCACCGAAGGGCCTTCGGAGAACGCGAATTTCACGGCGGAGACAAGGTCTTCAGGCCGGGAAACCTTGGATACGCCGAAGCTGGATCCGCCCTGCGTAGGTTTCACGAATACCGGGAACCTGAGCTTCGCGGCAGCATCGGCGGCGAACTTCTCGAGGTCCATGCCCTCGCGCACGAAGGCGTCGGGCGCCATACGCACGCATTCCAGGCCTCTGAGGTAGCTCTTGCAGGAATACTTGTCGAAGGCTATGGTGCTTACGTATGCGCTGCATGTATTGAAGGGTACGCCGAGCATTTCGAGATAGCCCTGCATGAGGCCGTTCTCTCCCGGGGCGCCATGCTGGACTATGTAGGCATACTCGAACTTCACCTTCTCTCCCAGCACCCTGACCGAAAAGTCGTTCTTGTCCACTTCGGGCCTGGAGCCTTCGGGGAAGGTGACCCTCATGGAATTGCGCTTCTTGTACGCCACCAGGGACCATTTCCCGAAACGTGCATGGATTTCGTAGATGTCATATCTGTCCCCGTCAAGCCTTGAAGACACGAACTCGCCGCTGCGGCAGGAAACCTCACACTCGGAGGTATCGCTCCCGTAAATTACGGCGATTGAAGAATATCTGCTCATATTCAACTAGTTGAAATAATAGTCCTCCTCTTCGGACGCTCCGGTCACGGATTCGGAGCCCACATAATCCTCGCTGTAGCCGCCGAGGAAGATGCCCTCGGTGTCGCAGTCGAAAGAGAGCGCGCCCGTGGACGGCGGGGCGAAAGTGTCATATTCTGACCAGCCTATCGTAGGGTCGGCGAGGCACTTCTTCATCCAGATGCCCCATATAGGAAGCGACATGTTGGAACCGCTTCCGAGGGCGAGGGAATTGAAATGCACCTGCCTGTCCTCTCCGCCGACCCAGACTCCCGCAGTGATGTTGGGAGTGTAGCCGATGAACCATCCGTCGGAATTGTCGTTGGTGGTTCCGGTCTTGCCGGCTATCTCTCCCTTGAGCCCGTATACGTTGCGCAGACGGGTTCCGGTTCCCTCGTTGACCACGGCCTTCATCAGGTCTACCATAAGATATGCGGTCTGCTCCGAAATGGCTTCACGCTTGCGTGTCGAATAGCGGCCGATCTCCACACCTTCGCTGTCGGTGATTCTGGTGACATACTGGGGATATACGTATGTTCCGTGCGAGGGGAAGACGTTGTAGGCCGCCACCATGTCCAGCACACCAACTTCGGCGGGCCCGACGCAGAGCGAATAGACCTCGTCGATATGCGTGGATATGCCCATCTGGCGCATCATGCCTGCGAGCGCGGAGGGGCCGAACTCCTTCATAAGGTAGGCGGAAATATTGTTGGAGCTTCTCGAAAGGCCCCAGCGCAGGGTCACGGTCTGGCCTATGTATTCCTTTCTGTCGGTGCTTCGCGGCGTCCAGGTGGAGCCATCGAAGAGCACGAAGGTCTGCGGCAGGTTCACCACCTTGTCGCAAGGGGTCATGCCCTCCTGCATCGCCAGAGTGTAGAGGAAGGGCTTCACGGTCGAACCTATCTGGCGCTTGCCCTGGCTCACGTTGTCATATTTGAAATACCTGTAGTCGGGCCCGCCCACATACGCCTTCACGTGCCCGCTGCCGGGCTCGATGGCGACGAAGCCGCAGCGCAGTATGGACTTGTAGTAGCGAATGGAGTCGTCCGGGGTCATGGTCGTGTCGGCGTAGCCCTTCTCGTTCCACGCGAACACCCTCATCTTGACGGGCTGGCTGAACTGGGCGTATATCTCCTCGTCGCTCTTGCCCGCCCTGTGCTGCATGCGGTAGCGGTCGCTCCATCTCCTGGCCTGCTGCATCAGCATGTCTACGGTCTTCTTGTCCACGCTGTTGGCGAACGGCTTGTTGGTCTTCCAGCGGACTTCGTTGTCGAAAAGCTTCTGCAGGTGTCCGCCGAGATACTCGTCAACCGCCTCCTCGGCATACTGCTGCATCTTGTAGTTGATGGTGGTATAGATGCGCAGCCCGTCGCGGTCGAGATTATAGGAAGAGCCGTCGGGCTTGCGGTTCTTGTTCAGCCAGCCGTAGATGGGGTCCTCCCGCCAGCGTATGGAGTCCTGCGCGTAGTCCTCGGCGTACTGGTACTCCGATCGGAGGGGCTTCTCGGCGTTCATGTCGCGCCTGAGCATGTCCCTGAAATACGGGGCGAGCCCGGCGTTGTGGTCAAGCACCTGATAGTCAAGGCTGATGGGCAGGCCGCACAGGGAATCCCTCTGGGCCCCGGTGATGAAGCCGTTGCGGGCCATCTGCCCTATCACGAAATTCCTGCGCTGCAGCGAATAGTCGGGATTGAGGACTGGGTTGTAGCGCGTGGGCTTGTTGACCATGCCTACGAGCAGGGCCGCCTCCTCTATGGTAAGGTCGGCCGGCTCCTTGTTGAAGAAGGTCTCCGAGGCCGCCTTCACCCCGTAAGCGCCACTGCCGAAGAAAATCGAGTTCAGGTACATGTCCATGATTTCGTTCTTCGTGTAGTCGCGCTCGAGCTTCACTGCGGTTATCCATTCCTTGAGCTTGGTCTGGACCATCACCACTGCGGACCATCCCGGGAACTTGCTCTCCACCTGCCGGCGGGGATAGAGCGTCTTCGCGAGCTGCTGGGTGATGGTGCTTCCGCCTCCCTGGCTGGAATCCTGCATCAGTATGGTCTTCACGAGCACGCGGGCGAGGCTCTTCATGTCGATTCCGGAATGCTCGTAGAACCTGGCGTCCTCGGTAGCCACGGCGGCGTTCACCAGATAGGGCGAAAGCTCGTCATAGCTCACGTATGTCCTGTTCTCTATGTGGAAGGTCGTCAGAACCTCGCCGTTCTCGGCTATCACCTGGGTCGCCAGCTTGTTGTCGGGATGCTCAAGCTCCTCGAACGAGGGTATCTCCGCGAAGAGGCCCACGAGTACGAGAGCGAGTATAAGAATCACGAAAGGTGCCGGGACGATTATCCAGAACCACTTGATTATCTTTTTCTTGGTACTATCTTTCATCGGCTTTTGTTTTTGCCGCAAAACGGTCGCGGCCAAAGCGAAACAAGCGCAAAATTAGCGATTAAATTTTGAATTTTACCGAGTTTGTGATTTTCTTTGCAGTATGAATTGCAAAGCAAAGGATATGATGGAGGGGAACCTGGTCATCGTGGAGTCGCCGGCAAAGGCGAAGACAATACAGAAATTCCTAGGCGAAGGCTATGTGGTGAAATCCAGCTTCGGACACATACGGGACCTGCAGGACAACAAGCTCAGCGTGGACGTGGAGCACGGATTCAAGCCGGAATATGTGATTCCGGCCGACAAGAAGAAAGTGGTGGCGGAACTCAAGAAGGCGGCTGCGGAAGCCGGAACGGTCTGGCTCGCATCCGATGAAGACCGTGAAGGGGAAGCCATCTCCTGGCACCTTTCCGAGACCCTCGGCCTCGACCGCGAGCATACCAGGCGCATCGTATTCCACGAGATAACCCGGGACGCGATACAGCATGCGATAAAGAATCCACGCGAAATCGACCTCAACCTGGTCAACGCCCAGCAGGCGAGAAGGGTTCTCGACAGACTGGTAGGCTTCGAGCTCTCCCCCATACTCTGGAGAAAGATACAGCGCGGCCTTTCCGCCGGAAGAGTGCAGTCGGTGGCCCTGAGGCTCGTGGTCGACAGGGAGAAGGAAATCATAGCCTTCGACAGCACTCCTTATTATAAGGTGGACGGAATCTTCGAGGCCGGAGGCACTCAGGTGAAAGGAACCCTGGACACCCGGTTCAACGACGCCGGGAGCGCGGAAGCCTTCCTGAACGACAGCATAGGGGCCAGCTACAGCATCGACTCAATCGACAAGAAGGAAGCCGTCAGGCATCCCGCCCCGCCATTCACGACATCCACTCTCCAGCAGGAAGCCTCGAGGAAACTGCATTTCCCCGTGAACCTCACGATGAGGTTGGCCCAGAGCCTCTACGAAAGGGGTATCATCACCTACATGCGTACCGACTCCACCAATCTCTCGTCGCTGGCCCTCAACGCGTCAAAGAAATTCATCACCGAGCAGTTCGGACAGGAATATTCCCACCCGAGGCAGTACAAGACCCACTCGAAAGGCGCGCAGGAGGCGCACGAGGCCATCAGGCCCACATTCATCGCCAACACCGAGATAGAGGGCACCGCGCAGGAGCAGAAGCTCTACAACCTTATATGGAAGAGGACGCTAGCCTCACAGATGGAGGACGCGCGCATCCTCAACACCTCAATCAAGGTAGCCTCCGACAAACGCAGCGAAAAATTCAACATCCAGGCAGCGGAAGTGCTCTTCGACGGCTTCCTGAAACTCTATATCGAAGGTGCGGACGACGAGGCCGACAGCGAGGACAACACCATTCTTCCCGCCCTTGACCCCGGGACGCCCGTCAACGCCGTCAGGATTGACGCCGAAGGCAAATTCTCCCAGCCGCCCTACAGGTATTCCGAAGCCACGCTGGTCAAGAAGCTCGAGGAACTCGGAATAGGACGCCCTTCCACCTACGCTCCCACCATAAGCACCCTGACCACCGGACGCGGCTACCTGGTCAAGACCGACATCGGAGGCCGCAAGGTTCCCGTGACGGACTTCACTCTCAAGGACGGAAAGGTGAGCGCGAGCCGGGGCAGCGAGACCATAGGCGCGGAAAGGGGGAAGCTGATGCCTCAGGAGATCGGCATGATAGTGTCGGACTACCTCGTGGAGAACTTCCCCAGCATCATGGACTATGATTTCACGGCCAACGTGGAGAAGGACTTCGACAGCATAGCCGAAGGCAGGATGGTATGGAACTCCGTGATCTCCGATTTCTACGGGAGCTTCCACAGGAAGGTCGAGGAGACCATCAGCAACGGGCAGTACAGCCATGTCGAGAGAGTGCTCGGAACAGACCCTTCCGACGGCAGACAGGTGATAGCCAAGTTCGGACAGTACGGAGCCTACGTGCAGAAGGGTGAAGGCCCCGACCGGCAGTCCGCCAGCCTGGCGAAAGGGCAGCTCATCGAGAACCTCACCCTTGAGGACGCGCTCGAGCTGTTCCGCCTGCCGCGCACGGCGGGTCAGATAGACGGCAAGGACGTGGTGGTGACCAAGGGAAGGTTCGGCCCCTACCTGAAGTTCGGCGACAGGAACATCTCCCTGCCGAGAGGAGCCGACCCCCTGAAGATCAGCCTCGCCGAATGCGAAGAGCTTATACGCAAGGCCGAGTCGGCACCCGCCCCCAACCAGGCGATCAAGGAGTTCGCCGACTCCGACATCAGCATAATCAACGGCCGCTACGGGCCATACCTCAAGCATGCCGGCAAGAACTACAAGCTCCCGAAAGGCTGCGATGCGGCGGCCCTGAGCGAAGAAGACTGCAGGAAGATTATCGAAACAGGAGAGCCCACGGCTCCGAAATACAAACGTCGCAAGAAATAGCCTTTTTGAATCATGTCCAACTATCACATCGACGAAATTGACAGGAAGATTCTGTCCTTCCTGGTGAACAACGCCAGAATGCCTTTTCTCGAAATCGCGAGGGAGTGCAACATCTCCGGAGCCGCCGTCCACCAGAGGGTCAAGAAGCTGGAAAGTGCAGGCGTCATCTCCGGCTCACGCATGGTGATCAAGCCCGGGGCCCTCGGACTCAACGTCTGCGCATTCATCAGCGTGTGCCTCTCCGAGGACAACAAATATCCCGAGGTGGTGACCGCCCTGAAGCACGTGCCGGAAATAGTCGAATGCCATTTCATCACCGGCAAGGCCGCCCTGTTCCTGAAGGTGTACTGCATCGACAACGAGCACCTGATGAACATTCTGCTCAACACCATCCAGCGCATACCCTACGTGCAGTCCACCGACACGCTGATTTCGCTCGACCAGTCATTCGAGCGCGAAATCTGGGTGAAAGACTACAAGAGCACCTCCTTCAAGAGCGTCTCAATGACAGAATAGCCTCGCCGAACACCATGTCCTCGGGCGTGGTCAGCTTTATGTTGAACCTTTCCCCTTCCGTGGTCTCCACCGGAATCCCGGCCCTGGCGGCCACAGACGCGTCATCGGTGAACGAAAGGTCGAAAGGCTGGCCGTAAGCGCGCTTTATGTCCTCGGACAGGAAAATCTGGGGAGTCTGCACGGCGACCGTCTTCGAGCGCACGGGGTCAGGCACGGACGGATCCGTGGACTTCAGAGTGTCCACCACCGGGACTACAGGAATCAGGGCGCGGACACCCCCGGACATCATCGACAGCATCCTGCGTATCATCTCGGGGCTCGCAAAGGGCCTTACGCCATCGTGTATCGCGACAATGGCGCCGTCCGGCACCTTCGCAAGCGCGTTCCTGACCGAAAGGAAGCGGTTCAGCCCGCCGGCGACCAGGAGCTGCGGGCAGTCGAACGAATCCCCGACGCACATCTCCTTCCAGAGCTTCACGTAGCGGCGCGGCAGCACCGTAATCACCCTGACATCGGGCACGGCCTCTACGAAAGCCTCTATCGTCCTGCGCAGCACGTACTTGCCCGACAGCCGCAAGAACTGCTTGGGCACGTCGGCACCCATCCTGCTCCCGCTTCCGCCAGCCACGATTATCGCATAAATCTTTCTGTCCATAAGGCTCTTTTAGACAAAATTAAGCAATTTTAACTATATTTGTAAACTACAAGTTATAGCTTCATAATGGCATTTTCATTCTTAAACCAGGAACTCGCGATAGACCTCGGAACTGCCAACACCGTCATCTACCAGAACGACGAAATAGTGTTGGACGAGCCCAGCATAATCGCAGTCAACAACAATACAGGCAAGTGCATAGCCCTCGGCCAGCAGGCCAAGCTCATGCAGGAGAAGGTGAACCCGGGCCTAAAGACCATACGCCCTCTGCGCGACGGAGTCATCGCCGACTTCAACGCGGCGGAGATGATGATACGCGGCTTCATAAAGCAGGCAAGCAGCAGGAGGCGCAGCCTCTTCACCCCCAATCTCAAGGTCGTGGTCGGCATCCCTTCCGGCTCGACCGAAGTTGAGATAAGAGCCGTGCGCGACTCCACCGAACACGCCGGAGGCCGCGACGTATTCCTTATCTTCGAGCCCATGGCGGCCGCCCTCGGAATAGGTCTCGACATCGAGGCTCCCCAGGGCAACATGGTCGTGGACATAGGAGGAGGCACCACCGAGATAGCCGTCATCTCGCTCGGCGGCCTCGTAGTGCAGGACAGCATACGCACCGCCGGAGACGTGTTCACCAGCGACATCCAGTACTATCTGCGCCAGCAGCACAATGTGAAGGTGGGCGAGATAACCGCAGAAAAGATCAAAATCGCCGTCGGCGCCGTGATTCCCGACCTCGGGGACGAAGCCCCGGAGCCTTTCGTGGTGCGCGGCCCCAACCTGATGACAGCCCATCCCGTGGAGGCGACGGTCACCCATCAGGAGATAGCCCACTGCCTTGACAAGTCCATAGCCAAAATCGAGACTTCCATTCTCCATGTCCTCGAAAACACCCCTCCCGAACTCTACGCCGACATCGTCGAGAACGGCATCTATCTTTCCGGAGGAGGCGCCCTGCTGAGGGGCCTCGCAAAGAGGTTCAAGGACAAGGTGAACATCGACTTCCACGTTGCCGACGACCCGCTGCACGCAGTGGCCCGAGGCACCTGCGACGCCCTCAAGCACACCGACCGCTATTCTTTCCTTATGAGATAGAATGCCATCACAGGGACGCAAGACTTCTGTTCTGGTAAGCGCGGCAATCTTCATCATCCTGGAGGTTGCTGCTCTTGCTATGCTGGACAGGAGCTCCACCCTGCAGGACATCTGGATAAACCGTGCGGCCCACCGCTGCATGGCGGCCCTCTGGGGCGGAGGCGAAAGCCTGCGCAACTATTTCAGGCTGGAAAGCGTGAACGAGGAGCTGGTCATGCAGAATGACAGCCTCAGGCGCGAGCTGGCCGCCTTCAGGGAGGAAGCCAGGGCCAGGACCGAGCGCCAGGCCTCCGACTCGGTCGTATCCGGTCTTCGGGACGCATCCAGTGGCGGCAGCGCCTTCAGCTACACTCCCGCAACGATAGTCAAGATGAGCCGCGGACGCGTCCACAACTATGTCATACTCAACAAGGGAAGCGAAGACGGAATCCTTCCGCAGTCGGGCATAATCACTGACAGGGGAGTCATCGGCATAGTGAAATCGGTGAGCCGGCACTATTCCTACGGGCTCACGCTCATGAACCCCGACATCGCGATAAGCACCAGGGTAGGCAGGGAGGGCATATCGGCCCCTCTCGTATGGGACGGGCTCACCACCGACGGCGCCACGGTGACCGACATACCGCCGCACTACGAAATCGCTCCCGGCGACACGGTGAAGACCAGCGGATATTCCTCCATCTTCCCCGAAGGCATAGCCTTGGGAATCACCGGGGAATCAAGGCTCGTGGACGGCTCCAACCAGCATGTCTGGGTCAGGCTTTTCCAGGACTTCAACACTGCGCACTACGTAACGGTGACCAGGAACCTCGACCTCGGCGAAATAGAGCGGCTCGAAGCCGAAGGCTCGCAAACGGAGGACAAGAGATGAACGGCTTCACGGTAAAATACCTGCTTCTGCTGATAGCGCAGATACTGCTCTGGAACTACTTCAACTTCACCCAGTTCCTTACCTTCGCCATACTCCCGGCGATGATACTGTGCCTTCCGGTGCGCAGGGGGACCGTCTCCGCGATGCTCATAGCCTTCGCCACCGGCTTCGCGGCGGACTTCCTTGCCGGAGGCCTGCTGGGACTCACTTCCCTCGCGCTCGTCCCCGTGGCCCTGCTGCGCCTGCCCATAGTCCAGCTGACCTTCGGCAGCGAGCTCCGTGCCAGGGGCGAGGACATCTCCTTCCAGCGCCAGGGCTCGAGGAAGATGATGCTCGCGACCTTCATGGCCACGGCCGTCTTCCTGCTCGTCTTCATCACCGCCGAGAGCGCAGGCACACGCCCCGTATGGGTGGACCTGGTGAAGTTCGCGGCCTCGCTTGCGGCCAGCACCCTCCTTTCCACATACATCGCCTGGTTACTTTGCTCCGAGAGCGGCCAAAAATGGAAATAAACAGAAAGAACAAACTCCTCATCGGACTCGTGGCGTTCGCGCTCCTGCTGCTCGGCAAGCTGTTCTACATCCAGATCATCAACGACGAGTACAAGAAAGACGCGTCCAACAACTCCATGGTGTACGCCGACATATATCCGCCGCGCGGGGTCATCTTCGACCGCAACGGCGAGATCCTGGTAGGCAACTCGGTCTGCTACGACATACTCGTGACCCCGAGGGACGTCTCCGAATTCGACACCCTCGCCCTTGCGGAAGCCCTCGACACCACGGCGGACTTCCTGCGCGAAAGGATGGCCTACTACCGCAAATACCGCAGCCGCATAGGCTACCGAACCGTGACCCTGCTCAAGCAGGTCTCACCCGAAATCTACATGAAATTCGCCGAGAAGCAGTACCTCTTCCCCGGTTTCCGCTCCCAGATGCGCAGCATACGCGCATACCCGTTCAACGCCGGAGGCAACCTGCTGGGCTACATCTCCGAAGTCAACGCGGACGACATCAGCAGGGACCCGGAATATGAAGCCGGCGACTACATCGGACGCACCGGGCTGGAATCGGCTATGGAGAAGGAGCTGCGCGGCGAGAAAGGCTACCACATCCTGCTCAGGGACTCAAGGAACCGGCTGCAGTCGGCATATCTCGACGGGCGCGAGGACAAACCCGCCGTGCCCGGAAACAACATAGTCTCGACCATCGACGCCCACCTGCAGCAATACGGCCAGCAGCTCATGGAGGGCAAGGTAGGTTCGGTGGTCGCCATTGAGCCTTCGACCGGGGAAATCCTGGCCATGGTCTCCAGCCCCGGAATAGACGTAGACGTGCTGGCCCGCATAGGCAGCTGCTACGACAGCCTGTCGCGCGACCCTAGGAAGCCTATGTTCAACCGCACGGTGATGGCCTCCTACCCTCCCGGATCCGTGTTCAAGCTCATAAACGGACTGATCGGCCTGCAGGAAGGGGTGCTGAAGCCCTCGGACAGATACCCCTGCAACAGCGGATACTACTATTCCAGGACGCGGAAGCTCGGCTGCCACGCCCACTCCTCCCCTCTCGACTTCGAATCCGCCATAGCGACCTCGTGCAACGGCTACTTCTGCTACGTGCTGAAGAACATCCTGGAGAACGGACGCTACGGCTCCACCGAGGAAGCCTTCGACGCCTGGAGGGAATATGTGCTGAGCTTCGGCTTCGGGGAGAAGCTGGGAAGCGGCATACCGGCCGAGCTGGGCGGCAACATCCCCACTTCCGCATACTACGACAAGCTCTACGGACGCGGGCGCTGGCGCTTCCAGACCGTGGTCTCGCTCTCGATCGGACAGGGTGAAATCGGCGCCACGCCGCTGCAGATAGCCAACCTTGCGGCCATCATGGCCAACCGGGGCTACTGGTACATCCCCCACCTCGTAAAGGATTCGGAGAACGTCAGCATAGACCCGAAATACAAGGAAAGGCACTACACCCTCGTGGATACCGCCTACTTCGCCACAGCCGTCGAGGGCATGTACAAGGCCGTCAACGGAGGAGGTTCGGCCGGAGGCACAGCCTTCGCCGCGGCGGTGCCCGGGCTGGACGTCTGCGGGAAGACCGGCACCGCCCAGAACCCGCACGGGGAGGACAATTCCGTGTTCATCTGCTTCGCTCCCAAGGACGACCCTAAGATAGCCGTGGCCGCATACGTCGAGAACGCCGGCTTCGGAGCCACCTGGGCGCTTCCGGTCGCCTCGCTGATGCTCGAGAAATACCTCAACGGGGAGATATGCCCGCAGCGGAAATATCTTGAGCGGCGCATGCTCGAAACCAAATTCTTCTGAGACGATGACGGACGGAAGAGGCGCATATTCCTACGACAGAGGGCTCCGGCAGACCATAGACTGGTGGCTGGTGCTGTGCTACGTCGCGCTGGTGCTCATCGGCTGGGTCAGCATCTACGCCTCCGTGCATTCGGCCGAGCCGACATCCATCTTCGACCTCGGCAGCCGCAGCGGGAAGCAGTTCCTGTGGATGATCGTGGTGTTCGTCGTGGACATAGTGATACTCTTCGTCATCAATCCGAAGCTCTGGGAGGTGCTCACGCCACCGGCCTACCTTGCCGTGCTGGTGCTGCTGGTGCTGGTAATCTTCCTGAGCCGCGACGTCAAGGGTTCGCATTCCTGGTTCGAACTGGGGCCTGTGAAATTCCAGCCGGCCGAAGTCTCCAAGATAACCACATCCCTGATGCTCGCCCTGGTCATGGGCCGCCAGGGATTCAGGCTCACCTCGTCCAGGGGTTTCACACAGGTCGCCCTGGTGATAGGGCTGCCCATGCTCGCCATACTCGGGGAGAGCGAGACCGGTTCGGCCCTGGTGTATCTCGGCTACGTCTTCGTGCTGTACCGCGAGGGCCTGTCAGGCTGGTGGATCTTCGCCCTAGCGATGTGCATACTGCTGTTCATCCTCACTCTGACCGCAGGCTGGTGGATCTCGGCCGCCGTGCTGATCGCGGTCTGCACATCATGCTGCCTGCTGTTGCTCAGGCGCGGGTGGAAGACCTCGCTGGCGTTCAAGCGGAAAGTCGTGAGGTGGGCGGTCCTCGGGGCGGCCGCCGGTGCCCTGCTCATATTTGCGACCGGATTCATCTTCGACCATGTGCTCCAGGACCACCAGCGCTCGCGTATAGAAGTGCTGCTGGGGATGAAGGAAGACCCCAGCGGAGTGGGATACAACGTGCGCCAGTCGATGATAGCGATAGGCTCCGGCGGCCTTACGGGAAAGGGGTTTCTCAACGGCACCCAGACCACCTACGGCTTCGTCCCCGAACAGAGCACCGACTTCATCTTCTGCACCATAGGCGAAGAGCACGGCTTCATCGGCTGCTTCGTGGTGATTTTCCTCTATGTGTTCATGATCTGGCGGATAATGCACGATGCCGACAAGAGCCGGGAGGCGTTCACGCGCATCTACGGCAACTGCCTCGCCGCCTGCCTCTTCATGCACCTGTTCATAAACATTGGGATGACCATAGGCCTGATGCCCGTCATAGGGATACCCCTGCCCATGCTGAGCTACGGAGGCTCGTCGCTGCTCGCGTTCTCGGTGCTGATTTTCATCTTCCTCGCGCTCAACCGGCAGGAGAACAAGTATTTCTAATAATGTTGTATATTTGCAATCGCACGCCTTGGTGGTGGAATGGTAGACACGAGGGACTTAAAATCCCTTGGGCAGCAATGTCCGTGTGAGTTCGAGTCTCATCCGAGGCACAGATATGTTCGAAAAGGAAGTATATACCGCCCGGCGCAAGGCCCTGCTGGAAAGGCTTGCGGGAGAAAAGGGCGTAGCCGTCTTCCTCGGCAACGTGGACGCACCGGCTCAGTACAAGGACAACTGCTACAAGTGGAGGCAGGACAGCAACTGGCTCTACTTCTTCGGTATCGATGAACCGCGCTTCGCAGCCACGATTGACCTGGAAAGCGGCGAGGAGACAATCTACGCCGATGATTTCAGCATCGACGACATAATCTGGACCGGCCCCATGCCCTCGGTGAAGACCCAGGCGGAAGCCGTGGGAGTCTGCCGGACAGCCCCCTATTCCGCGCTGAAGGAGGCGGTCAGGGGACGCAAGGTGCATTTCCTTCCGACTTCCCGCTACTACAATGCCATGCTCATGGCCTCGCTGCTCGGACTGGATCCCTCGGAGGTCACAAGTGCGGGAAAGAAAGGCTGCGCAAAAGCCTCCCGCCCCCTCACGGACGCCGTCATAGCGATGCGTCTGGTCAAGGAGGACAGGGAAATCGCGCAGATCGACCACGCATGTGACATAGGCTATGAAATGCACACCGCCGCGCGCAGGGGCATAGTTCCGGGAATAATCGAACAGGAGATAGTCGGCCGCATGGAAGGGGTGACGCTGTCAAAAGGCTGGGGCGTGAGCTTCGCGACCATACTCACGCAGCATGGAGAAATCTTCCACTGCCACAGCCATGAAGGCATCGTGGAGCCGGGCAGGCTCATGGTCATCGACGCCGGGGCGGAGAACAACATGCACTACGCCTCCGACTTCACCAGAACCTACCCGACCTCGGGAAAGTTCAGCGCCATGCAGCGCGACATCTACCAGACCGTGTACGAATGCAACGAACTGGCGTTCGGAATGATAAGGCCGGGCATAGCATACCGTGACGTCCATCTGGCGGTCGCGGAGCATATTCTCGACAATCTCGGACAGCTCGGACTCGTAAACGGCAACCCCTCGGAGCTCGCGGCGGACGGCATCGCCGGACTGTTCATGCCCCACGGGCTCGGACACAACATGGGCCTGGACGTGCACGACATGGAGGACCTCGGAGAAGACCTGGTGGGCTACGACGCCGACCAGAAACGTTCGGAGCAGCTAGGGCTCGGCAGCCTCAGGATGGCACGCCGCCTCATGCCCGGGAACGTGATTACCGACGAACCCGGAATATATTTCATCCCCGACCTCATCAGGCTGTGGAAGCGCGAAGGCACAGACAGGGGATGCGTGAACTACTCAAAACTTGAACCTTACTTCAGCTTCGGAGGGATACGTCTCGAAGATGACGTGCTCGTGACCGCAGACGGCGCCCGCCGCCTCGGAACGAAGCGTCTGCCGATCGCCCCGGACGAGGTCGAAGCAGCAATGTCTAAAGACCAGAATTGAAAATGAAATTACTTGAAGGAAAAGTCGCCCTCATAACGGGCGCATCCAGAGGCATAGGCAAGGCCATTGCCCTCAAGTTCGCAGAAGAAGGAGCCGACATCGCCTACACCGACGTCAAGCTCAGCGACGAGACCACTGCTGAAATCGCAGCCCTCGGCGTCAAGGTGGCAGCCTATACCTCCAACGCGGCGGATTTCGCCGATGTCCACGCCACCGTGGAGAAGGTGCTCGCCGACTTCGGCCGCATAGACATCCTCGTGAACAACGCAGGAATCACCAGGGACGGGCTCATGCTCCGCATGGACGAGGCGCAGTGGGACGCTGTCATCAACGTGAACCTCAAGTCCGCCTATAATTTCATCCACGCCGTGACTCCCGTGATGTCACGCCAGAAAGGAGGCAGCATCATAAACATGTCGTCAGTGGTAGGAGTGAGCGGAAACGCCGGACAGTGCAACTATTCCGCCTCCAAGGCCGGCCTCATAGGTCTCGCGAAGTCAATCGCAAAGGAGATGGGCCCCCGTGGCATACGCGCCAACTGCATCGCCCCCGGCTTCATAGTCTCCGACATGACCAACGCCCTGCCCGAAGCAGTGCGCGAGGCATGGGCAAAGACCATCCCTCTCCGCAGGGGCGGCACCCCCGAAGAAGTCGCAAAGGTCGCGCTCTTCCTCGCCAGCGACCTCTCATCGTATGTAAGCGGACAGGTAATCAACTGCTGCGGTGCGATGAACTGCTAGATGGATTCCCGACTGACCGGACTTGACTTGAAAACTTCGCTCTCGGCTCTTCTGGATCTCGTCCTGCCGAGAGTCTGTGTGGTGTGCGGAAGGACTCTGCTGCCGCAGGAAAGGCACATCTGCCTGAACTGCCTGGCAGACCTCCCCGAAACGCATTTCGCCACGGTCGGCCGCAACCCCATGGCCGACAAGTTCAACGCCCGGATAGCCGGAGACAATTACGAGCCGTATGCATATGCTGCGGCTCTTTTCTATTATAATGCCGATTCGAAATACAGCCGCATCACCCAGGCCCTGAAATACCACCGCGATTTCGGGAGCGGCAGGTTTTTCGCCCGGATGCTGGGGAGCCGCCTGGCCGCCTCGGAGCTTTTCGAGGGCGTGGACCTCGTGGTGCCCGTCCCGCTGCACTGGACGAGGCGCTGGAAGCGGGGCTACAATCAGGCCGAAATCATAGCCACAGAGCTGGCAAAGGCCCTTTCCGCCCCATGCAGGACAGACATTATGCGGCGCGGCAGGAGGACGGGGACGCAGACTAAGCTTTCAGGCGAAGAGAAGGCCGCCAACGTTGCCGGGGCCTTCATGGCCACTGAGAAGGCCAGAGTACTGGCTTCGATGGGGAACATCCGGCACATACTTCTGACGGATGACGTATTCACCTCGGGCGCGACCCTCGGGGAATGCCACAAGGCACTGCGCAAGGTCTTCGGCCCGGCCGTGCGCATCTCCGCCGCAACCCTCGCCTACGCCGGAGAATAAGGAGTGGCTGTTGCAGCCGGATTTGCACTCCTGCCCTCCCCTGATGTCCGCTCCTTCCGTCCGCCTCCTTCTGTCCGCCTCGCGGCTGCAATTGTGCCTCGCAGACGGGAAAAGTCTGCTCGGCATCAATTCAGTCCGCTCGGCAAGGCAAGTTGCGTGCTGGGGCCGGATGCGGACTGCGGGCGAGGGAGGCTTGTCCCCCGTTTTCGCCTCGCGAGCCGCAGTGCCGCGTCCGGCGTCTTCCGATTACAAAACAATTGTTTTGATGAGAACGTACCGTGCTTCAAGACAGGAATTCTGAAAATCGAGACGAGATATAGTTCTGCAATCCACCTTCACGAGCAAACCCTGTTGTAGGGCCATACAGGGCATATCTTCTACCGAGGTGGAAGGAAAAGGTGCCCACCTCCAACAGCTAGTGCCCTCACAGGGGCTTCAGACGGCGATTGCCAAAAAAGGTGAATTGCAGAACCGCCTGTCTCGCCATAGCCGCAGTGCCGCATCCGGCGCGGCGTTGGCCGAATGCAGTGCCGCACCGGGCGTCGGTGTCGGCCGACCGCAATACAAGTCGGGCGCTTCAGCCGCTGATTTTTAATTTAATAAGGAGTTTCTTAACTTTGTAGGTTTCAATATGGAAGGATGATACCTGTAATCAGAATAGAAGATTATACATACGAGCTTCCGGAAGAGCGTATAGCCAAGTATCCACTCGCTGAGAGGGATGCTTCCAAACTGCTGATATACAAGGACGGAGAGATCCGCGACAGCGTATTCCGCAATATATCGGCCGAACTGCCTTCGGACTCCGTAATGATATTCAACGACACCAAGGTGGTGCCGGCGAGGCTCTTTTTCCGCCGCGCGACCGGTGCGCACATCGAGATTTTCTGCCTCGAGCCCGACACGCCAGCCGAGTATGACCGCAATTTCGCTTCCACGGGCAGCTGCCGCTGGAAATGCGTTATCGGCAATGCGAAACGCTGGAAGGACGATGAACTGGACTTCGACGCAGGCGGGACGGAGGCTGCCAGGCTGGGACTGAGGGCGCGTCCGGTCTCCAGGGACGGGCGGACCGGCGTCGTGGAGTTCGTCTGGGACGGCGGCATTCCTTTCTCGCGTGTGCTCGAGCTCTGCGGCCAGGTGCCCATCCCCCCGTATCTCAACAGGAAGACCGAGGACATCGACCTGGAGCGCTACCAGACCCTCTATGCGAAATACAGAGGTTCGGTGGCCGCCCCGACGGCAGGCCTGCATTTCACGCGGCGCGTGCTTGATGACATAAAGGCTAAGGGGGTCGATATTGAGGATGTATGCCTGCATGTGGGTGCGGGCACCTTCCTTCCGGTCAAGAGCTCCCTAATTTCGGAGCATCCCATGCACCGGGAACCGTTTTCCGTGAGCCTGGACCTGCTGCGACTGCTGCGCGACAGCAACCGTCCGGTGGTCGCCGTCGGCACCACCTCGGTGCGCACCCTCGAATCCCTTTATTATGAGGGAGTGTCCCTGCTGCAGACCGGAAAACCTTCCGAAATCGCGCAGTGGGCGCCATATACCGAAGAGTATCCCTACAGCCGCGCGGAGGCGTTCGACGCTGTGGTCCGCTATCTGGAAGAGCGCGGGCTCGACCGCCTCGTGACCGGAACCCGTATCATCATAGTCCCCGGCTTCCGCTTCCGCGTGACCGACATGATGGTGACGAATTTCCACCAGCCGCAGAGCACCCTTCTGCTGCTGATTTCCGCATTTGTCGGAGGCGACTGGAGGAATATCTACCGCCATGCCCTTGACGGGGGCTATCGTTTCCTGAGCTACGGCGACAGCTCGCTGCTTTTCCGCCGCGACGCTTGACTTCAACCGCATTTATTATGACAGACAAGGAGTTTGAAAGCATAATCCCGTATACCGACGAAGAGGTCGTGGAAGTCCTGGGGCGGATGGCGAAAAGCCCGATGCTCCCGGTGATATCGAAGTTCTTCTTCCCCGACGAGCCTCTGAACACCCTGAGGAAGCTGCTCAAGGGCGTGCATTCCATCGACGAATTCCAGGAGGTAGTCATGTACAAGGTGGTGGCCGCCATCATCGAGCGCAGCACCGCCGGTTTCAGCTGCGACGGCCTTGAGAACATCGACCGCAGCAGCACCTTCCTGGCGGTCTCCAACCACCGCGACATCATACTTGACCCTGCGCTGGTGCAGTGGACCCTGTATGCCAACAAGATGCCGATGACGGAGATATGCGTGGGCAGCAACCTGCTCGAAGGCAACAGACTGGTTGCCGACCTGCTGCGCTCCAACCGCATGATCAAGGTCATCAGGGGCATTTCCGCGAGGGAGCTCTACCTTTCCTCACAGCTGCTCTCGAAATACATCAGGGAGACCGTCACCTCCGGGAAGAGCGCAATCTGGATAGCCCAGAGGGAAGGGCGGACGAAGGACGGCCTCGACACGACCGAGCAGGGACTTCTGAAGATGTTCGACATGAGCGGAACGGGGAGCTTCCTGGACAATTTCGACGCCTTGCACATCACCCCGATGAGCATATCCTACGAATACGAACCCTGCGACATACGCAAGGCGCGCGAGCTGCTGATTTCCCGCAGCCGCAAATACGTGAAGAAGAAGATGGAGGACACCCACAGCATAATGCTCGGCATCAAGCAGTGGAAGGGCGGCGTGCACCTCAACATCGACAAGCCCCTGACGCGCGGGGAGATAGAGATGGCGTCCGCCTGCGACCGCAACGACCGCTACCAGGCGATACGCCGCACCCTTGACCTCCGCATCATACGCGGCTACAAGCTCTGGAAGACCAACTACATGGGCTACGACCTCATGAACGGCGGCAGCAAGTACCGGGGAATCTACAGCGAAGCCGAACTGGAGGCTTTCAAGGACTACACCGAGCGCAAGCTCAACAAGGTGGAGCGCAGCCTCGACCGCGACGAGCTCAGGAAGATATTCTGGCAGATTTACGGCAATCCCGTGGCCGCCAGGGAACGGGACCTCGAATAGAAGAAACACCAATGAGACAAGCAAGACTTACGAAAAGTCGGTTAATATTGTTATCTTTATATGTTCAAACATCAAATAAAAATTTTTACTCTATGAGAAATCATGTGCTGTATTCCGCAGTGGGGATGGCGTTGCTGTTCCTTGCGGGCGGATGCCAGAAGCCGGTGGTGGAGCCTCCGGTTCTTACGATGAGCACCACGGAGTACACGGCGCCTGCTGCGGGCGGAAACGTTACCGTAGCATACAAGGTAGCCAACCCTGTAGAAGGTACGACGGTGAAAGTTGTTGGTGCTGAGGAGTATTCATGGGTTAAAGTCACCGGCGTGAGCCCGAACGTGGTTCTTGCGGTGGAGGCGAATGACACTGAGGCGGAGCGCACGGCGGAGTTCACGCTGTCGTATGCCGGAGCCGCGGATAAGTGCGAGTTCACGCTCGTGCAGGCAGCGGGCGAGGGCGGCGATGAGCCGGGCTCTGACGCCGAGCGTCTCGAGATGTCATACTCCACGCTTTATGTGTACACGGCAGAGGGCCCCGGAGGGGAGGACAACTACTTCCTGTCGTTTTCCGACATGCCTTTCAATGCCGACGGCTATCCTTCCGAGGGGGCCACGGTGGTGCTTTTCGACATCTATGCGACGGCTGGCACCAACGGCGCCCTTCCTACCGGAACATACGTCTATGATGGAGAGGACAGCTACGGGCCGATGACTTTCACGAGCATATCCAATATCTTGACCGCCGAGGGTGAGAACGTATATTTCAGCGAGGGAACGATTGAAGTTTCCGACCCCGAGAGTGACGGTTTCTATGACCTTATGGCAACTGTGACCGGCAGGGACGGAGCCGCCTACAGCATCGTATATTCCGGAATCATCTCCGAAGAAGGCGGTGACGTACCCGGAGCAGGCCACGACTATGTGCTGACCGAGTTCGAAGGAATAGTCGATGAGGGCTATGGAGTCAACGGAGAGGACTGCTACTATATGGTTCTGTCCGATCTTCCGCTGATTGACGGCGAAATGCCCCAGCCTGGCGGAGTGTACTACTCTCTTGAGTTCTATGCTGAAGCGGGAAGCGGTTACAACATGCCCGAGGGAACTTACACGTTCGGAGCTGAAGGAGCCACCGATCCCATGACCCTGGCAAATGACTGGAACACCTACTTCATGGCTTATTACGAGGATGGAACTTATGAAGAACTGACCTTCACCGGCGGAGAAGTCACCTTGACGAAGGATGGCGACATCTACAATTTCGAGGGAAATCTGACCGATGAGAACGGAGACGCCCATCATTTCGTATATTCAGGCCCTGCCTACTCATCTGAACCCGAACCGACCCCGGACGCGATAGAGATTGAAGCCACCCTGGCTACTGCACTCTATTATTCCGACAGCGACGGAGTGATGAACATCACCATGCAGTTCACTGACATGACTCCCGATGCTGAAGGCTATGTGTACCCTCCGGGCTCCCTGCTCCAGCTGGATGTCTATATGCCGTATAATGAGGACGGAAGGATTGCGACAGGTATATACGACGTCACTGAAATGGGAGGAGAGTAATATACCGTGGCCACCTATTACAGCAGTCTCACATATTCCCCTGACGCAAATACTGATTTTTCTGAATATGGCCTCAGAAGCGGAGGCACCGTCGAGATTTCGGGCAGCCCCGACTTCGGCCTCTACAACGTGACCTGCGACCTCGTGACAGAGGATGGCATTCCCGTAAAGTGCACGTATGAGGGCTATCTGGAGGTTTCCGGAATGTCCATGACCACGTTGACCGGAGACTATGAGCTCGACCTTGAAGGAGCGACCGGAATGGCTGCGTACTATGGAGACGCCTATGGGACCGGAGGCGCCAACTGGATGTTCATCCTCAGTTCCACTTCAGGTGGCGACGGAGTCCAGGTGGAGCTTGTCGGAGAGGCGGCCGACTTCGAGGCGGGCATCCCTTCCGGAGAATACAAGCCCATGGCGTCAGACCTTCCCTCTCCCGGGGAATACGTTCCAGGCTTTATATTCGATAACACTTTATACGGAAGCTGGTATATCTGCACTGATGCGCAAGATCGGCCTGTTGGCTACGCTCCCGCCGTTGACGGAACCGTCAAAGTCGTGAACAACGGCGACGGAACCTACGACATCACTTTCGACTGCGTGGATGACGCAGGCAACGTGTGGGACGGAAGCTGGACAGGAGAGATAGAGACTCTCGATAATTCCCAGGCGTCTTCATACTCAGTGAAGTCCGCGAAGCCTGCCGGGAAGACGCTTGACGCAAAAGAGCTCATGCCCGTGGAGGAAAAGTCCGAATTCATGAAGTCCAACGGACTTAAGCTGGCGAAAGTCCAGGCCAAGCCCCTGAAGGAAAGCTTCAGGCTCAGCAGGATGGGAAGATAATCTCAATCCCGATATCCTAGAGGGGGACCTTCTTAGGGAGGCCTCCCTTTTTTGTAGGAAATAATTCACTATATTAACCCGCTAACATTTTTTTCTATATGAAAAACAAGACAATTGATATCCTTTTGTCCCTGGCTCTGCTGGCGTTGGCCGCCGGATGCCAGAAACCTGTCCAGCCTGGTCCCGGACCAGAACCCGACCCCGAACCTGTTCCGGAGGTGGAGGCGGACTATGAGTATGAACTTACGGAGTTTTCTGGGGAATACACTTCCGGTTACGGCAATTCCGGAGAAGACAATTACTATGTGATACTGTCGGACCGGCCGGTAGTGGACAACAGTTTCGAGGAGGGCGGAGCATACTATCTGCTCGAACTCTATGCCGAAGCCGGCTCCGGACAGGAGCTTCCTGCGGGGACATATACGCTCGGAGTTCTCGGAGAGACCCTCCCGATGACGTTCAGCGTCGAATATTCGGGCTTCATCCTTCCGCCCGCTCCAATGGTCGCTTTCAGTGAAGGCACGCTGGAAGTGGCGAAGGCCGGCGAGGCCTATGTCATTGAAGGGAATCTTTCAGACACCGACGGTGCGACCCATCATTTCGTCTATTCCGGAAACTGCTTCCCTCCGCTTCCGGAATCCCTCGAGTGCGTCGCCGTGACTGCCGGAGCAGGCTATCTCGACCGTTCGGGTTCCGTCATGGAAGTCGCGATGCAGTTCACCGACATGTCTCTCGGAGAGGACGGAATTGTCGCGCCTCCAGGGACATTGATGGATCTCGACATCTTCATGCCCTTCGACGCTGATGGCGGCATAGCCACGGGAACCTACGAAGTCAGCGCACATGCCGGAGCAGCGTTCACCGTCGCGGCCGGCTACGACCTGCTGGGTACTGAGATGGGCAGCTATCTGTCGTATTCTCCTTCCGAAGAGCTGAGCTTCATGACATATTACATCAGCTCCGGCACGGTGGAGATTTCCGGCGGCCAGGATTCATATTCTGTCAGCTGCGAGCTGATGACGGCCGAAGGGATACCGGTGACATGCAGTTATGAGGGCCCTCTCGCCGTGAGCGGCGTTCCCGGCCCTATGTCGACCCTGACCGGTGACTGCACTGTCAATCTGACTGGTGCGGAGGGCCTTGCCTACTATTACGGAGACTATTTCGGCACCGGAGGCAACTGGGTGTTCCTCATCGGATCCGAGAGAGCGGGCGACAGGGTGCGGGCCGAGATTGTGGCGGAAACGTCTGATTTTTCCGCCGGCATTCCTTCCGGAACCTACAGGGTCTCCGTTTCCGATGAGCCGGCGGCAGGGGAGTTCGTGGCGGGACGCCTCAATGATTTCGGCAGTTTCTCCGGGACCTGGTACACTTCGTGGGACGAAGCGGAGGTTTGCACTGCCAGCGCTCCTGCGGTCGGAGGAACCGTCGAGGTGGTGAACCATGGAGACAGAAGCTACGACATTGTCTTCGACTGTACGGACGACAGGGGATATGTCTGGAGCGGAAGCTGGTCGGGTGAGGTGGATGCGGCGGACTATTCTTATCCTATGACAGCGTCTACCAAATCCGGCGGTTCAGTCAAGGCCTATGCCGCTTACCCGGCAAAGGGAGCCAAGACTGTCGAAGAGAAAGCCGAGATTGTCAAGTCCAACGGATTCAAACTTGCGCACCCTGTCGCTCATAAGACAATCAAAGCAGCCAGATAATCCGAACTGACATTGAGAATGGAGAGGTCTTCTGCAAGGGAGATCTCTCTGTTTTTTAGGGCGGAATAGTCAACGTCCCTGATATTTTTCTTACTTTTATCACCGGAAACAATTTAATAATGTTATGAAAAAGACAATTTATCCTATGTTCGGCCTGGCCGTCCTGCTCCTCGCATACAGCTGCGAGAAGCCTTTGGAGGACCCCGGGCTGACTTTGAGCCAGACGGAGGTCAATGTCCCTGCAGACGGAGGCACATTTTCGGTCGCCTTCCAGGTTTCAAACCCCCGGGAAGGAGCCGAGGTTTCGGCAGACGCCGGAGCAAACGACTGGGTGACCGGTCTTGAGGTCGTCGGGAACAACATCAACTTCGATGTGGCCGTCAACGAGGCCACGGAGACGAGGTCGGTCGATGTGACCGTAAGCTATCCCGGAGCGGCCGACAAGGTGTTCTCCATCGCCCAGGATGCCGGAGCCCCCGCACCCTTCACCATCATTCTCAAGGAAGTGGGAGCCACTTCCTACGTGGTCGACATCATTCCGGAAGACAAGGAGATGGACTATATCTGCATAGGAAGGACGCAGGCTTATCTTGACGAGAACAACCTTACGACTGACGAGGCTCTGTTCCAGGACGATCTGACATATCTGGAGCCCTACGTGGAGGATTATGCTTTTTCAGGTGACCTGCTCGATGTGACGTTCAGCACCTTGCCCAAGACCGAGAACGTGCTTTATGTCTACGGAATCGACACCGCCACCTCCGAGAGGCTGACGGACATCGTCTACCTCAGGTTCACAAGCGGGGAGGTGCCGAAGATTGAAGCAGACTTCACTATCACCGCCACCGTGAACGGACCTCAGGTTACCGCGCACGTCACACCCGTCGACTATGACGGATATTATTATTGCGAGGCGTATCATACTGCATCCCTTACACCCGACACCGATCTCTATGAGCTCTGCTACAACAATTTCCTGGCGAAGCTTTCTCTCTATCAGTCGTTCGGAATGGGGGCGGAAGAAGTGCTCTATGTCTTCTGCCGTCAGGGTGAGGACGACTGGGTGTTCTCATTCGAACCCTCCACGGACTATACCATCGTGGCGTTCGCAATCAGCGACGAGGCCGTGGTCTGCTCCGATCCCGTCTCCATGGAGGTCAGCTCAGAGGCGCTTGAGCCTTCCGACAACCAGCTCTCCATAAGCGTGACCGACATCGGCTCGAGGACCGCGACGCTCAATGTCAGCGCAACCAATGACGATCCCTACGGCATATTCATAGTACCTTCGGCCGAGCTCGCCGACTATTCTGCGGACAGCGAGATCTTGGACTATCTCCTTTATTGGTACAATCCTATAGCTGCGAGCGGAGATTTTTCCGAACCGGTCTCCGGGCTCAACCCTGAAACGGAGTATTCAGTCTGCGCTTTCGGCCAGATTTCAGGCTATGCCACGACGGGCCTGTTCCGTACGGATTTCATGACCACCGAAGCGGTAGTCGGCGATGCGACCATAGAAGTCGGTTTCGAGGAATATTTCGACATTGCGGCTTCACTCGACGTGCTCAGCGAGATCGATCCCGGATCGGCGGCCGAGTTTGAAAGCCTTCTTGAGGAGGGCATTGAGGTCCTGCTTCCTTGCTACGCGAAGACCGAGCCGTCCGACGTCGAGCTTTACTACTATTCCCTGTATTCATATACCGACGACATGTTCGACGGCGTTTCCGACGATGATGTCATAGAAATCCTGATGATGGACTATCCCGGGGAGCCTTCCATCCTCTTCCTGGCCAACTACAACTATCCTATGATATTGCTCGGAGTGGCGGTTGACGAGAACGGCAACCCCGGTCCTCTCTTCAAGAGCGAACCTTTCACGCTGACTCCCGAAGGAGCGGCGGATCCCGAAAGGCTCAAGGACCTGTTCGGAGTGACCTCTGCGGCGAAGGTGTCCGAGGCGGCCGGACTGCCGGCAGTTCACAAGGACATGTCAGTTTCGGTTTCGGTCCGCAAGGATGTTGAAGCGCCTGCAGCCAAAGCGTATGCGGCACCTGTAGCCGTCACCTCTTCGAGCATCGTCATGCCAGATGAAAATGCGATGCGGAATGCAGTCGCGCCCCTGCCTGTCAATGTAAGGTAAGCGATTCGATTACTGTAAATCAGTCGGACCGGCACCATGCCGGTCCGATTTTTTTTTGCGCAGCTTCGGAAAACGGACGAATCGCATTGAATTTTTTTGCTTTACATCCAATTGATAATTACTTTATTTAATCATAAATTGTTAACGAATTCATGGTATTGACATCGAAATAAAACTTTTTTAAATTTTTAATTATGATTTGAAGTCTTCCATTTTGGAATATTTATAAATTAAAGTATATTTAATTAATTGATAATTAGTATTTTATA
>OHIY01000069.1_pt1 | contig 61662 bp, 50 predicted proteins | sample 1568351 | NCBI WGS metagenome assembly OHIY01 (sample SAMEA3879547, study PRJEB24766) | human gut metagenome | biome: human-associated habitat; feature: feces | place: USA | collected 1985/1987 | reverse complement strand
GTTCATAAAATTAAAAATTCCTTTAATGAATAAATTATAAAACTTTCTTTAGATTAATAAAACTCTATGAAAGAAATTGCGACACATTATCCACTTAAAAATTTCTGCAAGGATTCAACTATCAATTGAACTCTTTATGAAAAGCATCATTCTTAAAAATTTAAAGAGTATTTTATTTTTCTAAAAAAGAAATTGAATAATTTTTAAAAGCAAAAAAGTGTAGATTTGCATAGATTTTGATTCATTAATAGATATTTTGTGCATTTAAAAAGGTCGCCTTTTAAAGCGACCAGATTCATAAAATTACTATTTAAATTAATAATTTGTTGCGTTAACTTCGAAGAAGCTTTGTGGATGAGCACAGCATGGGCAAAGTTTTGGTGCTTCTTTTCCAACAAAGATATAACCACAATTTCTGCATTTCCAAATGGTAATACCAGTGTCTTTTTTGAATACTTCGCAAAGTTCAACATTCTTTAAAAGTTTGTTGTATCTTTCTTCGTGTTTTGCTTCGACTTCAGCAACTAATCTAAACTTAATTGCAAGTTCTTTAAATCCTTCTTTTTCAGCTGTTTCAGCAAATTCTTTATACATGGTTGTCCATTCATAGTTTTCGCCTTCAGCAGCAGCTTTTAAGTTAGCAGCTGTATCGCCGATTCCTTCTAATTCTTTGAACCATAATTTAGCATGTTCTTTTTCATTGTCAGCTGTTTCTAAAAAGATAGCTGCGATTTGTTCATAACCTTCTTTTTTAGCAACACTTGCAAAGTAAGTGTATTTGTTTCTTGCTTGTGATTCGCCAGCAAAAGCTGTTTGTAAATTCTTTTCGGTTTGTGTACCTGCGTATTTATTTGCCATTTTTATTCTCCTTATCTAAAAATTAATTAGTTTTCTTCTTTAACTTCTTGTAAATCTGCACCACTTGCACCACAAACTGGGCAAACTGGATTTTCATCGTCGCTTTCAAATTCAACGCCGCAGACTAAGCATAAATATTTTTTCATAAATCCTCCTCATTATAACCAATGCCTAAGCATTTAATTATCTTCATGACAGTCATTGCAAATTCCATAATATGTAGTAACTACTTCTTGGACATACTTCCCTTCTTTTTCTAAAAATCCAACACTAGTTCTCTTTTTAGGTATGTCATAAATTTTCCCACATTTTAGACAAACAAAGTGATCGTGTTTTGTTTGTTCATAAAATTCATAGAAGTCTTGACCATATTTTGATGGAATTCGACGAATAACATTCTCCTTTTCAAGAGTCTCTAAAGAACGATAAATCGTTGATAATGCAATATTTTCACCTTTATAGATTAAGTTATCTTGAATTTCAGGTAAAGTTGCATGTCCTAAACGATTGATAATTTCTAAAATGCTCTTTCTTTGTTGTGTTATTCTATGCACTTTTATCAACCCCAAAGATATTATATGAAATTAAATTGGTTAGTGTTATCTAATTATATTCTTTTATTGCAAAATTTTTGCAAAAACTTATTTAGCTTGCTTAATTGATAAACCAATGCGCTTAGTTAAAGGGTCAACCGAAATAACTTTTACTTTGACAATATCGTTGATTGCTAAAACTTCACTAGGATGACGGATAAATTTATTAGCGATTTCACTTATATGAACTAAACCATCTTGGTGAACATTTATATCAACAAAAGCCCCAAAATCTGCAATGTTTCTTACTGTTCCTGTTAAAATCATACCAACTTTTAAGTCTTCAATTGATTTAACGTTATTGTCTAATTCAACAATTTTAACATCATCTCTAATATCTCTGCCTGGTTTTTCAAGTTCTTTAATAATGTCTTTTAAAGTTAATAAACCAAGTTCTTTTTTATATGGGAATTTATCTTCATTAAATAAAGAAAGTTTAAGTTTTAATGTATCTTCATCATCGTTTTTAAGATCAATTTTTGTTTCTTTAATAATTTCTTTGGCATATTTATAACTTTCAGGATGAACGCCAGTATTATCAAGAGGTTCTTCTCCATCAACAATTCTTAAAAATCCAGCACATTGTTCAAAGGCTTTTTCTCCAAGCTTAGGAACTTTCTTAAGTTCTTCTCTGTTTTTGAATTCCCCGTTTTTTTCGCGATAATCGTAAATATTTTGCGCAATTGTTTTATTAATACCAGAAACATATTTTAATAATGAAACACTAGCAGTATTTAAGTTTACACCAACATTATTAACACAATCTTCAACAACGCCTTCAAGTACTTCGCCAAGTCGTTTTTGATCTAAATCATGTTGATATTGCCCAACACCTATGGCCTTAGGATCAATCTTAACAAGTTCACTTAAAGGATCCATTAATCGTCTAGCAAGAGAAATGGCACTTCTTTTTTCAACAGGTAAATCTGGAAATTCTTCTTCACCAAGTTTAGAAGCACTGTAAACGCTTGCCCCGCTTTCGTTAACAATATAAATCTTAATAGGTAAGTTGTTTTCTTTTATAAGTGACGACAAGATGGCTTCACTTTCTCTACTTGCAGTTCCATTACCTAAAGCAATGTAATCAATATGGTTATTCTTTAAAATAGGCAAAAGTCTCTTTTTAGCTTCTTCAACTTCTTCTTTAGAATTTGAAGTAATGTGGCTAACGCCTATTACTTTTTTGTTTGGATTTCCAAGTTTATCAATTAAAGCATATTTACATCCTGTTCTAAAACCTGGGTCAAAACCTAAAATGTCTTTATTTTTTAGAGGTGGATACATTAATAAACTTTTTAAATTCTTCTTAAAGACTTCGAAAGATTGTTCACTCGCTTTATCAAATAAATCATTTCTGATTTCATTTTCAACACTAGGCTTGATTAATCGTTTTAAACTGTCAGCGATAATTTCTGTATAAATATCGAAAAATTCTTTTTTCTTGTTATATCTTTTTCTTATATAAGTGATAACTTCGTCTTCATCATAGACAACACTTACTTTAAGACATTTTTCGTTTTCACCACGATTAATCGCTAAATATCTATGTGGCTTTATTGAAGAAACACTTTCAGTGTAGTCAGCATAGATTTTATATGTATCTTTTTCATCTTTTTTAATTTCTTTAGAAGAGATAGAACCTTTTTTCTCTATTAATTCTTTTATAAATTTTCTAATAAGCGGATCATCGCTAACAACTTCACAAACAATATCTTTTGCTCCGTTTATTGCATCATCAACGGTTAACACTTTCTTTTCTTCATTAATATATTTTTTAGCTTCTTCATAAAGATTAAGAGAGGTGTTTTCTTTTAAAATGATTTCAGCTAAAGGTTCAAGTCCTTTTTCTTTAGCAATACTTCCTCTTGTTTTCTTTTTAGGTTTATATGGACGATATAAATCTTCAAGTTCCGCTAAAGTTTTTACGTTTTCAATTTGATTCTTTAATTCATCAGTTAATTTGCCTTGTTCTTCAATCGACTTTAAAACCGTTTCTATTCTTTCATTTAAGTTTCTTAAATATGTCAAACGGTCAAAAAGTTTTCTTAATTCTGCATCATCTAAATTACCCGTTGCTTCTTTTCTATAACGAGCAATAAAAGGAATTGTATTTCCTTCATCAATTAATTTAATAGCCGCCTCGATTTTTCTTTGCTCAAGGCCAAGTTCTTCAACAAGTCTTAAAGTTATATCCATATTTTCTACCTCTTGTATATTATATATAAATTAAACACGAAATACCAAAAAATATTTGATTTTTGCAAGGTTTTTTATTGAATTTGTGGAGTATCAATAAACTCACTATAATTTTCTTGTGTAATTTTTATACCATCTGTTCTAAAGAAATTACCTGAATCAGTTTTATATGGGAAAGTCGACATATCAATATGATTTAAAAGATACTCGATTAATTCATCAATAATAGCAACTTGTTTTTCATAATCATTTTGAACTGTTCCATACATCTCTTGATTTTGAACAGCCTCAAATCCAACCTCTGTCGCGTCAACCCCAATAATTAATGGGTATTGTTCATATAAAGGTTTAGAAGAATCATAATCTTCCAAAGTTTTAAAATAATCTATTGCTCCTAAAGCCATATCATCGTTATTTGAAATAATTACATCTAAATCGTTTTCATAATCAGCATAAACTTCTTGAACATAACTAAATGCTGTTTCTCTATTCCAATCACAAAATCTAGTATCAAGAATATTTACATCATAGCCTAAATCCTTAAGTCCATTTATCGAATATTGGCTTCTATTTTCAGTATCTTGATGGCCTTGTTCGCCTTTAATTAGTAAAACGTCAAGTTTCCCGTTCTTATTTTTATCATAAAATTCAACAAATTTAACGTTTCCACCAAAAAATTCATCGATAATCTCTGCTTGAAGACTACCATCACTTTCAGGTTTAGCACCTACATAATAAGCTAATCGACTTCCGCTTAAATCGCTTTCAAGTGGTTCACGGTTTAAAAAAACTATTGGTTTTTCTTTCGTAGCCGATTTTTCAATTATTGTTCTAGCAGCAAGTCTATCGACGAGATTTATAAGTAAAAACTTAGATTCATCATTATTAATTTCCCCAACTATTTGATCGTTTTGTAAAGTTTGACTGCTTTCACCATTAAAAGTTACAACGTTATATTTGTCTCTTAACGTATCTTGAATTTGTTCGGCATAGCCCTGCATAAAAGTATCTGTAGAACTATAAATGAACAAAGAAATATGGCTGTTACTTTCGCCACAACTCATAACACTTAATGATATTAAGCTCATGATACTAAGTAAAAACCCTGCAAATCTACTATTTTTCTTCATTTCTGACAGCCTTCTTCTTTGGAATATAAATTGAAATTATTGTTCCTTCATCAAACAAAGAATCAATTTTTATGTCTGCTTCCTCACCATAATAAATTTTAATTCTTTGATATACATTTTTAAGTCCAACACCTTGATGGATCGAATCATCATGGAAGCTCTTATAAATTTGTTCTAATTTATCTTCACTAATTCCAAAACCATTATCTTTAATTTTTAGGATAATATAGTTTTCATTTTGTGTACCAATAATTTCAATTTTTCCACCACTCTCATTATCATTTAAACCATGTTCAATTGCGTTTTCTACAAGTGGTTGAAGTATTAATTTGATACAAGAATATTGATACAAAGATGGATCCACGTCAATTGAATAAGTAAATTGATCACCGAATCTAATTTTTTGAATAAGCAAGTAATTTCTAACATGCTCTACTTCATCTTTTAAAGGAATAATAGTTTTTCCTCTAGAAATAGAAATTCTAAAAAACTTTGACAAAGCAACAATCATTTCTTCGGCTTTTTGGTTTTCCCCTTTATCAATCATGTAAATAATTGAGTCTAAAGTATTATATAAAAAGTGAGGGTTAATTTGATTTTGAAGAGCTTTCAATTCACTCTTTCTTTGATTTTCTTGTTCTTGTAAAAGCTTATCTGCAAGATAGCGAATTCTTCGCATCATTTCGTTAAATGTTGCATCAAGTTGAATAATTTCTTTACTGCCCTTTTTAAGTTTTGAACGATTAACATCATAATTTAAGTCTTTAACTTTATTCATTTCGGCTTGCAAACGATATAAAGGATAAGTTACTTGTTTAACAATTACATAGACAATAAAAATATAAATAATTGAAAGAAGAAGAATTGTAATTATTACAATAATAATGAAATTATATAAAACAGAATAAATTTGAGAATTATTTGTAAAAACAGAAACTTTCCATCCTGTATTTGTAATTGTTGAAATATAAAGATTAAAAGATTGATGATTAATCGTTACTCCTGTTGAACCAAGTACAAGTTTTTTTGTTTCGATTAAATCTTCATCAATAAGTTCAGGAAGCGAAGAATAAACAACATTATAATCTCGGTCAAAGATTGCAATATGTCCGTTTTCACCTAAATCGCTTTGATAAATTAATCTAACAATCTTAGTAAAATCAAATTCAATTAAAGCGACGCCATGATTTTCACTTCTATTAAATGACATATATCGAGACAAGGTAAAAGCGTATCTATCATTTTCAAAACCAACACCACTAAAGATATTAATCATTGGTTCATTAATAGCGTTTTGAAAAGAATTGCTTTCATAAACGTTATCATTATTCACTGTATCAAAGGTAGAATCAGCAACAATCAAATCGCCATTTTCATCATAAAATGCAATTGATAATATTTCTCCTTTAATTGATTTAACATCATCAAAATAATTGCGAATTGCAGTCTTTTCATTTAAAACATTGCGGTTATCAATCTTTGTTTGAATAGAGTTTGAGACCTCTATTGCACTATCAAAATAAAGTTCATAGTTTGAAACAACTTGTTTTGAAGTATTAATTATTTGTTCATCAATTATTTGTGCAACTGAGGTGTAATATAAACCAGAAGCGATTGCGCTTATTGAGCATAAGAAAAGAAAGAAACATAAAATTGTATAAGAAGTTAATTTAAATCTAATTGAAAAATTTCTATTTTTCATTTCTTTCTATACTCAACAGGAGAAAGGCCTGTATTCTTTTTAAAACAGTGTGAGAAATAATATGGATCGTCATAGCCAACTTCATTAGCGATAGTTAAAAGTTTATTTTCTGGATTACGAAGTAAAATTTTTGCTTTCTCCATTCTGATATCGGTTAAGAATTTAGTAAACGATGTATTATTCTTCTTTAAAATTGCACTAATATAACTAACTGAATATCCAAGCTCATTAGCAACATCTTCTAAAGATAATGTCGATTTATTGTAATTGTTACGAATATAAACAAGGATTTGATTAAATGAAGTTTCAACTCCGCTTTGTCTACTTCTTTTATTTAAAGCATCAATGTTATCCACTAATTTATTAATAAAATCAAAGAGTTGCTCATTACTTTTTATAGAGTGCACTTTTGTTATTATTTCATCATAATTCATATAAGTTGCAAAAAGTAATTGTAGAGAAACACAAGCTTTTAATAAGGCATCAATTAAGTTATTTAAAATAAATAAGTAAGTATCTTTAAAGTTATCTGTTGTAATCGTATTTAATAGACGTGTAATTCTTTCTTTAGCATTAGAAAGTTCACCATATAGTACTTCATAAGTAATATTTTTAAATTCGTTTTCATCAACTTTGCCACTAGTTGTCTTGTTTTTATTGATATCATCAAAGAAAATAACTATATTACTTCCAATAACTGTTCTATATTCTAAAGTTCTTAAAGCATGACGATATAACTCTCGATAACTTTTATGCTCGCCTTCTTCATCTTTTATTTCACTTAAACCTATTGACATTTCAGTCTGACAACCTCTTTTAACTTTGGCTAAAATTCTTACAAGCTTTTCTTGAAGTTGCTCTTTTTGAAATGGAGAATTAGACAAAATAAACAAACCAAATTCAGAAGAATTATCAAAAAGAACATAATTCATATTAGTTTTTTCAAACTCTTCTTTGATATATTTTTCTAAATATAGACTTACTAATTCCATTTTGTCATAAGATATCTGAACTATTTCATCATCAAAATCTATTGCGCCTAAAATCGTATATTTGTAGTTTAAATTTAAACCATCTGCTTCTAATTTTTCTTTAAAGTTTTCAGGGATATCTTTTAAGGTGATGAGTTTTGATAAATCATTATTTTGCATTAATTTAAGACCACTATCAGCTCTTCTCTTTAAAGATTCAATATCATCATCAATACTAATTCTTTTATCGAGTTCGTTTTTTGCTTTAGAGATTGTTTCTTCAAGTTCACCTAATGTAATAGGTTTTGTAATGTAGCCAATAACACCTAAAGATATAGCTTGTTTAGCATAATCAAAACTATCAAAACCACTAATTATAATTGTTTGTAAAAGCGGCAACTCTTGTTTCATTCTTTTAATTAATTCAATACCATCAATATAAGGCATTTTAATATCGGTAATTAAAAGATCTGGACATAACTGTGTGCCACTAATTAAGGCATCATAGCCGTTTTCATATTGCCCAATAATTTCAAAATCGTGGTTGAAATTAATAAGTTGGTTGTAGAGTCTTTCTCTTACTGCACTCTCATCATCAACAATGATTACTTTATACATATCTAGCCATTATTTTACCAAAAAACCACTATTTTTTATATGAATTTTAGATAGTGTTACTTATATATTATGAAGATAGAAATTTCAAAATAAGTCTCTTTTTAGTAGAATTGTAAATATGAAAAAAGAAGAAATCATTAAACGATTTAAAATGATTCCTCACGTTGAAGGAGGATATTTTAAAGAGACATATCACTCATCAATTAATTATGAAAATAATCAAACATTATATTCATCAATTCTCTTTTTACTTGGAGAAAACGACATCTCTCATTTGCATGTTTTAAAAGAAGATGAGCTCCGGTATTATCAAGGCGGAGATGATTGCACTATAATTGAACTTGACGAAAATTTAAACTATAAAGAAATTCAATTAGGTATAAATTCTAAAGATTCTACTCCACAATATTTAGTAAAGAAAGGTCATATCTTTGGATCTAAATATTCAGGTAAAAACTATACTTTAGTTGGTTGTATGGTTTCTCCTTCTTTCACTTACGAACATTTTAAACTTGTTAAAAAGGAAGATTTAGAAGACAAAATTAGTGAAGAGTTATTAATGAAACTTGAAGATATGTTTGCGAAATAATTATCCTTTAATTGATGTAAAAAATTTAAAAAGCAAAATAATATCAGAAGACGATGCATATTCACTCATCTTGGCAATAAACGTTCCTTCTTTTAAATAAATCAAATAAGAAAATAAATCGTATGATGCTTTTGCAAAAGCTTCGTTTTTTTGAAAACTAAAAACCATTTTTGAAAAATAAGCGCCAATGGATTTTCTTTCACTTGCCTCTTTTTGCTTATCATTAAGTGCATTATAAAACTCTTTTAAAAAATCTAATTTTTCTTCATTAATAATATGAATTCCTGGATTTAACTTAAAGAATTCTTTTGGACTTACTATCCCTTTAAATAAAGGGTTGTTTTCTAACTGCTTGAGCATTTCTTGATTAACGAAATTATTGGTTTCGATGTAATCAATAATAAAACTTTTGTTAAAATATCCTTTAATTTTTTCTAAAAAATTAACACCCATTTTGATATCGCTCTCTTTGATAGGAAATAAAAATGAGTATTCATTCTCATCTTGCATATATACATAAAAACAATGGCCGCATTCTTTAAAAGAATTTTTTAAATCTAATATAAAGTGATACTTATCAACTAAAGAATTGTTATCAAAAGTTTCAACTTTCTCAATAAAGTTAACATCAACGTTCTCATAATTTCTAAAATAACTTTTTACACTAAAAACATTGCTATAAATAGTAAATTTAAAATTTGTATTTTTAATGGAAAAGATTTTAATAGCCTCTGCTAAAGCAGATATTGAATATAAATCAAAAGCAATAATTGCGACGTCTTTCATATACACATAATTTTATATTATTCTCTAATATTTTTGTAAATTATTATTATTTTCCCAAGATTTACTCCATTTATTGTATAATTTTTCAAGAAGGCGATACTTATGAAAAAAATTTATATTGATGCAGATAGCTTTGCTAATCCACAATTTGTTTCTCAAGCAATTAGAATTCACTCGACAAAAAACGCAAACACTTCTTTTTTAATTAAAGGTAAAAAAGAAGATCTTGTAACTTTGATGAATAAAGAAAACATTGAAATTGTTTCAGAGATTAACGAAAAAGATTTAAAAGACTATACTTACCGATTAATCGCAAATGATGACGCTATCAATACATTTGATGGCTCTTCTACTTTCTACCGTTTTATCCATGAAGGAAAAGAGATTAAAAACTTAGTAGTCACGATTGATCCTACTTCTAGTGCTGATGAAATATCAAATCTTGTTCTTGAAGCAAAAAACATTTTCCGTGCTGTTACAAAAAAGCCTGCCAATGATTTAAAAATAAGTTCTATTAAAGGTTTCAATCTTGATAAAGCTTTTTTAAACAGATTAAGCGAGATTCAAAATTACCAAGGGGAGTTAGAAATCAAAGATCTATTTGTTTCATCTTCAGATATTATTTTAGTCGATAATACCTCAGCTTTTTATTTATTCAACATTGTAGAAGCTTTAGCAAACCCAAAAAGAAAGGTTGAAAATGCAAAAGAAAAAGTAAATGCTAGTTTCTTTTCTAAAAAGCTTTTCACATTTACTCGCGACAAAGATGAAATGGATTATGACAACTTATTTTTATACTACTTTATCGAAATTAAAAACGGGATTAAATACTTCCATATAAAACGTTTGGCCAACTTAACTTCTCTATTTAAAATTCTATACGATATAGACGAGCTTTAAAAAACTCTAAGAAGAGCTCCAGTAGTCTCGTTATTTTGAGGAGCAAGTTCAATAACGCCAAATACAAATAACAAGACAATAATTGCAATTTGTATAAGCGAGATAATTATAGAAGAGATAAGCACACGATGATGGTGAACCATATCTTCATCTCTAATTTCAGGGAAAGCACACCACATAACAAACACAACCGGGCCACCAAACAAAATAGAGACCAAAATTAAATCAATATCTCTGATTTTCTTTTTGGTGTTATCTCTCAAATACTTAACATAAGTTATTGAGCATAAATAAGTTGCTAAAAGGCAAAACACCATTAATGTAAAAAATAAATATATCGACATATCTATATAATAACAAAGGGAGCAAATTTTTGCTCCCTTTTTTCTAATAACCTCGCAAAACTTAGATTATTTCTTCTTTAAGTATTTAGCACAGTCAAGAGCGACAGCGGCTAAAACGATAACGCCTTTAATAGCAAGTTGGAAGTTAGTATCAGTAACACCTAAGTAAGGAAGAATAACAGTAATCATTTGGAAAAGTAAAGCACCAATGACAACACCTCTAATCTTACCTACACCACCAGTGAATGAAACGCCACCAACAACACAAGCTGCGATAGCATCGGTTTCCATACCTTGACCGGTTTGAGCACGAACGTTACCAGTGTAAATACCATAAATACTTCCACCAATACCATAACAAATACCAGCTAAGATAAAGACAAACATTGTAACCCAGAAAACTGAAATACCTGAGACGCTTGCTGCTTCTGGATTTCCACCAACAGCAAACATATTTTTACCAAAAGTTGTTTTATTCCAAATAAACCAAACAATTGCAATTCCAATAATGGCATAAATAACCATAACTGAAATTCCACTATCTCCCATAACACCACTTACAGCTTGAGAAACTCCTGGATCAGGTGAACCAGTAAATGCGTTACCAGTAATACCGGCTAAAACACCAAATGTAAAGAGTTGAGTAGCAAGTGTTGAGATGAATGGATGCATCTTGAATTTAGCAGAGAAGAAACCTGCAATAGATGTGATAATAACACAAGCAATTATTGATAATAAGAATCCTAAGAATACTCTAAATCCTAATGGAAGTCCGGAGAAATCTGGCGAAACTCCGAAGAATTCGACGCCAGTAGTTCCGCTTGTTGTAACAAGCATACCAGTCAGAACAGCTGCTAAACCAACAAGTCTACCGACAGAAAGATCGGTACCAGCAAGAACAATCAAGCCCGCAACACCAAGTGCTAAGAATATTTTTGGAGCGGTTTGATTGAGAATGAGAGTAATTGTTGACCAATTAAGTAAGAATCCGCCTGATTGAACAGCATACATTATAATAGCGACAATCAACATGAGGATGATTGCTAAATATAAACCATTGTTGAGCATGAATTTCTTCCAGTTAAAACTATAAACATAGTTTTCAGCTTTTTGATGGAAGTTATCAACAACTGGGAGTCTCTTATTGTTAGCAGCTTCAATAGCATTAAATCTTGTTAGATAAATTTGATGAAGTTCATCATTAATTTTATCAACTTTATCTTGGTAAGCAGCTTTTAAATCATTAAAGATTTGTCTATGTTTGACTTTAGCGTCTTTTAATTTTAAAGCAACATCTTCGCCGCCAGCTGATTTGATTTCATTAACTTCGTTATTATAACGTTCGTTTTCTTCGGCAACATCGGCTGTAAACTTTGATTTAAATTCAGCTTTTTTTGTTTTGTTTTCCTCTTTTTTAGGATTGATGAAGCTGTCTGTAGTTGTTCTAATATAGTTAATAAATTCATTTACTTTTGTATGAACTTCTTCTTTATTAGCGTCTCTTACAGCTCTGGCTTCTTCAAGTTCTTTTTTACATTGATTAATTAATTTCCCTTTAGTTTCTGCATCAAGTTGCTTATTTTTCTTTACGTTTGTGATTTCGTTCTTTAAATTTTCAATTTTTGTAACACCATCTAAACGTAATTGATCTAATTCGGCTTGACGTTTTTCAACTTCTTGTTGAAATAAATCCATAGGGGAAAGTTGAATTGTATTTTCCATTTTTTTCACCCTCGTTTACAAATATTTTGCGCTTAAACGTAACAATTCTTCTTGATTAGTTTCTTTTGTATTCACTATTCCAGAAAGATGATAGTTACTCATAACAGCAATTCTATTAGTTATACCTAAAATCTCAGGCATTTCACTAGAAACAACTATACAAGTTTTACCTTGTTTAGCCATATTAATAATAAGTTGATAGATTTCGTATTTAGCACCAACGTCAATACCTCTAGTTGGCTCATCCAATAAGAATACTTCAGGATTTCTTTCAAGCCACTTTCCAATAATGACTTTTTGTTGGTTACCACCAGATAAAGATGTAATCATATCAGTTGGACCCATACATTTTGTGTGCATTGTATGGATTTCTCTAATGGTTGCATCTTTCATCTTTTTATTGTCAAGAACAGGACCAGTCATGTTCTTTCCTAATGATGTAATTGTTGTATTAAAAATCAAATCACCTTTTGCAAACATGCCATTAAACTTTCTTTCTTCTGTAACGAAAGCAAAGTTATAATTCATTGCATCTTTAGCATTTTTAAATCTAATTTCTTTACCGTTATAAAAAATCTTTCCAGTCTTAATTGTTCTTAATCCAAACAAAGTCTCTAAAAGTTCACTTCTTCCAGCGCCGACCAAACCATAAATACCAAAAATTTCACCTTTACGTACTTTAAACGAAATATCTTTAAGTACAGGTGCATATTGAGTAGTAAGTTCTCTAACTTCAAGAATATCTTCTCCAGGGTTATTGTCAACAGGTGGGAATCTTTGATCAAGAGATCTACCAACCATTGCGGAAATTAATTCATTCATGTTAGTTTCCTTAGTTGGCTTCGTCATAATCATAGCGCCATCTCTAAGAACTGAAACTTCATCACAAATTTCAAAAACTTCATCCATCTTATGGGAAATGTAAACAAAACTTATGCCTTGTTTTTTCAAATCATTAACAATAGAAAATAGTTTTTTTACTTCTCTTTCTGTTAAAGACGATGTAGGCTCATCCAAAACAATTATCTTCGCACTATAAGAAACCGCTTTAGCAATTTCACACATTTGCCTTTGTGAAACAGACATAGTTCTCATAATTTGTTTTGGATTAACATTCATCTTTAATCTGGAAAATAAGTTCTTTGTTTCGTTGAACATATAGTGTTCATCGACAATACCAGCTTTTGTTGGATATCTTCCAAGCCACATATTATCTAAAACAGTTCTATCTAAACATTGATTTAATTCTTGATGAACCATTGCGACACCATTTTCCAAGGCATCTTTTGGTCCAGAAAAATTAACAGGTCTTCCGTCAAAAATAATAGAACCATCATCACGACCATAAATACCGAATAAGCACTTCATCATAGTCGATTTTCCAGCACCATTTTCGCCCATAAGACCCATAACAGTGCCTCTTTTGACTTTTAAATTAATATCCTTTAAGACGTGGTTTTTTCCAAAAGATTTAGAAAGTTTTTCTATTTCAAGAATATTTTCATTTTCCATCTTTTTCCCTCACATCCTTCGTAAAAACGCCCAGATAATGAAATTATTTGGGCGTTTATTGTTATAAATTAAATTTATTTGCTTAAAGCGTTATACCAATCTTTAATAATTTGCCCTTGAGCTGTTCCTTGGCCACTTGAACCAGAGCCAACAAAGTAAACATTGTCTAATGAACTTAAGTCTGCAACTCCAGAGTCATCAGATTTCTTAGGTTGTCTGTTAAAGAAGACTACAGGAGCATCGCCAGTAATTGCTAAATATTGTTCATAGTTAGCATGAGTAATAATATTTAAAGCATAGCAATCTGGTTTAAATTCAGCAGCAGTTGTCTTAACTCTTTCTTGTAAGTCAGTATCTGTAACACCATCACCTTGAATTAATTTATATTCAAAACCTAATGCTTCAGCGTAATGAGGTAATGCTTTAGTATAAGTTTCATTAATAAAATTATCATTGTTACTATATGTAGCAATTAAGATTTTCTTACCTGCAAGACCAGCCATTTCATCAACATCAACATAAACACCTGGCTTTAAGCTATCAGCATTTTGTTTAGTAACTGCAGCAAATTCAGTTTGAACAATGTGCTCATCTAATTGAGCTAAATTCAATTTAGCTTTTCCACCATAATTATCGCCAATAACTGGGTCATTTCCTAAAAGTAAGTTGCCTAAAACAGTAGCGGTTGCTAAAGCTTGGTCGTCACCGTTTTGAGAAACTGAACCAGCAAGTGTACCAGCTTTGATCATATCACATGCTGAACCTAAAGCATCGAAACCAATAATTGGAGTTCCTTTTAATAAACCTGTTGCGCCAGCAGCAGCAATTGCCATACCATCGTTATTAGAAACGATAAAGTCAATCTTGCCAGAATATTGTGTAACAGCTCTTTCAACGAACTCTTTAGCAGCTTGATCACTCCATGTAGAACCATCAGCAGCAACACATGTATGTCTTTCAAGTTCGTGAGCTTCTATTCCAGCATCTTTACAAATCTCTTCGATTGCAGCGACACAACCTGCTGTTCTATCTTCTGCTTCTGGGTTTCCATCTTCGCCAACACAGATAATGTATCCAAAATAACCATCTTTAATTGCGTTTGCCCAAGTCCATTCTGAACCAGTATTTGAACCTTCATATTGTGGGCCACTATTGCCACATGAACTAGCACCAGCTGCTAATAATGCAACTGAAGCAAATAATGGAATTAATCTTTTTTTCATATTATAAATTTATCCTCCTATTTAATTCCGTTAAATAAGATACTCTCGCACGAGTTACCCTACTTGACATTAATTTTAATGTAAGCGCTTTCATGAAATAATAGAAAAATCTATACCAAAAATGTAAATTTCTCTATACAATTCAAAAAAATAAGGATATTTGCTTTCAATTGAAACATGCAACCATTAAAACAAAATTAATTTTTTTCAATTTTCATAAATTTTCTTGAAGGTCAATTTCTAACTCTCTATTATCTTTATATATTTATTGAGGACTATTTATGACACCAGAAATTGTACTTACTAGAGAAGAAATCGATGAAATTATTACTAAATGTGCAAATGAATTAAATTCAATGTATCAAAACAGCGATAAAATTCCTGTTTTGATTGGAGTTTTAAAAGGTGCCTTACCTTTTATGATGGATTTAATCAAAAAGCTAAACTTTGATTTTATTATGGATTTTATCCAAGTTACTAGTTATAGCGGTACTTCTTCTACAGGCGTTATCCACTTAAAAAAAGACATCACTACCGATATTAGAGGGAAAGATGTCGTTATTGTCGAAGATATTATCGATACTGGTTTAACTTTAAACTATTTAAAACAATATATTCAATTAAACTACAATCCTCGTGATATCAAAATTTGTTGCTTTGTTGATAAAAAGCCACTTAGAAAAGTTGATCTTACTGCTGATGTCGTTGGTATCACAATGAATCAAGCTAAATTCTTAGTTGGCTATGGTTTCGACTATAATGAAATCGGAAGAAACATTGATCACGTTTTTGTACCAACTAAAAAGCAATTAGAAGATTGGGATAGAAAGCTTAAAAACAACTAAAAAGCCTGCAAAACTCAACTTATTTTGACACAAAGACTTGCGCTTTGTGTTTTTTTATATTTGTTTTAGTTCTTATTTCTTAGGTCTCTAAAATACAGGCACTTTATTTAATTCTTCTTTCTTCTTACTTCTAAAAAGAAGAAAAAAGCCAAAATACATAAATGCAAAACTAAGAAAACAGTGAAATATATCTGTTTGCTATTTTGATCTACCGAATTAAATAAATATGTACCAATAAGTAAAACAAAGGCACTTATTCCTAAGCTCGTAGCCTCATATTTATAAAAAGATTTTCTTAAATAATCTAATGTTAATGGCATTAAAATGTTTATAGAAAAAGTAAAAATCAGTAAACCATAAATAGAGCTAATGAAAAAAGCAGAAATTATTGATAAGACAAAAGAATTAATTAAACATATTTTCTTTGTAAATAAACCGCCAATAAATTTCCCAACAAAAGAAATAATACTAACGTATAAAAATAGGTAGGCAACATCTATTGTTGGAGTGAGTTTTCCTAAGCTTCCTCTAAAAAAGATACTCAAAACAGTTAAACAAATAAATATTACATATAAAATTGGAGTGAAATTAAGTGGTTTATAATTTCTTTTTGATGCACCTTCTTCGCTTGTTTCGTAGCCGTAGTCTTCTTTAAATCTTATATAAAGAAATAAGCCTATAAAACCAGCAAAAATAAATGCGAGCCTTAAAAAGTCATTTAAAAAAGTAAACCCAATTCCTAAACCAAGCACTCCAGGAGCAATAAAAACTCCAAGAGGAAAACTGCTTTTTGCTTTTTTCACTACTTCTTTTGCAAAAGCTACATGGAAGATAGCATTTCCTAAACCTAATAAAATTGCACTTAAGTAAAAATTAAAGGTTAATAATGCACCAAGTAATAAAAGTATTATGGAAGAAACACAAAAACTCTTTTCGCTTCTTTCATAACGGTCTATTAAAAGGCCAATAAATGGCTGTAAACCAAAAGCTAATAGATTGTAAGTCACAACAAGAAAAAAGAAATCCTCTGCACTTGAAGCATATAAATATAGTGTAGAAACAGGCAAAAAGTCTGCTAGAAAATGGAAAAAGCCAGCAAAACTCAAGTTAATTCCAAATTTTCTATTCATGTTCTTGCTTAATTTTAATTCTCGAGTAATCATAAATCTTCTTTATAAAATAGGTTATTACTATAAAAATAATAGTTAAAACTATCGGCAAGAGAATAAGTAAGACTATGTTATCTATCACTGCATTTACCACAAAAGTTAAAGATAAAGTAAATGCATTTCCAACTAAAGAGAATGTAGCTATCTTCCAATCTTTGAAATACAAAAAGTAAAAAATAAATTCAACAAGAAAAACAAAGAATTCAATTATTGAAAGTGATAAATAATAATTTAATAAGCATAAGTTAACTAAACAGTAGTTTGCTATTTGAGCTAAAAAGTTTGTTAACGCATTGGTTAATATAAAAACAATGTAACGCTCTTTATTTTTGTTAGTCGTTAAAATAGAAAGGAATAAGGTTTCACTTATTATAGTCAATAATAAAGAGTAAATAACAATGAATGATCCCACTACTTGCCTTCAATGTCTGTATTTTCTGTTTTACTTTCTTCTTTTCCTTCTTCTTTTTCGCTCTTTTTATTCTTTTTCTCTAAATCTTCTGGCGTTAGTTTTTCTAGCTTTTTCTGCTTAATAAAACGATAAGCAAAATAAGCAATTAAGATAAAAACAATGATACCAGCAACTATGCCTATAGTAATTAAAAATGCACTATCACCATAAAATGGAAGTGGCGCTACATCAAAAATCATAATTACAATCTCTCAAAGTTAACAGCATGATTCGAGATATTTACTTTAAAATATCTTGATTTAGCATACTTTTTCTCTAAAAACTTATCAAATTCGTCTGCAAAATCATTCTTAATAAAAGCAAGAACAGTCCCTTTAAATCCACCACCATGGATTCTAATGGCACCGTGATCTTTAATAAATTCACTGACGTCATCGATAATGTTTTGTGGGGAATCTTTGTATTCACCTTCAACAAATGTATTTTTAATGTTTTCCTTGCTGGTCTTTTGGCTAGCGCGGATTGCATCTAAAAATTCTTCAAGATCATTTCTTTCAATTGCGTCTTTTGCTTTTAAAACATTGCCATTTTCAATGAAGAAATGTCTTCCCATCTTTTTAACGCTTTCATCAATATCAAGCGCATCAATTCGAGCAAAGATATCTTTATCGTTACAATCTCTTAAAAACTTTTTACCATCAAGTAAACTTGCAACTTTATTCATATTATTAGGTATAGCTGCATAAAGAGGTGTTAAGTTAGCATGATCACCAACTGACTTAATTAAGTATAAAGTTAAAGGAAAATTAAATGGTAAGGTAGTAATTGTTGGCTCTTCAATATTTTTAAAATCAATATAGTTAAATGAGTCAAAAGAAGTTCCAACTTGGTCTAATAATCCGCTTGGTTTTCCAAAATAATTGTTTTCACTAAATTGACCTGTTTTAGCAATTACTAATGGAGATATTTTTCCATCGTTATATAAATAAGAAATTATATAACCAAAAAGTGATTCTACCGCTGCGCTTGAAGAAACGCCGCTTCCATCAGGAATATCACTACTTATATAAGCATCAAAGCCACCAATTTTATAGCCTTGTTCTTTAAGTTTGAATAAAATTCCTTTAGCAAGAAGTAATGTTTTATTTAACTCTTTTGAATCAAACTCTAAATCATTAATATTAAATTCAAAAAAAGAATAGCCTTTTGATTTAATTCTTACTTTATTTGCGTTTTTATTAACACAAGCTTTAATTCTTAAAGAACAATTAGCAACAAGACATAATCCATGATTGTGATCGGTATGATTACCACAAATTTCAAAACGTCCGCCTGTATCAATGTAATATTCAGGTTCAACTTTAAAAATCTTGTTAAATTCTTTTCTTAAATCTGATTTTTCCATTATAAGTTTATTCCTCCAATAAATTTATCAAGGCCTTCATTTCCTTTTTTATTATCTTTAAACACTGCAGTGTTCATTAAGATATTTTTACAAGTATCTTCGATATATTCTTTAATCTTTTTATCAATAGTTGAAGCTGAATATCCTTTTCTTAAAGTCTCTATCATGTCAGAAAAACTTGCTAAATCAGGATATTTTTCAATAATTTGGTCATTGTTAAGTCCTAAAGCTAGAACATCTTTAATCTCATTTTCTTGTCTAACAAGTCTTGCTGGAAGAATAAATAAGCCCATAGCCTCAATAATACCAATGCCTTCTTTTTTAATGTGATGATATTCTGGATGAGCGTGGAAAATACCTTCAGGATATTTTTCATCGCATCTATTATTTCTTAAAATTAAATAAAGATAATACTCATCTTTAATCTTTCTAATTGAAGGGGTGATGGTATTATGTTTTCCATTTTCATCACTAGATAAAATATCATTATCTAAGTCGTCATAAGTTTTCCAAGCATTCAAAATATCACTAGCTAAAGCTACCACTTCTTTACTATCTTTTCCTTTTATTAAAAGCGTTGAGTTATACCAATCGAGTTTATAAAGCTTTGTGTTTTGATATTTTTTAAGCTTATATTCTTTTTTAATGTCGGCTTCCATAACAGGAAGAATATGTTCACCGCCTTGGAAATGTTCATGATTTAAAATTGAACCACCAACAATTGGTAAATCAGCATTACTACCAATAAAGAAAGATGGGTATGCGTCAACAAAATCAACAAGTTTTCTAAATGTTGATTCATTAATTACCATTTGAGAATGCTTGGAAGAGAAGCAAATACAATGTTTATAGTAATATCCATAAGGTGAATATTGTAAATACCAAACTTCTCCATCTAAAACGACAGGAATAAAACGAATGTTTTCTCTAGCTGGATGATGGTCGTTACCATAAAAACCAATATTTTCTAAGCATAACAAACATTTTGGATACTTAATATCGCTTGGTTTTGGTTTTTCTAAAAGTTTAGCAATATCTTTGTTGCTTTTTTCTGGTTTAGAAAGATTAATACTAACTTCGATGTTTTTACTTTTGTAATCAGTCTTCCAAACAATGTTTTTATCAACCATTGTTTTTTGGAAATAGTAATTTTTAATACCAAGGTTATATAAATAATCTAATGCTCGTGCACTATCAAATTTTCTTAGTTCTTCAATTTTTTTAACAACTTCTTCTGGAGAAAGAGTTACAACACCCATTACTAAAACAGCTTTAAGTTCTGCTTCTTTATCAGAATATCCTTTTTCTTCTTTTAAGTATTTTTCAATTTGCTCGATAAAGTAATCTGGAACTTCCATCTTTTCAATTTCTTCGATTGAAAAAACGGCTTTATCAGAAGGATATTCAAGTCCTAATTCACCTAAAACAATATTACGTGCATAAACTCGATCAAGTCCTTCTAAACCTAAATGAATTGAAGCGTAATCTATTAAACTATTAACAACTTCTCTAATCATTTTATTTGGTCTCCTTAAATTTGTACTCAATATAATGATTATATTTTTCGCCTTTTCTTAAGGTAATTGTTTCACGATCAAATAAGAACATTTGAGGTTCTAAAGCAATACCTCTTCTCTTTTTAAAATCGTCTCTATTTTTAAACTTAAGAGGAGACATTGTATTATCAACATAAATATTCATTGCAGGATAGTCAGTAACGATATTTAAAGTGATGTCTTCGCCTTTAAGCATAACTTTACCTAACTTATCATCAAAAAGGAAAGTATCATCAATTGTTCCTTTAAAATCATGTTTTTCAATCTTATCAAGACGAGGATTAAGTTTAGATGATTTTCTAAAATCATAAACTTCTGGAACTTCTTTTAATCCAGTAATTAAAAGTGTTTCATCAGTAATTGCAATTCGATCACAATTCATCTTTAAATAATAATTAGAGATATCAAATGAATCTAAATTGAAATACATATGATTTGATAAGCCAACAAATGTTGCTTCGCTTGGAGTGGTTGCTTTTTGTAGAAGTTTAAAAGAATCCTTAGTTTTACTAAATTCATAAACAATTGAAATTCTAGCTTTACCTGGGAAACCATTTTCGTTTTTTCTAGTAGTATAGGTAAAAATGACACTGAATTTTTTAGCGCTTTCTTTAACACTAGTTTTCCAATTACGGTAAGACATTGATTCAAGTTTTCCACCATGTAAAGAAAAATCAAATTGTCCATCTGGTAAAAGATGATATTCTTCGCCTTCTAAAATTCCATCCTTTTTAAGACGTCCAGCAACGACACCGAGAGTTTTGCCATAAAAAGCAGATGAATGCATATAATCACTAAAATCTGCAAGCTCTAAAATAACTGGGCGATCTTTATAACTTAATTCATAAACACCTGCCCCATAACTAGCTAAAGTAGCTTTTAAATTTAACTCATTGTCAACGTGAACAAGCTCAACGCCATTATCAAGTTTTTCGATATTATATTTCATTTAGGTTGCCCTCCAATAAATCGCTTTTATTATAACATTTATAAATTTATAACACATCATTAAAATTCTTTACTTTTAATGTAAAAATATATAGGTTTTGCAGGGATTTTTTTAATAAATCGTATAAATTTATTGATTATTATAGAATATAATGATCAATAAAAATCAACTCTAGAAGTATAAATCATTAAAGCGAATCAAACTATAGATTCCATTTTCGATAAGACAATAAATAGCTATTTATGAAAGGTCTAGTTATTTTCCAATCTCTTTGCTTTAAAATTCATAGAGTATTTTTTTATGCTTCTTCTATTAAATTAATTAAATCTTATTGTCTTAATTAAGAATCGACGATTTTAGTCATCATATATCTTTAAAGCGTTCATATTAAGAAGGTTACGAATTAATCCTCAATTATTTAAAATATCCGCTATGTAATTTTAACCATTGTAGTCATTACTTTTAAATTTCACTTTAAACTTAGGGGCATTTTTACTCAAATTTAAAGAAGTAATTGTTAAATACACAAAATTTTAGTATATTTAGTTTAAACTTAAGTGAAATTGCCCGTAAGTTTAAAGTGAGGTGATTATAATGGCAGATTTAATCAAACGTAATAAATATCTTCAAAAAATCATAAATAAAAAAGAAAATGGTTTAATTAAAGTTATAACCGGGATTAGAAGATGTGGAAAAAGCTATTTATTATTCAATTTATACTATGATTACTTGCTTAAAAGCGGCGTAGAGAAAGACCACATCATTACTATTGCTTTAGATGATGATTTATATATCAAATATCGTAATCCTGATGAATTATCAAACTACATAAGAAAAAAGATTATCGATAACAAAATGTATTATGTCTTAATCGATGAGGTGCAATATGCGATTAGCAAAAAGGAACTAAAAAATTCCGAGGAAATAAAACTTTATAATGTATTAAATGGTCTTTTAAGATTACGTAACATTGATATTTATGTAACTGGATCTAACTCAAAGTTGCTTACTAAAGATGTATTAACCGCGTTTCGTGGTCGAAGCGATGAAGTAAAGGTTTTTCCTTTATCTTTTAAAGAATATCATGATTACGTAGGCGGAGAAATTTCACTTGCTTATGAAGAATACGCTTTATATGGTGGGATGCCACTTGTGCAAAGTAAAAAAACCGATGTCGAAAAAGTTGATTATCTCAAAAATCTTTTTAGCGAAGTTTATTTTAAAGATATTAAAGAAAGATATAATATCGAATTTCCTGACATCTTAAATGAATTAACCGATGATCTTTGTTCATCGATTGGTTCTTTAACTAATGCTAGTAAAATTGCTAATACTTTAAACTCGACTAAAAAAATCCGTGTTTCAAGCGTCACTATATCCAATTACTTAGAGTATTTAACCGAATCATTTCTTTTTAGTAATGCAAAACGCTATGACGTTAAAGGCAAAAAATATTTTGAATATCCTTCTAAGTATTATTGCACTGACATCGGTTTAAGAAATGCACGTTTAAATTTTAGACAACAAGAAGAAACGCATATTATGGAAAATATTATTTATAATGAACTTTTAAATCGTGGTTATCTTGTAGATGTAGGCGTGGTAGAAATTGCTGAAACTAAAAATGGTCAAAAAACAAAGAAACAAACTGAGATAGATTTTGTAATAAATAAAGGTACTAAAAAATATTATATTCAGTCAGCCTTAGATGTTAATGCTTTAGAAAAGCTTAAAGCTGAAATAAGACCTCTTAAAAAAACCAATGATTTCTTTAAGAAGATTATTATCACTAAATCTTTAATGAAACCACGGACTGATGATTATGGTATCCTTCATCTTGGTCTTTATGATTTTTTATTAAACGAAGATTCTCTAGATCAATAAATTTTAATCTGAATAGAATTCAAATATTAATTTAAATCATCAGACTTCAAGAAGATTACCATCTAAATGCAATTTTAGTGGCTTTGTTTGCTAGATAAACGAACAATTGCAACAGTTGGAAAAAATGACTTAAGATAATTTATTGTAAAAGTGTTGCAAAAAACCTTCGAAAAATAATACTCACGTGGCTAGCACAGATAAATAAAGGCTTTTTGTTGACCTCAAGAACAGATGCTACTATTCCCATTCAATAGTTGAAGGAGGTTTAGAGGTTATATCGTAAACTACTTTATTTACATAAGGCACTTCATTAACAATTCTTGAACTTATTCGTTCTAACACTTCAAAAGGAATTGGATAACTTCTTGCAGTCATTCCATCTATTGAATCAACAGCTCTTAAAGCGACAGTATAAAGATATGTTCGATTATCACCCATTACTCCAACAGTTCTTGTATTAGTTAAAACTGCAAAATATTGCCATATTTTTTTATCTAAACCAGCTTTTTTAATCTCTTCTTGATAAATTGAGTCGGCTTTTTTAACAATTGTAAGTTTCTTTTTTGTTATATTTCCAATAATTCTAATCGCAAGTCCTGGACCTGGAAAAGGTTGACGAGATACAAAAGATTCATCAAGACCTAGTTTTCTTCCTAATTCTCTTACTTCATCTTTATATAACTCATTAAGTGGTTCTAGAAGTTTAAAGCCAAGTTCTTTTGGTAAGCCTCCAACATTATGATGAGATTTAATGACTTTAGAGTTTCCACCTTTTCCACTTTCAACAATATCAGTATATAAAGTGCCTTGAGCAAGAATTGAAACATCTTTTAATTTTGAGGCTTCTTCTTTAAATACATCGATGAAAGCTTTTCCAATTACTTTTCTTTTCTTTTCAGGAGAAGTAACTCCTTTTAATAAAGATAAGAATTCTTTAGAAGCATCTTTATAATAAACTTTGATATTGAATTTATTCTTAAAATTATCAAGAACTAGATTTTCTTCGTTTTCTCTAAGTAAACCATGATTTATAAAGAGTGGATATAATTGATCCCCAATTGCTTTATGAATCAATAATGCACAAACAGAAGAGTCAACTCCTCCACTAATTCCTAGTAATACTTTTTGATCTTTAACAAATTCTTTGATTTCTTTTACTTTGTCTTCTACCCAATTATCAATGCTCCAATTTTTAAAAACCTTGCAAATCTCAAATAAAAAATTAGAAATAATCGTTTTTCCTTCAATTGTATCTCTTACTTCTGGATGAAATTGAAGAGCATATATTCTTTTTTCTACATTTTCCATTGCAGCAAATTTACACATTGAAGAAGAGGCAATCCCTTTAAAATTAGGTGGTAAAAGAGAAACGGTATCTGAATGAGACATAAATACTGAGGTCTCTTTATTTACGTTTTTAAAAAGTAAAGAAGAGTCATCGACTTTTAACTTAGTATCGCCATATTCTTTAACAACGTTTTCATCAACCTTGCCATTAAAATAATGAGCGAGCGCTTGCATACCATAACAAATTCCTAAAATAGGTACGTTAAAAGAAAAAATATCAGGATTAATTTTAGGTGAAAGTGGATTATTGATAGAATTAGGTCCGCCCGAAAGAATGATTCCTTTGATTTCTTCTTTATTAAAGCTATTTAAATCTACTTTATTATCAATTAATTGAGCATACACTCCTAAATCACGGACTCTTCTAACTATTAATTCGTTATATTGAGAGCCATAATCAATTACTAAAATCTTGTCCATAAAAAGAAATATCTAGTGTCTATATTTTTCGATTTCTTTACTGGTTGCACTTTTACTCATTAAAGTTAATCGAGAAAGTTCATTACCAAAAGCTACTGCTTCCTTTAACTTTTTACCTCTTAAGAAATAATCAATAACTCCACTTGTTAAAGCATCTCCACAACCAGTTGTGTTTTCAAATTCTTTTACTTCGTTAACTTTAACAAGATCTACTCTACGATAATTTTCTCCAAAATAAACATCGTGTGCTCCATGAGATACAACAACGTTTTTAACGCCTCTTGCAAGAAGACCACTGACTAAATCTTTTTCCATTAAGTCAATGCCCATAAGCATTCTGGCTTCATGAATATTACATTTAATTAAAAATAGTTTATCTAAATAGTTTTTAAATTTTAAAACTTTAGATGGAGAAATAGCTTCTACTATAAATTTTTTAGATGGATAAGTATTAAATAAATAGTTAATTGCTTCTTCAGAAATATTGGCATCCATAATCACATATTCGTGCGATGCGATTAAATCATGTTGTGACTTTAAAAATTCAGTATTTAAATCTCTAATAATTCTATTGTCACATATCGCATCAACCATATCGTGATTGGCATCATTTATTGCAACATAACTTCCACTAGGATAATCAGTCTTTGGAGTTATAACGTTAATACCAAGTTTTATGAGTTCGTTTCTCATTTCCTTTCCATTAGCATCTTCCCCAATTGCGGTAATAAAATCAATCTTATTACCTAAACGTGCTAAGTTTTCTGCAATATTTCTCATGACTCCGCCAAAAGAAATACTAACTTCACCAATGTTAGAAACTCTTTTTTGAAGTTTATCACGGCTTGTAGCTATATAATCGACATTACTTCCGCCAATCAATAAATATGTTTTATCCATCTTTTCTCCTTAAAGTAAATCTACTTACTTTAATTTAACATATTCTGATGCAATTTGAGCACCAAGCTTTGCATTATTTAATATTAAATGAATATTTGCTTCTAAACTCTTTCCTTTAGTAAGTTCAACAATCTTGGCAAGTAAATAAGGAGTTTCATCTTTACCTTTGACCCCTGCTTTTTCCATTTCTTCTAATGCTTTCTCAATTTCAGCATTTATATAAGATGGATCCATAGAGAATTCTTCTGGAATAGGGTTAGTGATTAGAACGCCACCATTTAACTTATATTCTCTTTTTGCTTTTACAATTTTTGCAATATCTAAAGGAGTTTTAGCATTATAATCAACTTTTAAATCGCTGGTTCTTGTAAAGAATGCAGGTAATTTATCAGTATTATATCCAATAACTGGAACGCCTTTTGTTTCAAGATATTCCATAGTTAAGTTCAAATCTAAAATAGCTTTAGGGCCAGCACAAATTACTGAAACATTGGTTTTTCCGAGTTCATCTAAATCTGCACTTATATCAAAAGTTTCTTGTGCTTTTCTATGAACACCACCAATCCCGCCAGTAACAAAGAATTCAATGCCGGCAAGTTCAGCAAGAATCATAGTAGCACTAACTGTTGTAGCCCCCCATTTCTTTTCAGCACATATAATAGGTAAGTCGCGACGCGAAACTTTTTCAATACCTTTTGTTTTACCAAAAAGTTCAATTTCTTCATGACTCATACCAATAATTGGCTCGCCTTCAATAATTCCAATTGTAGCTGGCACAGCACCGTTTTCTTCAATTACTTTTTCAACAGCAAGTGCGCATTCAACATTTTTTGGATAAGGCATACCGTGTGAAATAATTGTTGTTTCAAGAGCAATTACAGGTCTACCTTCTTTTAAAGCCTTAGAAACTTTCTCACTAATTTTCATAACTATTCTTTAAACTCCTCACATTCCATATAAAATTTTAATTCATCATCTTTATAACCAGATAAATATCTTTTTCCTTCATTTTCCTTTATATAAAGACAAAGTTTGTCATCTAAAAAACTTTGCTTTATATATTCGATTTGCAACGTTTTTACACTAAATTCAGGCCTAAATATATCTAGATAAAAATCGACATATTTAGTGTTATTCATGTGTCTATTATGATCTAACATTGAATATAAAACATCGACTTCTTTAACTTTTTGAAGCTGAGATTTTTCAATTACAGGTAATTTTCTAATTCTTCTTTTAAAGTATCCTAAATCATCATCAAAGCCTTTAAAGAAGTCAGGCGCTTTAACACTAAAATCTTTAATATTTATAACCATCCAAGTAGAACGGCTAACGGCAAATAACTCACCATCATGATAAAATTCAGTTTCACGATTAAACTCAACAAAACGTGGCTTGAGTGGATAAGTTACAACTTCTATTTCTTTAAAATTAGTTGGTTTTTTAATAATCTCCACGTAATTTCTAACAATGACCCATATTAAATCTTGTTTAATCATTGTTTCAAAGCCACATCCAAGTTCTTCTGCGTGATCTCCAGCAACTTCTTGAGCAACATCTAAAAGCGTAGACATCTTCAAGCAATCGTGACAATCAAGCATATTAGTTGTTATTTGATAAGTTTTTCTATAAGTCTTCTGCATACGAAAGTATTATATCAAACTAATTTTAGACATGAATTAGAAACCATTAATAAGTGATCAAAATTAACACTTAATTAATATTTAGTATTGTGAATAAAATAAACGATTAAATAGGTATTTTTAGATATTTTCTCTTTACATTTTTTTATTCTCTAGTAGAGTTTTTATGTATAGATTTATCGGACTGGTTATTATATGAAATTACATTTTAAAAAATCATTATTGCTCGTTTTACCATTAGTTTTATTATCATCATGTGCTTCTAGTGATGAAGATGCACCTACAATCACAACTTTTGAAACTGATAAAGAAAATTATGTATTAAATTCAAAAGTAAATTTTAATATAGATGTCCAGGACAACATAACATCTAATGATGATTTAGTTATTGCAATTAACATTACATTACCTGATGGAACAAACGAAACCATCTCCGAAACCAACTATCGAGTAACCCAAGAAGGCTCTTATAAAGCAGTTTTGTCAGTAACAGACGAATCTGAAAACACTGCTACTTCAGATGAAATTTCATTTAATGTAGTTGACCTATACTCCGGTTGGAGTGATAGCGAGTCTAACTACTTCAATCTTTTATTTGGTGTTGATTTACCAAGAACCAAACTTTTCAACGACAATTATGATGTTTACCAAATTTTTGATTTTAATAGTCAAGCTGCTCCAGGCGTAAGATTTGAATTTTCAACATATGATGAAAATTTGCTTGATGAATACATTTCAAAGATTGCCTACGATGACTTTGTTGAAAATACATACGAAGAAGTATTTCAAAGTTATATGACAGATGGGTTAACTTATCTAAAAGCATATGAAAAGAATCTCGATGGTAACACTTATTTAATGGTTATGCCTTATGTTTACCAAAATGTTTTAAATATCAATTTCCAATTATTTGATCATACAATCGGTAATTCGTGGGATACAGAATTTATTAATACAGTTATTAGCCCTAATTTCCAAGAAAACATTCTACCACTTGAAATTACAAAAAATACCGAAAATGTTGTTACCTATTTTACTGATTATAATTGGTATTTTGAAGGAGCTACAATGCGTGGATACCTTCGTGGAATTATCTATAATTTAGATCAAAGTGATATTACAACTTATATCACAAATCTAATTGATTATGGTTACACTGAAGGCACATTAAATGACTTTTTAACTAACGGATCAGTAATGCTAGTTTATGCAAATGAAGAAGCTGTTGGCTATGCTTTAATTACAATTTCAAGTGCATTATCTGCTGAAATTCCATTCTATTATTTCGAAATTATGTGCGGATAAAAATAAAGGGATTTGAGAAAAAACTCTTCAAATCCCTGTTATTTTTAACTTTATTATAACTTTAATTAGTTCTAAGTGGATATTCACTAGGATCTAATCTTTCGCCTGTATAGTCGACAATTTCGCCTTTTTCAAATGTCATTGTACTAGTTTGATAATTGAAGTTTGTCGCACCAGCCAAACCATAAAATGATTCAACCTCTGCCTTAATTACCGCCCCATTTTCAATAGTTAATGTGTCGTTTCTTGTGAGTTCAACATCTGGCGATTCTACATCTCCTGAATAAAAATGCACACTTAAAGTTAGAGTTCCATCATTAATAAAACTATCTTTATTAAAGTTTGTTTCTAATACTCCATCTGAATACGCTTCTGTTGCAGCATACAAAAAAGAAAGATAATTATAATAGTAATAATGACCAAACCCGGCTCCAAAAACATATTCTTCCTGATCTTCGCTATATAAAGAATATTGAACGTTGTCAGATGAATCATCTCCAGAATAATCTGTAATTTGATAAAAAACGTCTTGATTCATGTAGGTTGTAATACCTCTTTGAACAATACCGTTTGCTTTATTTTGACTATCGTCATCATAATATTGACTAAATTCGTCAACATATAAATCTTTATATTGAGTAATTGTTCCTTCTTGAGTTACGTAAATATCTAAAGCTGAATAATTATCTCTTTGGACAGTAGTATAAACTTGTTTATTTATTCCTTTATCATAAGCAAGCAAGTTTGGAACAATTTCTAGTAGACCTTCAAAAGAATTAATTGTATCTCCGCTGATTGGTGGTTCTATCACTTCTGTTGTAGTAGTAAAAATAGTTACATCTTCACTAGGCATCACAAAAGTATAAATATTATTTTCAGTAAGAGATAAATCAGTAGAGTTTACTTTTACACTTTTAAGTTCATAGTTCTCAGCAAGAGTAATCTTAAATTCAACTGTACTTTTTTCATTAAAAAGACCATCAGCATTAGCTTCAGTTAAAATTTCAATCGAGCTGCCAATGCCAACATTAGTTAAAATTCGATAATCTTCAACAGGAGTTTCAATAGGTGGTTGCTCATTTTGATTAGAGCAACCAACTAAAACAAACAGAAAAGAACTAAGAATTGCAGGGATTTTTATCATTTTGTGCATATTTTACTCCGCGATGGTGTATCTATGGACGTAATCTGTATCATTCACAGTAAGTGTGATAACTTCACCATCTAATCTAATTTCACCACCATCATAATTTGCGCCTTCATAGTCATATTCACCACTCTTTTTGCTTACTTCAAGAGTATTATTAGACTCGTTTAAAGTAAAGGAATAACTATTTGTACCTAGTACATCAGTTTTATCAGCAAAATTACCATAATAAGTTACTTCAAAAGTTGTTCTACTTGTAAATTTAAGAACACCACCAGATTTACCATATAAATTATCCCAGTTATATTCATTTGCTAAGATTTTTTGATATAACTCATCAACACTTAATCTTTCTTTAATAATATAAGTTACTTCATAACTAATTGATTCATCACCACTATATGTAAACTTAATTGTTACCCTGTCACCGGCTTTGCCACCAATTACCGCAAGAGTGAAATCATAATAATTAGAACTTGCACTGTTATCAGTAAGACTGATTAAATCTGCACCTTCAGTAATTTCGTATTTAATATCACTCTTTAAGGAAGAACTTGGTGTTCCACTAACTCTGATTCCGTTATATGTTGTATCAGTATAGATGTATCTTGTAGTTTTTCCATCAACTGCATCTCCCATTTCAATTCCACTTGAAGCGTCAGTATAGTTAATGCTTTCGATTTCAACATGATCGTTAACAACAACATCTTTTCTAATTCTAATACCGGTTGCAGTTTCAAAAACAACAGTTGCTCTACCAGGCCCAACAGTATAAATATTTTCACTATTTACTTCTACGACGTCTTCATTAGTTGTTGAAACTGGTCGTAAAGTTAAATCAATAGCTTTTTCAGGCTTATATTCACTGGCTACAAACCAAATATAACGATGTAAAGGTAAATTTTCATTTAAATCTACTTCAACTTCTTCATAGTTAGAACTTAAGTAATAAGCTCTATATCCAGTAACTTCTGATAAAAAGTAATCATCTGGATTTAATAAAGCGGTACTTTGACTAGAAGTTTTTCGAGTTTCATATTTTAAAGAGTACTCATCAGTTGTAGTCTCTTTATAGACTTCATCTCCTCTTTGTTGGGTGTAATATAAAATAGTTTTCCCTTCAACTAAACGATCGTCTTCATCTAATCTAAACGAGAATTCGTATCCATTAGTAATTGTGTCGCCTTCGTCATCATAATTATATTGGTACAAATCAAATGTATAAGTTGTGTAGTTTGTACCTTTTGAAGCGTCAGTAAATAAATGTTCTTCTACATTAACATCTGGAAGAGTAGCCATCGCTAAATCAACATTATTTAAAAGATTACCAGCGATAAAATTATTTAAATATAGAGAAACTTGATAAGTAAGTTGGCCAACAGCACTACCTTCAAGCAAATAATCTTCGCCTTCTACTAAGTCTGGATCCTCGGTTGCTAAGACTGGTAAACGATAAGCAGAATCAGCCCACTCACTACGAACATTTCCTGCATTATAATCGGTTACTCTACTTAGATAACGTTGATTGTTAATAGTATCTATACCTAAATAACGGGCATAAGTATCTTTATAAGTTGAGCCATCATCATAAGTGATTTTATCACTTCCAGTTTCAGAAGCATGTTCGTCGCTATAAATCTCCATTGTGCCTTCATGAACCTGAGTTGATGAATCATCAATTTGCGTTGTAGTTTTAAAACTAACTTCACTCGAATTATAAACTTCAGTTTTATAAAGACTGTCAACCAATAAATCAACTGTATCGCTTAAAGAACTTGTTGATTTATTAACAGTTTCTTCATCTTCAACTGGAGGAACAGGATCAGGATTTTTATTTTGACATCCAGTTAAGACAAAAGTTAAACCTAATATAGAAATTGGTAATAATTTCTTTTTCACAATAATTTTCTCCTTTCTATTTTTTGTAAGCATCAAATTCTAAGGTAAAACCAAATTGTACACTATCGGAAATAGTAAATGAAATTAATAGGGTCTTACCATCACGATAATAGAAACCGGCATTAGAATCATAAACATACTTATCATCAGCAACCATAAATGTAAGGTCTGAAAATTCAATTTCCATGCGATCTTTTCTGCTCTCGGTTGCTGCGTTTTCCTTAAAACTATAATTCAATTGATAAGGCTTATTAACATCAAGCGTAAATCCAGTATCTTCACTTAATAATGTAAGCTCAGCTTTAGATTCGTCAATAAACTCAATTTTAACGGCTTCTTTTATCATTTCGCCAGTATGAGTATTTTCTAAATCTCCATACCAAGTACCGATTAAATTTGATTTCATTTCTTCGTCAGTTAGCGCTTCAACAACTTCAAAAGTAATCGTATTTAATAATTTGTTATCTTTTTCTCTATAGAACTCTAAAGTCGCTTTACCGGCCTTTAAAAATTCTAAATCCGCACAAGCAATGCCATCGACTAAATCTTCGATTTTGCCAACATTAACAATGTCCTCGTTTAAATTCTTAATATAGAATTTATCTAAGGTGTTCTCTGATTCATAATCGATATATAAGGTTTCATCTTGTCCAACAAAATGAAGTTTACTAGTAAATCTTGGTGAAATTGTTGTTAAATCTGGAGCAACAACAGTTACTTCAATCTCTTTAGTTAAACCATAAGTTGATTTTACTGTTAAAGTTGTTTTGCCTAAACCAATTGCTTTAAATTGACCATAAGACTCAACAATAACTTCTTGACTAGAAGAGCTCACAATTTCTAAATCCTTATCAATTGATTTTTCAGGAACCACGTTTGTTGCCTCAACAGAAATATATTCATCATATGGGAAAGCATTAATATCTGCAGGTGTTGATTCACCTAAAATTGTGTCAAATACGCAGACATTAACATCAAAATCAGTCATAAAGTAATCGACAGGATCTAATTCGGAAAAATCATATTCTATTTTATCTCCATAACCTAATGTTACTTTTTCTGTGATGCTAGAAACCAAGAATGTTTCATCTGTATAGTTTCCTAGTTCATCATATCCATATGCAAACTCATCGTATTCAAATAAAAACCCTGCAAAATTGCCATCTTTTAGAAAATTTACGGTAAAGCTAGCTTCAGTTAAATATTTCCCATATTCATTTTCAGTTTCATCTGTCATTGTAAAAGTTGTAACAAAATTTCCGCTTGTTGTATCAACTGTTGATGTAACTTTATCGCTAGCTCCGTTTGTTACATATTTACCTTTTACATAATCATCAAGATATGAACTTAAATTTTTATAAGTTGATAAAGATGTATTTTCTTTATATTTGCTTTCGTTTTCAGCAACATAATCTTCTTTATAACTATCATCATTATCATCAGATTCTTTATAATCAACAACAGAATAATAAACTCCATCCTTCAAAGATGTTATTGAGTCATATGTATCTGTTTCTTTTTCATCTTCTAAATAATCATCTTCAGGGTAATCACGGGATAAAGTTCTTTCTCCTTTAATAACTAGTGTATCATTTGAATAACTTGTTCCTGTTTCTTTAATCTCTCTAGTGACAGTTGCATAAATATCTTCATAAGAATAAATAAACTCTCTTTCAAAAGTTACTCCATTATTTTGCTCTAAAGCAGGAACAGTTTCGTTAATATATTTAGTTAATTCGCTAATTTTTGTAAATGGGGTTATGTCTGGGTTAATTACTTCTTCTTCATCGCCTGGATTGGTATCTGGATTCTCTGGTTTATCGTCATTATCTTCATTTTCATCTGGTGGATTTATTGGTTCATTATTACTTGGTTCACCACATCCAGATAGTAAAAAACCAGTTAAAGCAAGTAGCATTAGCCTTTTTTTCATAAAATCTCCTTTGTCTAAATAAAGCAATAAGTCTCAAAAACTGAGACTTATTGCACGCTTTATAAGTTTGTATATGTTTACATTACTCTCTATAAGTTTCTAAATCAACTTTCTCGCCTATCGAAGTTGCAACACATGGATCTTCTTGTCTTCCATAACGATCAATAGTTATTTCGAGTGAAGAATTGCTTATTGCACTAACAGAGTAAAGTGTATATGAATTTGATGTTTCTGAAGAATCAGTTAAGGCTATAGAGAATTCAAGTGTATCCTTATCAAGTGTATAAGTAAACGTAACTACATCACCATATGTAATTCCATAATAGTCATCATCTACCCTAAATTCACCTGTACCATCATCATTGAAATTGACATATACATATAAATCTTCGTAAGAATAATGAATTTGCCCTTTAACTGTATTTTGAGTTATAAATTGATATAAATCCTCATATGTTGGTGGAGTTACTACGCTAAATTCAACTTCTTCGTATATTGAAGAATCCTCTGCTGAAGCAACAATTAAAATTCCGTTTCCTGCAGTTTTACCAGATACAGTAAATGTTCCGTCTTCGTTTTCTGTAATATCGACTGTACAATCAGAACCTTCTTTTAAAGAAACTGTATAATCTTGCAAAGCTTGTTCAGGTGTAATTTCGGCTGAAACTGTTGCATTACCTCCAACAAAAATTGTTGTTGAAGACATTGATGCGGAAATTCTTCTTGCTTTTGGTCTTATAGAAGTAAAAGTTAATTCTTTCAAATCGCCTAATCCGTTATCAAAAACGACTGTAAATTCGCCTTCTTTTTTAACAGAAATAGATGAACCGCTTAGGGTAGCTATTTCCTCAACATCAGAAACAATTTTTACAGGACGAGGATTCAACTTCATTGGTTTCAATTCACTACTACGATAAGTGAATGATAAAATCGAACCATTATTAACTTCACCGCCACCTATAAAAGATGTGCTTTCGCCTTCAAAGCTCTCACCAGTAATAACTGTATAATCATTTACTACATAATCTCTAACATCATATTTAGAATCTAAAGCTTTCTTGTAGCCTCTTTCTGTAGTTAAACTTGATGAACCACTGCCAGTTGGCGTTGCGCCTTCAACTAAACTTTCTGTAGCTTTATCATAGTCATCAATATCATATACATTAGTTTTTAATTCCGCTTGTCTAATGAGTCCGTCACCATCAAAAACTAAAGATAAGTCATATTTTGTATATTCAGCATAGCCAACATTTTCACCACTAGTAACAATAGTTAAGTATTTATTGTCTTCACTAGCTGATTGCCCTTCAATAGTATCAATGTTTTCCATATATGAAGCGGCTGTTTCTGAAAACCCAGCCATCGAAACATTTTGTTTAGCTTCGCTTTCCTTAATGGCTCCTGATGAATAAGTCGCATCATCACCAACGACACTCATTGCATTAACACTTGCACCGCTAGTACTATTATAGGTAAATTCATAATAGTGTGTAGCATCATATAATCCAACCTCATGATAAACATAACTACTTAAAACAGCAGAATCATATGAGGTCATGGTTCCTTCATAAGAAAGTTTGTTATCGCTTCCTATTGAATATGTATAATCATAGGATTGATCATAACTCGAAACTCCGTCTTCAACTACACGACCACCATTAATATAATCAACTTCTTTTTCAGCTGATTGAGTTAATAAAGTTTGTATGTCTTCTATAGATTTAACTTCGAACGCAACATCACTAATATTTAATAAACTTCCATCGCCCAAAATCGTAGTTGTTGTTGCAATTTCAACATCTTTGCTTGGCATTGTAAATGTATATGCTCCATCGATAGCTTCAACTGCTTTGCCATCAACAGTTACAAAATCTAAAGTTGTAATTCTTTCATCATCAACAGCAACTGTAAAAGATACTTCTGCTCCAGGAGCAAATCTTGTAGCGCCATCGCCAGTAGTTAAAGATATTGTTGAACCATCACCTGCATTTAAAGTTACAGCGTAATCTGTGACTTCAACTGGTCCAGCTGTTGTAGTGATTGTTACATCTTCACTTGGCATAGCAATCTCATACGTTCCATCGCTTTCAATTGCTAATGAAGTGTCGCCAAACATAACTGTTTTTAATTCTTGTGAACCATCAGTTGATGTTAAAGCAACAGTAAAAGTAACCATTTCGCCAGGTTGAAAACTGGTTTTATCGCCACTTAAAGTAATTGTTGTGCCTGCTCCTGCACTAATCTCTACATTATAAAGTGTTGGCTTTACTTCTTCGCCACAAGAGGTAGCTGAAAGTAATCCGCCTAAAGCAAAAACGCTAATGAGCAATAATTTTGTTTGTTTCATATTTTCTCCTTCAGTGTCGTAATTTTACTTACGAATAATTCCGACCTAGATATTTTTGCATTAACTAAAATTTATAGGCTAAAAACCATAAGTGTCTTAATACAAAATTAATATCTTTTAAATTAATTTTACAAGAAATACATAAAAAGTAAAATTTTTGCGATATTTATCAATAAATATAGGCATATTCAAAACACAAAAATTTAATCAAAGTGTTAATTATTCATAGCAAATTTTCATTGGTTAAATGTGAGAATCTCATTAATTCTATTTATAACTCTTTCAATGTATGTACCTTTTTCAAACATTTTTCCAATTGTAAATAAAATGTAAATATTGATTTCCAAATAAATCTAATTATTGATTATGAATTTTTCAAAATTTACAATTTTATTGATTGATTAAGGAAGGTCAACAACATGAAAAAGAAAAAATTAACCAAAAAAGAGCTCTGTTGGATCCTTTATGACGTTGGAAATAGCGCCTTTACAATGGTATCTGTATCTCTTTTTGCTCTCTTTTTTACTAACCTTACAAACCTTGCCAATATTTCATCAGTAGATTCAGACGCTTTCTGGTCTTATGCTGCAAGTATTGTTACTTTAATCGCTGTATTAATTGGGCCACTTGTTGGCACTTTAAGCGATTATAAAGGTTTTAAGAAACCAATGTTTTTAATTTTCACGCTTCTTGGAGTATTTGGATGCATTCTCCTAGGAATTCCGATGAATTACATTGGATGGTTAGTTTTATTCGTTATTTGTAAAGTCTGTTACAATGGTGCATTAATGATTTACGACTCTATGCTTGTCGATACAACTAGCATGGAAAGAACCGATAAAATCTCAGCTTATGGTTATGCTTTTGGTTATATCGGCAGTCTTGTTCCATTTTTAATTGGAATTGCAATTTGTGCTTTTGGCTTTACAGGATATGAGGCTTATGATGCAAATGGGCAACTACTCACTGGAATGGATGCTTCTCTTGCTTGTCCATGGGGCTATCTTATTTGTTTCATAATAAATGCTTTATGGTGGCTTGCTTTCACAATCCCTCTATTTAAAACTTATAAACAAAACTACTTTGTTGAAAGAGAGAAAATTCATGGCGGAAAAGCTAAAGCAACATTTAAATCAATTGGTGATTCTTATAAAAGAATTTGGGAAATATTTAAATATGCTAAAAAACACGCTGGCATCATTCTTTTCTTAATAGCTTTCTTCTTATATATTGATGGCGTTTATTCAATTATTGAACTCGCAATTAAAGTCGCTGGAGGTTTTGGCGTTGGACAAGTTGACTCTCTCATTGCTTTAGTCGCTGTTCAAGTCATTGCATGTCCTTGTGCTATTGGAATATCCTATTTAGCTAAACGCTTTGGAAATGAAAAAATGATCTTTGTCTGTATCCTTGGTTACCTTTTCATTACAATTTTTGCAATATTTATCAATGATACTTGGATGTTCTGGGTTCTTGCTATTGCTGTTGGTATGTTCCAAGGTGGTATCCAATCATTATCAAGAAGCTACTTTACTCAAATCATTCCTAAGAATAAATCAGGTGAACTTTTCTCCTTATTTGATGCATTCGGAAAAGGAGCAAGCTTTATAGGAACACTCTTATTTGGTGTTATTTCTCAAGCTACAAATTCATCTAACTTAGGAATTATTCCTCTTGCTGTTCTTGTATTCGTTGGTGGAATCGTTTTCATTTTTGCTGTTATTGCAAATCATAAGAGTAGACATTTCATCGATGAAGAAAACGCAAAAATAGATAAAGACTTAAACATTACTGAAGCAACCTTTGCTGAAGAAGAAACACAAGCAAACTAAAAAATACACATTTTTAAACAAAAAACCTGCAAATCTTGACTATTTAGTCTTGTTGCAGGTTTTTTAATTTTCGCTTAATCAATAATCCCTTTTTTATAATTTAATTTAAACAAAGCAGCAAGTTCTTTCAAATCATTATTTGTAATTGATTGATATATTTTTTTATCGCAAATTTTCATATAAATTTCTGCTGCCTTTTCAATAGTTTCAATCAATCCAAATACTTCATCTAAATCTTTACCTGTTGTAAATAAACCATGCTGAGACCATACAACTGCTCTATAATCTTTCATTTTTTCTGCAGTTGCTCTGCCTATCTCAATTCCTCCACAAAGCATCCAAGGTAATACACCAATTCCCTCAGGAAAAACTACAATAGATTCAGTTTGCATTTTCCATAAAGTTTCAGTCCATTTATTCTCATCTTGTGGAAAAATATGAGTCATGCAAATTATGTTAGTTGGATGACAATGAATTACTAGACGATGTTTAGAATCAACTTTTAATCTTTCAATATGACAAGACAAATGAGTAGGAGTTTCACTTGTAGGTCCGCCACCATCTTTTAAGCCCCACAATAATCCAATCGTGTTTTTATCAAGAATTTTAAATAATCCTAGATTGGTTTCAGGGTCTCTTTTGCAATTTTTAAAATATTTTCCTGTTCCTGTAATTAAAAAATACTTTCCTACAATTGAAGTCATATCAAAATCATAAGAATAGGTTCTCATTATTTTCTCGTTTTTTAAAAATTCTTTAACATCACTTTCGGGTACTATGTAAGAAAGGTTACCTCCATTTCTCTCGTCCCAACCATGTTTATATAATAAATCTAAAATTTCACAAGTTTCATCAATAAAATTCATGATTAATTACCTCTTTTTCTCATTACATTAGCTTCATATTCTTTAACTTTATCAAACCACTCGTGCTCGCTAACACAATTAGTTTGTTTTAAATATTCTTCATAGACTTCATCCCATGGCAACGTTTTTAAATCTTCTTGAAGATATAGTACTTCCGTGTGTTTACCTTCATTTTGATATTTAGTTAATAATTCCCAAGGGGTCAACAAGCTTTTTAATAAAGCTTTGACTAAATTTCTAGCGCCAATTACTAAAGCAGCGACTCTATTAATAGAACCATCAAAATAATCTAAGCCAATAAAGGATTTATTTAACGAATTGCATTTTACCAATTCATCACATACTTCTTGTAATTCATCATTTAACTTCACAACATGATCGCTGTCCCATCTAACTGGTCTAGAAATGTGCAAAGCAATTTCGTCATTAAATGCTAATATGCTGGAAATTTTATCCGCCACATTTTCAGTTGGATGATAGTGCCCCATATCAATAAGATTTAATACGCCGTTTTTAGCGCAATAATTTTGATAAAATTCTGAAGACCCAACAGTAAAAGATTCTACCCCTATTCCAAAAACTTTTGATTCAAGTGAAACTGCACAATATCTCTTGTCATATTTATACTTAAATATTTCATCAAGAGATTCTTTTAAATTTTCACGCAAAGAAAGACGATTTGCAGGGCTTTCTTTTAAACCATCCGGAATCCAAATATTACACAAACTCTTTTCATGTAAAATTTCGCCAAATTTTTCACTCACTTTAATTGAATTAATACAGTGTTTAATCCAGTAATCTCTAACCTCCTTAATAGGTGACGAAAGAGAAAGACCATCAACTAACATGTTTGATGAGAATACAGTTGGATTAAAATCTATGCCGACATTATTTTCTTTAGCAAATTCTATCCACCTTTTAAAATTTAAATAAGAAATTTCACTTCTATCGACTTGATTTGTATCTTCATAAATTGCATGAAGATTAATTTTCTTCTTACCAGGAATCAAATTAAGTGCAAAAGCGTAATCCGATGTTAATTCCTCAAAATTTCTTGCTTTATATGGATAATTACCTGTTGTAGCAATGCCGCCACTTAAACTCTCTTTGTTTAAAAAGCCATCAATATCATCTAATTGCCAGCATTGAATACTAATTGGAACTTCTTTTAATATATCAATAGCTTTTTGAACATCAACGCCATACTTTTTATATAAATTAATAACTTCCTGTCTCATAAAACCTCCTCTAGTCATAAAATTGTGATAAAAGATTACCTAATGCACTGCACTCATATGGTAAAGCACAAACTTTTAAGCCAGTCTTTTTCTCAATTAATTCATTTAGATACTTATTCTTTGCTCCTCCACCCAAAATATATAATGTTTTAAATTTTTTATTTAACATACTTGATAGTTCTTCGATCGTTTTATGATAAAAATCAGCTAAGGAAATAAACACTAAATTAAATAAATCGCCGTCCGTTTTAAACATAGGTAATTTTTTAAGATTTAAATAATTAATTATTGCTTCTTTCATATTAACCGGATTTAAAAAAGAACTATCGTTAATATTAATTGATACTTGATAATCACTTTTCTTTGCTTGCTCTATCGCTTCTTCAATTTCGACTGAACATTCTTTTATTAGATTTTGAATTACCCATAAACCCATTATATTTTTCTGGAATCTAACATAATTAGGACCTAACTCATTAGAAAAATTATTCTCGTAGGCTTCATCGCTTATAAAATAATGATCTAATGTTGTTCCTAGTAATGACCATGTTCCACTAGAAAGATATAAAGATTCATCATCTAAATTTAGATAACGCACACAACTTCCTGTATCGTGAGTAGCACAAAATTTTGCAATTGTATTTCCTCCGACTTCTTTTTGAATTTCAGGTAAAAGTTCACCAATTATTGTTCCTACAGGAAGCGGTTTTGTAAATAAATCCTCACAAAACCCACATTTTTTTATGATTTCTTTAGAATAATCTAACTTATTCTTTAACAATAAATTTGTAGTTGAAGCGTTAGTGATTTCATGCGCTTTTTTACCTGTTAAGCGAAAAATTAAATACTCAGGAATCATTAAAAATGACTTTGCTTTTTTTAAACGGCCGTCAACTTTGTCTCTATATAATTGATATAAAGTATTAAATGGCTGAAACTGTGAACCTGTTAATTTGAACAATTCTTCTCTAGAAATTAACCTATTAGCTACATCAATAATTGATTCAGATCTATTATCTCTATAAGAATATACTGGATAAATTATTTGATCATTTTCATCTAAAAGAACGTAGTCACAACCCCAAGTATCAATAGAAAGTGATTCAATTTTCTTATATTTACTAAAAGCAATTTTAATAGCTTCTAAAACATTACTAAATAGATAATCAATGTCCCATATTTTATGGTTGTCCTTATCTTCTTTAGGCGCGTTTTTAAATCGATGAATAACTTCTGTTTTCATTTCACCATTTTCAAAATAACCAACTAAGCATTTTCCGCTGCTAGCACCTATGTCAATAGCTAAACGATACTTTTTGTTCATATTACAAAGTTACTTTTATAGTGTTCTTGCCTACTTTCAAAGGTTGTTTACTGTCTTTAAAATTAAACTCAGCTGTTGTATTTGTTGGAATTACAATATTGAAATCAATAAAGTTGTCATTTCTAGTCCATTCAACACTGACTTTTCCATAAATTGAATCATAACTACCTTTTGCAAAAGTTAATGTGCCGCCAACGATTGGATTAATTTCAAATTTATTTTCACCCTTAACTTGAATTCCTAATACATTTTTAATCAGGAACTCACTCATCGCTCCTTTGGAATAATGATTTAAAGAAGCAACTGCAATATTATCATTGCCATAAGCTCCTTCCCAACTTTCCCATATAGTTCCGCAAGAATTTTTAGCCATAAACAACCAGCCCGGTCTTTCCTCGTTTTCGAGCAATTTATAGGCATATTCCCGGTTGATATCTTTTAAAACTTCAAGAATAAATGGTGTTGATAAAAATCCCGTCCCAATTCTCCAAGAAAAATCATCTAAAGCTTTTATAAGTCTATTTTTTGCATACTCTTCTTGTTCCTTGTTTAAAAGATGCATGTATAAAGGACGTACTAAATTTGCTTGTCTATTTGTATCCAAGCTAAATTTTGGAGTAGAAACTAACTCTTGATAGGATTTTCTTGTACCTTTTATATACTTATCAAGTCGAGGTATCTCACTTTCATGCCCTGTTAATTTAGAAATTTCTTTAAAAATAGTCAAAATAAAATTTGTGTATGCCGTTGAAACCTCTGGATGTGGAAATATCACTTCTGTCCAATGTTGAGGAAATATTTCAACCGGCTCTAACCACTCTCCATAAGATTGGCCTTTATTGACTAAGTATTTTCTTCCTTTTTTAGATATTTTTACATGTTTTGATACTGGACCTCCCCGTTTTCCAATACGTTTAATCATAAAATTAATATATCTAAGCATAGATTCATAATTATCTTTGATAAATCTAATGTCCCCGTATTTTAAATAGCATCTATAAGGAATTAAGATACCAGCATCGGCCCATCCAACACTGCCATTTAAAGTTTTCATGTAAAAATCTTCATTTACAGTTGGAACAATTTGAGCATATCTGCCATCTTTAAATTGTCGATCGATCAAATCGTTTAAATGCTTTCTTGCAAAAGGTGCATAGTCAACAAGATAAGTTGCGGTATCACAAAAAACTTGGGAGTCGCCAGTCCAACCAGCTCTTTCTCTTGTTGGACAATCAGTTGGAACATCAATTGAATTTGATTTTAAACTTCTTAAGGTGTTTTCAAAAAAGATGTTTAAAAGTTTATTAGATGAATTAAATTCACTTGTTTTAGTAAAGTCACTATAAACAGCAATTGCTTTAAAATCATTTAAAGAATACTCAACATCTGTTTCAATTAATGCATATTTAAAACCACCAAAGAAAAACTTAGGTTTATATTCGTTTATTCCTTCCTTACAAATATAATCAATCTCTTGTAACGGAGAAATGTTGTGTTTGGACCTACATTGAATATTTGATTGAGTAAATTCTCCTTCTTTATCTAGCATTTCACCAAGTAAAATTCTGATGACTTGTCCTTTTTTAGCCATCACCTTAAAAGAGATATACCCAGCAATATTATAAGGAAACTCTAGTACATGTTTGCCTTGAGGAGTAATAATCTCTTTTATTGGATAAAATTCTTCTTTTTCCCTAATCTCATAATTATTCGAACATCTAAAATTAGCTTTAAAAGATGTGAGTTTTGCATGATTTTTATATGAAGGAACTTTATTTGCATCTACCCTTTCTCCATCTTTTAAATCATTGATTCCTATTGGTCCATCATCAGACCATTTAAAAGAATCGTCACTTATAATAGTGGTTTTTGAATTATCACTATGTGTTATTTCAAGTTGTAGATATAACTTAGTTTCTGTTCCGAAAGTATTGCGATGTCCCCAAGCACCATTTGTGCTTCTGAACCATCCATCCCCTAAAACTACTTCTAAAATATTTTCACCATCTTTAAGTAGATCAAGGCAATCATAAACTTGATATTGAAGACGCTTATTATAATCTGTAGAACCTGGCGCAAAAATATATTTTCCAACCCTTCTATCATTAATTTTAACTTCATAAATACCAAGCGAAGTTATGTAAAGACGAGCTTTTTTTATGTTTTTGACATTAAACTTCTTCAAAAAGTAATCGGCATTATATCGTCTTTTCTTATCTACTTTATAATTTCCACTAATCCACTTCCCAACAAAATCAGTTTGATCTAGTAAGCCAAATTCAAATGAATTTTCTTCGCTTAACCAACTTTTATTATTTTCGTCAAATACTTCGATTCTATATTTAACAATATCTCTGCTTTTGAAATCATCAGTAAAGGTATAGTTCATTGATTGAGTTTCAATTAGATTAGTAACTATTTCTTCATCATTGACTTTATAATGTATTTTAAAACCTTTTTGATATTCGCCATCTTCTAAAGACCAAGTTATTCTAGGATGTTTAATATCAATTCCAATAGGATTTTTTAAATATTCACATCTAACATTAATTATTCTCATATTGAATATTCCCTAATTCTTTCTGGAATTTATCATATATTTCTTGACCATGTTGCTTTTCTTTAAGCCATTTTTGGTTCGTTTTCTCTAAATGTTTTTCATATCTTTGTTTTTGCTTATCGCTCATTTTATCAAGCTTTAATTGTTTCTTTTTAGCCATTTTTTCTTTGAATGCAATCTCTTTTTGAATAGTTATTTCATCTTTTTCTTTAGCCTTTTTAGCTTTTAATTCTTTCTTATATAGATGAATTGCATACTCTTTAGCAAAGTCTTTTCCTTGCTTTTGACATTTTTCTAATAACTCTTCTTTATAAACAATTTCTGCTTCTTCATCTTCTTTTTCTTGATCTAAACGAGCTCTTTCATCAGCTGGAAGCCACTCTTTTCCTTCTTTAGCAAATTTTTCTTTTTCTCTTTGCACAAGAATTTTTTGTTTTTTGTCTATGGTCTTTTCAACGTCCATAAAGTAGATAAGTATTGCTGCTATTAAACCAGTAATAACTTCAAACCCTAAGAAGGCAAAAACTATAAAACTTACAACGCTCTCGTTTTGATTGAAAATTGTTGAAACCGATCCATCTGAATTAGTTATTACTTTTTGAACGGTGTTTGTAATGTCGCTTGGTACTTCACCGGTAACTGGAGCAACATAGCCGTTAGAACTTAAACCAAGATTAAATAATCCAGTACCAACTCCAACAATCGTTGTTTGAACAATATTATAAGTTGCTGTTACAACCCCATCACTTCTAAAGCCAGTTTTCCATTCTAAGTTATCTAAACAATCTGCCATTAAAGCCATGAAGACATAAGCTGATGGGAGACCTCCAGTATTTTTTATAAATTGTCCAATCAAAACAATTACCATGTTTGTAGGATCAATACAGCATATTGCAGAACCCAGTGCATAAATCAAAAACCCTACTAATGTGACATTTTTCTTTCCAAATCGTTTAACAAGAGGCCATACTGCAAAAATTCCAATTCCCATTGGGACGCCACCTAAAACAGAAATTAACGTTTGAGTAATACCATCAGAATATTCACCTAAAACATAGTTTGAGTAATAAACAAGTCCTAAATTTTTAAATTGAGTTCCAATGGTATAAACCATAAAATAAAGCATTAATAAATAAATATATTTATCAGAAAAAGCAGCTTTCAATTGATAAACAAATGAAACTTTTTCTTCTTTTTGTCCATGTTTTTCTTCAGTTATTCTTTCCTTGGTAAAATAGTATTGAATAAGAGTTAAAGGCAATGCAATTGTTGAAATAATCGACATAACTAATAGCCACATCGATTTATCAACACCTATCATTGGTAAAATAACCATAGGGAATATCAAAGCTACTAGTATTCCAGTAATCATAATATTAGCTACTTGATTAAAGACACTTAATAATCCTCTTTGTTGAGTATTTCTTGTTGAAAGAGGAACCATTAAATTTGTAGCCATGTTATAGATAGAAAAAGCGAAAGAATAAAATAAATTATAAGTAATGATTACATATACTGCTTGAATGCCAGGATCGGCTTCTGGAACAGTAAATAACAAAATTCCAGTAATCATTAAAAGTGGTCCGCTTAAAAATAACCATGGTCTCCCTTTTCCTTGTTTAGATTTAGTGCGGTCAATTAAGTAACCATATAAAATATCAACAACACCATCAATTATTTTTGAAAACATTGGAAAGAGTGCGACAAATAATCCGCCAAACAATGTTCCTAAACCTAAAACGTCAACATAATATTGATTCAAATAAGTGTTTAAAACTGCGTTTAATAACAAAGCGCCACATGGACCAATTAAATAGCCAAGCCATTTTTCTTTGTTAGTAATGTTTTTGCTTTTTACTCTTGAGTCAAATATTCTTCTTTCAAGAACAAAGCTGCCTTTACTCATCCTTAATTTCCTCCTTTTTTATTATGCTTTTAACACCTTTTATATAATGGTGATTAGTAATATATAGGATCCCTTTTGCGACGTTATAAGGAAGTGATCCACTTGAAGAGAAAGATAAACTTCTTAATGAGTTAACAGGCATTAAATTATAAACAAAGGTGCCCGCCTTAAGTTCTCGCTCTTTCTCTTGGCCTAGTTTCATTTTTTTAGCTTTCTTAATTTTTTTAGCACCGACTCCAGTAACAGCTTTTAAGAAAATGTGTCCAACTAGACCGCCTAAAGCAAATAAAGGAGTTTCCATCGTATATGGTCTTGCAAATATATTATTTTTCCTAAAAATAATTGAGTTTTGCAAGGTAAATGATTCATTATCGATGTTATTTAATGTATTTAAGTTAAAATAATTCTTCCAAAGCTTTCTGTCAAATTCCTTTATTATTTCTCCATTTAAGTTTAAAGATTTTGAAAGCAAAACATCTCGAGAGTTTTTATTAATAGAGATAATATATTTTCCATCTTCTAAAACCCGTTTATGTGTTCTTTGATCAAAAATCTCTAAATCTTTTTTGCTAATAAAAAGTTGAATTTCCTTTTCTTCACTTTGTTTTAAAAATATTTTGTCAAAAGCTTTTAATTCTCTTACAGGTCTAAAAATTGAGGAGTCTTCCTTTGCAACATACACCTGAATAGCTTCTTCTCCATCCATATGACCAATATTTTTAACTTTTACTCGTACTTCTATTTCGTTATTTTTTTCGTTAACTATCAAATCTTCATATTCAAACTTTGTATAACTTAAACCATAACCAAAAGGATAATTAACTTCTTTACTCATTGAATCATAATAGCGATAACCTACAAAGATTGATTCTTTATACAAAGCATCGTGTTCTTTTTCAAATTCATCTCCAAAAGGAACGTCTTCATAAGACTTCATAAATGTTTGAGTTAATCTGCCTGAAGGTGAGATTTCACCAAACAATAATTTAGTGGTTGCTTCGCCTATACCTTCCCCGGCAAGTTGCATAAATAAAATTGCATTAACATCGTTAGCAAAAGGCATTTCTACAACGCTTCCACCAAATAAGACAAATACAACTTTGCATTTTTCCTTTGTAATTAGGTTAAGCAATTTTAGTTGATTGCTTGGCAAAGACATTGTGGTTCGATCATATCCTTCACTTTCAATTAAATCGGATTGTCCACCATAGAATAAGATTGCTTCATATTCGTTGTTTCTAATTCTGTTTATTATTGTGTTAAATTCTGATTGATCATTTTCGTCAAATTGCTGGTAGCCACAGACAAAATCGAAATCGATATTTTCATCTTTAAATGAGTCAAAATGAGATTTTAGCTTATAAGGATTCAATAAAGAAGAACCATTTCCTTGATAACGTGGAGAGGAAAATAAATTGCCTACAACTAAATACTTTTTATCATTCTTTAAAGGAAGTATTCCGTCGTTTTTAAGTAAAACCGCACCTTTGGTTGCTACTTCTAAGGCTAAATTATAATTTTCATCAAAAATATCGCTTTTAGTTTCTTCTTTAATTGATGTTCTATTATAAAATCTTAATAATCTTTCAACGCTTTGATTGAGCGTTTCTTGTTTTATTCTCCCAGATTTTACTCCATCAATAATGCAATTAATATTATGGGGAGTTTCTCCTGGCATTTCTAAATCTAAACCAGCATTTAAAGCTTTTTCTCTATCGACGATTCCGCCCCAATCGGTTATTACAAACCCTTCAAAATTATTCTCTTCTCGTAAAAACTTAAACAAAAATTCATTTTGAGAACAGTACTCATTATTAATTTTGTTATAAGCCGCCATAAATGATGATGGTTTACTATCTTCTAATATTAGTTGATATGGCTTTAAATATATTTCTCTTAAAACTCTTTCATCTATTAAACTATTACCAATAAAACGAAATTTTTCATTATTGTTTGCAGCAAAATGTTTAACACATACGCCAACATTTTGACTTTCCACGCCATTAACAAAACTAGCACCTATTTTTCCTGCAAGAAAAGGATCTTCACTATAATACTCAAAATTTCTTCCACATAATGGATTTCTTTTAATATTAACTGCAGGTCCCAAAAGTAAGTCGACATTGTAATGTGCACATTCTTTGCCAATGGCTTCCCCTACTTTTCTTATCAATTGTTTGTCCCAAGTTGAAGCAAGCATTGCTCCACAAGGAAAACAAGTAGTTTTTTCTGATTTTGATATTCCACCCAAAGAATCTCCATCTTCAACTACCTTTCTAAGTCCATTAGGCCCATCTAACATGGTTAATTCGCTAATTCCTAATCTTTCTACACCGTAATTATGAACTGGGCAAGACCCCGTTAAAAACATCGCCTTTTCTTTAAGGGTCATTTGATTAATTGCTTCTTTAATATTAATTTCTTTTCTCATTTTCATATTTGTAAGCGCTTTCATTAATTTAATTATAAAAATGAATAAAACAAATTTCATATATAATATTAAACAATTCATATATAATATTGTTGTTATGATTGATTTAGAATATATTTGTGACTCAATATCAAACATTTCTGGAATTCCAGTTCGTTTATATTGCGATAAGAAGAAAATAAAAACGTTTTCAATAATAAATTTACCGATTGATCCGATACAACTTTATGAAGAGGAAATATTAAACCATCAAGAATCTATATATACTTATTCAGCACCATATTTTTATTATTACAGATTAATTAATTTTAAAAACTGTCAAATAGTTTTGGGTCCTTCTTCATCAAGTGGTGAAGACATGTATGCATTAAGTTTACTTTATGATTTAAAAGTTGCACCTAAAGATAAAACTTCATTTTTATCAGCTTTAAAAACTTCTTCTGTTCTTCCTTTTAACACTTTTTTAGAAATGCTCATCATGATCAATTATGTTTTAAACAACGAGAAGAAATCAATTTCAGAGTTTTTAAATATTATTCCAACAAACTCCGAAGTAAAAATAAGAAATCAAAAAGAGGATGAAAAAGTTTCAAAAGAATATCACTATAATTCTTTAGCAATAGAAAAAGAAATGCTTAATATTGTTAAGTCTGGTGATTTGAGTCTTTTTGAAAATTTTATTAGTGGAATAAAAACAGTAAGGTCGGGATTTTTATCAAAAAACCCACTAAAACAAGATAAAATTTTATTTATTTGCACTGTAACATTAATAGCTCGAGCCGCAATAGATGCTGGTGTCGATTCTGAACTTGCATTAACTTTAAGTGACAATTTTATTCAAAGATGCGAACTATGTAGCAAAGAAGAAGATATTAGAAATCTCAATTATGAATGCCTCAAAGAGTATACCAAAATGGTTTCTTATGTAAAAAACAATAATAACTCTCCTTTAGCTAATAAAGTTACAAACTATATTCTCCAAAACATTTCTAGCCGTATTTCTCTTGATGAAATTGCAAACCATTTTTTCATTTCAAAAACTTACTTATGCAAAATGTTCAAAAAAGAAAATGGAATAACCTTAAATAATTTTATTCTTAAAAAGAAGGTTGAAATTAGTAAACTTCTACTAGAAGATGAAACAAAAACAATTTCTTTTATTAGCAATTATTTAGGATTTTCATCACAACCTCACTTCACTAAAACTTTTATAGAGTTTGAAAACATTTCTCCAAAAGAATATAGAAGCAAAATAAAAAGAGGCTCGCTTTAAGAACCTCTACTGTTAATTTTTAAATAATAAGGAGAAATATTTCATTTTCTGACCAATTTTTATACCGTCGTGATTTATTTGTCCGATAAACTCATTAATTGGCTCATAATCTAAATCATTATAATAAATATCATCAATTGTTTGTAAAACGTGTGCTAAATCTATATAAGCTTTATCTATCAAATCAAAGAAAGTATCTTTCCCCATTGATTCATTAGTTACTACATTGAACCATTCATTTTCATTTAAATTCAAGTAATCGATATTCTTATCAAGATTTTTGAGTTTTGGATGAGACATAGCGTTTATAACACTATTTTTCATTAAGTGAGAAAAAATAAATTTTCTAAATCCAAATATCTTTGAATTAATGCATCTATTTACAGTTAACATTGTTTTGACTGAATGATAGTAACTTTTTTCATCTACTCTATCTTTGTTTAAATAATCTGCCAATGCTTTCATCATTTTGGAAACAAGTTTTAAATCTTTCTTATCTACTTTTAACATTTCTTTAAAACTAGGTTTATCGTTGAAGTTTTCTTCCATCAAAACATCAATATCTGTTTCTAATAATGAATGGTAAATAGAAAAAATAGTGCCTTTTAATGGAAAACCTGTTTTATAGAAAATGTAAGGATGACAGGTTCTATCTAAAACATAATGAGACATTAACCCTTTAATAAAAGCAATCAAGATTTCTTCGTTTTCTTTATCTTCTTCTTTTTTTGCATAATCAAATAAAAAAGAAAAAGTAATAAATGGATCAATTTCATGAAGATAAGTACCAAACTCTCTCACTTCTCTTATGTTTGATCTTAATGGCGATGTATATCCATAATAGAAGAATGGATCAGGTCCTTGTGAACCTAGATAAAATATTTTTTTATGTTTTGGGAAATTCTGCTTAGAGAATTCATAATGTGTAATCAGACTCGGCATATGTATTTATTATATATAATTTTTATTAAATTTCATTCTTATTATTAAAAACAAGAGAAATCTAAGATTAAAAACCATTAAAAAAAGCGATAACCATCGCTTATTTTTAAATAGTGGCGGAGAAGATGAGATTTGAACTCACGCTAGGGTTACCCCTACTAACGGTTTAGCAAACCGTCCCCTTCAGCCGCTTGGGTACTTCTCCGTGCCTTATAATAATATCAAAGGTCAAGAAACTTCTCAAGAATGATTTTTTCGCTATTTAGTGCTCTATCATGTAGTTATTCATTTAAAATGTCACTATTATAAACTTGTCTATAATTAAATTTAAAATTGGAGAACGTTTTTTTGCCTAACGTTCTATCACTAGAAAATGTGTCGTTGCTTTTTAGTTTAATAGGAGAAAAATTATTTCCACTTTTTCACGGATAAGTATATAAATTTCTTTGTAAACAAACTATTAATTTTGACGATAAATATCGCGTTTTTTTCTTTACGCTCTTTAGCTTAGTTTATTTTAATTTTTATCTATCTTTACTATTTTTCACGGATAGAAAAAGAGTCGCTATGTAATAGCGACTCAAATTTTAAAAGTTTAAATTTTATTCTTCTGGATTTATATCTGGGTATTTTTCTCTTTCTGCATTATAAGTTGTGTGTAATAACTTATGTGCCTTTGGAGATCCATATTCGCCTAAATATTCCTTGTAAAGAGTAATAATATCAGGGTTTAAATGGCTTCTTCTAACTTTTTTGCCCTTATCGATACCATAAAGAACGCTGGCTCTCTTTTGAATGTATGTTTCTTGGATGTTGTCCTCTTCATTTGGTAAGAATAATGGGAAAACATATGGTTGGCCACCACCGTTAATACATCCACCTGGGCAGCCCATAACTTCTATAAAGTCATATTTGCTTTCGCCGTTTTTGATTTGCTCAAGTAAGACTTTAGCGTTTTTCATACCACTGCACATTGCAAAATTATAGGTTACACCATTAATTTTAAGTGTAGCTTCTTTAATGCCTTCAAGTCCTCTACATGGCGTAAATTCAATTGGTTCAAGTTCTTGGTTTGTAAGAATATGATATGCAGTTCTAATTGCAGCTTCCATAACACCACCAGTAACACCAAAAATAGCTCCAGCACCACTATATTCACCAATTAAATCATCATCAAATTCTTCTTCAGGAAGTTTTTTCCATAAGATACCGGCTCTTTTAATTAATTCAGCAAGTTCTCTTGTAGTTAAAACAACATCAACATCTTTAATTCCATCTACACTATTAGCTGGACGTTCTTTTTCAAACTTCTTAGCAGTACATGGCATAATAGAAACAACACAAATTTGGCTTCTATCAATGTTATGTTTCTCAGCATAATAAGATTTAATAATTGCGCCCATCATTTCATGTGGAGATTTACAGCTTGAAAGGTGTGGTAATAATTCAGGGTAATAATACTCAATATAATTAATCCAACCTGGGGAACATGATGTAATCATAGGACCTGGTCTATGAGAAATAATTCTTTGAATAAATTCACTAGCTTCTTCAGTAATTGTAAGATCTGCAGCAAAGTTAGTATCAAATACTCTATAAAAACCTAAACGATGAAGGGCTGCAACCATTTTACCGGTTGAGTTAGTTCCGATAGGCTCACCAAACTCTTCACCAATAGCAGCTCTAACTGCTGGAGCAGTTTGTACAATGACATATTTGCCATCATGGAACGCTTTATCTAATTTATCAATTTCACTATGTTCCATTAAAGCGCCAGTTGGACAAACAAGTGTACATTGTCCACATTGAATACATGGAACATTATTGAAACTTCTATTTTCACTAGGTCCAACAATAGTATTAAACCCTCTATTCTCAAAACCTAAAATTCCAATACCTTGTGTATTTTTACAAGCTTCAACACATCTTCCGCAAAGAATACATTTAGATGTATCTCTGATTAATGAAGGGGCTAGTTCATCATAAGTTGATTTTGTTTTTTGTCCTACATATTGTTCAGGTCTTGCGCCAACTCTTCTAGCAACTTCCAAAAGTTCACATTGACCATTTTTTCTACAAGCTTGACAGTTGTAATAATGGTTAGAAAGCAAAAGTTCAACACTGGTTCTTCTTGCAATAACAGCTTTTGGATCAACTATTGAGATTCTAATACCTTCTCTAATTGGATAAGCACAGCTTGGAACAAGTCTTCTTTCTCCTTCGACTTTTACAAGACAGACTCTACAACTTGCAACTGAACATTCACCTTTTTTCCAAGTACAAAGATTTGGAATGTTATAACCACAAATTTTTGCAGCTTCAAGAATAGTTAACCCTTCTTCAACTACATATGGTTTATTTTCAATAAAAATTTGTATTTTTGCCATAATTCACTACCGCCTATTTCTTATAAATTGCCCCAAACTTACAAGCAGAGATACAAGTTCCACACTTAATACATTTATCAAGGTCAATCTTGAATACCTCTTTGCCGACAACGCCACTTATTGCGTTAACTGGACAATTTCTTGCGCAAAGTGAGCATTTTTTACATTTATTTGGATCGATATGGAATTCAATAAGTGACTTACAAACTCCAGCATCACACTTCTTATCTTTAACGTGTCTAATATAAACGTCTTTAAATTTATTAAGTGTTGAAAGAACAGGGTTAGGAGCCGTTTGACCAAGACCACACAATGAACCTACTTGAATAGATTCACTTAAAGTTTGAAGCTTATCTAAATCTTCCATAGTGGCTTTTCCGTCTGTAACTTTAGTTAAAATCTCTAATAAACGTTTTGTTCCGATACGGCATTGTGAACATTTACCACAACTTTCATCACAAATAAATTCGAGATAGAATTTAGCAACATCAACCATACAGTTGTCTTCATCCATGACAATTGCGCCACCAGATCCCATCATACTTCCTTTTTCAACTAAGGATTCGTATTCAATAGGAGTATCTAGTTCGTTCATTGTTAAACATCCACCAGATGGGCCGCCAGTTTGAATAGCTTGGAATCTCTTTTCGTTTGGAATTCCGCCACCAATATCATAAACAAGCTCTCTAATAGTTGTTCCCATTGGAACTTCAACAAGACCAACATTTTTAACCTTGCCACCTAAAGCAAAAACTTTAGTTCCTTTACTTCTTTCGGTTCCGATTTTTGCATATTCTTTAGCACCAACTCTCATAATATAAGGGACATTTGCTAATGTTTCGACGTTATTAATAATTGTTGGTTTATCCCATAAACCTTTTACTGCAGGGAAAGGAGGTCTTGTTCTTGGCATACCTCTTTTGCCTTCAATTGAGTTAAGTAATGCAGTTTCTTCGCCACAAACAAATGCGCCAGCACCCAATCTTATATGGACTCTAAAATTAAATCCACTACCTAAAATGTTGTCGCCAAGTAATCCGATTTCTTCAAGTTCTTTAATTGCTGTTCTTAGTCTATTAACAGCGATTGGGTATTCTGCTCTTACATAGAAGTAACCATTTTGAGCACCGATTGCATAACCAGCAATCATCATACCTTCAATAACAGCAACTGGATTTCCTTCTAAAATTGAACGATCCATGAATGCGCCTGGATCGCCTTCATCACCATTACAAACCACATATTTTGTATCGTTTTGAACATCGTAAGCAAATTTCCATTTTCTTCCAGTTGGGAATCCGGCTCCGCCTCTTCCTCTAAGACCGCTATCTAAAACTTCTTGAATGACTTCTTCTCTTTTCATGCTTAAAGCACGAATTAAGCCTTTAAAGGCATCATATCCTAATGCTTCATCAATAACTTCAGGATTAATTGTTCCACAACCATGAAGAGCAATTCTTAATTGTTTTTTATAGAAATTAATATCATCTTGTCTTGTTACCTTTTTACCTGTTGAAGGTTCTGTATATAAAAGTTCTTCAACAATTTTTCCTCCGATTATGTCTTCTTCAATTATTTTTTCACAATCAGTAGGTTTAACTGCATGGTATAAAGTGTCTTCTGGATATATTTTGACAAATGGCCCTTGTGAACAAAAACCAAAACATCCTACAACATTGCAGGTTACTTTGTCTTCAAGGTGTTTCTCTTTAATTAATTGATTAAAATTATCAATAATCTTTTGTGAATCAGATGATAAACAGCCTGTTCCACCACAAACAACAATATGTCTTTTCCCATCTTTTCCACTAAATTTGTTGCTAACACATTCACTACATCTAGCAATTTTGTTTTCTAAATCTTGTAAAGTTTTAATTTTTTGTTCGGCTTTTGCAGTGTTTTTATTTACTTTTGCCATATTACTCCATCTCCTTATTTCTATATTCAGCTATAATGTGAGGAATATCGCTAAGCTTAACTTTTGGATAAACTTTCCCATTTATACTGATTGCTGGAGCAATACCACATGCACCAATACAACGTAAACCATCAAGAGTAAAAAGGCCATCTTCAGTAGTTTGACCTGGTTTTATTTTTAATAATTCTCCAAATTTATCTAAAACATTTTGCCCGCCTTTAACGTAACAAGCAGTTCCGATACAAACTCCGATAACGTATCTTCCTTTAGGAGTTAAACTAAAGAAAGAATAGAAAGTTACAACACCATAAATATCACTAACAGGAACATTTAATTCTTGGCTAATAACTTCTTGAACTTCAAGTGGTATATAACCATATTCTTTTTGGACATCGCTTAAGACCAACATTAATGGACTAGGTTCATCTTTATATCTAGCACAAATTGATTTGATCATATCCACAGCTACTTTTTGCAGTTTCATCGATATAATTCTCCCTTGTATTAAACCTTCTTTTTATTTTAAACGAGAAAGAAAGCGCTTACAATAAGAAAAAGGCGATAATAATCGCTTGGATAGAGCATCAATATTGTAAATTTGACATATAAAAATAAAGTTTTAAAATTGTCTTATGAAGGCTAATAGAACTAAGTTAATTATTCTAAGCATATTAATATCTCTTTTTACCGGTTTTAATGCATATTTATGGAACCTTATTTGTTCTACAAGCATGACTTTTGATACGCAAATGAATAACGGCGATCCTGTCTATATAGTTCCTTTATCTATTGGTTTAATAGGTGTCTATATTGCTTTATTTCTTTTGATAATTGTTTCCATTATTCTAACGGTTGCTGTAATTTTTATAATAATTTCTCTTTATAAAACATCTTTAAATATTAAAAAAGAGAAGCCATCTTCTCTTGCTTATGCTTTACTTGCTTCCCTTCTTTTTGTATCTAGTTTCATTGTTTTTATTGGCAGCAATTCCTTAAATTATTACCTTATATTTAGTTTATTAGCATTTCAAATAATATTATCTATATATATGGTAATAAACCTCTACTCAATTCGAATTAAATCAAATAAGTTTTTTATAAGAAAACAATAATAAAACATCCTAGCTATTTAGCTAGGACGTTAATTTTACTAATGCTTGCCACAACAGCATTCATCGCTATTGTGTGAATCTTCTTTCTTTTCTTTAGGATATTTTTTAAAGTAACTTTTAACAAGTTTCTTTTTATCAGTTGAACCACAGCCACAATCACTTATTCGTTTACCATTCATTTTCTTATAAGCAAAGTAAGCTATAATTCCTAAAACGATTAAGACAATAACAACGATAATTACTATATCTGCAGTTGTAACAGCAGGTGCATCATCTAAAACATTAAATAATTTAGCTAACATACTTAATTAGTCTCCATTTCTATGGCTTTTTGTTTTTTACTCCATAAAACTATTAAAACAACCGCTACAACAATTAATGGGATAAATATAGCAAGAGTCCAAACATATTCACCAATTAAGAAGATCATCATTGAAACAATGTATGAAGTTGCAAGCCAGAACAATAATGTTGTTGCAAATTTGCCTTTTGGTAGTTCTCCTTTAGCCGTAGCAACAGCTGCAAAGCAAGGAATTGTTAACATATTAAATGCAATAAAGGCAATAACTCCACTTAAAGTAATTCCTGTTGTTTGGATCATAAGTTCAGCCGCAGCTAAGCCTTCTACAACTTCTTCACCTGCACTAAAGCTTGGATTTAAGACTAAAGCTAAGGTTCCGAGAGTTGAAATAACATTTTCTTTTGCAACAAGACCATTGATAGCTGCAACCGCAAACACCCAGCCAAATGAACCAAGTGTTGAACCAAAGCCAAGAGGTGTAAATATTGGTTGAATAAATTGACCTAAACTTGCAAGAATTGAATTTGACATTAAGGCAATTTCTGCAGGGTTTTCGCTTTCAATATCAATAAATCTCCACCCCCAAGTAAAGTGAGATGTAAACCAAATGATAATCGTTGAAAGTAAAATAATTGTGAAAGCCTTCTTAACAAAGTGTTTAGTTTTGTCCCATAAATGAATCATTAATGATTTAAATTGAGGTAAGTGATAAGCAGGAAGTTCCATAATAAATGGAGGGACTTTTCCTCTTAAGGTTGTTTCTCTCATCATAATAACTGTAATTAAAGCAACAACCATACCTAAAACATACATTCCATAAACGACAACATCAGCGTAATGGAATCCAACTGCTTCACCAAATATAGAAATAATTCCATAGGCAAATACAGTAAGAATAGGTGCTTTAGCACCACAAGAGAAGAAAGGAATAACTCTAATTGTAGAGATTCTTTCTTTATCATCAGCTAATGTTCTAGTATTAATCATTGCAGGGACAGAACAGCCAAATCCCATAATCATTGGCATAAATGCTCTACCACTAAGACCAAAACGTCTAAAGATTCTATCAAGGATAAAAGCAACACGAGCCATATATCCGCTATCTTCTAAGATTGCAAAGAATAAGAATAGTACAAGAATTTGAGGTAAGAATCCTAAAACAGCAAATAATCCACCAAAAATACCATCACATACTAAGCCAATCGACCAATTAGACGCTCCAGCAGCAGTTAAGCCTTGATTTATAAGATCACCTATCCAGCCGGTTAAAGCATTAAAAGCATTCATTAAGATAACGCCTGGCGAATTAATACCTCCGTTTGCAAACATACCAGCGACATAATCTGGTGCGTCAGCAAAGGAAACTACATCAACTGCTCCCATTGCATTAAGATAAAGTAAGTCTTCACTAAAAGTAAGATGGAATATAACAAATAAGATAATAAGGAAAATTGGAATACCTAAAAATCTATTTGTTAATACCTTATCAATTTTATCTGATAAAGTTAATTTTGCTTCATTTTGTATAGCTTCTGCAGATTTTTTCTTCCTAAAGATGCCTTTTCTTTTGTTTGCTTTTTCTATTTTAGCTTGAGTTTTGGCTTCTCTAATTTGTTTTTCCTTTTCATCGACAACAATAACGTCGTGGAAATGTTTAGAGATGTATTTATATCTAGCATCAGCAATTAAAGCTTCAAAATCATTTCCGAAAACATCATCGTTGAAAGTATGTTTGAATTCTTCAACAATATGGACAAGATTAGGATGAGCTTCAGTTTCAAGTTCGTCGAGTTCAACTAATTTAACTGCATGAAATAAAGGATTTTCTACTTTAGCTCCCTCAAAAGCGATTCGGCAATCATTTATAAGGTGATATAAATTAGTATCTTCTAAAACTGTTTTACCCTTACGTCCTTTGTTGCTTGCTTCATATGCTTTTTGCATCAATAAATCCAAATTGTCTTCTTTTAATGCAGAAATTTCAACAACTGGAATACCAAGTTCTTTTTCAAGCTTATTAATAAGAACTGATTCTTTGTTTTTAGAAAGAAGGTCCATCATATTTAACGCCAAAACCATCGGAACATCAATTTCTAAAAGTTGAGTTGTTAAATAAAGATTTCTTTCTAAGTTTGTTGCGTCAACTATGTTAATAACACAATCAGGTTTTTCATCAAGAATATAGTTTCTTGAAATAACTTCTTCTGGTGTATATGGAGATAACGAATAAATTCCAGGAAGATCAACAATTGAGATTGGTTCACTTAATTTCTTATAAGTACCTTCTCTTTTATCGACCGTAACTCCTGGCCAGTTACCAACATATGCTGTTGAGCCAGTAAGATTGTTAAAAAGCGTGGTTTTTCCACAGTTTGGATTACCAGCAAGAGCAAATCTTTTCATCTTATTTGCCCTCCATTTCCATAACAACTAGCATTGCTTCATCTTTTCTTAAAGTGAGTTCATATCCTCTAATTGTTACTTCAAGTGGGTCTCCTAAAGGTGCTTTTTTTCTTAAAAATACTTCAGTACCTGGAGTTATCCCCATATCAAAGAGCCTTCTTCTAACTCTTCCTTCGCCTTCTACTTTTACCACATGGCCAGTCTCGCCAATTTCGAAGGCACTTAATTTTTTCTGCATAAAATTTAACCTACCTTTCTTTATGCAACTAAGATTTTCATGGCAATATTTCTATCTAATGCAAGTCTTCCGTTTTTAACAAGAAGAATTACGCTACCACTTTCGCTTGATAAAACTTGTAGCTTACTACCTACAGTAATCCCAAGATTTTCTAAATGCTTTTTTGTAACATCATCCAAAAGTAATTTTACGACTTTTAGTTCTGTGTTATGTGGCGCAATAAATATTGGCATAATAACCTCCTAAAGATAAGTTAAATATAACTAACTTATCAACAATAAAATTATAGTCTCAAAGTTAGTAATGTCAAACTAATATTATAAGAAACTAGGATAAATGAAAATATTAATCTATATAATTCTCATCAAAATTAATAACGACGTTATATTTTTCGCTTTCTTTTTTACAAGCTTCTCTGACTTCTTTTGCTATATTAACTTTACTTAATTGGCATTTAATAGGAATAACAATATCAAAAATTACATTTGTATGGGTAGGCCCGCTTACAACTCTCAAATCATGAAAACTTAAATTTTTATCTAGTTTTTGCAAGGTTTTTGAAATAATATCGCGTAAAACAGGTATCTCTGAGTTTCTGGTATCGACTGGATCCATATGAATTGTAAGAAGAATTTTATATTTATTGGAGATTTCTTTTTCAATATTATCTATTAGATCATGAGACAAAAATGTGTCTTTATATCCATCCACTTCAACGTGACAAGTCATAAAAGTTTTGGTTGGTCCATATGAATGGAACATTACATCGTGAACACCTAATACACCTTCATTTAGTTTAATGTCTTCAATAATATGTTTAATCAATTCTTCATCTGGTACTTCCCCAATCAAAGGCGAAGCTGTTTCTTTTACCATTTTTAATCCACTATATAGAATAAATAAAGCAACTAGTATTGAAACAGAACTATCTAAATACCATAAATCTGGGAAAAAATATTGAACCAAGGAAGCGATGAGAACTACGCTAGTTGAAATTGCGTCATTTAATGAATCTTGTTTATTAGCACTTAAAGCAACTGAATTAATCGCTTTTCCTAATCCTTTATATATAAAAGCTAAAATTAATTTTAAAACAATTGAAACTCCTAAAATAATAAATGCCCAGATTGAAAATGCAGCACTACTTTCACCACTAATCAAAGAAGTTATTGAATTATAAATTAATAAAACAGCAACAATAATAATGATAAAGGAAGTTATCATTCCAGTAATATATTCAATTCTTTCATGACCATAAGGATGTTCTTTATCTGCTTTTTTACCAGCAAGTTTAAAGCCTACTAAGCTAACAACACTGCTCCCAAAATCAGTCATGTTATTTAAAGCATCAGAAATGATAGACATTGATGAGGTAAAAATACCTATAATTAATTTCATTAAAAACAAAACTGTATTAAAAACAATACCAGTTAGTGAAGCTAATACTCCATGCTTTTCTCTTACTTTCTCATTTTGAACATTTTGATAATCTTTAATAAAGAGTTTTCTTAAAAACGTAACCATGTTTAATATTTTACTTACTTAAATTCTGTTTGTTAAATTGAAATAGTATAGCGAATAAAAAACCTTGGTCAAATTGACTAAGGTATATTTTAAATTATTCTTTTCTTTCTTTTCCTACAAAGAACAAAGCGACCGTTCCTGGCCCTGTATGGGATCCAATAGTTGTTCCAATATCAAAGATTTCAACTTTACCTTTAAGATTTGGAAAATAATCTTCTACTTTATCTTTAACAGCTTTAGCATCTTCAAATACAGCGCTATGAGAGATATAGCAATAATCGTTATAATCTTTACCATCTTTTGCGTTTTCAATCATTTTTTGAACAATCGCATTAATAACTTTTTTCTTACCAATGATTTTTTCTCTAGGAATAAGTTTTCCTTCATCATTAACATTTAATAGTGGACAAACATGTAACATATTGCCGAAGAAGCCACTAGTTTTAGAAATTCTTCCGCCTCTAACATAATATTTTAAATCTGTTGAGAAGAACCAATGATTAATAAATAAACGATTGTTTTCGGCCCAATCTCTAACTTCTTCAATGCTCTTTCCTTCATCCTTTAAGTCAGCTAATTTTTCCATAAGTAATCCATAGCCACTACTTGCAGCTAATGAATCAACAATATAAATTTTTACATCTTTATATTTTTCATTAATCATATTAACAGCAATTCTTGCGCTATTAATGGTTCCGCTAATTCCACTAGATAAAGTAAGATGTAAAATTTCTTTGTATCCTTCGTTAATTAAGTTTTCAAAATAGTTGTAATAATCTTGAGCATTTAATTGACTAGTTTTAGTCATCGCTCCTTGTTCCATCTTTTTATAAAATTCGCTAATAGGAAGTGTTTCACCAAAATCATCTTTATGTTCAATTCCATCTAAAAAATAATGAAAACAAATAAAACGAATTCCTCTGTCTTTGTAGTGTTTAACATTTAAATCACTTGTTGAGCAGCAACTTAATAAAAATTTATTCATGTTAATTTTTAAAGCTCCTTCCTTAACATTGATAGATTATATAGAAACTATTATAAATTTCAAACTAAGTAATAAAGATTTTTGATGTATTTTTATCTTAATTAGAATTTTATTAGT
>OHIY01000054.1_pt1 | contig 68294 bp, 64 predicted proteins | sample 1568351 | NCBI WGS metagenome assembly OHIY01 (sample SAMEA3879547, study PRJEB24766) | human gut metagenome | biome: human-associated habitat; feature: feces | place: USA | collected 1985/1987 | reverse complement strand
AATTAGTATTTTATAGATAATTCACAAATCAAAATTCCAAACAATCATGCCGGTTGGCACGATGGGCTTAATCACATGATAATTTTCTGCCGGAAAAATTCGGATACTTAATAATTTTTTTTACTTTTAGGTCGGGAAACACTTTAATCACAAAATTCATAGCTTATGAGAAAAGTAATTTATTCGATGTTCGGCCTTGCCGTTCTGCTTTTTGCGAGCAGTTGCGAAAAGCCAATTGAGCAGCCGGATCCCACTCTGACCTTGAGTCAGACGGCGATTTCTGTTCCCGCAGAAGGCGGCACTTTTTCAGTCGCTTACAAGGTTACCAATCCCCGCGAGGGCGCCGAGGTTTCACCCGAAGCCTCTACCAATGATTGGGTTACCAGTCTTGAGGTAGTGGACAACAATATCAACTTCGATGTTGCTGTCAACGAAGCTACCGAGCCAAGGTCTGTTGATGTAACCGTCAGCTACCCTGGTGCCGCTGATGCTGTGTTCACTATTACACAAGAAGCAGCCGATCCCGCGCCATTTGTTATCAACCTCAAGGAGGTCAATGCCACCAACTATGTATTTGATATCTTCCCTGAAGATAAAGAAATGTCTTATATTCTTTTCGGTACCACTCAGGCGTATCTCGATGAATATGGACTCACGACAGATGAAGCCCTGTTCCAGGACGATCTGGAATATATGGGAGGGTCCGTAGCTGATTATGCTGCGGTCGGTGACATGCTTGACTTGACATTCAGCGCCACTCCTGAAACGGAAACGGTAATATACGCCTACGGAATTGATCTCAACACAAATACCAGGCTGACCGATATTGTCTACTGCAGATTCACTACTCCTGGAGTAGAGAAGATAGTAGCAGATTTTTCCATCACCACGACTGTGAACGGACCTGAGGTGACTGCCCACGTAATTCCTCAAGGATATGACGGCTACTATTGTGTAGAGGCTTATGAGACTGCATCCCTTGATCCGGACACGGATCTCTACGAACTCTGCTACAGCAACTTCATGTCGATGGTTTCTCTTTATCAGATGGTGTTTGGCATGTCTGCCGATGAAGTTCTGGCCATGCTCTGCGGTCAGGGAGAGGGAGACTGGGAGTTTGCATTGTCACCTTCAACCGATTATACTATTGTCGCATACGCGGTAAGCAATGAAGCGGTTCCCAATTCTGATCCTGTCTCTGTTGAAGTAACGTCAGGCCCACTTGAACCGTCCGACAACCAGTTGACCATAACTGTCACTGAAGTTGGCGCCAGAGTTGCTACTGTCAATGTCAGCACTACCAATGACGATCCTTATGGAATATATGTAGTACCTTCTTCCGAGCTGGCTGAATTTACCACGGATAGCGAAATCATGGAATATCTCCTGTATTTGTATTATCCTACCGAAGCTACCGGAGATTTCTCTCAGAGTGTTACCGGACTCACTCCTGAAACCGAATATTCAGTATGCGCATTCGGCCAGGTTTCCGGTCTTGCCACTACTGGCCTGTTCCGCACTGATTTCATAACTACGGAGGCTGAAATCGGAAACGCTACCATAGAAGTCGTATTCGACGAATATTATGACATGGCTGCATCTCTTGATGTACTCAACGAGATAGATCCTTCGCTTGCTTCCGAGATAGAAAGCTATATTTCGCAGGGACTGGAGGTTCTGCTTCCTTGTTACGCCGTAACAGAGCCTGCTGACGCTGAGTTCTATTACTACGGTCTGTACTCATACGATGAGAGCATGTTCGAGCAGTACAATGATAATGACATCATTAACACGCTTATGATGGATTATCCGGCAGATCCTTCAACTCTGTACGTGCTGAACTATGGCGAGCCTCTGATTTTCCTCGGAGTCGCCCTTGACGCAAACGGCAATCCCGGCCCCCTCTTCAAAGGCGAACCTTTCACTCTGACTCCCGAAGAGGCTGCGGATCCCGAAGGATTATGGGATCTGTTCGGGGCTTCCGCATCAACGAAGTCTTCTGCACAGACAGGATTCTCAATTGCACGTGAGAAGATGTCAGTTCCCGAGGGCATTTCAGTCCGCAAGGATGTCGAGGCTCCTGTAGCAAAGGTTTATACTGAACCAGTAGTCGTTACATCTTCAAGCATCGAGCTTCCTGATGAAAACATGCTTCAGAATGCCAAAGTTCTTCCTAGAACTTTCTATAAGAAGTAAACCTTAAGCAATCAGTATTAAGTCGGGCAGGCTGTAGTCTGTCCGACTTTTTTATATCCGGGAGTATTTCGTTTCAACGACTCAATCGGATTTTCCCTCATCTTTGTGGTGCTTGGCCGGCTTCCGCAAGGCAGAGTCCGGAGAGTACCCGTGAGCTGCGGAGATGCGGTACTGGATGCTGAAGGACATGTGGAGGCCGCAGCCGGATCCAGCAAGGAGAAGATAGCCGGATATGAGACGGACAGGATAACAGAAGCCCTCGAAGCTGTTCGGCATCGAGGGCTCTGATGATTTCCCGGAAGGATCTTACAGTGTCGCGATAAGCGAGAGGTTGATTCCGGTGTAGGCCGGAGTCATGCGGCATACACCGCCGGAGCACAGGTAGCCTTCCTTGAAGCGTCCGGCGTTGATAGCGCAGCGGACCTTGCCGTAAGAGTAGCTTATGCTTCCGCTGGGGTAGTGGAGTCCGGTGTCGCCGTAGTTCCACATATCCTGTACGGCAAAGCTCCATCTGGGGGCGAAATTGTATTCCAGCAGCGCGGCGGCCCAGTTTCCATGGTCTTCAGGGGAGCCAAACAGGTGCTGCAGCTCCAGGCGTACCGAATTCTTGCGGTTGATCTTGTAGGTCATGTCGGCCACGAGAGCATGCGAAGTCAGAATGTCCGTACCGTTCATCTGGGTGAGTTCGTTGTAGGTCTGCCAGCTGTAGAGCAGTATCAGCTTGAAGTCGCTGCCGAACCAGCGCTCGATGTCGATGGTAAGGTCTCTGAACAGCAGCTTGTCGATGAGGTTGTCAGCCTTGTAGCCGCTGTTGAAATAGTTAGAGAAATTGGCGTGGATCTTCATGCCCTTCTTTCCTCCCAGGGCGGTGCCCCTGCGGAAATTGTAGTAGAGGTCCGCCTGGCCGCCTATTTCGTCGCTATGGGCGCTGTAGGGGTTGAGCGTGGCGAGCATGTAGGTGTGCTGCTGGGTGAGCGCCGGCACGTAATTGATGTAGGTGTACATTCCGGACTCGCTGCGTATTCCCTGGAAGAAGGGGTTGTCGAGTTTGCGGAAGGTCACCAGGCCTCCGAAACCGTTGCCTGTGTAGCTCAGATCCACCTGTATGGCCTTGCTGCGTCCGTTGTTGAGACTGTTGTAGAAAGCGGGGTCGCTGCGCCTGTCCATATATTCGCCCTTGAGCTGGAAGCCTTCGTAACCGAGCAGCAGCCTTCCCGAATATCCGGGGCTGTGAGAGGACCAGGAGGCGTCGGCGTTGGACGGCTGGGCCTCATATTTGTCGATTACGCTGCCTTCAAGCACGATGTCGAACTTCTCCATGTCGAGAAGCCTGGAGAGCGAGAAGGAGAGGTCTGCTCCGGAAACCATGGCGTCGGAATACTCCCTGACGTTGCGCACACGGCCGTAGAGGCCTCTGACGCTAAGATAGTCGCCGAAAGTGTATGCGACGCGCACGCCTTGGAGGGCATTGTTGATTCCGAGCTCGCGGTCTTCGTAAGTGCGGAACAGCAGGCCGCTTCCGAACTGCTCGTAGAGGCTGCCTACGCGGATGTCCCAGCCGTTGGCCGCGAATCCTGCGTAGATGTCGTAGCTCAGGAAGTTCTCGGCGGCGAGAGTGCCGCTGAAGTAGCCGCTGACGGCGGGAAGATAGCCTTCAAGCTGCACGCCGGCGGTGAATCCTCCCTTGGCGTAGTCGAGCTTGAGGTAGTTGTTGGAGCCGAAACGTCCGTCAGGTGCGGTCGCTCCGGTGCCTTCGTCGTTGAAATAGTAGGTCGTGTTGGTCTCGAAGCTGGCGGAGAGGCTGCCCTTGTCATCGGAATCAGCCCTTGCCGCAGGAGAGGGGAGTACCAGCACCGCGAGGCCGAGCGTCGCGAGAATGGAAAGTCTTTTCATGTCGCGGCCTTCCATCAGTCCTGAAGTTCGAGTATCTGGTCGAAAAGCTCCTCCTCGCTGCCCGGGGTGTAGCCTATGTGGGTGAAGACTATGTTGCCTTCGCCGTCAAGCACGAACGCCGTGGGGTCCACCTGCACGTTCATGGCCCTGGCAAGGTCTCCGTTCTCGTCCAGATAGTAGTTGAAATCGGTCCATCCGCGGCCCTTGACCATGGGTGCCACCTTTGATGATGAACGTGCGTCGTCCCTGGCGACTGCGACTATCTTGAAGTCGGCTTCATCGCTCCAGTCGACGTAGGCGTCGTTCATCGCTCCGAGTTCCTGAAGACAGGGCTTGCAGGTGGTGCTCCAGAAGGTGAGTATCACGGGGGTGGAGCCGTCGAGTGCGGTCTTTATGCTGCATGCCTGACCTTCGAGGTCCTTGACCTCAATGTCGGGAAGGACGTTCTGAGCCTGCCCCAGGAAAGGCAGCAGGCACAGAACCGCTGAAAGGACGAATTTAGTTTTCATATTCGAAATCGGTTTGTCCGTTGAGAGGAATCTTTACAACGTTGTCAACGACCATGCCGAAGTCGGTATATTCTGCGTACGGAGTCGTTCCGTTGAACAGGCCATCACTCTCGTAGGTCACGACTATGACGGCATAGGCGTTGTTGATGTCGTTGAAGGTTCCGTCAGGAATGTCATAATTTGTTTGATATGTGACGATTCCGTTTTCGACACCTTCAAGTTCAGTACCCTCCGCACCCGTCAGAGCGCATCTCTGCACGGCATCGTGGACATAATTGCTGCCGCCGGGGATATCGGAATAGTATGATGACTGGTAGGCTACTACACCATCTTCAAGAAGGAAGATGTGGAGGCGGTAAGGACGTGCTTCCTTGGTTGCCACTGAACAGAGCAAGCTGAAGTTGTTTCCATTGAGTGCGCTGATAGTGGCGATGCCCGTCTTGGAAGGAAGCGCCGTCACGGCTTCTTCAATAAGCCCATTGACAGCATTCAGCGTGTACTGTGAAGCCGTGTAGTTGGGAACGTCCGCTATGTCGTTCACAATGGCCGTAGGAACGCCCCTGATATTGTAAATGTCGCCGAATTCTTCATAATAGTCGGAGTGTATGTCTGAACTCATACCTCCATATACACCGTAGAAAGAAATGGGAACGAATCTGTCGGGATGTTCTGCGAGGGCTTCTTTGAAGACCATGTCCATCCCGGGACAGTATCCGCAGGTGGTCGCAGTGAATCTCCTTCCGAGCGTACGGCGGAAGAAAGGCTCAGACCAGTCACTCACCGTAGCGTTGGATTTGGGGCTCTGAACAAGAGTGACTGCATATTCGTTACCGGAGCAAGCCAGTGAGAGCACGGCATTGCGGAAGCTATTGTCATTGTTTTCCTCCACATTGACAGTAATGCAGGCTGTCTGGAGTTTGGAAACGGTTACGCCGTCGTCCAGCAAAGTGGTTTCGACTCCGTATTCTATGTCCTCTACACTTGCCCAGTTCTGGTCGAATTCGGCAGAGAACTCTGCGTTTGCATCTACATATATTTGAACCTGTCCTGCATCTCCGGTTGCATTTACGGCAGAAGACTTGAGCTTAAGGCCTTCAGTTCCGTCCTGGAACACATGGAAGGTGACTTTTTCAGTTTCGCCTACAACGAGAGTAAAGGTGCCCTGCCTTTCAGTTACATTCATGTTGGATTCACGAGAATACATCTTGAGCGTGGCTTCTCCTGCGAATCCGCTGAGAGGGGAGATGGAGAGCCAGTTGGTGTTGTTGACAATCTGCCAGTTGCCGGCGGCGCTTATGTCCAATGTGACTTCTGTTCCAGCCTCTTGCGGGATGATTACGCTCTGTCCGACAGAAGTTTCGCCGGGCTCTGGCTCCGGGTCCGGAGTCTGGGGCGTACAGGCGGCGAATGCCATGAACAGCAATGCGCCGAATTTAACAGCTTTTTTCATAATAGATTGATTTTTGAAGTTATACACTATCTAACACGTATTTCCATGGTCTCCTGCGCCGGGCGGTCGCAGTTGACGTTGTTGCAGGACATCCATTCCAGGTTCGCGCTCACGCTTTCCACGCCCGAGGGGACATTCACCTTGTGCGTGAAGGTGACGGGGCCCTCGAAATAGCCGACTTCCATCATGTAGTCCTTGTCGTAGGTCTTGTGGAGTTTCCCGTCCACTTCGGGGCCCTCCACGACCTTGACGCCGCCGGCGGTGTCTATGCTGACGACCGTCGCGCTCGGACCGAAGTCGGTCTTGAGTGTGTCGTACACGTGCCAGCCGGGGTCAGGGGTGACCGTGATTGAAATTTCAAACAGATTTCCTGAAATCGCTTTCGATTCGTAAGTCCAACGTACATGTTGGGGCTGGGCATTTGCCAAAATGGAGCAAAATGCTGAAATAATTAAAGTTACGAGTAGCTTTTTCATTCGCATTAATGATTATCCAAACGATAAAAATAGCTTTTTGAATCCAATTTTACCAACTTTTTTGCGGCATTTCTTATAAATTTTATCAACACTCAATAATTGTCCGCAAAGTCACTATCCGTAAGGAGAACACAGATATCGGTCGCAAAGGCGGCTCTATATAGTCGTGAAACCTGCCGCCGGTTCAGCTGCTGCCGTTCTGCGCCCGGATTTCTTACTAGCTTTCTATCACCCTCGACAATCTCCCCGACTTGTTATACAATTTATATTATGTTAACTTGTGTGTATTCTTTGAGCAGTCCCCGGCACGCCGTGTCCAGATCATGGTAAGTCCTTTCGAAGTTCCCGCTGTACCACGGGTCTGCCACCTCCTGTCCCGGCCTGCCGGCGAATTCCATCATCAGGTGTACCTTGCTGAAATCTTCAGGAGCGATGATATTTCTGATCAGGCGCAGGTTCGAGCTGTCCATGACCAGGATAAGGTCTGCCGACGCAGCTTCGGCTTTCGTGATCCTGTGGGCGGAATGTCGTCCGTACGGAATGCCTTTCTCCCGGAGCTTCGCAGCAGCCGGCGGGTAGATGGGATTGCCCTGCTCTTCGTACGATACTGCTGCGGAACTTATTGAAAATGAATCGGAAAGCTCTGCCTTTCTGACATATTCCTTCATTATGTACTCCGCCATCGGACTTCTGCAGATATTCCCGTGGCAGACGAAGATGATGCCGTGCATGCCGTTGTCCTTCATTTCTCAAAATGATTTTCTTGTGGAAAGCAAAAATACTAAAAAATCCTCGCTCAATCGTTTAATTTATGCCTGCGGCCGTTTTCTTGTACGGCCGGAATTGTTCAACTTAAATTCATTGAAATGTCAGGTAAAAAACACTGCAAGGCTGTCTCCGTGTTCGTTTTCATGGAGAAAACCATCCTCGAGCTCCGCTCCATGAACAAGTTCAGGACTTCGGAGACCTACACTTCTGCCCTGGTCAGCTTCAGAAGTTTCAGAAACGGCAGCGACCTTCCGTTCAGCGGACTTACCCCGACGCTGCTTGCATCCTACGAATCCTATCTCGCCGCCCGGGGCGTAAGCCCGAACTCCAGTTCCTTCTACATGCGCATCCTGCGCGCAGTCTACAACCGGGCGGTGGACCAGGGACTCACCGGGCAGAAATACCCTTTCCGCTCGGTCTACACCGGTGTGGGGCGCACCAGGAAGCGTGCGATCAGCATGGCGTCCCTGAAGCGTATCCGCCATCTGCACCTGCCTCCAGGCTCCTCCCTCGACTTCGCCCGCGACATGTTCCTCTTCTCTTTCTACACCAGAGGCATGCCCTTCGTCGACATGGCCTATCTGCGAAAAAGCGACCTCTGCTGCGGAGTGCTCGAATACCGCCGGCGCAAGACCGGCCAGTTGCTGCAGGTGCGCTGGGAGGGATGCATGCAGGCTCTTGTCGACAAGTACTCCCCTCTCCCGGAGACCGGATATCTTCTGCCTATAATAACAGACGCCGGCTCTGACCCGAGACGGCAATACATCTGCGCAAGTCACAAGATCAACCGCAACCTCAAGGAGATCGGACGCATGGCGGGACTGGAGCATCCGTTGAGCATGTATGTGGCACGCCATAGCTGGGCAACCGCAGCCAGGAACAAGAATGTCCCCCTGCCCGTCATCAGCGGCGGAATGGGGCATGGCTCCGAACAGACGACAAGGATTTACCTGGATTCATTGGACAACTCCGAGATAGATATGGCGAACAGGCTGATATTGAACTCGTTATAGCAAGACGGCATCTCTTGAGAAGAGATGTAATCTCACTTCGCAAAGATAGTATTTATCGGTAAAATGTTGATACTCAAAATGAAATTTTTTATGTAAAAATTGAATATTTCAAGATTGGAATCGGGGGGGGCGCTGTGTATCAATTATTTACGTTAAATAATATCTCTTCTCAAGAGAGTATCGTTTAAGTATATGAGAACGGGAAAGTGTTGCATTGTCCTGACGATATTGTCCGCCATGTCGTTGTTCAATGTCGCAGAGTCGAGGGAAGTCCGAGACTCGGTGAAAATCTATTTCAGGCAGGGGTATTCCGTCCTTGACATGTCGATCAGGGACAACCGGGAGACCCTCGGCCGCATTGCCGACAGCCTCAGCATCGGCTATACTGACTCCGTATATACGCTGAAAAGAGTTCTTGTCGTCGGCGGCGCGTCACCCGAGGGCACCATACCTCTTAACAAGCGACTTTCGGAAAAACGCGCGAACGTCCTGTTCGATTATCTTTCCCGCTACGGCGATCTGCCGGATTCCCTCACGACCTTCGAGTTCCTCGGCAGGGACTGGAACGGACTGATAAAGCTCGTGGAGGAGGACGAGAATGTCCCCTATCGAGAGGAGACCCTGGAGTTCCTGCGCGACATCGCAGTCCGCTGCGCGGGCGGAGAGAAGCTCGCTGACAACAACGTCGGGCGTCTGTCGAGGTTCAAGGGCGGAGAACCTTACAGATACATGTACCGGAATCTGTTTCCCGAAATCCGGGCTTCCCGGCTCTACCTCTGGTACGACAAGGTTCGCAATCCCTTCTTCGTGCCTCTCGTGACGGCTCCGTCCGTCAGACTTGAGACGCCGGAGACCGTGCTCACCCGTACGGTCGTGCCTCCTGTCTTCAAGAAGCCGTTCTACATGGCGCTGAAGACCAACATGCTCTACGACGCCCTGCTGGTGCCCAATGCCGCTGCCGAGTTCTATCTCGGACGCAACTGGAGCATCGCCGGAGGCTGGATGCACGGATGGTGGAAATCCGACCTCGCGCACTGGTACTGGCGCATCTACGGAGGCGACCTGAACCTGCGCAAATGGTTCGGAAAGCGCGCTCAGGAAAAGCCCCTGACGGGCCATCACGTTGGACTCTACGGCTCTGCGTTCACCTATGACTTCGAGACCGGAGGCCGCGGTTTCCTCGGCGGCGAACCTGGCGGCGACATCTACGACAGGGCGAATTTCTCTGCGGGCGTCGAATACGGCTACTCGCTTCCAATAGCGGAAAGGCTCAATCTCGACTTCACGCTCGGCGTCGGCTGGGTGGGAGGCACTTATCACGAGTATCTGCCAATCGACGACTGCTATGTGTGGCAGTCGACGCGCAGGCTGAACTATTTCGGACTGACCAGGCTGGAGATATCCCTCGTATGGCTTCTCGGCCGAGGCAATTACAATCAAGGATATTAGGAGGGCCGAGAATGAGACACATTTCTTATCTGCTTGCAATTTTGCTGCTGCTCCCCAGCTGTGTTCACAAGGAACTCTGCCGGGATCATCCGCATACCATGTCCGTAAAGGTGGAATTCGACTGGAGGGACGCTCCCGGAGCCGATCCTGAAGGCATGTGCGTATACTTCTACCCCGTCGGCGGCGGAAGCGGCTACCGCTTCGACTTCAAGGGCACCGAAGGCGGGGAGGCGAAGCTCCGGGTCGGAGAATATCTCGTGCTCTGCTACAACAATGACACCGAGGCCGTCCAGTTCTACAATACCGACGATTTCGCCACCCACGGCGGCTTCACCCGCGAAGGCAATCCCCTCGAGCCCATGTACGGCAATGCGGCGAGCTATTCTGTCCCCAAGGCCGACGGCGCCGAGGACGAACGGGTGGTGATATGTCCCGACATGATCTGGGGCTGCAGCGACACCGAGGTGGAGATTGTCGACAATACGGAGAACGTGGTCACCCTCTACCCTCACGAGATGGTCTGCACCTACACCTACGAGGTGCGCAACGTCTCGAATCTCGACCACCTCCAGCAGATGAGCGGCACGCTTTCGGGCATGTCCGGAAAGATGACCTTCTCCTCAGAGGAACTCGACGACGAATGCGTGACACTCCCCTACGCGTCGCATTCCGACGGTGTATCGCAGGTCACCGGAGAGTTCTACACCTTCGGGCACCATCCCGACAACGAGGAGCCGCACCGCATGGTGTTCTACGCCGTGATGGACGACGGCAAGAAGTACTGCTTCAAAGGCTCGGACAATCTGGACGTCACCTCTCAGATTCATGAGGCTCCGGACAGGCGCCATGTGCACATCATTATCGACGGACTTGATCTTCCCCAGCCCATCGAGGGCGGAAGCGGATTCGATCCTTCTGTGGACGACTGGGAGGTCGTGGAAGTCGAAGTGGAAATGTAAATTGCCAATTATCAACTTTTTAATTTTTCAGTTTATTTAAACAAACAAAAACAATGAAAAAATTTATTTTAGCCGTGCCCGCTCTTCTAGCGCTCGCAGCAGTGTCCTGCACCAAGAGCGAAGTGCTCGAAAGCAACGACGGTGAGATCCGGTTCAACGTCATCGCGAACAACGCAACGAAGGCGGATGCGATTTATTGCAACAACAATAAGCCGTCCGAATTCACCGTATACGCGGAAAGCGGCGATGGCAAGACCTACATCAACGGAGACAGGATCACATCGCCCGATGGCGGAAACACTTGGGTGAACGAGAGCGGAACCCGCTTCTGGCCCAACGATCTTTCGTTGGACTTCTACGCTGTAGTGAACGGAGATATCACTTGGAACGTGGCCGCTGCTGAAGGCACGGCTCCTGCGTCTATCGTTGATTTTAAGGTTCCTACGGATGTAGCGTCGCAGAAAGACCTGCTCTATTCGGTCAAGACCGGGCTGCAGAAAGACGATAATGCGAATGAAATGGCTCCAGTCGCCCTCAATTTCCGCCATGCCCTTTCCCAGATTGTGTTCAACGCCAAGAATACCAATGAAAATCTCTATGTCGAGGTTTCAGGCGTCAGCATCGTGAACGTGGTCAACGAGAACAGCTTCAGTTTCCCCGTTGCCGATACCGACAACAATATGGTAGACGGCGACCATGACGGATCCTTTGATAATGCAATCAATTTGAGATATTTTATACCGGCCGGGCGGGGTTGAATGTCCCTTCCCGGTCACCAATCACAAAATCCGCAGCGGGCAGTACTTGGCCGGGCGGTACGGAAAACGGAGGAATGACTATGAACAGAAGCACGTTCCATACAATCGGCGCAGTGGCCGCAACTGCGGTGATGCTTGCATCCTGCGCCAAGAATGAGGTCATAAGCAGACGCCCTTCTCTCGATCCCGACGAGATTGCGTTCAGCGTGGCGTCCGGCTTTGTTCCGGCAGACATGCCGGAGTCGAAGGCCGGAGGACAGGCGGAGGAGAAGCCCGCAGTCCTGCTCGGCGACAGCGGGGACACGCTCTACCTTCACCCTTCCGTGGTTCCGAACGACAGAGGACTCACGGCACTGCCGGAAACCCGGGGTGTCCCCATAAGAAATGCCGGAGGCATCAATTCTTTCTTCGTCACCGCCAAGATTAATGATGGTGGCGGGAGTGAAGACGACGTTCTGTATATAGACGATGAGGAAGTAAAGCGAGTGGCGGAAGGCGGCAGCATCTGGACGACCGCTGAAGGCCGGCATTTCTGGCCCGATGAGTCAACGGCCCTTGATTTCTACGCCTACGCGAATTTCGACGACAACGGTCCCGACCCGAATCCTGTCTGTGAAAACGGGAAGCTGGGTTTTTCTTATATTGTTAGTAGCGGCTCTGGGGGCAGTGATGCCGAACAGCAGTCCGACATCTTGTTAGCTCTGGCTTCCGCCAGCCGTTTGCAGACTACGGACGGCGACGGGACCGTTGATCTTAATTTCGAGCACGCCCTTGCCGGTGTACAGTTCCGTGCAAAGAACATCGCCGGCGGCACCATAAAGAGCATAACCCTCAAGAACCTCTATGCCCAGGGCAACTGCACCTATTCGCTTTCTGACAGTCCCGTAGTCGAAGGAGGCGTAACGAAGAACGGAACTTTCGATTGGACGACGACTGGAAACAAGGTCGAATTCAGACAGAATATGAATGTCCGGGTCAGCGAATCCAGCACCCCGCCCGACGGTACCCTGCAGGATGTCACCACCGGAAACAACGCCGGGATGACCTTCATGATGATTCCCCAGAAACTGGAAAACGTGGAAGTGGAGATCGAGCTCGTTGGTGCGGGTGACGGCACGCAATACACGGTCTCCGGCCGGCTGTCTACCGCAACAGGCAGCTGGGAGGCCGGCAACATCTACATCTACGACATCTCCACCGACTCCATCAACTGGACCTATGTGTTCGAGGTGACACCGACAATCAATATGGTGCTCGGACAGACATCAGCTCAGTATACCGTGAAGAGTTATCGTTACCGTACGCAGAATCAGGACGAAACAGAACCTGTCCCCTGGACGGCAACCAACACCTCATATTCGGAAACGAACTACATGACAGGTAGCGACGAGGAGAATGTCGCTTATGACAAAATCGTCAGGTCATTCGTATATTCGGGAGGCGCAAGCACCGACGCAAATACGAATACCTACCAGATTGAAGTGTATGGAACAAAAATGCACACAAACTACGATAATGATGAGCATACCCTCAGAAGCAACCCGTCAAGGGGTTCGGCAGAGGAATACTACGATCTTTCCACTCATGATTTAAATGGTAATGAAATCAATGAAACAACGGCCAACTGTTATGTGGTCAACGCTGCCGGTTACTATAAATTGCCTCTTGTTTACGGCAACGCAAGGAAAAATGGTACTAACAACAGTGAAGCTTACGCTGACGCTGCTTTTGTTGATTACAAGAACAATCGGATAAGCGACCCTAACATCTTAGGAGCCGACGATGCAACATTGGTCTGGAGCGACGGTTTCTTTATGTTCAAGGACATAAAGTTATCTGTTGATAAGAAATATCTGACTTTCCGTATCGACCCAGATTATCTCCAGCAGGCCAATGCCGTGCTGGCCGTACGCGACGCGGATGACAAAATCATGTGGAGCTGGCATATCTGGGTGACGGAACGAGACATCTACGATACCCGTACGATACGGGATTTCTTTGATCGGAACAATACATTCGAGCTTATGTCCTGCAACCTTGGCTGGGTAGACGGTAAGAACGTTTATTATAATGCGCGTGATCTGACTTATGAATTCACTCAGGAGGGTTCAGGCAAGACCGCGACCATGGAAGTCTCACAGGAAGGTGAAATGTTCGACTACAAAGACGTTGGTTCGACTTACTACCAATGGGGACGCAAGGATCCGCTGGTGGCAATGAGGAACTGGGATCATGTTGGTTTCAACGATTACAGATTGCATGAAACCGGTCGCCAGGATTATGGTTATGAGATAAAAGCGGAAAGAGTGACCATTGGAGAATCCATACAGCATCCGAATCGATATTACGTCAGAGGTGCCACAAATGAAGCAGCGAACTGGTGCTCGAATAATATTCCGTCTCTATGGAATACTGGTGGTTATGATACAACACAAGACAATGCCCAAAATATAGTATATTCTAAAAAAACCATATACGATCCATCGCCACGAGGATTCAAGGTACCGGTGCCTCGTGCTTTTGCTGTGTTTGTCAATGGTTCGAATGGCGACGGAAGCAATGGACATAACGGAGAACTAAACGGTTATCAGGTAGACAACGAAGGAAAGTGGAACAAATATTGGGTTTATACTGAACCTAATGAGAGTGGTAGTCAAATACCGTTTACTGCTACCGGACAGCGAGCTGACATAGGGGGAAAATTGGAAGCATATAGCAGCGAAGACGATCGAAAAGCTGAACTTGGTGGCCTGTGGTCAATGTATGGTGTATATTATTGGACATGTGTCTCTATATCGAATATAAGTGCATGTTCATTCGTTGTACGTCATGACAGACAACCAGAAGGAATCATTGCTAATTCATATAAATTCTCTGGCACCAAGACCATGGCCCGCCCCGTGCGTCCCATCGTGGACAGAGACTGATAATCCGTGCCGAGCATAGATGCGGTTCTGCAATCCACCGGCGGATTTCAAACCTCGGCCGGTTATACCTGCACCTGCTCCAGTGTAGCGAGCTGTTAGGCCGTCAGCCCGGTGAAAGCGGAGACATGATCCGTGGCCATTCCGGACGCAAGCTGGTTTCCGGCGGCCTCTCCTCAAGCCGCGAGAGGTTCAGCCTCCCGTTCCAAGGTACGAGATATCGCTGATGTCCCGCTTCGTGAAAAGGCTCCTGATGAGTTACGGCTGTCGCAAAGTCTTGGCGCTTGCTCCGCGATGACGGGCAGGATTAACCGTTAAATCAACGTTCGGGGATGGACAGGCGGAAAATTTTGAAGTTTCGACGCTGGTTTTCCATGTTTCTTGATGCGTCGGACTGTTTTTGCTGCATCGGATTGCGCGAACTGGCAAACAAATTGTAAATTTGTCCCCGGCTGCGCGGAAACAGCGGCTCCGGCCTTCGGCAGATCGATACCCGGAAGCCCTGGATTCATTTAAGGCGCGGCGGGAAAATCCACGCTACCGCCCATGGCGCCGGGCCTTCTGCCGGTTACAACCAGGCGGTATCCGTCCGTCCCGTCAGGGAGACCGACTGACGGGGCTTGGCTCCTGCGTAACATCTGACCGCTGTTACAGACTGCAAATCTGCTGGGATGGCGACGGATTACAAATCACGCCAAATGCCGTCGCGGCGGATCGTGAAATTCACCTGCGCCCGGGAACTGACCCTGAGGCCATTCTGTGGCATGCTCCCTGCGCAGGTGGGACCATTCACGTTACACCTCGGCGCACAACAGCCGTTTGGACATCTGCAGGGCACATCGAACGCGCAGGTGATTTGCAAGAAGGCAAAGTTGAAATTCAGTAGTCCAAGCGGGACGCGGTAGAGGCCCTTCCAGGGCATGTGACTGGTCCCATTGGAACCAAATTGGGTCCATCAGGACCACCAGGCGGCCACCCACCGCCGCAGAACGGATGCATCTGGTACTAATGAATTTCAAATCCGACTGGACAGCCAGTTACAGCACAAGTATGCCCATTAATCGGACGCCGGAAAAGGCCGTTGAGGGGCGCACTGGCAGATTTCAAATTGACGCAGAATCTGCTGCCTGGGCGCCGGACACGCGCTGCGGGGAGCTCCGCGAAGGGCTCTCCTCGCGCGTGCCCGGAGTGGCGTGCAATCTGTCTTTATTAAGCAGCGGCGGAGTCGGCCTGCCGGCAGTATAGGGCTGTGCGGTGGTTCTTACTGCCGGAGGCCGAGTTCGCCGCGGCTGGGCTGCAGGCGGCAGATTGCAAATCTGCTGAGACGACGTCGGCCTCTCTCCACCGGATGAAGACAGCACGCAGTACGGAATTTCCGCTGAGGAGGCTAGCCGTCCGCGGCTGTGAGCGGACGATGTCCGGAGCGAAGCGAAGGGCATCGATGAAGCGGAGCGGAACCTCCGAAGCGGATTTCCGTACTGCGGCTCCAAGAAAGCCACTATGCTGGCAGCAGATTGCAAATCTGCTGAAACAACCAGCATCTGCTGCAACCTGACATTTCGTCCGGTTGCGGGATGATTTTTGCATAGATGCAGAGAAATTTGTTGTAAATTTGCTCCCCGCCAATGCAGCAGAAACGAAATGGCTAGAACTAATAAGAAGGAAACAATCATCGAGAACCTGACCGTGCAGGCTGTCGCCGCCGAAGGCAAATGCGTGGCCCATACTCCGGAAGGTCAGGTCGTGTTCATAGAATATGCGGTACCCGGCGACGTGGTCGACGTCCGCGTGATAAAGAAGAAGAAGAATTATCTCGAGGCTCGCGTGGTGCGCATCGTCAGCCCCTCTCCGGACCGTCTCGAGCCTTTCTGCGAACATTTCGGACTCTGCGGAGGCTGCAGATGGCAGCTTCTCCCCTACCGCATCCAGCTGCAGGCCAAGCAGCAGCAGGTCTTCGACCAGCTTTCCAGGATAGGACATCTCCAACTGCCTCCCATACGCCCCATACTGGCCTCCGACAAGACTGAATTCTACCGCAACAAGCTGGAATTCACCGCCTCCGACAAACGCTGGATCATGCCGGATGAGGATCCCGAATGCCTACCTGCCGAACAGAAGCTCGGACTGGGCTTCCATGTCGGCAAATTCTTCGACAAGGTGCTCGACATCCGCAAATGCTGGCTGCAGCCCGAGCCGTCCAACGCCATCCGCCTGTTCATCAAGGAATACGCTGTCGCCCACGGCATACCTTTCTACAACATACGCGAGAACAGCGGCGTCTTCCGGAACATGTTCGTCCGTACCACCGACGCCGGGCAGGTCATGCTCATAGTATGTTTCGCAGAGGATTTCGAAGGCCGCAGCCGTATGCTGGACGCGGTCGCGGAGAGGTTCCCGGAAATCACCTCCCTGTATTACGTCATCAACGACAAGCTCAACGACAGCATATCCGACCGCGAGTGCATATTGTACAAGGGCGACGACGCAATCTACGAGACCATGGAGAACCTGAGGTTCAAGATAGGCCCGAAATCGTTCTACCAGACCAACAGCGGACAGGCCCTCAAGCTCTACCGTACGGCCAGGGAGTTCGCCGGCCTGACCGGGAAGGAGATTGTCTACGACCTCTATACCGGCACGGGCACCATAGCCCAGTTCGTGAGTTCGCGCGCCGCGAAGGTCATAGGGATAGAATATGTGCCCGAGGCTATCGAGGACGCCAAAGTCAATGCCGCGAACAACGGTATAGACAACTGCAGCTTCTTCGCCGGGGACATGAAGGACATACTCACCGAAGACTTCATCGCGGAGCACGGGCGGCCCGACGTGATCATCACCGACCCTCCGCGCGCGGGCATGCATCCCGACGTGCTGAAGACCATACTGGCGGCGGCCCCGCAGACCATAGTCTATGTCAGCTGCAATCCGGCGTCGCAGGCGCGCGACCTCCAGGTCCTCTGCGGCGACTACAAGATCGAGGCGGTGCAGCCTGTGGACATGTTCCCTCACACCACGCATGTGGAGAACTGCGTCTTGCTCAAAAAAATCACTCCCGTTTCTTAAATTTTCAGTAAATTAGCCGCGAAAAGATTCTTATAGTGTATGAGATTTAAACCTACCGAGTACAAGTTGATGAATGTGGCGACAGGCCGCATCTTTGATGACGAGGGTTGGACTCTGGCCGACCCCGAAAGTCCGGAGCCCTCGCTCGTGAGAGCCGTCTACGCCAACAAGAAATTCACTCCGCGCGAAGACCTCAGCGGCATTTACCGCTATGCCGACTGGCTGCCTATAAGGAGGACGCTCAAGCATTCCTGCGCCCCCGCCACCTACAAGTCCAAAGGTCTCGCGAAATTCCTCGGTCTCGAGAATCTGTACATAACATTTTCCGGCTATTACCCCAAGGTCGGGGCGAAGTTCCAGACCTGCTCCTTCAAGGAGACGGAGGCATTCTCCGTGTGCGCCAGGATGCCGAAGAAGGAGGACAGGGTGCTCATCGTGCAGTCGGCGGGCAACACGGCGCGCGCATTCGCGCAGATCTGTTCCGACAACGACATCCCGGTGGTCATATGCATACCCGAGGACAGCAAGCATGACCTCTGGTTCCACCGCAAGCTGAACAAATGCGTGAAGCTGATAGCCGTCCCCCACGGCTGCGACTATTATGACGCGATACATCTCGGCGAGAAGCTGGCCAGAAACCCCCGCTTCTTCCTGGAGGGCGGAGCGAAGAACGTCGCCCGCAGGGACGGAATGGGCACTACCATATTGAGCTTTGCCGAGGCCACGGGAAGGATTCCCGACGCCTATTTCCAGGCCGTGGGCTCAGGTACGGGCGCCATCGCCGCATGGGAGAACGCCGAGAGGCTGGCCGCCGACGGCAGCTTCGGAGAGAACAATATGCGCGTGTATGTGGCGCAGAACTCCCCTTTCACCCTGATTTGCGATTCCTGGAAGGCTCATTCGCGCAAGCTCGCCGAACTCGATCCCGAAACCGGACGCCGTCAGGCCGAAATCATACTTGCGAAGGTGCTTGCCAACCGCCAGCCGCCCTACAGCCTTGCCGGCGGCCTTTTCGATGTGCTCACCGCGAGCCATGGCGACGCCTTCACCTGCCCCAACGACGGCATCATGTTCTGGCTGCTCCAGTTCCGCAACCTCGAAGGCTTCGACCTGCTGCCTGCCAGCTGTGCGGCCGTGCATGCGTTGGCGACCGCAGTCAGGGAGGGCACGGTGCGCAAGGACGAATATATCATGTTGAACTGCACCGGCGGCGGACTGCTGGCTTCGATGAGCAAGGGCTATGTGTTCAAGGAGCCTGACCTCATACTGAGCCCCGACCTGCCCGACGAGCAGGTCATCACGGCGGTGGACAGCCTGTTCTGAACCGTCCTGTCAGATATTCACAGAAATTGTAAGACCCACTTCCAGATATCCGGCGCTGTTGCTCCGGATATTTTTTTCGTCGACATAGCCGGGCCCGTCCGGATTGGGTATGGGCGGCCTGCTTCTGGCTCCGCTCACGTTCAGCATCAGGTCCAGGCTGCACCGGCGCGTGAATGCGAAGCGGTAGCCGGCTCCGAGCCCGGCGATGGTGCTGACCCTTGTCTTGAATGTCTTGGGGATATGGAAGCCCGCGCCTGCCTGGGCGTAACAGAAGATTCCGTCGGCCGACACGGTCTTCGGGAAGAAGCTGAAGCGCAGCAGCGCCGGGATTATCCGGTTGCCCTCGTGTATTCCGGAATATCCTCCGTGAAGGGATAACATCATGAGGTCCCCCGGTGGGACGAATCCGGCCCCGATGAGCAGCAGTCCGTTCGGATGGGGGTTCAGCCCGTAGCTGCGCTCGTTGATCCTGTACCCCTCCTCGCTCAGGATATTGTAGTGCCAGTCCGTGTACAGCGACTGGAGGTAGCCCCATTCGCAGCTGAAGCGCAAACGGTCGAAGAAGCCATGCGACTCCCCTCCCTGCATCTCCTGCGATGAGAGAGGAAGCGCCCCGGCCAGCAGGAGCAGGAATATGATTGTCAGCTTTTTCATCTCAGAATCTATACATCAGGCTGATGTGCGGGAGAACGGCGCCGAAGATGCCGTTCTTGTAGAAGGAAAGGTACATGGAGCCGTTCTCCTTGTCCATGCGGAGATGAACTCCGGGGTTCGCCGTGAGCCCGAGGTCAATCGCGAACGGGCGGTCGAAGTCGAATCTGAGCCCTATGGTGCATGACAGGGCTGCGATTATTCCCATTTCGTTGGCCAGGGGCTCGTCGGAGTTCATGAACAGGCCCAGCTCGTTGTCGTGGGCGAAGCCTGTCATGAAACCGGCACCGAGGTGGAATTTCATGTTGAAATTCTCGGCTATGAGCAGTCCGAGCGCGTAGTCGTGGATGTAGCTTAGCCTTATGCCTACGTCCTCCGTGCGTCCGGTCACCGTTCCGTAGGTGTCGGCAGCTATGCAGAATATGTCGGTCTCGCCGTTGTCCGGCCTTGTCGCCTGGGCCTGGATGCCGATGAATGCCGGGGAGCTGATGAGACCGGCGCTCCACTCCCTGGCTCCGGCGGACAGCGGAACCAGCGTCAGCGCAAGGCAGTTTATGAGCAGGAGCAGTGTCTTCGTCATCCTTTCCAATATAGGCAGTTTTTTGATTTTTTCCTATTAAAACACTAAATTCGCCGTCTAGTGTGAACTAAAATTGAAACCTTTAAGATGGCAATCGAAATCAAAGAAGTGAAGACCCGCAGGGAACTGCGGAAGTTCGTGAATTTCCCTGAGAAGCTATATCGAGACAATCCGTATTACGTCCCGCCCCTCGTGTTCGACCAGATGGACACCCTGGATCAGAAGAAGGGGGCAGCCCAGGAATTCTGCGATTCAAAGCTTTATCTTGCATATAAGGACGGCGAGCTCGCAGGACGCGTGGCCGCGATAGTGAACAAGCTGGCGAACAGGCAATGGGACCATAAGGAGGTGCGTTTCGGATGGTATGATTTCATCGACGACCCCGAAGTGGCCAGGGCTCTCATGGACAAGGTGGAGGAGTTCGGACGCCAGTACGGCATGGAGTCCGTGGTCGGCCCCCTGGGATTCACCGACTTCGACCCCGAAGGCCTTCTGGTCGAGGGTTTCGACAGGCTGAGCACCATGGCGTTGATATACAACCACCCCTACTACGTGAAGTATATCGAGGACATGGGCTTCACCAAGGACGCTGACTGGATAGAGTTCAAGATCTACCTGCCCGAGAAGCTGCCCGAGAGAATAGACAGGATATGCAGTCTGATACAGGAAAGGAACAATGTCCATCTCCGCCAGATTACGAGGAAGATAATCAAGGAGGAGGACTACGGCCACAAGATTTTCAAGGCCATCAACGAGTGCTATAAGAACCTCTACAATTTCACGGTACTTCCCGAGCACATGGCCGACAAGTACCTCGATTTCTACCTGAGCATATTGGACCTCCGTTTCATCTCCGTGGTCGAGAACGAGAAGAACGAGCTGGTAGCATTCGGCATAACCATGCCCTCCATCGTGAGGGCCCTTCAGAAATGCCGTGGCAAGCTCTTCCCCTTCGGCTGGTGGCATGTCCTCAAGTCCCTTTTCTGGAAACGCGAGGAAGGCGTGGAGATGCTGCTCGTGGGAGTGATCCCCGAGTACCAGAACAGCGGAATCAACTCGCTCGTCCAGGCCGACATGTTCAGGAAATACGCCCAGTTCGGCGTCAAATGGGCCGAGACCAACGCGATTCTCGAGACCAACACCAAGAATCAGGGCCAGTTCAAGGATTATAATCCCGAATGCAAGAAGAGGCGTCGTTCCTACATCAAAAAGCTTGAGTATTAGGCGATGTAACAAAAATGTCCGAGTCTATAACAAAAATGTTAGCCCCTCTTCCGGAGCGGATGCGGCCCAAAAATCTCTCCGAATATGTCGGTCAGAGGCATCTAGTGGGGAAAGGCTGCATCCTGAGGAACATGATAGACTCGGGCAATCTTTCGTCGTTCATTTTGTGGGGCCCTCCCGGCGTCGGCAAGACCACGCTCGCGCGCATAATCTCCAACACGCTTGACAGGGAGTTCTTCACGCTCTCGGCGGTGAGCGCCGGGGTCAAGGAAGTGCGCGAGGTCATCGAGTCCGCGAAGAAGAACATCTTTTCCGGCTCCGGCTCCCCCATTCTGTTCATAGATGAAATCCACCGCTTCAACAAGTCGCAGCAGGACGCCCTGCTGGGCGCGGTGGAGGCCGGCACCGTGGTGCTTATAGGAGCCACGACCGAGAACCCTTCTTTCGAGGTCATCACTCCCCTCCTGTCGCGTTGCCAGGTGTTCGTGCTGAAGCCTCTTGAGGCCGAGGATCTGGACGTGCTGCTCCAGCGTGCCGTGAAGGAGGATGAAGTCCTGAAGGAGAGGAATATCGAGATACGCGAGAAGGAGGCCCTTTTCCGCCAGAGCGGAGGGGATGCCAGGAAGCTGCTGAACATCCTCGAGATAGTGGTGGACGCCAATCTCGGCAAGTCCCCGGTCGTCATAGACAACAGGAGCGTAACGGAGTGCCTCCAGGACAATGTCGCCATATACGACAAGGACGGAGAGATGCACTACGACATCATATCCGCCTTCATCAAGAGTGTCCGGGGTTCCGACCCCAACGCGGCGGTCTACTGGATGGCGCGCATGCTTGACGGTGGCGAGGACCCGCTTTTCATCGCGCGGCGTCTCTGCATCCTGGCTGCCGAGGACATCGGCCTGGCGAATCCCAACGCCCTGCTGCTTGCCGACGCGACATTCAGGATCGTGCACTCCATCGGCATGCCGGAGGCCCGTATTCCGCTGAGCGAGTGTGCGATATATCTGGCAAGCTCCCCCAAGAGCAATTCCGCGTATATGGCCATAGACAGCGCCCTTGCCGCCGCGCGCTCGGACAGGACGGCTTCTGTGCCGCTGTACCTTCGCAACGCCCCGACCAAGCTGATGTCGCAGCTGGGCTATGCCGACGGCTATAAATACGCCCATGATTTCTCGGGGCATTTCGTGGACCTGGAGTTCATGCCTAAGGAAATGGAGGGAAAGGTGTTCTATGAGCCGCAGCCGAACCGCCATGAAGACAATCTCAAGGCATATCTGCAGAGCTGCTGGCCGAAATATTATACGAAGAAATGAATATCGGTGAACTGGTAGCCGCGCAGAAGGCGTTCTTCCGTTCGGGCGCCACCCTCGATTCCAGATTCCGCAGGGCCCAGTTGAAGAAGCTGCTTTCCGCCGTCAACCGTTTCGAGCCGGAGCTGTGCGCCGCTTTGGAGGCTGACCTTCACAAGTCGCCGGAGGAAAGCTATATGACAGAAATCAGCATGGTCAGAGGTGAAATACGGGACCAGCTCCGCCATCTCCGCTCCAGGATGCGCAGGAGGAAGGTCGGCACCCCTCTCGCGCATTTCCCCTGCCGCAGCTATGAGGTCATGGAACCTTTGGGGACGGTTCTTGTCGTGGCTCCTTGGAATTATCCTGTGCAGCTGCTGCTGTGTCCGCTTGCCGGAGCTCTGGCCGCAGGATGCACGGTGGTGCTGAAATCTTCCCCTTCCGTGCCCGAAACCGCTTCCGTGCTGAAAAGGCTGATCGAGGAGTGCTTCAACCCGGAATATGTGGCCATCGTGGAGGGGCACAGGGATGTGAACGCCGAGCTGTTCGCGCAGCGTTTCGACCTGGTTTTCCTGACAGGCAGCCCTGCGCTGGGCAAGGTAGCTATGAAGGCCGCCGCAGAGCATCTTACTCCGGTGGTGCTGGAGCTCGGAGGAAAAAGCCCCTGCATAGTCGCTCCGGGTGCGGATTTGAAGACCGTCGCCAGGCGCATAGTCTGGGGCAAGACGTTGAATGCCGGACAGACCTGCATAGCCCCGGACTATCTTCTGCTGCATGAAGACGTCAAGGGGGCTTTCATCGGGGCGTTCAGGCATGCGCTGGAGGAGCTTCACGGCCCTGACATCGCCGCCTCCCCGCATTATGCCAGGATAGTCAGCGACAAGGCGTTCGAACGGCTGGTGTCATATCTCGGACAAGGAACGGTAGTTGCCGGAGGCCGTCATGACGCCGCATCGAGGTTCATCGAGCCTACTCTTCTGGACGATGTCAGCCCTGACTCCCCCGTCATGCAGGAGGAGATTTTCGGGCCGGTGTTCCCCGTCATATGCTGGAGAAACTCCGATGAGCTTGTCGATTTCATAGTTTCGCGCGAGAAGCCGCTCGCGCTGTATTATTTCGGCGACGAACGTGACGGGTGGGACATAGTCAGGCGCTGCAGTTCCGGCGGAGCCTGTATCAACGACTGCATCATGCACATAGTCAACCACAAGCTGCCTTTCGGAGGAGTCGGCAATTCCGGAACGGGCGCATATCACGGGAGATACAGTTTCGAGGCGTTCTCGCACCGGCGCGCAGTCACGGTTACGCCGACCTGGGCCGACCTCCCTTTCCGCTACATGCCGTATCGCTGTATCCGTCTGATCCGGCGCATTCTGCGCTAGGCCTGCCGCACGTGCCTGTCCGTCGGCGGGTACAGGGATGTTGTTTTCCATCGAGCGGCTGGCGGCTAACGCCGGATGCGGCACTGAATTGACGCCGAGCAGACTTTTTCGTCTGCGAGGCTCAATTGCAGCCGCGAGGTGCAGGCGGTTCTGCAATTCACCTTTTATAGCAATCGCCGTCTGAAGCCCCTGCGAGGGCGTTCGACGTTGGAGGTGTGCACCTTTTCCTTCCACCTCGCTAGCAGATGTGCCCTGCAAGACCATAGAATACGGTTTGTTCGCGAAGGTGGATTGCAGAATGGTTATCAACTGCCACCGGATGCGACACTGCGGCTCGCGAGGCGGAAACTGGGGACAAGCCTCCCTCGCCCGCAGTCCGCATCCGACTTCAGTACGTAGCTTGCCGAGCGGACTGCCTTGCATTATCAACAATTACTGCCGTAAAGCACGACCTGAAAATCGCAGTTGTATCTGCGAGGCGCAATTGCATCCGCGAGGCTATGTGGCAACGTGAATCGTGAGGTGGCGTTCAGGCGGACGCAGTGCATACCGGCGTGATTCACAATCCGCCGGAAGTCCGTAATTAAGTCAAACTGCAAATCATAGCTGGACTGAATCATGTTCTACGCAAAAACATGTGCGCAGAGGAGATATTCAAGTAATTGACAATCAGGGAATTTTAAGATTAGCGCTCGTACATGTCGCTCTTCCAAGGCCGACTTGTGAGCAACGCGGATTGCAAAATCGGCCTTGGACAGCCGTGTAGGTACGATTTCGGGAGGTGGCCCGCTCACAAGTATTTTGATGTCCGACCAATTCGTCCCGGGGCAGAGTGAACCATTGAACGGTATGAATTGCCGGGCTGATGGTTTGCCGAGCGGACTGAATTGATGCTAAGCAGACTTTTCCCGTCTGTGAGGCACAATTGCAGCCGCGAGGCGGAAGACGATCAGCAAGTCAAGCTGGATGGAGCGGTGGCGGCCGGGTCGGGGTGCAAATCCAGCTTGCCGGAGGCCGAGCTCCGGCTGCGGCAGGGTGGCGGATTGCAAATCCAGCTTGTCAGGGGCCGAGCTCCGGCTGCGACAGGGTGGCAGTTTGCAAATCCAGCTCGGCAGCAGGACGGATTCCGGCAGGAGCAAGGCCGGAGAGAGGACGAATTTTGCAAATGTCGGAATTTTGGCCCTTCTTTGCACGCACAAATGGAATTATTGTTGGACTTATGAACAGAGATGCGATTGATTTCGAGAGGGAAAGTGTATTCACCCTGTTCCGTAAACTGCTGATACCCACTCTTCTGGGCTCCACTGCCCTGTCGGCCGTAAGTGCTATAGACGGCATTTTCGTCGGTCACGGAGTCGGAGCCGAAGGCGTGGCTGCCGTCAATATCGTGGCACCAATCTATCAGGTCATGGCCGGCCTCGGCTTCATGATAGGCGCGGGCTGCTCCGTGGTCTCATCAATCCACCTCTCACGCCAGAAGACGAAGGTTGCCCGCATCAACGTCTCCCAGGCTCTGGTCGGGGCATCGTTGATCGCTCTCGTGCTGATAGCCGCCGCATTGGCATTTCCCGAAGGGACGGCCAGGCTGCTTGGCTCCTCCGACACTCTCATGCCCCTGGTTCTCGATTACCTGAAATGGATCATGCCGGCGTTCCTGTTCGAGATGTGGTCGCTGATAGGCCTGTTCATAATCAGGCTTGACGGCGCTCCGAAATATGCGATGTGGTGCAACATGATTCCGGCCATGATGAACGTCGTGCTGGACTGGCTGTTCATTTTCCCTCTGGGAATGGGAGTCAAGGGTGCGGCGATAGCCACCGCGATAAGCATCATTACAGGTGGTCTGATGGCCATGGCATACCTGCTTTTCTTCGCCCGTACCATGAGGCTGATACCGTTGAAGATAAGTCCCACCAGCATTCGCCTCGGCATCAGGAATGTGGGCTATCAGTGCAAGATAGGCTCGTCATCCCTGCTCGGGGAGCTCATAATGGCGGTGTTCATGTTCGTGGGAAACTGGCAGTTCATGAAGTATCTCGGCGACACGGGGGTCGGAGCTTTCGGGATAGCATGCTACTATGCACCTTTCTTCTTCATGATAGGCAATGCGATAGCTCAGTCCGCGCAGCCGATAATAAGCTACAACCATGGAGCGGAACGGCTGTCCAAGGTCATCGAGGCGCGCTCGCTGCTGCTGCGTGCGGCACTTGTTTTCGGCATGTTCGTGTCCCTGGTCTTCATGATTTTCCCCAGGTCGCTGGTCGGACTTTTCGTGGATGTGGAGAGCCATGCCGGAATGCTTGCCGCCCAGGGCTTCCCGCTTTTCGGAGCCGGGGCCGTGTTCTATATCGTGAACATAGCACTGATAGGCTATTATCAGAGCATGGAGAAGGTGCGCAAGTCCACGGTGTTCATGCTCCTTAGAGGATTCATCTTCCTGATACCTGTATTTTACTTGCTGCCCGCCCTTGCCGGCATTCCCGGAATGTGGTTGGTGATGCCTGTGACGGAGCTGCTTACGGCAGTTGTGATATTCCTCTCCTGGAGGCTCGGACGCAGAAAGGCCGCCGTCTGATTCCGGAGTTGACAAGTCTATTTCGAAGGAATCTTCAGCACCTGTCCGGGCATGATGCGGTTGCTCTTCATGCCGTTGGCCGCCTTGATGTCCTCGGCGCTGACTCCCGGGTACAGCTTCGCGATGTTGTAGAGCGCATCGCCGCTCTTCACGGTATAGGTCGTGTAGGTGGTGTTGCCGGAGGCCGTTGCACCGCTGCTCTTGGATGAGCTTGCCGGTTCGGGAGCGGGGGTCTTCCTGGCGTAGATATACAGAATCTGTCCCACGCGTATGTTGGAGGAGCGCAGGTTGTTCCACGACTTTATCTGGCTCACGGTGACGCCGTAGCGTATCGCGATTTTTCCGAGATAGTCACCGCTGCGCACCCTGTAGGCCACGCGCCCGTTGTTCTTGACCGCGTCTGCGACCTCCTTCTGTATGCGGCCGCTCATCAGCGAATCCGCCTTGAAGGCGTACAGCGAGTCCCTGTCGACCTCCACGAACGCGCCTGTCCATGTGTACGGGAGCTTGAGTATGTAGGGATGGCTGCTGCCTGGGATGATGTCGTGCAGGTACTGCGGGTTGAGATTCCTGAGGTCCTCCTTGGGCACTCCGACCACTGCGCTGATCTGGTCGAAATGGAGGTTGCGCCGTATCTCGAAGGTGTCCACCTTGGCCGGCATCCCGACCTCCTGGGGCACGATTCCGTAGTCCTGGCTGTAGGTCATCGCGTACATGGCGCCCACGAAGGCCGGAACATAGCCTCTGGTCTCCCGGGGAAGGAAGGGATAGATGCTCCAGAAGTCCCGGCTGCCTCCCGCCCTCCTGATCGCCTTCGAGACGTTGCCCGCGCCGCAGTTGTATGCGCTTATCGCCAGCGACCAGTCGCCGAAGATCTTGTATGCGTCACGTAGGTAGCGTGCGGCGGCGTCGACCGATTTCTCGAAATCGTAGCGTTCGTCCACATAGGAATTGATTTCCAGTCCGTAGCTCCTGGCCGTGCTGTACATGAACTGCCACATTCCGCAGGCTCCGGCCCTCGACCTGGCCACCGGGTTCAGCATGGACTCGACTATCGCCATGTACTTGAGCTCGACGGGAAGGCCGTAGCGCACGAACGCCTCCTCGAATATCGGGAAATAATACTGGCTCATTCCCAGAACCCTGCCCATCTGCGTGCGCATCTTCTCGGAATAGAGGATGATGTAGTTCTTCACGACGTCGTTGTAGGGCAGTGATATGAAGGAGTTCATGTCGGTGAGCCGCTTCTCTATTTCGCTGTCGGGGATGTCGGATACGAATTTGACGGAATCCATGTCGTATTCGTTCATCGTGTCGAAATCACCAGAGAAGGAGTTTTTGTACCACAGGTGCAGCAGGCTGTCCGTGACTTCGGGGGTGTATTCCGGCAGGCTGTCCTCGACGGCTTCAGGGGAATTTCCTTCAATTATCGCGAGAAAATCAGCTTCCAGCGTGCTGTAGCTGGCTTCCAGGCTGTCGACCAGGAACTGCAGCGAGTCCATCTCGGACTTGAGCCTGTCGTTTTCGGCGCTGAGCTCCTTGCGGGTCGGGCCCCGGAACCAGTCCGCGAAGAAGGTCTGGGCCTGAAGCTGCAGGCCGGCGGAGAGCAGGATTATTGTCAGGAAGAAACGTTTCATCGTCAGAAGTTGAATCCAAGTCTGAGGCCTATCGCCGGGCTCGTTGCCGGACTGCCGAACGCAAGCTGGTTGTCCGGCAGTATGACAGTCGGCGACATGTTCATCGACAGGTCGTCGGTCACCTCGAAATTATGCATGTAGGAGAACACGTTCGCGTCTATTATCTGGAGCACGTACACCGCCACCGTGGCCAGAAGGGCGTAGTCTCTGTACCGCCGGTAGAGGTTGCGGTAGTATAGAGCCTGCTCGGATGTGATGGGGCCGGTATATTCCACATCGGGATTGGTGGCTTCAAGGTAGATGGAGCGGAAGCGCTCGAAGTTCTTCGCGCAGTCGGAATAGTAATGGATGCCGAAGCCCATCAGCCCCAGATAGATAGGCACTTTCCAGTATTCCCTGTTGTATATCTGGCCCAGGCCCGGGACAAGCAGCGAATAGAGCGTGGCCTTGCCGGCGTGCGGGTAGTCGGAGGGTTTGTAGTTTATCACGCCGTCCATCATCGTCGCCCAGTATGCCACTCCCGCACCGATGAAGCACCATTTCGCCGCCTCCTTGTTGCCACGGGTGTTTAAGTAGATTCCGGCTCCGAGGCTTCCGCCTATCGCGCCGTAGACAATTGGCAGCTTCCAGTACTGCCGGTTATAGATCTGGTTGCCTCCTATGAACACAGCCGAACCGGCGAACATGGTGCCTATCTTCATTTCATTCTTGTGGCCGAGCGCGCCGAAATATTCCCGGAAGGAGAACATCACGTCGGTCGAGTCATTGCCCGAGGTGGAGGTGGTGTCGCTGTTGTACTGCTGCGAGAACGCCTCCTCCTTGAACTGGGCATGGCAGTCGATGCCGTTCATGAAGATGCACAGCAGGGCGGCCAATATGAATGAAAATCTGAGGTTGTTCATCAGAACTGTTTGTCTTCCAAGGCTTTCACGAAGTTGCTGACTTCCTCGTCGGAATTGAAATGTATGGTCATGGTGCCTTTTCCCGAGGGGCTGCGCTTGAGAGAAATCTCGCTGGAGAAATATTTGCCCATGCGGTCAAGCAGCCTGTAGTAGTCGTCGGTGAGCTTCTGCGGGGCGGCTTCCCTCTCCGGCTTCCTGCGCATGACGTTGCCGTTTATCTGAAGCTTCCGCACGAGGGCTTCGAGTTCGCGGACGGAAAGGCCGTCGCGTATGACGAGGTCGCACAGCTGCTCCTGGGTATCGGGATCATCCACGCTGAGTATGGCCTTGGCGTGGCCGGCGCTCAGCAGACCTACCTTGATGTCGTGCTGCACCTTCGCGGGGAGCTTGAGCAGCCTTATCGCGTTGGCGACGGTGGCGCGCTTCTTCCCCACCCTGTCGGCGAGCTGGTCCTGGGTGAGCCTGCATTCGTCGATCAGGCGCTGGTAGCTCAGGGCGAGCTCTATGGGGTCGAGGTTCTCCCTCTGCACGTTCTCGACTATCGCCATCTCCAGCATGCCCTGGTCGTTGGCGTCCCTGATGTAGGCGGGCACGGTGCTCATGCCGGCGAGCCTGCATGCCTTGTATCTGCGCTCTCCGCTGATTATCTGGTATCTGCTGTCGGTGATGCGGCGGACCGTGATGGGCTGGATAAGCCCCAGGGTCCTTATGGAAGCCGCCAGTTCCTGGAGCGCCTCCTCGTCGAAGGAGCTGCGGGGCTGGAACGGGTTGGGCTCGATCATGTCCACAGGGATGCGGAGTATGTCGGCCGTGTTTTCCTGGCGGCCCTTTCCGCCCACGATTTCCTTGTTGATATAGCCTACCGGCTTGCGGAGCTGGTCTGCGTCGGGAATCTCCCCGAGCAGCGCGCTGAGCCCCTTGCCGAGTCCTCTGGGTTCTCTGCTCATATATTTTCTCCGTTGTGTTCCAGCACTTCCCTCGCAAGGTTCAGATAGTTGCTGGATCCGTTGCACATGATGTCATACAGAAGTATGGGCTTGCCGTGCGAAGGCGCCTCGCTGAGACGTATGTTCCGCTGGATTATGGTCTTGAAGACCAGCTCCTTGAAGTGGTCGCGCAGTTCTTGCAGAATCTGGGTGTGGACCTTCGTGCGCCCGTCGAACATGGTGACCACGAAACCCTCGATGGTGAGCGAGGGATTGACTCCTCCCTGCACTAGCCGGATGGTCTGGAGCAGCTTCCCAAGTCCTTCCAGAGCGAAGAATTCGGGCTGCACCGGGATGATTACCGTGTCGGCAGCGGTGAGGGCGTTGACGGTGACGAGTCCGAGGGAAGGCGAGCAGTCGATGATGATATAGTCATAGTCGCCGCGTATGGGCGCGAGCGCCTTCTTCAATGCGGATTCCCTCTCGGGGATGTCCAGAAGCTCGATTTCCACTCCGACCAGGTTGATGTGGGAGGGAACCATCTGCAGATTGTCCACTTCGGTCTGAATCAGGGCGTCGGTGATGTCTATGCGCCCTATCATCACTTCATACAGCGTACGCTCCTCGTCGTTGTCGGGCGAGAAGTTCAGACCGGAGGTCGTGTTGGCCTGTGGGTCGGCGTCGATTATCAGGACCTTCTTTTCCAGGACGGCGAGGGATGCCGCCAGGTTTATTGCCGTGGTGGTCTTGCCGACTCCTCCCTTCTGGTTGGCGATTGCTATTACTTTTCCCATAGTATGAACACAGATTACAAATTTAGAAAAATATTCCCGTAAAAGCCCAGCAAGATTTGCGCGTTTTTGTTAAAATAAATTTTATAAGGTAATTTTGTGAGATATATGATCCGTCCTATGACTGAGTCCAAAAGCGACTGCTATTTTTTCATAGTGAACCCTCGGGCGGGTTCCGGCAAGACCATGTACGAGTGGCTTCCGGCCGAGCGCAAGCTGAAAAGGCTGGGGATTCCGTGCGACATAGCCCTGACCGACCATAAGAGGCACGCCACCGCCCTTGCCCAGCAGGCTGCCGCCGAGGGCTATCGCAGAATCATAGCCGTGGGAGGTGACGGTTCCCTGCACGAGGTGTTCAACGGCATCTGCCGCTGGTGCGCGGCGACCGGGGTTCCGACCGAGGAGTTCCTGCTCGGAGTGGTCCCGATAGGCTCGGGGAATGACTGGATAAGGTCGCTTTCAGTTCCAAACGACACCATAGAGGTCGTGAATCTGATACGCAGGAACTCTTTCGGCCGCATGGACGTGATGCGCGTGAAGAGCAGCGGCGGCAGGACAGCTTACATGGCGAACATAGGAGGCGTGGGCTTCGATTCCCACGTGTGCAAGCGCGTGAACACCCAGAAGGAGAGCGGACGCCGAGGCAAGCTGATCTACCTCAATTCGCTGCGCTATACGATATTCAATCTCAAATCCATCAACATCAGCGTTGTGGCTGACGGAGAAGTGGTCTTTACGGGTCTGTGCTATTCCGTGGCCTTCGGCAACGGCAGATATTCGGGCAGCGGGATGCGCCAGGTGCCTCTCGCGGTGCTGGACGACGGCTTGCTGGACTACGCTATCATACCGAAGACCCCGCTGCTCAAAGTGGTCAAGGAGCTCCCCCGGCTGTTCAACGGAACCCTGCACCAGTCGGTGTATGTCATCAGCGGCAAATGCAGGTCGCTTCAGATAGTGCCCATGGACGAGCAGTCGAACGACATCTTCGAGCTAGACGGGGAGATTGAAGGCTTGCTGCCCATGTCCATAGAGGTCACGGGCCACATGATAAACGTGATTAAAGGCGAAGGCGCCTGATGGCCAGCCGTGCAAGGGCCGCCATCGCCCAGCCCGCCAGCGTTCCCACGAGCAGGCCCACTACAACGTCCCCGAGGAAATGCTGTCCGGCAAATATCCTGCTGAGCCCCACGAGGAAACCCCAGATGCAGATTGCCCAGCCGTAGCCGCGCCAGAGCAGCCTCGTGTCGTTGCGGAATCCCAGCCAGGAGCATATCGCGAATCCGAAGGCGTTCGCCGCATGCGCGGAGTAGAAGCCGTATTTGTAGTATTCGCTCTTGCCGCCTATCTCGTGCAGTCCCGCCGATAGCATCCTGTCGTCCCAGCAGGGGCGCAGCCTGTCGAAGAACTCCTTTGTGAAATTGGCCAGCTGGTCGCAGATGACTATGGTCAGGACGCAGCTCAGCGTGACAATCAGAGCCTTCTTCCATCCGAGCCGCACGAACAGGAAAATCAGCACGAGCAGGTAGAGCGGGTACCAGATTTCCTTGTCGGAGAAAGTCTGCCATATCCAGTCGGAGGCAGGGCTGTGGAGAGAGTTGATGGCGAGGGTCGCGGCCATGTCCGCATGTTCGAGCGACCCCCAGATTCCTATTGCTGCAGTGCCTTCCATAGCATGTCCTTTAATTTTCCGATGTTCTTTCCCGTGCTGGAGGAGATGAAAATATGCGGCACGCCTGCCGGCAGCGAGGGTTCGATTTCCTTTTCGATGCTCTCATCGATGAGGTCGCATTTGGTGACCGCCAGCAGTCTCCGCTTGGTCAGGAGCTCGGGGTTATAGAGCTTCAGTTCGTTGAGCAGGGTTCCGTAGGCCGCAGCTATGTTGTCTTCTTCCACGCTTACCATGAAGAGCAGCACTGAGTTACGTTCGATGTGGCGCAGGAAGCGTATGCCTATGCCCTTCCCTTCATGGGCGCCTTCTATGATTCCGGGTATGTCGGCCATCACGAAGGACTTGCCGTCGTGGTAGCTTACGATTCCGAGATTGGGTTCGAGGGTCGTGAACGCGTAGGACGCTATCTTGGGCTTCGCGGCCGTCACGGTGCTGAGCAGAGTGGATTTCCCGGCGTTCGGGAAGCCTACCAGGCCTACATCGGCGAGCAGCTTCAGTTCCAGTATGAACCAGTTCTCCTCTCCGTCTTCGCCGGGCTGGGCGAAACGTGGCGTCTGCAGGGTCGCGGTCTTGAAGTTGCTGTTGCCCAGGCCGCCGCGCCCTCCCTTGCAGAGTATGCGCTCCTCCCCCGCCTCGACGAGCTCGAACAGGGTCTCGCCGGTTTCCACGTCCTTTGCCACGGTGCCCACAGGCACGTCGAGCACGATGTCGGTGCCGTTTTTGCCGTGGCGGTTGGCCGAGCCTCCGGGCTCTCCGTCCTCGGCCTTGATGTGCTTGCGGTATTTGAGATGGATCAGAGTCCAGAACTGGGGGTCGGCGCGCAGGATTATGTGTCCTCCCCTGCCGCCGTCGCCTCCGTCAGGGCCTCCTTTCGGGATGTACTTGGCGCGGTGCAGGTGTACCGAACCGGCACCTCCATGGCCGGAGGCGCAGAATATCTTGACATAGTCTATGAAATTGCTGTCAGGCATACGTATAATTTCCTCACTTTCCATGGTGGAAAGTATCATAATGTGCCGCAAAGATAGGCAAAACTCCTATGATTTACCGCACAAGCATTACCGGCGGGCAATATTTTCCTTGTTTTTCCTTGATTGGGGCGCTCCGTAGGCGGCATTGAGTGCTTTTGGCAGCAAGGGCGAGCGCTTTTGCAAGAGAACCATGTGCCTGACCTTGGCGGGCCTTCAGGGCTCCCTGTAAGGAAAATGCCTTACAACAGCGTGTTATTTCTTATTGGCTTTTCTTCTATCCTTAATAATCGCATCCTTGTTTTCCAACGCCCATTCTATCAGTGCATTGATATGCGGCAGTAAAGAGCGGGTGCGGTCTGTCAGCGCATACTCGACCCTTGGAGGAACTTCGGGATATACGGTGCGGGTGACATAGCCGTCATCTTCCAATGTCCTCAAGGTAACCGTCAGCATCTTCTGCGATATGTCGGGGATTTCGCGCTGCAGCTCCTTGAAGCGTACCGTCTCCTTGCCGGCCTTGTCAAGCGTGTATATGACCAGAAGCGACCATTTGTCGCAGAGTCTGGCCAGGATGTTCCGTATCGGGCAGTTCGGAAATAGGGCATCTTCTATCGTTGTTCTGTCCATAATATTTTGTATTTCAAATCGCTCTACAAAAGTAATCAAATTCCTTTTGTACCGCAAAAAAACTTTTTTCAAAAATTTTTTGTCTGTAATCGGCTCATATACAATAATGGTTACTTCTGCGTAAGTATCTGAAGTTCAAGTGCCTACTTGTACGGATAAAAAACTCTTTCCATCTTTGCAGTGTAAAAGAAACGAAGTTACTATTAGTAAGTATAACCGATTAATGTTAAAAACAATGAAAAAGGTATTATTCATTTTGTTGAATTTCTTAACAATCACAGCTATGGCACAGACAAAAGGACGTTTCGAGGTTCATGACCTCGGCAATTACAAGCTCCACGTGTACTACACCAACGATGCTCTCGGCGATGCAAGTTACATCATCGAAGGGAAGGATGCACTTGTCACTATGGAACAGCCGCTGTTCAAGGACAACGTCGCCGAATTCGACTCCTATCTTTCCGAACTTGGCAAACCAGTGGAGAAGCGTATCACTGACTATCATGTGGGTGGAACCGGAAACCATGACGTGGTAATGGCTGAGGGGATGCCCGAATTTACCAAAGGAGAAATCTACGGCGGCATGATGAAAGGCTTTGAGCAGGCGTTCGGTGACGCTTTGACCGACATGCCCACGGGCAAGGCCACGGAAGTGGCTTTCGGAACGACGCAGACATGGGCGGGAGTCACTTTCGAGTTCCGTAACGGAGCTACGACGGATTTCCCCGGCGCGAGCATCCTGATTGGCGGTAAGGCATATTACACCCATTGGACTCCTGCAAAGGCGCATGTCAGCAACCTGCAAATCTCTTCCTCTGCCGCTATCGATGCAGAAATAGCGGAAGCTGAAAACTCTCTGAACTCTGGTGCGACACTGTTCATCGGCGGACACGGCGGTGCGGCTGCGCGCGATGCGGTGGAGTTCAAGATCGCCTATCTGAAAAAGATGAAGGAGCTGCTTGCAGCCAACAATACGGCAGAGGCTTTTACGGATGCCATGAAAGAAGCCTGGCCCGGCCTGCCCGGAGAAGCCGGATTGGAAGATTTGGGCAAGGCACTCTATAAATAAGAGCAAGGAATACTGGACAATGATGCTTCGGACAGTGTGACTTCAAGCACCGTCCGAAGCCTTTTTCAAACAATGGATAAATGGACTACAATCATGGAAAAGGCATTTGATTTCTTAAGCAGCCATAAGGATGTGGCGTTTGCCACCATGGAGTCCAAATCAGGAAAAAGTGTACTTCTGCAGGTGTGATAATCTTGAATATGTGAAATATCAATACATTTTAGAATCTCAACAGTCCATGAATTGATGAAAGTCCGAAAGTAATCTTGAAATATCTACCTTGTTTCCATCTTCGAAGAAGGTCGCCTTTTTGCAAGGATGCCAGTTTCCTATGACTTCACCATTCTGCACAATGACGGGATAGAAAATGCCGTTTTTGTTGTAGGCTTGTCGGCAGAACTGTTCTGCGATCGCATGATGGCGGCTCTTGTAGCCTATCAGATATTCGTCATAGGATGGTAACAACAGGATTTTCTTGCGGCAGCCTTTTGTCCTGCAGTCTTGATGTATATAATATATATCATCATTATGGCGTTCCGCCGTCAATTCGCCGGCAATGGAGTCTATGGCATTTTTACATTCACCTGCGCTGAGGTTTGTCCACCATGCAAAGTCTTTCAATGTGGCCGGTGAATGGCTGCGGAAATATTTTCTTGCAAGCAGGATTAGCGATTCTTCATGCGAAGGTTCGTTGGCTGGCGGTATCCGTCCGTCAATCAGAGCGTATGTGTTTTGATTGTCATCAAGATGTCCGCTGCATATCAGTCCTTCTGCTTCAGCCATTTGAAGATATTTGGTCATTGTATAGACATCACCGGAAAGCCCGAGTTCCCTTAAACTGGCAATAATGGCTTCTTTGGTCATGGATTGTTGCCCTGCAAGCGTCTGACAGATGAGGTCGCAGGCGTGTTCAAAGTCTTTTTCAGAAATGCCTTGTCCGTAATATCTGATGGCCTTCTTGTTTTTGTCGGCACATAATTTCAGCATCCAGCGCAGATCCTCGGCTGCGACCAGCTGCCATGTACATCTGAACAGGTGCGTCCTGACAACTTGCCCTGAATCAAAGGCTTTACGGAATGATGACATGGAGGGCCGTTTCAGACGAATGCCGACCGCCCAGCGCATCATTGTGTATTCCTGGGCCTGCAGCATCCCCATCCATGCGACCAATTCGTGGATGTCTGACATTTGCGGATTAACCAACTGCTGATTCAATAGTCTTATATTCGATATGCCCATATATTGCCTTTTGTGAAAACAAAGATACTTCTCTTGTGTCGTTATTCGCAATTGCAGCAGGCATTATGCCTGAGATTGTCATTGGCATGAAAAGTTTTGTTTTCTTGTTCTGGTGCTTTATGGGGCTTGTGGAGTGGCCTGCGGTGGGGCTGGCGGAACGGAGCCTGCGGAGTGAGGACGGGCGCATGGCTGACACCGCTGGAATGGGCGGGGCGATATAGGTGGTGAATAAAATTGAAAACGCCTCCCAAGTATGCTGCCTTACGGCTCGCCTGGGAGGCTCATTTGCTTTACAAAGCAAAGATAGCAGAAAATTTTTGAACGATGCAAGATTTTCTAAATTTTCCATAAGGGGTGCTCTTGCCAATCTTCAGGAAATCCCATGTATCTGACATTGACAACAGGGTATTTCTGCAGTAATGATCTGAACTGCTCCCGGAAATGATGATTTGGATTGACGCTCTGGAGCAGGTATAATATAATACATAGGGTGTAGTACAGTCTTTTGCTTTGGGCAATATTGACTTCTTCGTCCGTGAGCCATACCTTGCAGGAGTCTTTATTGGTGTATTTCACCGGGGAGATATCCAGAGAAATGTTCCAAAGTCTTGCGTGATGTGCACAGATATTCCTTACATAATTGAGTGTATGGAGCCATGAGCAGAAGGTCTTGTCATCGGCCAGACCAAATGCTTTAGCGATGTCCGTCCTGTCCTTGCGGCTCTTGAGGTTCTGACAGATTTTGGAAAGTTCGCTGAAATAGAGCAACTCAACGCTCATCCAGCTCGGAGGTGTCGGAGGGTCATCATATTTGCTGAGGTAGTGCTTGATGAAAGTGACTTTCCTATTGGCTGTAAGCTGCTCCGTTATATGTTTTTGTATATCGGCATATACATCAAGAGATTTCCCTGTTTTCCCGTTGGTGCGAGGCGGCAGAAATATTGAGGCCTCATTCTGCCAGTGAGAGCCGTATTTCAGACTGAGTTGGTATATCAACTTGGTACGGAGGGCAATTTCTATCCTTTCTATGGCGTCAAATACAAGGAGCCGGAGTTTCCTGTCGAAGCGGTAGAGGCTGTTTATGTCGTTCCATGTGGTGCCGGGGATGAAGTCGTTTGAAAGGTTGCCGTCAGGATTTGGCTTGCGAAAAGGAATCATGTAGGCGCTCATCCTGTAATAACTGATATTGGACAGATGTCTGGCAGTCCTATCCGTATCGGGAATGTCAAGTCCTCTTCCTTCAAGCAGTTCTATCTGTTCGTCTATGGTCAGGGCTACTTTGGTATATTTCTCCATTTATTGTCTTTTTTGCAAAGGTATGGAAAAAGAGGCATGGAGCAAAGCTGATTATTTGAGGATGTAGCGGCATCGGGGGTAGTTGGAGCAGCCGTAGAAGGGTCCGTAGGGACCGTGGCGGAGGATGAGGGTGCCGCCGCAACGGGGGCATTTTCCGGAGGCGACGGCGGTGTTGCGCCTTCGCTCGTTGGTGCGTACGTTGCGGATGTGTTCTTTGCGGGACTCTTTGGAGTTGCAGTTGGATTCGACGAGACGGTTATGGATGCTGATAACTTGCTCGTGGGTAAGGCGTTTATCTTTGAATTGGCTGATTGTCCGGGGTATCTTGTTCCAGTAGATGACCGGGGTCGAGGAGTTGACTCCGAGGCGGCACTGTCTGGAGAATGCGACTATGGAGATGAACGGGATGTCGCCGAAGTCTTTGAGGAGGTGTTTCAGTGCCCTGATGTGTCCCTGGTTCTGATGTATGGGGTTGCGCAGAGAGTATTTGTGTCCGTAGATGTTCTGTGTCCAGTATTCGCTGTTCTCGCCTCCGTATATACAACCTTTGTAGAACTTTGTCTCAATGACGAATATGCCGTATTCGGATATGACAATATGGTCAATCTGCGTGGTGCTGCCTGATGATGTCCGCAGGAGCAGGTTGTTGATTACACAGTATCTGTCTTTTGGCAGTCTGCCGAGGATATGCGCGACACGATATTCGCCTATCCGGCCTTTCGATAAGCGGAGCCAGATAGCGAAGGAAAAGAGGGCGGCTATTATGATTAGTGTGAGCATCTCGGCGTCATATCCGTTTCATCCTCAGGATGGGGAACGGGTTGCCCTGGTCGTCGGTGCTGTCGCGGCGGAACATTCGGAAGCCCGCCCGCTCGTAGAATTCCACGGCCGAGGGGTTCTGTTCGTTGACATCGACATATTGCACGTCCAGTTCGGAAAACGCCTTCTGAACCAGCATTTTCCCTATGCCTTTCCGGAAATGGTTCGGATGGAGGAACAGCATTTCTATCTTGCGGGACTGTATCCCGGCGAATCCTATGCTGACCCCATCGCGGTCAACCACCCATAGAGTCTCAATATGCCGTATGGCAGCTTCCGCCTGGGGCCGGAGGCTGCGGATGTCCGCCTCGGTCAGGAAATGGTGGCTGGCGCGTACGGACGCCTCCCAGATTCCGAGCAGCCCGGCGATGAGCCCGGGAGTCCTGGAGTCTTTTACGATGGTTCTGATTTCGATGCGGGGGTGATTGTCGGCGGTATTCATATCATGTTTGCAATCTCGGCTTCAGCGCACCGCTGTCAGTTCCGTGACGCTCACGAGCTTCTTGCGGTCCCACATTTCCTGCCTGACCATGCCTATGCCCCGGGCGTACCAGGTTTTGGAGTTGCTTTTCTCGTTCACCATCATGGTCTTGACCGTGGTCTTCTCCTCCACCACGAAACAGTCGAAACTGCCAGCCGGCGTCGTAACGGTCTCGCGGGCCGTCACCTTCCGGTCCTTGCAGTTCATCTTCGTGGTGACGAACATCACCTTGACGGACACATCGTAGTCAGGAAGCTCCATGCCCACGGCCAGCTCCGCCGGAATGCCGCGGCTCTCCCCCGTCATGCTGACCTCCTCCATCATCTTGTCGACCTCGGCCAGGTCGGCCTCTCCGGCGCCCGCTATCGTGAGGGACTGCCTGACCATGTCGCCCAGCGACTCTTCCATCGAGGCGGCATAGTCGTATATGACCTCGAAGTCTTCGAATTTCATGACTTCGTTGGCACGCACCGTCAGCGTGTCATCGGCATACCGCGTGGTGTTGACTACAACGGCGCCGCCTTTGCTGAAATCTCCGGTGAATCCGGACAGCGAGTCCCTGGTGAACATGAGCGGCTTCCCGGTAGCGCCGTCGCGCATTTCGTATTCGAGCACGGTGCCGGCTTTTGAAGGGAAGAAAGGTTCGGGCGTCTGTGCTGACGCCAGGTTCAGTGCAATCGCGGATGCCGCGGAAACGATGAGGATTCTTTTCATGATATTCGGTTTTCAGTCGTTTTCATCAAGCTGGAATATGTCGTCCGTGGGTTTGCCGAAATAGCGGGCTATTTTCAGCGAGAGCACGGTTGAAGGTACGTATCTGCCGGATTCTATGGAGTTTATGGTCTGGCGGCTGACTCCGACTGCATCGGCCAGCTCCTGCTGGGTGATGTCCTTGATCGCCCGCTCGACCCTGACGCTGTTCTTCATCGGTCCGCCCTCCGTATGGCCCTCATCGTCAGGTTGAACTTCAGGATATAGAGCATGAACACCAGGAATATGGCCGCAAACGTGAATTCCATGAAGGCGAGCCCGTAGATGAATATGATGCCGAACGCGAGCACGGCGGCTGTCACCCAGAAGCTCCAGACGAATGACTGCATGCGCACATGGCCGGTCATCTCGTCCTCGTCCCTTTCCTTTGACAGCGCAAGGAAGCAGAGAGACACAAGCAGCCCCATCATCGCGATTTCGTTGACGGGGTCGTTCTTGATTATGTCGAACCAGCCGCCCGGCTCTTCCAGCATGTCGTTGGGAGTGATGCAGAACGCCGGCCAGTTGAGCTTGCCGAGATCCAGTTCTCCGCTGAGCAGCAGCCATAGACAGGCGGCGCAGAAAGGAAGGAACATCCACGCGCCGATTTTCTTGAACGTGTGCGGAAGCAGATAATTCTTGTTCATGGCAATTTTGTTTTTCTCTACAGCAAAGTTAAGCCGATTTTTCAAAATGACAAATAAATTTTACATTTTATCAAATGAATTTGATGTTGCCCACGTGCGGGCCGTACTTATCATGTTATGTCGTTCCGGGCGGATTTTATATTATTCCCGTAATGGAGTATCTTCGCTGTGGCGACTATTATGAACATCTTGGGCTGCCCGTCTCCATCGGTATTTCTCTACGGTCCGCATGATACCGGAACAGCGGCTGCAGCACTTTCACCGTGAGCGTCTCCGGGCGGGATAATCCCGCCGATGACATTTCCGAAAGATTGTACGGCTGATTAGCATGTATGTTTGGCAGTATTTTCAGAGGACAAACTTTGCCGTCGGGTCTTGCGCCTGGCGTCAAAGTTTTTTATATTGCCCCTAATTCGGATCCGGAGATAAGATGAAGATACTTACTGGAAAGGACATACGCAGGGCGGACCTGTATACGATGGAACACGAGCCGGTCACGGGCTCTGCGCTGATGGAGAGGGCGGCGGCCGTCCTGGAGGAGGAGATTGTCGCTGCAGCGGAGACACAGGAAAGTCAGAAGCCGGCGGCCCGGACACGGGAAAGCCTCAATCCTGCAGCAGGAATGCGGAAACAGGCAGTGCTGACGCACGGCGGAGTTCTGCAGAAAGACGACACCCCCGAATATCTGATAATCGCCGGAAAGGGCAACAATGGAGGCGACGGACTTGCCGTGGCCCGTCTGGTTTATGACCGTTTTGGCGGCAGCCGCAGCATTTCGGTCCTCCTCACGACGCCACCCGGGGAGCTTTCAGAGGACTGCCGGCTCAATCTGGACCGCCTTCCGGAAGGTGTACGCAGATTCAGTCTTACGGACGGGCGCATCATTTCCGGCAGCGGCGAAGTTCAGCCGGAGCTGCTGTTCCGGCCGAACACAGTGGTGGTGGACGCAGTGCTGGGCTACGGAGTCACCGGCGCGGTCCGGGGCGCCGCACTCGAGGTGATCCGCCTGATCAACGGCCATGCCCACAGTTGCCGCATGGTGGTTTCCATCGACCTGCCCTCAGGACTCCCGGCAGAACCTCATTCCGGCCCCGGCAGCACCATTCCCGCCGACGTGGTCCGCGCCGACCTTACCCTGACCATAGAATTCCCCAAGCTCTCGCTGCTGCTGCCGGAGACAGGAAAGTTCGCCGGACGCCTGCGGACAGTGCCCATAGGGCTCGACCGCAGCTTCATCGAATCCTGCGTGTCTCCGTTCTCCGCCGTGGATGCGGAGTTTGTCCGCACGCTCTTGAAGCCCCGGCAGGAATTCGACCACAAGGGCACTCACGGGCACGCGCTCATAATAGCCGGAAGCGCCGAATATATGGGTGCGGCAATTCTCTGCGCCGGCGCCGCGCTGCGTTCCGGATGCGGCCTCGTGACAGCGCACATACCTTCCGAAGGCAGGACGGCGATGCTCGTCTCCCATCCTTCGGCAATCATTTCCGCCGACCCTTCACCGGTGTTCAGTTCTCTTCCGGAAAGGTTTTCGAAATATTCCTCCGTCGCGGCAGGGCCGGGGCTTGGGAAGACGGAGCCGAGCGTCGCGGCGCTGAAAGAACTGCTTGCATGCCTGCCGCAATACGAGAACATCCGCGCCCTCGTGCTGGATGCGGACGCGCTGAACATCATTTCGGAGCACCCCGGGATGCTGGCCGCGATTCCTGCAGGAAGTGTGCTGACGCCTCATCCCGGAGAGCTTGCGAGGCTGCTGCGTGCGGCCGCGGACTGCGGAATGGTTGAAAATGCCGCCCCGGCGGCCGGTACGCCATGGACGGACGACATGCACAGGGTTGCGCTGGTCCGGCAGCTGTGCCGCAGCCTGAAGTCGGTCATTGTAGTCAAAGGCGCACATACGATGACATGCTCTCCCGATGGACGCTGTTTCTTCAACATGAGCGGCAATCCCGGGATGGCCAAAGGCGGCAGCGGAGACGTGCTCACCGGGCTGATTGCGGGACTTGCGGCGCGCGGCTATGATCCGCTCACGGCGGCGCTTCTCGGAGTATGGTTCCACGGCTGCGCGGGTGACGATGCCGCCGCATCCATGGGCGTGGAGTCCATGAACGCGGCGGATATACTCGAGAATATCAGAATCTGAATCAGTCCGTCTCCGGCAGGCTGCCCGACCTGTTGAGATTCCGGGTGAAATACATTATCACGCAGAGTACGGCGAACAGCGCCAGCGTCCCTGCCAGCAGGCTTCCGGTCTCCATGTTCAGGAGCAAATAGATGAACGCGTAGATAGCGGCGACGGCAAGCGGGAAGAACCATGCCGCTTTTGTCCTCAGGATGGCGATGAAATAGGCCCCGAGCGGCACGACTGTGAGCACGGTCGCCAGAAGATATGCCAGACCGAAGGATATATATTCGGAGAACGCGAGCAGCAGCAGGTAGAACAGGCAGAGCGAGAAGCCGGTGACCACATATTGGATTATGTTCACGTTCCTGCCGGAAACGGCCTCGACGAGGAAGATGCCAATGAAAACCAGGAAAACCACAAGGAAAAAGTATTTTATCACCCTCGATGTCTTCTGATACATCGAAGCGGATGTCATGAAATCCACACCGAAACGCGAATCTGTGCCGTACATGCTGATTTCGTTGATGTCCCAGCTTGCAGTGAATCCGTCATCTCCGACCATGCGTTCGGAAGGAAGAAAAGAACCGTTGAAGCTCGGGGAACCGTAGCCGGATTCCATGGAAAGCGAGTACGCTCCCGCCCAGGGACGAACTCCAGGCTTTCCATACCCTTGAACTGCAAGGTGAGCGACCACTCCAGCGGTCCGCCTGCGTTGACGGCTTCGACCGGAACCACAGCCATTATGCCGCCGTCAGCGGCAATGAAGGGATAGTCCACGCCGCAGAAGCGGATTGCCGGCCTGCCTTCCAGTCCTTTGCGCTCACGGAGCTGCAGAAACACATGGCATTCCCCGCCCTGCGTACCGCTTCTGCCGTTTCACGGTCGAGGGTGAACGTTCCCGACATTTCAAGTCCGGAGCGGTAGACCGGAACTTCATAGATAGAGCGTTCAAGTATCTCTACTTCGACGGTGCATGCCGCATCGACGCTGTCCGGGGTAGTGGAGGAGTATTCCTGGACGTAGTACTCCTCCACCTTCTCCTTCCGGTTCGGCACGCGGAGTTCGGGCGTGCCTATAACCTGCCGGCCTCCCCAGGAATCCGCAATCTCGTCCCTGACGCCTCCGGCAATCAGTTCTCTCTCTCCGATGAGTTCTCTGACCATTATCATCGGAACCAGCATGAACATCGCGGTAATTACGACCACGGCGCCCTTGATAAGCAGTTTTCTTGAATCCGTAAGTTTCATCGTATTTTATTTCTGGAGTATTGTTCTGCCTTTTGCAGTGAGACGGTATTTCTGCCTGGGATGGTGCGGCCTGTCCGGGTACAGGGCTTCGACGCATGACTCCCGCTGCGCCGGGAGCAGGTACAGCTTCAGAAAATTGTCCCTTCCTTTCAGTCCGAGCCCTTCCATCATTTCCTTTGCCGACAAAGTCCCGTCTCCCAGGACTTGCGCGAGCAGTTTGATTTCATGGCTGATTCCGCCGCCTGCCGTACTTGCACTGTACTTGTCCTGTACTTGTCCTGAATATCCGTGTGTGACGTCCGTCTGTTTCAGCTGGCCTTCGGGCGGATTGATACACATGTACCTGTTGCGGAGCATGTGTTTCCCGTTGTAAAGAAGGTTCTCCAGGAAGCGTTCCAGATAAATGTATGTGCAATCGACGCCTTTCAGGGCGTTTTTATAGTTCGCCCTGACGAGAGCGTTCCTGAAATACCAGGAATGCCGGGCAAAGAGGTCGTTGTTCACATTGAAACCTATTGAGCGTAGGTATTGGATAAGAAATACGGCGGTGGTCCTGGTGTTGCCTTCCCTGAAAGGATGGATCTGCCACAGGTCAGATACGAATCTGGCCAGATGTCCGATTACCTTTTCTTCCGAAAGCCCGATGTAGCTGAAACGGCGTTCCTGCTCGAAATCGTAGTCCAGGGCCCTGCGGAGATCCTCCCAGTTGAGATAGCTGACGGAATCTCCGTCCAGCACCCATTCCTTTTTCGAGATGTTGTATTTACGGAGCTGTCCGGCATGGGTGAAGACTCCGTCGAATATCCTGCGGTGAACCGATATGAAGCCGCCGGATGAGAAGTCCATGGTATTTGCGGACAATATCCGGGTGATGTTTGCAGATACCTTGTCAGCTTCCTGGCTGCCGGTTTCGTCCGCTTCCCTGGCCGTCCGGGACCGGTAATATGTTTCAATCAGGGAACAGGCTTCGTCTATCGAGATGTCTCCTTCGATATGGCGGCATGCGGTAGCCTTCAGATATTCGGAGGTCTGCAGCCCGTCGACGGCCTGCAGTCCGATTGCCGCCTGCCAGACGCCCGCGCGCTCCGCCCTTCCGGGCTCCCCCTGTCGGATATATTCTTCGAAATCCATGAAGATAAAGATAGGAATTTTCCACGTCACCGCCAAGACGCCTATTGCCTCATGGCCCTCTCCACCGGGGTGACCGGAACGGCCGGCACGGGGTCGGTCCGGATATTTGCCGGAAACTTCGCCATCTGTCTGGTGTATTCCTCCCAGCTGACCATGACCTGCCTGTAGGTTCCGGTGGCGAAGTCGTATTCGAGCTTTATGCATTGGGGGATGGCTTCCGGGCTGTATTTGTCCGGTTCCGGATTCCATCCCGGTATTTTGGCGATTATGAAGGGGTTGGACGAGTTTCCCAGGGGCACATATCCGTAGGGTATGGCGAAAGGATTCGCGAAGGGCATCCATCCTGTGGTGGCGATGATGTCCACCATGGGCACAGCCTTCATGCTTTCGGCGACAGAAGCCGTGACTGCGGCATGCACGGCGAAATTCACCGCAATCGCCCTGTCCTCCTGCGACACTGGAATGTCGGGCCGGAGCAGCGACGGCAGGCGCGGGGCAGAAGGAACGGCGAAGAACATCGGAGGCGGTGAATACAGGCTGTCCGCCGCAGACAGTCCCTCGTCGACCGTCAAGAGCGGAGCGTCCTGTACCGCAGTGACATCCTGCGCAAGGGCGGTCATCGTGCCGGCAAGGAGAGCTGCGGCGACAAGGGTCATGAATCTTCGGACGGCGGTCATGTTCCTGTTCTGTTGGGCGCGTGAAGTTTTGCAATTGTCATGCCTGTACCGCAATGAATTCCGTCTGCTGACGTCAAAGTTTGTTTCATCCGGCAACATTCGCTAACTTTATACGATTTTTTGAATAGAAGATGAAACGTACCATAGACCTCTCCACCTGGCCGCGCAGGGAATACTACGAATTTTTCGGGAACATGCCTGACCCCTACTGGGGGCTTGCGGCGAAAGTGGACTTCACGGAATGCTACCGGACCGCCAAGGCCGCAGGAGAATCGTTCTTCTTCCATTCCCTCCATAGAATCCTCACCGCGCTCAATTCGGTTCCCGAGCTGCGCACCAGAATCGAAGACGGCGAAGTGGTCATCCATGACAGTGTCGGGGTGAGCCCTACCATAGCCCATGACGACGGCAGTTTCGGCTTCGGGTATTTCGAATACCACGAGAATCTGCGGGAATTCCTCGCCGGAGCGGACAAGGAGATGCTGCGCGTCAAGGGCGGCAGCGGACTTTGCCTTGACGGCAACGAACACAGGACGGATCTGATATACTATAGCGCGATTCCCTGGGTGGATTTCCTTTCCATCAAGGAGGAAGGCGCCCACCGTCCCGGCGACTCGATTCCGCAGATTTCGACGGGCAAGCTCTGCGACATCGGAGGCAGGAAGCTGATGACCGTCTCCATACTCGTGAACCACGGCCTCGCTGACGGGCGCCACGTCGGACAGTTCTATACCAAACTCGAAGAGATATGAAAGATATAAAGGTAGTGGCGGTTGACGCCGACGACACCCTTTGGGACAACCAGTCGTATTACGACAGGGCGGGCGATGTGTTCGCCGCCGAGCTCCATGAATACGGACAGCCGGACTGGCTCCAGGACAGGCTGTTCGAGACCGAAATCGCCAACATGCCGCTTCTTGGCTTCGGCGCCAAGTCCGTGTGCATCTCCATGATGGAGACCGCAATGGAGGTTTCCCGGGGAAAGGTCTCTACAGCCCGGCTGGAGCATATACTGAAGACCGCGAAGTCGCTGCTGGAAATCCCGGCGACTCCCCTTCCCGGAGTTCCCGGGGCGCTGGAGCGGCTACGGAGTTCGGGCAGATACCGCCTCGTGCTGTTCACCAAGGGCGACCTTCTGGACCAGCAGAACAAGATAATGCGCTCCGGCCTCTCGCGTTTCTTCGACTCCACAGTGATAGTCAGCGACAAGGGCAGGAAGGAGTATCTCGACCTCTGCGACTCGGAAGGCATAGCGCCCGCGCAGCTGCTCATGATAGGCAATTCCTTCAAGTCCGACATCCGTCCCGTCGTGGAGCTCGGAGGCTCGGGAATCCATATCCCCTTCCACACGATGTGGAAGCACGAAGAGGCGGAGGAGTTCGATTCTCCGGACATAGTGCGGCTGGAGAAATTCGGCGACGTGCCGCAGGTCCTGCTTGAATCCTAGAGTCATGAAGCGCCCTTTGCTTACGACCATACTCATTGCCTCGGCGGCGGTCCTGCTGCCCGTGCTCATAGTGTCCAGCTTCGCCGGAATGGGTGTACGGAAGGCGGCAGAACGCCGGGCGGGAAGTTCGGTCGTCACAGTGCATCCGCACGAGGAGAGCGTCGAGGCGGCCGCGTCCGCCGGCAGGACCACGGTATTCCTGGCCGGAACCATCGACATGGGAAGCGGCGAGGACTGGCAGGCGCAGGCGGACTCCCTGTTCGCCGCTCTCCCTGACGGAGACTTCCTGCTTTTCAACCCGCGCCAGGAGCATTGGGACGCATCGAAGCCCGGCGAGATGGACTATCAGGTGAATTGGGAGCTGGACCATCTCGAGAAAGCCGACTGGATCATCATGAACTTCCTCCCCGGAAGCCGCTCGCCCATCACGCTGCTCGAGCTCGGCCTGCACGCCCGTAGCGGACGGCTCCTGGTCATCTGCCCTCCCGGATTCTACCGCTACGACAACGTGCGCATCACCTGCGGCAGATACGGCGTGCCGATGCTGGACAGTCTGGAGGATGCGGTGCGCCACATAGGACAGAACGGCAGACCGCGTGGCATCCGACGGGAATTTTGAGTATATTTGAAACCATTCAAAACTTCAGGAAAATGACAGAGGACATCAGATGGCAGCAGCGCTTCGAAAACTACAGCAGGGCCCTGAAAAGGCTTGTCAAGGCGGCGGAAATAGTCGCATCCAGAATCGAGTACGGCGAAGATGTCGACGACCTGCTGGAGGAAGGGCTGGTGCAGCGCTTCGAGTACACGCATGAGCTGGCGTGGAACACCATGAAGGATTATGAGGCATATCAGGGCTATACCGACATCCGGGGCTCCCGCGATGCCATACGCAAGGCTCTGGAGACTGGACTGATCGACGACGAACGTTGGATGGAGTCAATCGTCGACCGGAACAAGTCCTCACATAATTATGACGATATTATCGTAGGTGGAGTGGTTGACAATATACTCAAAGTCTATCTGCCGCTTTTCATCCGTTTCGAAAACAAGATGCGTTCTCTCCATGAATAGGGACATCAGCCTTGCGGGATTGAAGCGGACGGATTTGGAGAAATTGTCAGAAGTCTTCAGGAAGCACCCTGCGGTCGAGAAGGCTGTTCTCTATGGTTCGCGGGCCATTGGGAATTTCAGGCCGTTTTCCGATGTGGACATCACCCTGCTGGGAGAAGGCATCAGCGGTTCGGAATTCAACCGGCTGTCTTTGGATATAGACGACCTGATGCTGCCCTACAATTTCGACCTGTCGCTGTTCTCATCGTTGTCAAACCCTCGTCTTCGGGAGCACATAGCCCGCGTGGGAATAATCATTTATGAAAAATCGGACAACCCCTGACGGAAATGGAAGGAATACGGATATTCAACGGCCGGCCGGATGACCTCGGCGGCAGGAGCGAAGCGGAAACCGCTGTATACTGCCTGCTTGACAGCCTCGGGATAGATTATGCCACCGCCTGCCATGAGCCGGCGTTCACGATGGAGCAGTGCGCGGCGGTGCAGCAGGCGCTGGGCGCTCCGATATGCAAGAACCTCTTCCTCTGTACGCACAACAAGTCCGGAATCTATCTGCTGATGCTTCCCGGCGGAAAGCCGTTCAAGACCAAATACCTGTCCTCGCAGATAGGTTGCTCGCGGCTTTCATTCGCCGGCGAGGATGACATGATGCAGCTGCTTCATATCCACCCCGGTTCCGTCTCTCCGATGGGTCTGATGAACGACGGAGGCCTCCGGGTGCAGCTGGTAATCGACAGGGAACTTCTTGCGCTCAAGGAGTTCGGCTGCCATCCATGCGTCAACACCGCGACACTCAGGCTCGGCATGAAGGACTTTCTCGGACGCTACCTGCCCGCAGTCTCGCACGAGGCCGCCATAGTCGATCTGCCCTCCGGATGACTCGCCGGAGCATGGCGGATTCTAGTATAAAATCGCTATCTTTATGCCCCGGAAAACAAAGTCAGGATACAATGAAAACACCCATGTCCCATAAGGCCCATCCCTGGCACGGCATCAGCCTCGGGCCGAATGTCCCGGACGAGGTCACCGCATTCATAGAAATCGTGCCCACGGACACCGTGAAATACGAGGTCGACAAGGAATCCGGCTATCTGTCGCTCGACCGGCCTCAGAAATTCTCCAACATAGTGCCTTCGCTTTACGGCTTCCTGCCTAGGACCTACTGCGGCCCGAAGATGGCCGACATGACCAACAGGGCGCTCGCCAGATATGACGTGGAAGGAGACGGCGACCCGCTTGACATCTGCGTGCTTACCGAGAAGGACGTGACCCACGGCGACATCATCGTACGCGCGCATCCCATAGGCGGCCTCCGGCTGCTGGACAACAGGCAGGCCGACGACAAGATAATAGCTGTGCTCAGGAACGACGCCGTGTACGGCGGCTACACCGACATAGACCAGCTCCCGAAGGACATCATACGCAGGCTGATACATTACTTCACCACCTACAAGGACATTCCAGGCGACGACAAGCGCCGCATGGAGTTCATCAGCATATACGGCGCCGACGAGGCGAAGCAGGTGATTCTGCGCTCCCGGGAAGATTACGGGAGCCTTTTCGGCGAATGACACCTCCATTATTGAAAAACATTTCAACCATGAACAGATTCATAAAGATGACTGCTATCACGGCTCTCTCCGCCGCTGCGGTTTCCTGCGGGAACGGCGCCGGCGCTGACGGGGACTTCAAGTACCTGATCGACGAATTCGCCGATCTGAAGATAATGCGCTACAGGATTCCGGACTGGGACAGCCTGACCCTGCAGCAGAAGGAATACGTCTACCATCTCGGTGAGGCGGCGAAATACGGGCGCGACATCCTCTGGGACCAGCACTGCAAGGCGAACCTCCCCGTGCGCCACGCCCTCGAGAACATACTTGAGAACTATGACGGCGACCGGGAATGCAAGGATTTCCAGGACTTCACGGTATACGCCAAGAGAGTGTTCTTCAGCAACGGCATACACCACCATTATGCCGAGGACAAGTTCTTCCCCGACTGCCCCCGGGAGTATTTCGCGTCGCTTATGGAAGCCGTCGGCATTGACTCCGGGGAGGCCGGAGAGCTGCTGGAGGTCATCTACAACCCCGATATCTACCCCCAGCGCAAGTCCAACAGCAGCGACGGGGACATCGTCGCCCTGTCGGCAGTGAACTTCTATGACAACGTAACCCGCGACGAAGTCGAGAGCTATTACCACGCCATCCAGGATCCGGACGACCCCGAGCCGGTATCCTACGGCCTCAATACCAAGGTCGTGAAGGGCGATGACGGCATCGTGCGCGAGGAGGTATGGAAAATCGGAGGAATCTACTCCCCCGCACTCGAGAAGATAGTCGCGGAGCTCGAGAAGGCGGCCGCATGCGCCGAGAATGACATCCAGAAGCGGTATATAGCCACTCTCATCGAATATTACCGCACCGGCGACCTCCGTCTCTGGGACAAATACAATATCGAATGGGTGCAGGACACTCTCGGCACCGTGGACTTCGTCAACGGTTTCGTCGAGGACTATACCGACCCGCTCGGCCGCAAGGGCAGCTGGGAGGCACTGGTGAACATCAAGGATCATGCGGCGTCCGAGAGGACCGAAATCCTCAGCGCCAACGCTCAATGGTTCGAGGACAACTCTCCGGTCGACCCCCGCTTCAGGAAGAAGACCGTCAAGGGAATCACCGCCAAGGTGATCAACGCGACCACGCTGAGCGGAGACTGCTATCCTTCGACCCCTATCGGAATCAATCTTCCCAACGCCGACTGGATACGCAAGGAGCACGGCTCGAAGTCGGTGACCATAGCCAACATCACGCACGCCTACGACCTTGCCGCCCAGGAGTCTCCCAAGAGCACGCTGAACGAGTTCGCATGGGACGATGAGGAAATCGCCATGGCCAAGAAATATCTCACCCTCACCGACGAAATCCACACCGACCTACACGAGTGTCTCGGCCACGGCTCGGGCCAGGTTCTTCCCGGAGTCTCACAGAACGCGCTCAAGGAATACAGCTCCACCCTTGAAGAGACCCGCGCCGACCTTTTCGGACTTTACTATATGGCCGACCCCAAGCTCGTCGAGCTCGGCATACTTCCCGACATGGAGGCCTACAAGGCTCAATATGCCAATTATATACGCAACGGACTCATGGTGCAGTTCAGCCGTGTGGAGCTGGGCAGGAAGAATACTGAGGCCCACATGCAGAACCGCAAGCTGATAGCCGAATGGTGCTACGAGCAGGGCAAGGACGGCAACGTGATCGAGAAGAAGGTGCGCGACGGCAAGACCTATTTCGTGGTCAATGACTATGAGGCTCTCCGTGGCCTGTTCGGCAGGCTGCTGGCCGAAGTCCAGCGAATCAAGTCCGAAGGCGACTACGAGGCGGGCAAGGCTCTCGTGGAGACTTACGCCGTGAACATCGACCCCGCCCTTCACAAGGAGGTGAGGGAGCGTTATGACGCCCTAGGGCTCAAGCCCTACGGCGGCTTCGTGAATCCCGAGATAGTCCCCGTGGTGAAGAACGGCAAGACCGTGGACTACCGCGTGGAGTATACCGACGACTATCTCGGACAGATGCTGGAGTACGGAAGGAAGTACGCCACTCTCTGACCCTTACTGAACCTGAAATCCATTCGGACAATGTTTGCGGATCTTCTGAATTCTACCTATTTCGCGCTATTCGTGATAATAGCCCTCGGTTTCCTGCTCGGCAGGGTCAAGATCAAGGGCCTGTCGCTTGACATATCCGCCGTGATATTCGTGGCCCTTGCCTTCGGACATTTCGGCGTGGTAATACCCAAGGAGTTCGGAGACCTCGGTCTCGTGCTCTTCATATTCACGATAGGCATACAGGCCGGTCCCGGCTTCTTCAGTTCGTTCAAGAGCAAGGGAAAGGTGCTGATTATCCTGACGGCCATCATCATAGGCTCTGCCTCTCTGACAGCCGTGGGCATGAAGTACCTGTTCCATCTCGATGCGCCCAGCACCGTCGGCCTGCTGGCCGGCGCTCTCACCAGCACTCCGGGTCTTGCCGTGGCCATCGACAGCACCGGCTCGTCCCTGGCATCCATCGCCTACGGTATAGCATATCCCTTCGGAGTTATAGGCGTGATTCTTTTCGTGAAGCTGCTTCCGAAAATATTCCGGGTCGACCTGAACAAGGAGGCTGCCAGGCTGGAGAAGGAGCGCACCGGCAAATATCCCGGACTTGAGACCTGTATTTTCAGGGTGACCAACAAGATGGTGTTCGGGCGTACTCTCGCCCAGCTCAGCATACGCGCGGTCACCGGAGCGGTCATCTCCCGCATCAAGAGCGGCGACCGCATCATGATTCCCAATGCAGCCTACGAGGTCAAGGAGGGTGACATCCTCCAGGCTGTCGGAACCGAGGATTCCCTCAACCAGCTTTCGATGCTCCTGGGAGAGCGCAGCTCCGGAGAACTGCCACTCACCAAGCAGCAGAGCGTGGAGTCCATACTCGTCAGCCGCAAGGATCTTGTCGGAAAGAGCCTGGGCAGCCTGAACCTCCAGCAGAACTTCGGATGCACAATCACAAGGGTGCGCCGAAGCGGTATCGACATCACACCCTCGCCTGAGCTCAGCCTCAAGTTCGGCGACAAGCTCACGGTCGTAGGTGAGACCGAAGGTATCACCGGCGTGTCCAATCTCTTCGGCAACAATGCCAAGGTGCTTTCCGACACTGATTTCCTGCCGATAGCGCTCGGAATAGTGCTCGGCGTGCTCGTCGGCAAGCTCAACATAACCTTCCCCGGCGGAATCAGCTTCTCGCCCGGACTTACCGGAGGCGTGCTGCTGACCGCGCTCGTGCTGAGCGCCATAGGCAAGACCGGCCCCATTCTGTGGACCCTTTCAGGCTCCGCCAACCAGCTCATCAGGCAGATAGGCCTGCTGCTCTTCCTTGCCGAGGTGGGCACGTCCGCCGGCCAGAATCTGATGGCGACCTTCCAGGAAAGCGGATGGCTGATGTTCCTCGTAGGCGCCGCCATCACGCTGGTGCCGCTCATCGCTGCCTCGCTGATAGGCATCTTCTGCTTCAAGGTTTCGATGCTCGACCTGCTGGGCACCCTGACGGGAGGCATGACCAGCACCCCGGGACTTGCCGCCGCGGATTCCATGTCCGACAGCAACATCCCCGGAGTGGCATACGCCACGGTCTACCCTATCGCCATGGTTCTGCTCATCCTCTGCATCCAGATAATGGCTGGTTTCCTGTAGACCGCCTGTGTGATGGGAAGCTGGTCTGAGAAAATATGGGTTGCCGGCAAAGCCGGATATGAGAAGATTCTGGGACATCCGTTCCTGACCGAACTTGCCGACGGAAGCCTTTCATCCGGGAGGTTTTCGAGATACCTCGCGCAGGATGAGCTGTATCTCCCCGTCTATTCGTCGCTCATGCACCGTCTTGCCGACATGTTTCCGGATGAGGCGGACAGGCTATTCATCCACCGTTTCGCGGAAGCCGGAGGAGAATCGGAGATGGAGATGCACCGCCTTCTCATCGAGAGGTTCCATGTGGACACCTCCGTTGCGCCCTCGCCTGTCACGCAGGCCTACTGCAGTCATCTCCGGGATGCCGTTGATGGCGGAAACCCTGCCGTGGCGGCCGCCGCACTTCTCCCCTGCTCGTGGGTCTACAACAACGTGGGGCTGCACATCCGCGGCATCGCGCGTCTGGATGGCAATCCCTACCGTGAGTGGATAAGCGAATACGGCGATGCGGAATACGGCAGGACGGTGGAGAGGATGGTCGGGATAAGCGATGCGCTGGCAGCCCGCGCCACTGCCGGAACCCTGCCGGAAATGGACAGGGCTTTCCTGCGCTCACTGGATCTGGAATACGATTTCTGGGATTACGGATACAAAACCACATAATGACATGAAACTTTCTGAACTTGGAGAATTCGGACTCATAGACAGAATCAAGGCAGGCGTGAAGATACTCGAGGGCATGACGGGCATAGGCGATGACTGCGCAATCATCCCCCAGGGCAACGGAGTGGACATGCTCGTCAGCACCGACATGCTGGTCGAGGGCACTCATTTCCTGCTTGACGATATCAAACCCTACAGGCTCGGTTGGAAGGCGGCCGCAGTGAATCTCAGCGACATAGCTGCCATGGGTGGACTGCCCGTCGCGACTTTCCTTTCGTTCGCGCTTCCTTCCGGTCTGGACAGCAGCTGGACGGACGAATTCTTCGAGGGCTACAATGACATTTCCGGCAGGTACCATTGCGTGCTGCTCGGAGGCGACACCACCGCATCTCCCGACAGGGTATGCGTAAGCGTGACCATCATCGGAAGGTGCATGGCGGGCAAGGCCCTGCTGCGCAGCGGTGCCAGGGACGGCGACAAGATCTGCGTGACGGGTTATCTCGGCGACGCGGGTGCCGGATTGAAGGTGATTCTTGAAGGCGCCAGGAGGAATTCCGACGCCCAGGCCCTGATAGCCATGCACTACCAACCCATACCGAGGGTGGAGGAAGGTCTGAACCTCGCCCACAACGATGCGGTGCATTCTATGATAGACATTTCCGACGGTATAGGCTCCGACCTGCGCCATATCCTCAAGGCTTCGCGCAAGGGTGCGGAAATCAACGTGAATTCCCTCCCCCTCTCCGATGAGCTTCTGCGCACATGCCGGAGGAACGGGTGGGATCCGGTGGAGCTCGCCAGTACCGGCGGAGAGGACTACGAGCTCCTGTTCACTGCGTCTCCGGACGCCGAGATTGGCATTCCGCATACCGTCATAGGGCATATAAACGATTCCGGCCAGCTGCTGTGGCTCGGCAGGGAACGTGATTTCGGAGGGTATCACCATTTTTGACTCTGATGTCGGCTGCTCAGGGTACTGTCTCCAGAGAGGCTAGCCGCCCGCGGCTGTGAGCGGGCGATGCCCGGAGTAAAGCGAAGGGCATCGATGGAGCGCAGCGGAACCTCGAGGGAGACAGTACCCTGAACAGCCGAGATAGGAACAATTAATTATGAAAAAATATCCGATAGTATTGGCGATTTCCGGCACCGACCCTTCAGGCGGGGCCGGGCAGCAGGCCGACATCAAGGCCATATCAGCGACCGGAGGCTATGCCGCATGTGCGGTCACAGCGGTCGTGGTCCAGAACACCACCGGAGTCCGTGACGTGTTCCCGGTGCCCGCAAAGACGATTTCAGACCAGATTGCGGCGGTATATGATGACATCGGGGCGTCTGCCGTGAAAATCGGTATGCTGAATTCCTCCGACGTCATCCGCGCCGTGCGTGAAAGTCTGCTGCATTACCATGCCCTCAATATAGTGCTTGACCCGGTGATGGTGGCGACTTCTGGCGACAGGCTCATCGAAGAGTCCGCCGTGAATTCCCTGATGACCGAGCTTGTTCCACTCGCCAGGGTGATTACGCCCAACATCCCGGAGGCAGAAATACTCGCCGGCACGAAGATTTCCTCCCAGCATGAGCTCCCCGAAGTGGCGCGCAGGCTCTCCTGCGGCGGCAGGGTTTCCGTCATGATGAAAGCCGGCCACCTCAGCGATGACGTGCTCACGGACATTTTCTACAATGCGGAGGAGGACAGGTGCACCGAACTCCATTCCAGGCGCATATATACCCGGAACACCCACGGTACAGGCTGCACCCTCTCTTCGGCTTTCGCCTCGTATCTTGCCCAGGGATATTCCCTCGATGACGCGGCGGTCGCTGCAAAAGACTATATCGCCCATGCCATCGAGTCGGGCGCGGCTTACGAAATCGGCCACGGCCACGGGCCGGTGGATCATTTCTGGATGCTCGGCAGGTAGGACTCAAAGGTCCGCTCCTATGCGGCTCAGATATTCCGGCGACACATCGAGATAGGAGGCTATCATCTTCTTGGAGATGTACTTCAGGATTTCCGGACGGTTCCTGATCAGCGAGACATAGCGTTCCTTGGCCGTGCCGTTGATCAGCGAGAGCTTCATCTCGCAGCCGAATATCTGGTATATCGCGATGTCGAACATCCACTGGGAGAACTCGTGCGAGAGCTTCATCAGCTCATAGAACTTCTCCCGCGTCATGTGCAGCACCACCGCCCCGCACTTGCAGGTGTCCACCTGCATGAATGCCGGCCTGTTCATATAGAAGGAGTGCGGTGACATGAAGAACGACCCCGGATCGCCGAAGCCGTATGTGATTTCCCTGTCATCGTAGAGGTAGGACATCCGCAGTATGCCCTCCTTGATGAGATATACATTGGAATTGATCTTGCCCGCCTCGATTACGTGTGTCTTAGGAGGTATCAGGCTCTCCTCCATATTTTCCAGAAGCAGGTCCAGCTCGCGCTCCGGTACGGCGTACTTGCCTTCCTGCCTGATCAGTCTCTTCAAATCGTCCATGGCAGTTCTTTTCACAAAACTAATAAAAATTTCCTCTCCGCCGGAACATTGACCTATGTCAATGTTTTTTCGGATTCTGTTTGATAGTTTTGTGGTAAAACGGTATTACCAATGAGAAATTTCATTTTCCTTTCCTGCGCTGCCGCATTGTTGGTTACTGCGGCATCGTGCCGTAAGGAGGTTCCGCTTGAGACGGAATTCCTTTCGAAAACCGAGTCTGTCGCAGTATCGGCTGATGGCGGACGCTACTCAATCAACTACACGCTCATCAATCCCGTGGAGGGCCGGGAGGTGAACGCCTCGTCCGAAGATGGGTGGATTTCCGGATTCGACTGCTCGAAGAGCGGAAGCGTGAGCTTCACCGTGGCTCCCAACGAGACATACGAGAGCCGCAGCGGCGAAGTGCTCGTCGAATATGGTGAATTGAATTTCAGCGTGCCCGTGAACCAGTCCGCAGGATATGACGTGACCACTCCCTGCACGGTGTTCCTTTCTACATATTTCGGTGATGCCTACGAGACTTACACGCACTTCTTCATGATGGCCGACAGGGAACTCGGCGAAGGAGGAAACTATGACCACGAGGGAGCCTACTACGTAATCTACCTGACCCGCAACATAGACGAGGAGACCGCCACAGCTGCCTTCACTTCCGGCGAATATACAGTCGACCCCGAAAGCAGCTATGAGGACTGGACGATTTCTGCCAAGGAGAGCTACGTGATATACAACAACACACAGTACGGAATCACCGAAGGAACCCTCACGGTCAGCGGCGAGGATTACAATGAATCCACCTTCGACCTCACCGTCACGCTCGACGACGGTTCTGTCCATCACGCCGAATACAACGGTCCCCAGTACGGCGAGGACTACAGCATAGACTGGATTACCGAGGATGTGGACATGACAGCAACCAGGGCAAGCGCCAACTTCATCGAGGGCGAAGGCGACCCTGACTATGGCAATACCAACATCAACATCACCCTCTATTCGGCACTTGACGAAGCCGGCTGGGTGGAGGTTCCCGGCTATGCCCTCATCCTGGTCGGCAACGTCGAATTCGACGGCACCGGCAACATAGTTCCCGGCACATATCCCATATCCTTCGACGATATGATAGAGGACGCCTTCGATGCCGGATACTGCGTCAGCTTCATGAATTCGCCCTTCCCTTCCGGAACCAACATAAGGTATTTCTATGTCGACAACCAGCAGCAAATGGTCGGAATGATCAGAGAGGGTGAGGTCGTGATAGGCAGGGACGGCGACAACTACAGCATAGAGTGCAACTTCGTGACCAGGGAGGGCGTGAATGTGCACGCCACCTACGACGGAGAGCTCGACATTGTCGGAGCTCCCGGCACAAACCCCTTCGAGCCCTACTACCTGCAGGAGGACTATCAGTGCGTATTCCCGCTGGAAGATGCGACACTGGTCCAGGTCAACGGAATGTCCAGCACCTGGGATTATGAGGACGCCATCACATGGAGCTTCAACATGTACCAGTTCAACGGGAACTACGCCTACCACGGCGACCAGATACGCATAAAGATCGTATGTCCTCCCGAATACACCGAGGAGCCGATGGAGGGCACCTATACTGTCGCCACCGAGGAGACCAAGGGCACGCCCGGCACCATGGAACCCGGAACCTTCGAGCCCGGAATCAAGGACAATTATTATGTCGACAATTACTGGCCTACGATGTTCAGGAATGAGGACAACGGCGAAGTGACATTCGGTGCCGCTGCCGCCGGAGGAAGCATGAGCCTCACCAAGAACGATGACGGCACATGGAACATCCAGTTCGACTTCACTGACCAGCAGGCAGAGCCCAGGCATTTCACCTTCGACTGGACAGGCGAAATCAGCATTCTGTAATCGGCTCGGAACAGGCGCTGCCCTGATGTGATTTCTGGAAAAGGGGATGACAAAAAGTTGCGTCATCCCCTTTTCATTGTTTTTCCGAGAGGTCAACCTTATCTCCTTGTTCGAATATTCAATTCTCAATCCGAGCGTTCACAGATTGATCGGACCTGTGCCCTATGGTATTGGTTCCGGAAGATTTATTATGGACGGTGACGCCCGGTATCCTATCAGGATTTCCGTTTTGCCGCCGTTACTTGAAGACAGGGCGGAGCTGACATTCGGGATGCGATATTCCGACCTGGTCGGTATCCGGGTCCAGTCGGTGTCCAGGAGCGGCAAAATCCCTGCAATGCAGTGATTTCAATATATTTCCAGAGATTATTGCCGATAAATGCTTTTCCTGCGGCTCTTCGGATGTTCTAGGTGCGGTTTGCGTTTGGCGATTTTCCGTGGCGGGGGTGCAACCGATTCCGGCAAGGACGCATCTGATATAGGAGCATTCACGGTGGCCGCAGGCCGGCAGACCGTTCCCGGATGCACGACCGTCAGACAATATGCAATTTGACAATATCATGAAGAAATTGATTCTTTTCGCCGCGCTTTCCGTTGCGACGATGTGCTTTGCTGCCTCGGCTGCGAATGCCAGGGTCAGCGATCCCGTTCTTTATCGCAGCGCCGGATATAAGGGCAGCGTATCGTTAACTGACATAACTCTCGCCTGGGTCGGACTTGAGACCTCCCATGGCTATATGTTCAACGAGCACCACTATCTGGGCGCAGGCGCCGGAGCTTTTACCGTTCCTGCGGCGGATACTCCGTTCTTCGCCCATGCGTTCGTTGAATACCGGGCCTACATTCTCAAGAAGAACAGCACTCCTGTCGCCGGAATCAAGGCCGGATGGTTCGGAAGCACTGAGCAGGATGCGTCCGGCAACCTGTTTGCGAATGCTTTTGAGCTTGAGCCGAACGTGGGATGGGCCTGGGCGTTCAACGAAAAGCTCGGCATGAATCTGTGCATAGGCGCCACCAGCTGCCTCTACAGTAACGCGCCCGGCTCGCTTGCAGTCCTGTTCATGCCCAAACTGACCATCGGCCTGGAGTTCTGACGGCTGCTGGAATCCAGCTCCTGCTGCCGTCTCTCCGCTCTGCCGCTGCCGGAGCTCGGCCTCCGGCAGTAAGACCTCCCGCTCAACCCTATACTGCCGGAGGCCGACTCCGCAGCGGCGGATGAAAAATACTTTTGCGCGCCCGTTGAGCTGGATTTGCATCAGGCTCCGGCTTTCGCCTCTCCCTCCAGCTTGATTTGCTGTTCGGCTTCCGCCTCGCGGCTGCAATTGCGCCTCGCAGACGAAAAAAGTCTGCTCAGCGTCAATTCAGTCCGCTCGGCAACCCCGTCCTACTATTCTTTGTATTGCACATTTTAGCCGTTCTTTATAACAGGAATTGCTGAAAATCGGGGTAATTCATACCGTTCAATGGTTCACTCTGCCCGGGGAACGATGGGGAAATTGGCCGGACATCAAAATACTTGTGAGCGGGACATTTTCCGAAATCGTGCACACACGGCTGTCCATGGCTGATTTTGCAATCCGCCGGGCTCACAAGTCGACCTTGGAAGAGCGACATGTGCGAGCACAAATCTTAAAACGTTCTGACTATCAATTACTTGACCATTTTCTCAGCGCACATGTTTTTGCGCTGAACATGATTCAGTCCTGCTATGATTTGCAATCTGGCAGCCCCGGCTTTCGTTCTGGCGGATTTTTATCCGCCGCTTTGTTTCGTGAAATTCATCGGTTTCACTTTGGCAGTTTCCAGGACGTTCAAGAAAGTGTCGATGTAGCCAATGGAAGGAATTCGGTTCCATTTGTGCGAATCACCCCTCTTCCATGCGTGTGCGGAGGGTTTAACCGTAGCTGATGAATTTCACGTTCCGCAGTCCTTCCACCTCGCGGCTGCAATTGCGCCTCGCAGACGAAAAAAGTCTGCTCAACATCAATTCAGCCCGCTCGGCAAGACCATTGCCACTCTATGTATTGCACAATTCAGCCGTACTTTATAACAGGAATTGCTGAAAATCGGGGGAATTCATACCATTCAATGGTTCGCTCTACCCGGGAACGATGGGATAACTAGCCGGACATCAAAATACTTGTGAGCGGGACGCCTCCCGAAATCGTACCTACACGGCTGTCCAAGGCCGATTTTGCGATCCGTCGGGCTCACAAGTCGGCCTTGGAAGGGCGACATGTGCGAGCGCAAATCTTAAAAACGCTCTGACTGTCAATTACTTGAATATCTCCTCCACGCACATGTTTTTGTGCTGAACATGATTCAGTTCGGCTATGATTTGCAATCAGGCTTAATTTCGGACTTACGTCCCGGCAGAATGCAAATTACTCCGGAATTGGCTGCCAACAACCGTCAGGTCCAGTTAAGCTGGCAATGCTGACAGGATCACAGGTTTCTTTAGGTCACCGAGCCGGGACGCGGACTGCGAGCGAGGGAGGCTAGCCCCCCGTTTTTCACCTCGCGAGCCGCAGTGCCGCGTCCGGCGTTTGTCGATTACAAAACAAGTTGGCTTGATGAGAACGTACCATGCTTCAAGACAAGAATTGCTGAAAATCGGGACATAGTTCTGCAATCCACCTTCACGGGCAAACCCTGTTGCAGGACCACACAGAGCGCATCTTCTACTGAAGTGGAAGGAAAAGGTGCCCACCTCCAACGGTGAACCCCCTCACAGGGGCTTCAGACAACGATTGCTATAAAAGGTGAATTGCAGAACCGAGCCACGTAATTCGGCATGTTTAACGGACTACCGGAGCCGGCTGCGGACTGCGAGCGAGGGAGGCTAGCCCCCCGTTTTTCGCCTCGCGAGCCGCAGTGCCGCGTCCGGCGTCTGCCGTCAGCAACTAGGCGAGCATAGGCATTCTGATGTAGGCAGGCGGCAGGGCGCCGCGCACAATAAGGATTTGTGACCCAAAAGCCGGGTTTGACCACACGGAATAACAATGGCAAAAGGGGCTGACCCGGATATTAAGGTCAAGCCCCTTTCTTAGTGGTCAGCCATCGGCCGTCCCTATTGCTGTCTAGCTGATGAACAGCAGCTCGCGGTACTTGGGCAGCGGCCACATCTTGTTGTCCACAATGTCCTCGAGCTTGTCGATGGGCATGCGGATGTCGTTCAGGCTTTCCGCAATCTCGTGGTACGCGACAGCCTTTTCGTAGATGTCCTCGATTGCGTTCGCCCGCTTGCGCGCCTCCTTCATCGCGGCGGCTTTCTGGTGAATCTCCTCCACGTAGGAATTGATCTTGTCGAGCAGATCCAGCTCATACGAGCATTTCGAGGTATCGCCGAAGATTTCCTTGCTCAGCGCGATGTCCTTGAGCAGCTTGGTCTTGTATTCGAGGACCGCCGGTATGATATGGTTCGTTGCCATCCTGACCATCACGCGGGATTCAATCTGTACCTTCTTGCAGTATGTCTCCCATTTGACCTCGTTGCGCGCCTCCAGTTCCTTCTCGCTGTAGACTCCGGTGGAGGTGAACATGCTGATGGACTCGGGCTTGACGAAATCCCTGATCATCTCGGGGACGCTGGTCTCGACGTCGAGTCCGCGGCGTTCGGCCTCTTTCTTCCATTCATCGGAATATCCGTTGCCGTCGAAGCAGACTACGTCGATTACGGAGGCGATGATGGGTTTGAGAGTGTCCATGACGGCCACGTTTACCGCTTTGCCCTTGGCGAGCTCCCTGTCGACTCCGGCCTTGAAGAGCTTAAGCTGTTCAGCCACGGCCGCGTTGAGCGTGGTCATCGCCCCGGCGCAGTTGGCGCTGGAGCCGACAGCCCTGAATTCGAAGCGGTTGCCCGTGAACGCGAAAGGAGATGTCCTGTTGCGGTCGGTGTTGTCCACGAATATTTCCGGAATCTCGATCAGCCCCACGCTCTTCCCCTTCTTGCCGGAAATCTCAATCGGAGTGTCGGAAGGCACCTCGAGCAGCTTGCGCAGCACGTTGGTCATCGTGGAGCCGAGGAAGGCTGAGACGATAGCGGGAGGAGCCTCGTTGGCACCGAGCCTGTGGGCGTTGGTCGCGGAGGCTATGGACGCCTTCAGGAGTGCGTTGTGCTTCTGCACTGCCGCGAGCACGTTCACGAAAAAGGTGATGAACTGGAGATTGCTGTTCGGATCCTTGCCGGGAGCGAAGAGCTGTACTCCGGTGTCGGTGCCGAGCGACCAGTTGTTGTGCTTGCCCGAACCGTTCACGCCCTCGAAGGGCTTCTCATGGAAAACCACCACGAAGCCGTGCTTGCGGGCTATCTTGTTCATGAGGTTCATCACAATCTGGTTCTGGTCGTTCGAGAGGTTGGTCTCGCCGTATATCGGAGCGAGCTCGAACTGGTTGGGTGCGACTTCGTTGTGACGGGTCTTGAGAGGGATTCCGAGGCGGTGTCCGGCTATTTCCAGCTCTCTCATGAACGCCGCCACGCGGGTCGGGATGGAGCCGAAATAATGGTCGTCAAGCTGCTGGTTCTTCGAAGAATTGTGCCCCATCAGGGTGCGGCCGGTAATCATCAGGTCGGGCCTTGCGGAATACAGGGACTCGTCGACCAGAAAATACTCCTGCTCCCAGCCGAGATAGGAATAGACCTTGCGCACGGAAGGGTCGAAAAGGTGGCAGACCGGCAGCGCCGCCTCAGACACGGCCTTGAGAGCGCGCTTGAGCGGGGTCTTGTAGTCAAGAGCCTCACCGGTATAGGAAATGAAGACGGTAGGGATGCAGAGCGTGTCGTCCTGGATATATACGGGCGATGTCGGGTCCCATGCGGTGTACCCCCTGGCCTCGAAGGTGGCGCGTATGCCTCCGCTGGGGAAAGAAGACGCGTCCGGCTCCTGCTGTACGAGGTCCTTGCCGCTGAAACTCTCGATGACGCCTCCCTTGCCGTCGTAGTCTATGAGCGAGTCATGCTTTTCCGCAGTGCCTTCGGTGAGGGGCTGGAACCAGTGGGTGATATGCGTCACACCGTTTTCCATCGCCCATTCCTTCATGCCGCGCGCTACGCCGTCGGCAGTCTTGCGGTCGAGGGGGATGCCGTTGTCAATGCACTCCAGAAGGCCTTTCAGGCTTTCCGCATCGAGGTACTTGTGCATCTTCGGACGGTCGAACACGAGCTCTCCGAAATAGTCGGAGGTCTTTCTCGAAGGACTCTCCACTTTCACAGCCTTCTTTTCGAAGGATTCCTTTACCAGATCAAATCTATCCATAGGGCTTTTAAATTAAACTGTCAACAAAAAAGGCCGGCCCGTGTGGGACCAGCCTGTTCTTCATCATGAATGTCTGCCTGCATGTGTGCCGGCTGGTCAGCACGCAAAAAAGCACAGAACCTGTGACTGGCTCTGCTGCTGGCTCTGCTGCTGGCTACGTACGTTCATGCTGATAACTTTCTGACGGCGAATTTATAAAAAAATTTTCTTATAGCAACGCCTGCGTAAAATTTTTTGCCTGCCGACAAGTATGTTGTATATTAGCGCCCGAAAACAGGACTTATGGAAAATTACGGCTTTCTGAGAGTGGCGGCGGCCATGCCGAAGGTGCATGTGGCCGACCCCGGATCCAATTGCAGGGAAATTCTCGAACTTGTCAGGGATGCGGTGATTCGCGGCGTGTCCGTGGTCGCCTTCCCCGAACTGAGCATCTGCGGCTATACCTGCGCCGACCTCTTCGGACAGCAGACCCTGACTGACAGTTCCGAACAGGCTTCCGCCGACCTGGTGAGACTTTCCGCCGGAATGGACTGCGTCCTGATTTTCGGTGCGCCCATACGCTTCCGCGGACGCCTTTTCAACTGCGCCGTCATAGCCAGGGGCGGCAGAATCATCGGCATAGTCCCCAAAACCTACCTCGCCGGCAACGGCGAATTCTACGAGCCTCGCTGGTTCGAGTCGGCCGCACGGCTTCCGGAGGAATGCATAGGAATCGAGTACGCAGGCCAGAAGGACATCCCTTTCGGCACACGCCAGCTCTTCAAGGTGGGAGGTGCGCTTTTCGCCGTGGAGATATGCCAGGACCTCTGGTCCCCTGTTCCGCCGAGTTCATGGGCGGCTCTCGCGGGCGCGCAGCTCATCGTGAACCTCTCGGCGAGCAACGAGGTGCTGATGAAGCATGAATACCGCAAGCTGCTCGTCTCGGCCACCTCTTCCCGCCTTTTCGCCGCCTATCTGTACTGCTCATGCGGCTATGGCGAGTCTACCCAGGATCTCGTCTGGGCAGGTTCTTCCCTGATATACGAAAACGGTTCCTCGATAGCCGAGAACGAACGTTTCCGCCGCAGCTCGAACCTTCTGTGCGGCGATGTGGACATAGAGCGTCTCGACACCCTGCGGAGCAAGGAGAACTGCTACTGCTATGCTGGCCCCCTGCCCCGATTCGAGCCCAGGAATGCGGGAAGGGCCGCGCACACCGATTTCGGCGCTTCCCTGCTCCGTCATGTGGAGGCGCATCCTTTCGTCCCCCATGGCGACCCCGAGGCCCTGGCAGCCCGCTGCCGGGAGATACTGTCATCACAGATAGCAGGACTCGGCACAAGGCTGGAGCATATAGGCTGCAAGAAGGCCGTCATAGGCGTCTCCGGCGGACTGGACTCGACCCTGGCGCTGATAGTGACCGCCCTTGCGTTCGACGAGCTGGGGCTGCCCAGGAAGAATATCGTCACTGTGACCATGCCCGGCTTCGGCACGAGCGAACGCACCCATGACAACTCCGACCGGCTGATGGAGCTTTTCGGAACCGACCACCGCGAAATCTCGATACTGCCGGCCACCCGCCAGCATTTCGCCGACATAGGCCAGGACGAGGATGTGCATGACCTCACCTACGAGAACAGCCAGGCCCGCGAGCGCACGCAGATTCTTATGGACCTTGCCGGCAAGGTGGGCGGCATAGTGGTAGGCACCGGCGACCTTTCGGAACTTGCGCTCGGCTGGTGCACCTACAACGGCGACCACATGTCGATGTACGGGGTGAACGTGAGCGTGCCGAAGACCCTCGTCCGCACACTCGTGGTATGGGCTGCCGACAACAGGTTCGCGGCTTCACCCGAACTCCGGAGCGTGCTCCTCGATGTGGCGGACACTCCCATCAGTCCGGAACTGGTGCCTGTGGCCGATGACGGCAGCATCGCGCAGAAGACCGAAGACCTCGTCGGCCCCTACGAACTGCACGACTTCTTCCTGTACAACTTCTTCCGCTGCGGCTATCAGCCCCGCAAGATACTGTTCCTCGCCATGAAGGCCTTCGCAGGCACCTATGACGAGGATACCATAGCCCGCTGGCTTTCCAATTTCATGAGACGTTTCTTCACCCAGCAGTTCAAGCGCTCATGCCTGCCAGACGGCCCGAAGGTCGGCTCCGTGTCCCTCTCTCCCAGAGGCGACTGGCGCATGCCCTCCGACCTTGAGAGCTGGTGGAAGCTTTGAATTATCTGTCGTAGAAGGACTCCGGAAGCGGCCGGCAGTTGTAATGCGAAGCCATGGCTTCGCCGTAGGCACCCGCGCTGCGTATGGCCAGGTAGTCGCCCCTGTGGCATTTGTTCAGGTGAGCGGCCTTGAGGAACACGTCGGAGCTCTCGCAGACCGGGCCGACAACGTCGTATATCTGCTCGGGCTCGTTGGAGCTCAGGTTCTCTATCCTGTGGTAGGCTTTGTAGAGCGCCGGACGTATGAGTTCGGTCATGCTGCCGTCGATGACGGCGAACTGCTTGGTAGTACCCTGCTTCACATAGAGAACGCGCGAAATCAGGCTGCCGCACTGGGCGACTACGCTCCGTCCCAGTTCGAAATGCACCGGAGTTCCGGCAGGAAGCCTGAGGTGGCGCCTGAAGGTGTCGAAATATGACTTGAAATCCGGCACCGGCAGCAGGTTGGGATGCTCGTAGCTCACCCCGAGGCCCCCGCCTACATTTATGTCGCCGACCGGCAGCCCGGTCTTCGAGAGCTCGTCCACGAGCGAGTTTATGCGGTTGCACAGAGCCACGAAATCCATCATGTCGAGGAGCTGGGAGCCGATATGGAAATGCAGTCCCCTGTATTCAACGGCGGGAAGGCTGAGGGCGAGCCGCAGCACCTCCCCCATCTGTTCGTAGTTGATGCCGAACTTGTTCTCGGCAAGACCGGTCGTGATGTTGGCGTGGGTGTGGGCGCCGATGTCCGGATTGATTCGCAGGCTGACCGGCGCCTTTTTCCCGGCTTCGGCGGCCAGCTCGTTGATGACCTCAAGCTCGGCGGAGGATTCCACGTTGAACCGAGAGATTCCGTTTTCCAGGGCGAACCGTATTTCGGCGTCGCTCTTCCCCACTCCGGCATAGACTATGCTCTGCGGGCTGAAGCCCGCGTCGAGCGCGGCCCGTATCTCTCCTCCGCTCACGCAGTCGGCCCCGAGGCCGCCGGAGGCTATCTCTTCCAGCAGCACGGGATTGGCGTTCGCCTTTACCGCATAATGCACCTTGAATTCCGGATATGCGGCCGTACATGAACGTATGGTCTCAAGAGTGTGGCGCAGCAGCCTGAGGTCGTAGTAGTAGAACGGAGTCCTGAGTCCGCCGAACTTCTCCAGGGGTAACGAGGCTTTCAGCATTTCTCAAACAGGCATTTGCTGAGCGACCTCAGCGTCCGTACCTTGTCCTCGTCCTTCACCAGGAAGGAGATGTTGTAGTCGCTTCCGCCGTATGAGACCATGCGGACCGGAATGTCCTTCATTGCCTCCATGGCGCGGGTCTCGAAGCCGACGTTCTCCCAGTCCATGTCGCCGACTACGCAGATTATGCACATGTCCATGTCCACGGAGACGGTGCCGTACTTCTTCAGGTCGTGGACTATCTCGTTGAGATGCGCGGTGTTGTCGACCGACACGGAGACTCCGACCTCCGAAGTGCAAATCATGTCGATGGAGGTCTGCCAGCTTTCGAATATCTCGAACACGCGGCGCAGGAATCCGTGCGCGAGCAGCATCCGGGACGAGCGTATGCTGATGGCGGTGATGTTGCCTTTGGCGGCGACGGCCTTTATGCTTCCCCGGTCGCGGACATTGTCGATCAGGGTTCCGGGAGATGCCGGGGCCATCGTGTTCAGCAGCCTGACGGGGATATTGGCGAACTTGGCGGGCTGTATGCAGGTGGGGTGGAGAATCTTGGCCCCGAAATATCCGAGCTCGGCGGCTTCATCGAAATGCAGGTGGCGGACAGGAGCGGTATTCTCCACGATTTTGGGGTCGTTGTTCTGCATCCCGTCGATGTCGGTCCATATCTGTATCTCCTCGGCTCCTATCGCGGCCCCGACGAGCGACGCGGTATAGTCCGAACCTCCGCGCTTGAGGTTGTCGATCTCGTGGTGAAGGTTGCGGCAGATGAAGCCCTGGGTCACGAAGAGCTCCGCATCGGGATGCTTGTCTATCAGTGCGTTCAGTTCGGTGCGGATATAGTCCGTGTCAGGCTCTCCCCGGCCGTCGATTTTCATGAACTCGAGTGCGGGAAGCAGGCAGACCCTGACCCTCATCTCCTCGAGGTACCAGCCCAGCAGGTGGCTGGATATGAGCTCTCCATGCGCGAGTGCGACTTTTTCCTCGGCCGTGGTGAAGAGCTGGCGCGACATGGTGCGCAGGTAGCTGAAAACCTCCTTCACGTAAGTCCTGGCCTTGCCGGCAATCTCTTCTGCCCGGTAGAGTTCGGCGATAAGGCTTTCGTACGAAGCCTCCAGGCGGGAGACAACGTCCTTGGCTCCGTCCGGGTTGCCGTTGTAGAGGTAGTCGGAAAATTCGGTCTAGTCGACAAATTTCATGATGAATCATGAGTAAATATTCCCTAGTCGACAAAATTCATGATATTGATGTCAGTAATGACGTGATATGTATTCGTCAATAAGTTTCATCCTGTGCTCCCTTGTAAGTCCGCTGTGGACCCTTACTTTTGACTTGATGTCAGCGAACACCGCCTCCAGTCCGTTGTTCGTGTTCGGTATGACCCTGTCCTTGTAAT
>OHIY01000053.1_pt1 | contig 68929 bp, 43 predicted proteins | sample 1568351 | NCBI WGS metagenome assembly OHIY01 (sample SAMEA3879547, study PRJEB24766) | human gut metagenome | biome: human-associated habitat; feature: feces | place: USA | collected 1985/1987 | reverse complement strand
ATTATTTTTATGAGCGGGCATTGTATTATCTTTGCCGTATGATCGCCTCGCAAGGTAAGAAAGGTGCATCGTGGAAGTTTAAACTTGTACCGGTTTATGGAATTTTCCTATTGAATTTCAAGTCGGGCGAGACGGATAAAGTCCGTACCGATCTGGTGATAGCCGACCGTGAAACAGGCGAACAGAAAGGGCGTAACTTCCGAGAGATTTTCATCGAGTTTCCGTTGTTCAACAAAACGGAAGCAGAATGTAAGACGCCGTTGGATTACTGGTTATATAATTTGAAACATATGGAACAGTTGGAACAATTATCATTCAAAGGTCAGAAAGCCTTGTTTAACCGTCTGGAAGAATTGGCACGTATCGCCAATATGAACAAGAAAGAACGGGCTGAATACGAGGCTGCCCTGAAAATATACCGGGATAATGAGAATGTTATGGACTATGCTGTTAAGACGGCAGAAAAAAAAGGATTAGAGAAGGGAATAGCAATTGGTGAGGAGAGAGGTCGGGCAGAAGGTATATTAATAACCGCCCGTCTGATGAAGCAGAACGGTATTTCTTTTGAGCAAATCAAATTATGTACGGGTCTATCTGACGAGGAAATCGAGAATTTATAAAGAAAAGTATAAAAAACCGGGAATTAAAATAGATTCCCGGTAAAAAGATCTTACCTTTCACATAGCCTCGGCTTTGGTCAGGCTTCTTTTTTTAAGATGTTAAGGTCTGGTATCCGATCTCCACTGTGGAGATATTGTCATGTTGCAAACGTAGGTATTCTTTATTTTCCCAGAAACTGGAACTATACCAAAAAACCCCTTCGATTCACCATAACGGTCATCGAAGGGGCTTTCCTTATACATTATATAGATATCCGAAGGAAAGAATAACGGATCAGCGTTCCCTTATTTTCCTTCCGGAGTACTCAAAGTCTGTTGATAGAGAGTTCGGTTGGCTAATACTTCCAAAGCCTTCTCCAAGACTTTGTCATCTTTCAGACTAGCCAGCAACTCTCCTTTCTGATAATAATAACGTTTGACGATTTCCGACTCGAGCATGCGGGTTACTTCCTTCTTGAAACGATCGAAATCCCGTTCCAGATTCGGAGTCAATTTAGCTTCCAATGTCTTGAACCAGGTAGAATCGCCTTCCAAATATCCTTCAAACTCGGCAACCTCTTTCAGGTTCTTCAAGACTTTCTCACTCTGGCGGTCGTAAGTAAACCCTTTTTCCTTCGCATAAGCCTTGAAAGCTTCGAAGTCTGCGTCACTGATTGAGAATTCTTCTACCGGAGGAATCGTCGGATGCTTCTGAGCCCAATCGGTGACGAAGTCACATAATACGGTATCAACCGATAAATAAATCATGAGCGAAGGAAAACGATCCTCTTTAACTTCAAACTCAGGACGAACACCACCGCCATCACGAACCGGACGGCCTTTTGCCGTATAAAACACTTTGGTCAAACTATCCGGGATCGCAGCCACCGAACCATCGGCCTTACGATGTGTATAGTCTAACTGCTGGATACAACGGCCACTTGGAATATAATACTTACTGATCGTAACCTTCAGACTACCATTATATGGCAGATCTCGCGTAGATTGTACCAAGCCTTTTCCGTATGAACGTTGCCCGATCAACACGGCACGATCCATATCCTGCAAAGAACCCGAAACAATTTCGGCAGCCGAAGCCGAATTCCCGTTAATCAATACAGCCAAAGGCATGACAGTATCAATCGGTTCACTCGACGTACGGTACGTACGATCCATCTGCGCATGCTTGGATTTGGTAGAAAGAACAACGCTTCCTTTCGGCACAAACATACCAACAATCTGAACAGCCGACTCCAAAACACCACCGCCGTTATTGCGCAAATCCAAAATCAAGCTTTTTACATGGTGATTATCCCGCAAATCCAGGAAAGCATCTTTCACTTCCTGGGCACATTTATCGGTAAAGCTCTTCAAGTAGATGTAACCGACACTGTCGCCACGCACGCCATACCACGTAACCTGATTAATTTGAACCTGTTTACGAATGATATCAAACTTCCGGGGCTTCTTTTCTCCCGGCCGCTGGATCGTAAGCGTCATCTTCGAGTTTGGAACGCCTTTCAACAGTTCACTTACCTTGTCGTTGGTAAACGAAGAGACATTCGTTGTATCAATAGCCAAAATCTGATCGCCGGCTTTCAATCCGGCTTCTGCTGCCGGCATTCCTTCAAACGGCTCAATGATCATGACATTTCCCTTCTCATTACGCTGACGAATATAAGCACCGATACCACCATATTCACCCGTTACCATTTGTTTAAAGTCACCCATTTCCTGTTCGGGTATATATCCTGTATATGGATCCAAGCCACCTAACATGGCATCGATACCACGGCGGACAGTCTTCTCTACATCAACCGTATCCACATAGAACATTTCCATCTCCTTCACCAGCGAGTTGAAAATCTCTAAATTCTTACTTACCTCGAAATGGTTATCTTTCTTCTCTTGCGCCTGCACCGGGAATAAAGTACCGGCACACAACAAGGCACAAATCCAACCAATCAAACCTTTACGCTGCATTCGTCTTATTCTTTATTAATTCACATATAGAATGTAAAAGTAGAAATTAATCTTTTGAGCCAGCCAAAATAGTCTTTACTTTTAACTTTATTTGTTCCCATTTATCGGCCGGTACTTGCGGACCTACTACATCAATCACATATCCTGACAACATCGAACCAATCTGTGCCGATTGTACCAGCGACGCACCAACCGACTGACCATACAAGAAGCCGGCAGCAAAGTTATCACCTGCGCCAGTCGTATCAACCGGTTTTCCGCCTTCTGCATCCACATGATAGAATTTACCTTCGCTACCAATCAAAGAACCGTCTTTACCTAGAGTAACCAAAGCTACATGTACTTGCTTTTCCAAAGCCTTAACAGCTTCCTGGGCAGGAAGTCCGGTAAATGCTTCCGCTTCGCTGGCATTGGCAAAGAGAATATCTACATACTGTGGTATCACTTCTTCCAACAATCCTTTATAGGCATTTACAATATTATAATTAGCCAAATCAAGAGCCACTTTCAAACCAAGACGTTTGGCTTTCTTCATCGTCTCGCGTACCAGCTCTTCATTGACAATCAAATAACCTTCTATATGGATACAATCGTAGCCACGCAATACATCTTCCGTGATTTCATCCGGCGAAATGGTTGGAGCCGGACCTAAAAATGTTCCCATCGTACGCTCTCCATCCGGAGAAATAAACACCGTACAAGCGCCCGACGGACCTTCTGTCTTGATCAGATAAGAAGCAACACCCGCTTTTAGCAAAGCTTCTTCATAAAATTCTCCCAGATTATCATCGCCTACCTTTCCGATAAACCCGGATTGACCGCCTAAAAGTGCAATGGCTCGCATTGTATTACAATTAGCTCCACCGGGAGCCTGAGTTGTCTCCGTATTTGCCTGATATTTCCGGATTACATACATTTGTTCTCTGGAAATCATATCCATAGCACCTTTCTGAATACCTATTTTTACCAATGTTTCATCACTTTCTAACTTCGATAAAACATCGACTAACGCATTGCCTAGTCCTAAAATCTTCATTTTTCTCAAAATTTTTCTGCAAATATATTGCATATTTCGAAAATACACCGTACTTTTGCAGTGCAATTTCAGAGAGGTACTTTGGAAAAGCAAATAAATAACATTCTTCCTTAGCTCAGTTGGTTAGAGCATCTGACTGTTAATCAGAGGGTCCTTGGTTCAAGCCCAAGAGGAAGAGCTTTCGAAAAGAGACATAATCAAATATGTCTCTTTTTTCATGTACAGGTTTCTCGTTTTCCCACCCACTTATCAACAAGTTATTTACTATTCACAGGCTTTTCAACAGGGTTATCAACAGATTTATCCACATACTGACAGATAAATCCTATATGAGTTTATTGCATAAAAAATAACCGGTGTAGCATTTCTACAAACACTACACCGGCATACCTATTAACTATTTGGAGAATTTTAGTTTCTATTCTGACGTTTACGTTCTGTTTCATCCAAAATAATCTTACGCATACGCATATAATTCGGAGTGATTTCAACGTATTCATCACCTTTAATATATTCCAACGCATCTTCCAGACTGAAAATAGTTGGAGGAGCCAGAGAAACTTTTTCATCAGACCCAGAAGCACGCATATTCGTCAACTTCTTAGACTTCGTTACATTAACTACTAAGTCATTATCTTTTGTATGTTCTCCAACTACCTGACCTGCATAAACTTCTTCTCCCGGAGCAATGAAGAAACGACCGCGAGACTGCAAGTTATTCAAGGCATAAGCATAAGCCGTTCCGGTTTCCATCGCAATAATAGAACCGTTGGTACGACGCTCAATATCACCTTTCCAAGGTTGATATTCCAAGAAGCGGTGAGCAATGATTGCCTCACCGGCAGAAGCCGTCAGAGCCGCATTATTCAGACCGATGATACCACGAGAAGGAATTGTAAATTCCAAATGCATACGTCCGTTTTTGCTTTCCATCATCGTCATCTCACCTTTACGTTTGGTTACCATATCGATGATACGACTTGAACATTCTTCCGGCAAATTAATAGTCAGTTGCTCAACCGGCTCGCATTTTACACCATCAATTTCCTTGATGATAACCTGCGGCTGACCTACTTGCAATTCATATCCTTCACGACGCATTGTCTCGATCAAGACAGACAAGTGCAATACACCACGTCCGTAAACCAACCATGAATCCGCTGAATCAGTCGGTCTCACACGCAAAGCCAAGTTCTTATCCAATTCTTTCTGCAGGCGTTCATAAATATGACGAGAAGTCACATATTTACCATCTTTTCCGAAGAAAGGCGAGTTATTGATTGTAAAGAGCATAGACATAGTCGGCTCATCAATGGCAATGGTAGGCAAAGCTTCAGGTTCCAAAGCATCGGCAATTGTCTCACCAATCTCAAAACCTTCAATACCGATCACAGCACAGATATCACCTGATTTCACAGACTGTACTTTCGTACGGCCCAATCCTTCGAATACATCGATTTCCTTGATCTTTGACTTTACCTGCGAGCCATCCCGCTTACACAAAACGATATCTTGTCCTTCACGTAATTCTCCGCGATGAACACGTCCCACAGCAATTCGTCCTACGTATTTAGAATAATCCAATGAAGTAATCAACATTTGTGACGGACCTTCCAATACTTGCGGTTCCGGAATATATTTGATAATGGCATCCAATAACGCCGTTATATCCGTAGTAGGCTTTTCCCAATCTTCCGACATCCAACCTTGTTTGGCAGAACCATAAATAGTCGGGAAATCCAATTGTTCTTCGGTTGCATCCAAGCTGAACATCAAATCGAATACCATCTCTTGTACTTCCGAAGGACGACAGTTCGGTTTATCTACCTTATTAATGACAACAATAGGCTTCAGACCAATCTGAATGGCTTTCTGAAGCACGAAACGAGTTTGCGGCATCGGGCCTTCGAAGGCATCCACCAATAACAAACAGCCATCAGCCATATTCAATACACGTTCTACTTCCCCACCAAAATCAGCGTGCCCCGGAGTATCGATAATATTAATCTTATATCCTTTGTAATTAATAGACACATTTTTGGCAAGGATTGTAATACCTCTTTCCCTTTCCAAATCATTGTTGTCAAGGAACTGATCCGGCTCAGCCTGTCCTTCCCGGAAAAGCTTACCAGCCAATAACATCTTATCCACGAGCGTTGTCTTTCCGTGGTCCACGTGCGCAATAATCGCAATGTTTCTTATCTTTTGCATTGAAGACTAATTTATTGGGTGCAAAAATACGACATTTCTCAGAATGTAGAAGGAATATTATACCCAAAAAATAAAAAAAGAGCAAGAAATCATTGCAGATCAAAAAGAAACACCTATCTTTGCATCCGCTTAAATAACATAGTATTAATTTATTAAAGTAAAAGAATCATGTATTTAGATTCAGAAAAGAAAAAAGAAATCTTCGAAAAGTACGGTAAATCAGCTACTAACACAGGTTCTGCTGAAAGCCAGATCGCATTGTTTACTTACCGTATCGCTCACTTGACTGAGCACCTGAAAGAAAATCACAAAGACTTCGCTACTGAACGTGCGTTGAAAATGTTGGTAGGTAAGCGTCGTCGTCTGTTGGATTATCTGACAAAAGTTGATATCGAAAGATATCGTGCTATCATCAAAGAACTGGGTATCAGAAAGTAATTTTACTTCTCCTATAAGTTCATAAAAAGGTCACTCCGAAAAGAAGTGACCTTTTTTATTTTCCTTTGTTTTCCCATTATTATTCATAACGAACGGCTGTTCCGGCTGCCGTAACCATCAGCATACTTCCTTCGCCGCCTACGGTTTCATAATCAAGATCGATGGCAATCACCGCATTGGCGCCCAAAGCGGCTGCCTGTTGTGACATCTCCTGCAAAGCCGTTTCCTTGGCTTCCCGCAATACTTTCTCGTACGAACCCGAACGTCCACCCACAATATCCCGGATGCTGGCAAAGAAATCTCTGAAAATATTCGCACCAATGATTGTTTCGCCCGAAACAATTCCATAATAAGCCGTAATCCGCCGGCCTTCAATGTTGTTTGTTGTAGTCAGTAACATAATTGTATTTCTATTTTTATCCAGGCATCAAAGGTCTGAACCTCTGATGCCTTGCTTATTGATTGTTTTCTATTGAATTACGGATGAACTGCCGTCATCTCGATTTCTAAGGTTCCGCCTTTCACCAGGTCGGCATGTGGGAAGAACAAGGTATCCAGGACTTTTCCGTTCAACTTAGCCTCTTTCACATACTTGTTTTCCGGAGAATTGTTCTTGACAATAATCTGGAAATTTCCTCCGGCAACCGGGATTGTCGCTTTATCTACCATCGGACGACCGATTGCATACACTGGAATTCCCGGACAAACCTGATAAAAGCCTAATGCACTCAATACATACCAAGCAGACATCTGACCACAGTCTTCGTTTCCGATGATTCCGTCCGGCTGGTTCGTATAGAAATTACGCATGATAAAGTCCAAACGTTCCGCTCCCTTCCAAGGTGCATCCGTCCAATTGTATAAATAGGCCATGTGGTGACTGGGTTCGTTTCCATGTGCATACTGACCAATCAGACCCGTAATATCCCCCGAAGCCTCGGCTCCGTCGATTTGAGAAGAAGTCGTAAACAAAGTATCCAACCGTGTTTCCAATTCTTTCTTACCTCCAATCTCGGCAATGAAGTTGTCCATATCATGCGGAACAAAGAAACTCCATTGGAACGCATTTCCTTCGGTATAATCACTCTTCATGTGAGATGAATAACGCGGATTAAACGGTGTACGGAAAGAACCGTCAGCCATCACACCGCGCATCAGCTTCGTTTCCGGATCCAGATAACGCTTATAATAGGAAGCTTTCTCCTGATAAGCTTTTGCCAACGTATCATTTCCGGCTTTAGCCGCTATCTGAGCGATACACCAGTCGTAATAAGCCATTTCCAATCCCCACGAAACGGACTCAGGAATTGAGTCAGCCGGGACAAATCCAAACTTATCCTTATAATAGACATGCCGGGTGATCAGATCCAGCTCGCGTGTACCTTTGAACTTTTCTGCCAGGTCTGCCCGATAAACAGAAGAACGGGCTCCGGCTTCGGCCCAAAGATTCAAATCTCCTTTTGCCAAATCTTTGGCTACCAGATCAGCCAATACGGATACCGCCGGATAACCTACCATACATCCGGTATAACTGGAAGCCAACGGCCATTTCGGCAAGATGCTTCCTTCCATATAACCCTGCACCAACGCATTTCCCATATCCGAAGCCAACGACGGATTGATAATCGTCATCAACGGATGCAAGGCACGGAACGTATCCCACAGAGAGAACGCCGTATAATTCGTATAACCGGCTGCGGCTGTATGCACTTTCTTGTCCATACCCAAATAACGGCCATCCACATCCTGATAAGCAAACGGAGCAATCATCGTATGGTAAAGCGCTGTATAGAAGTTCTTCCGGATCACCGGATCGTTGGTTTCGATCTGGATCTTGTTCAATGCCTTGTTCCAGATATCAGCCGATTCGGCACGAACCTGATCGAAGTCCCATCCCGGCAATTCGGCTTCCATATTCTTTTCCGCTCCTTCCACATCTACCGGAGAAAGTGCTACTTTTACCAACAAAGGCTTATCCGATTCCTTGAACCGATAGTGGAACTTCAAATCTTTATCGGAATGCAATTTGAGGAACAACGAATCCGAACGCAATTTTCCATCTATATACTGATAGATCTTGGTCATCGGTTCAGAGAAAGTCACCCGATAAGAAACAGAATGGAAATGCGCCCAACCCTGCGTCTTATACGTTCCTTCTACCGTTGAGTCGTTGACCAACTGATAATCATTGCTCACCAATTTGTGTCCCCAGTTGGGTTGAAGCACATGACCCAAGTCCAACATCACCCGACGGTCTTTCGGATTATCGAAAGTATACCGGTGAAAGCCCACTCGGTCGGTAGAAGTCAGCTCGACATTCACACCCAAGTTTTCCAACCGTACGGCATAATAGCCCGGAGTTGCCTTCTCTGTCTCCTTCTTGAAGGTAGCCACCGGCTTGATCGAATCGCCTCCACTGAACGGAAGTAGCAGGATATCACCCAAATCTCCGATACCTGTTCCCGACAAATGCGTATGACTGAAGCCATAAATCTGATGATCGTCATAATGATACCCACTGCTGGCGTCCCAACCCATGATATGTGTATCCGGACTTAACTGCACCATCGCATACGGACGCGTAGCTCCCGGGAATGTATGCCCATGAAAACCGGTTCCGATAAACGGATCCACATACTGTACTTCGTCGGCCAACGGCTGCGACTCCGGTTTCTGCTGACAACTCGTTGCCAAACCCATCACGGCAACGGATAATAAAAATAGTTTCGTCTTCACTGTGTTATAGATTTAGTATTAGTTATTGTCAAATCTTATTCAGCAAACTTACATATTTTTATTGACTTACTCAGTATTCCGGAGTCAAAAAAGAGAAATGTAAAGCAAAGATCAGATGAATTATTTCCTACCTTTGCAGCTCATTTATACAAATCAGCTATGTTTACTGTCATTGGCATCATGTTTGCCGGTATTGCTGCCGGATACTTATTAAGAAGTGTTTCTATCTTGCAAAAGATAGGAAAACCTATTTCGTACACCATATTCGCCCTACTCTTTTTATTAGGTGCTTCCGTTGGGACAAACCCGCAAATCATCAATAACCTGAGCACATTGGGCTTGCAAGCCTTGCTGATTGCAATTGCCACGACCTTAGGCAGCGTTTGCATGGCGAAGATCGTCTATCACTTTTTCTTTGAGAAGAAAGGAGGAGAGAAATGATTGGCAGTATCATTGTTGTCGGATTCTTCATCTTGGGTTGCCTGCTGGGCTGGGCCGGTCTTTTACCCGACTGGATCATGGATGCCGACCTTTCGATGTACGTATTATATGCCCTGATGTTTCAAGTCGGACTCAGTATCGGCAGCGATAAGAAACTGAAAGACATCCTTCGAAGCATCCGTCCCAAATTATTGCTCGTGCCTTTGGCTACAATCAGCGGCTCTTTACTATTTGCTGCCCTGATCAGTCTGGTAATCAGCCGTTGGAGTGTATTCGACTGCCTGGCATTAGGTAGCGGATTCGCTTATTATTCCCTCTCTTCCATCCTGATTACCCAGCTGAAAGAACCATCCCTCGGCATTCAGATCGCTTCCGAATTAGGAACCATTGCACTGATCGCCAATATTCTCCGGGAGATTTTCGCCCTGTTGGGTGCACCCATCTTCCTCAAATACTTCGGGCGTCTGGCGCCAATCTGTGCCGGAGGAGCCACAACCATGGATACAACGCTGCCCATTATTACGCGCTATTGTGGCAACGACCTAGTATTTGTTTCCATCTTCCACGGGATTCTGGTCGATTTCAGCGTACCTTTTCTGGTATCCTTCTTCTGCCAGTTATAACGAAGTCACCAAGATTTTAAGTCAAACTCTTTTATTTTTTACCGTTTCACCCGGGTGATTCGATCGTCCCACCCAGGTGAAACGATCATTCCACAAGGGTGAAACGATCGTTCCACAGTCGTGGAACAGTAAAAATATAACGGGAATCAGATTTAATCCCCTGATTTTCCATATTTTCTTTCAAATAGATCTTTATTCTTTTCCCCCCATGCAAGCATAGCATCAATAATGGGAATCAAAGTCATTCCAAGCGATGTAATCGAATATTCAGAACGGGGTGGAAGTTCAGGATAAATTGTCTTTTCAACCAAACCATCTTCCACCAACTCTTTTAATTGCAGATCAAGTACTCGCGGAGTAGCTTCAGGCAATGCTTTATGGAGTTCACTGGGGCGCATAGACCGATAGCGTAATTCATCTAAAATACATGATTTCCATTTAGAATCGATCAGACTCATTGTCAACCGTAACGGACAATCCAAATCAACAGGAATTTTTCTTTCGTACATATCTTCATTTTTACGCAAAGTTATGAATAACATGTAACATAACAGATGTACTGAAAAATTATTCAGTACATGAATAATTTTACGGTACTTGTATAGACTATGACTACCACATACCTTTGTCCCAAAAGAATAACAATACATTAATCATACAGTTATGAGAGCAAATATAGAAGAATACAAGGCTGTAGAAGAAGCAGCCATGAAATTTGTCAGAAGTGTAGCTGAGGGCAATAGTTCGTATGCTAAAGAATTATTTATCAACGAAGCTGTTTTATTCGGATACCTAAATGGAGAGTTGGAACATGGTAGCATCGAACAGTTCTATCAAAATGTAGATACAATTGGTCCTGACAACAGATTTAAGGCTCGTGTTGATGTAATTGATGTAGAAGAGACCTTAGCGGTTGTCCGCGTATTAGAGGAAAACTGGGGCGGACACATTGACTTTACCGACTATCTCCTATTAATGAAGATGAACGGTGAATGGAAATGTGTCGCAAAAGCGTATAATCAGAATTCAAATACCCTACAAAAATAAGGAAAAGAAGATTATGAAAATAACAGTTATTACAGGCAGTCCGCGTAAACATGGTAATAGTTTTGCCATGACAGAAGCCTTTATTGAAGAAGCAATAAAATGTGGACACACTATACAACGATTTGATGCTGTTGCGGCAAATATAAATGGTTGCCACGCCAGTATGTCCTGCTACAAGACAGGCAAAGCATGCGCATTCAATCCCTCATTCGATACTATTGCATCTTCTATACTTGAATCTGAAGCAATAGTATTCACAACACCTACCTATTGGTATTCTATACCAGCTCAAATCAAAGGTATCATTGACTGCCTCTTCTCTCTTGTGGTAGGTGGGAAAAACTATACAGGAAAGAAATGGGGATTAATTACGTGTTGTGAAGAGCACGACCCAACAGTCATGGATGGCGTACGCATAGCATTGGAACGATCAGCTGCTTTATTAAAATGGGAGTTGGCTGGCGAAGTTCTTATTCCCGGAGTACTAAATGAAGGCGAGATAAACCAAACGGAGGGTTGTAAACAGGCAGCAGAACTGGTTCATAAGTTCTGACCAGGAGCAACATGGTTGGCTGAAATTCGCGTAGGCCTGTAAAAAAACTCCGATGATCGGTCTGATAATAAATAACCACCCGCATGCTACATGACAATACGGGTGGTTATTCATATCGGGTTTATTCAAGAGATTATCCAATAATCCATTTACTCTTCGGGAGATAAGATAGGATCTTTGTAGCGACATAGCAACTCACAAACGTAGCGATAGCGATAAAAGGGATGGCTGCCACAGTAGGCAAAGCCAGAACTTCCTTACAAATACTAGTCCACATGCCCAGCCAGAAGATATGCATCAAATACATTCCATAGCTCAACTTGGAGATGTCAAGAATCAGACGCGGCGTTTCCTGCTGCTGTATGCACGAAAACATAAGAAACATTCCGGTAGTGAGTAAAACACAATTAATCGTACAGAAAGCCCATCCGATCTCTAAAACCGGAGTAGAATGGATTACACCCGGAACAGCCTGAACATAGAATGACAATATTGTCCATACAGCACCAATCACCGTTAAAAGCAAGCCAACATTCAAGCGTTTGCTCCGGCTCCAGTCAAGATGCACACGTATGTAATGAGCCAAAACGAGATAACCAAGATAACCAGAAAAATACCAAAGCATATGATATTCATTCCAGAAACATTGTCCCCATACTTCTCCGAAAAACCTGTTCAGATAAGGAATACAGGTAGATATTAAAAACAACAGGATAAAGAAACGCTCTTCTTTAGCCGTTGCTTTATTTATCCAGGGTGAAATCATTGGAATAAATAAATAGAGACTAATTAGCGGATACATAAACCAAAGATGTCCGGCCAACGTCGGGAAGTTCAACAGGATACGGGATAAATCTTTGACCGATGTTTCCGTATGAATCTGTCCCCATAACAAGGGAAGAGTACTGTACAAAATCATAAAGATGAACATGGGCGGCAGAATGTGCGTAAACCTACGCTTATAAAATTGCCACATGTTCTGCTCAGCTTTCATAGGAACAAGAAGAAATGCCGAGACAATCATAAATAAAGGAACAGACATTCTTGAAAATCCATCGTATATGGAAACCCAAAGTCTGTCCGTTTCGTTATTCAGTAAAGCCTGAGGACCCACCATATCTGTTGAACCGGGTGCTCCATAAAAGTTCTCACTCGCGTGTACCAACATAACCAGAAAACAGGCAAATACACGCACATAATCAAGGAATACAACTCTCTTCATTATAAATAAATAGGTCTAAATAAATTGTTTTCAATTAAGTCTTACTATCGAGCCTTGATGCCTCATCTGAATCAAATATAAGCTTATCCTTCGTCACCCAGACGAAGAATAAGCTTATGCTATTATACCGGAATAATTCCCTTTTCTGCCAATAACTTCAATCCCAAGTCTTTCAACTTAAACTTCTGAATCTTTCCACTACCTGTCATCGGGAAGGTATCGACAAAGAAGATATATTTCGGAATCTTATGACGGGCAATCTTTCCACGGCAGAAGTCTTTCACCACATCCTCAGTCATGGTTACACCATCATGCAAGATAATAAAGGCACCGACTTCTTCTCCATACTTCTTAGAAGGCACGGCTGCCACCTGTACATCTTTCACTCCTTCCAGATGATATAGGAATTCTTCCAATTCGCGCGGATAAATATTCTCACCACCACGAATAATCATATCTTTGATACGACCGGTAATCCGATAATTACCGTTTTCGTCCTTTACTCCTAGGTCACCGCTATGCAGGAAACCATTCTCATCAATGACTTCGGCTGTTGCTTCCGGATTGTTATAATATCCTTTCATCGTATTATAACCGCGGTTACACATTTCGCCCTGCACTCCGACCGGACATTCTTCGCCCGTTTCCGGATCGATCACGCGTACTTCGGTAAATTCAAAATCACGTCCTACGGTTGTATAACGTACTTCTGCCGGATCATCAATCCGAGAATGCGTCATACCCGGAGAAGCTTCGGTCAGTCCATACACACTCGTTACCCGCATGAACATCTTCTCTTCTACCTGCTTCATCAATTCAATCGGACATAACGAACCAGCCATAATACCGGTACGAAGTGAACTCAAATCAAACATATTGAACATCGGATGATTCAATTCGGCAATAAACATCGTCGGAACCCCGTAAAGAGCCGTACAACGTTCCTTATGTACGGAAGCCAAAACTACCAGTGGATCAAACTTCTCGACCATTACCTGCGTACAACCATGAGTTAATACGTTCATGGATGCCAATACCACACCAAAGCAATGGAAAAGCGGCACACAGCAACACAGCTTATCTTCGGAAGTAAACTTCATGTGTTCTCCTGTCAGGAAACCGTTATTCGTAATGTTGTAATGCGTCAGCATCACACCTTTCGGGAATCCAGTTGTACCCGAAGTATATTGCATATTCACAACATCCTGACAATCGACTTTAGCTTTTGCCTCTTCCAAGATCTCATCGCTGATATTCTCACCCAAGAGCAGTAATTCCGGCGTATTATACATACCACGGAACTTCTCCTGACCAATATATACCACATTCTTCAGTTTCGGGAAACGTTTGCTCTTCAGGTAACCGCGCTGCGATTCCTTCAGTTCCGGAAGCATCGTATAAACCATGTCAATATAACTGCCGTCGAAGACACCATCAGTAATACACATGGTATGAATATCTGCATTCTCAACCAAAAATTCCAGCTCGTTCTGCTTGTAATTCGTATTGATTGTAACCGCAACCGCACCAATCTTGGCTGCCGCAAACAGGAATGTCAACCAATCCGGCACGTTGGTAGCCCAAATGCCGACATGCGTGCCATGTTCCACACCAATGGACAACATACCTTTTGCCATCCGGTCAACCCGTTCATTAAACTCTTTCCACGTAAACCGAAGATCACGGTCTGAATACACAATATATTCCTTGTCCGGCGTAACAGCAGCCCAATGTTCCAGCCACTGTCCCAATGTCTTATTCTGTAAAGCTAACATAACCTGATCCCAATTAATACGGAGTATAAATCACACCCAGAATCCGAGCCGAGGCATCCTTGGCTGCATGAACATGGTGAGCTACAATCGAATCATAATAAATACTGTCACCGGCTTCCAACTGATAGGTATTCTTTCCATATACAATTTCCAGCTTACCTTCCAAGACATAGATAAACTCTTCACCTTCGTGCGAAGATGTAACGAAGCTTTCGCCTTCAGCCGACGGAGCCACATCGATCATAAACGGTTCCATATGACGTCCCGACTTGTCTTGTGACAAAGAGTGATAAGCCATATGCTTACGACCTTCCGTATTGTTGTTGGTAAATCCAATACCGTCGCCAGCCATGTCACCTTTGCGGCAAACTACCGGTCCTAATTGAGATTGGTCATCCAAGAAAGTTCCCAGGCGAACGCCCAAAACACGCGCTATCTTAATAAGCGGAGCTAATGATGGGAAATCAACATTTCCTTCAATCCGCTGAATCTGTTCTACACTTAAACCTGATCTTTCAGCTACATCTTCAACAGAAAGCTGCTTCGTCTCACGTATATGTTGGATCTTTGATCCGATAATTTTGTTGTCTTTCATTTTTGTACTATTATTATTTAGGCAAGACAAAAGTATATTATTTATTTATTATTTCAAACATTTTGTCTGATTTATCTTTTAAATCATTATTGATTCATCAAATATTCAGATAAAAATAAAGCAGTCAACATTCATTGACTGCTTTTAACTTTAAATTCATATCACTTCTGAATAAGAGATAGAGCAAATCCGCCTCCAGGAGCGAGGTCTATCTGTAAAGAACTGCTACGCTCTACAGTTTGTTCAGTCTTCTTATAATCAGCAGCCTGCTTACCGGCATTCACACCATCCGAGAATAATACGGCTTCATAGTTGCCTTCTCCCAAGAAAGATAAATCCAGTTTGACAGTCCGAGCATTCCAGTCAGTCAAACCTCCTACATACCAATTCTTTCCTACCCGACGAGCTGTCACAATATATTCACCCATCTTTCCTTGAAGCACTCGTGTCTCGTCAATACCGGTATTGGGAACAGAACAGATAAAATCAACACAAGGCTGCTCCTGTCTGTAAATCGTAGGATTATCAGCCAGCATCGTCAGAGGTGAATCATGAACGATATACGTAGCCAGCTGATGACAGCGTGTTCCCTGACTCATCGGATTGTAATAAATCGGTTGGAAATCCTTTTTCGTTGCATTGCGCATGGCTCCAGGAGTATAATCAATCGGCCCACACATCATGCGGATAAACGGCATCGTGACATCATATTCCATCATATCTTTTTCCACCGTGCTCCATTTCATTTCTTCCATACCAAACACCGATTCGAAGTTGATAATATTCGGGAAAGTCCGGTTCAAACCTGTCGGCTTATAAATACCATGCAGATCCAGTGTCAGATGATATTTCGCTGTCATCTCGGCAATCCGATAAACCATTTCAACGCCTGTCTGATCATCCCGGTCCAGAAAATCTACTTTAAACCCACTGATACCCATTTCCGAATACTTCTTGCAGGCTTCTTCCAACTGATCGTCCAACACATTAAACACTGTCCAAAGAATCAGATCAACACCTTTGGATTTTCCATAAGCAATCAATTCTTCCAGATTCAATTCCGGAATGACAGTCAGCATATCGCCACTCTTCGGATTATACCAGCCTTCGTCCAACACGACATAACCAATCTGGTTCTCTGCGGCAAAGTCGATATAATGTTTATAAGTATCCATATTAATGCCAGCCTTGAAATCGACATTCCAAATGCCCCAGTCGTTCCACCAGTCCCAAGCAACCTTACCTGATTTCACCCACGAATAATCACCGATCCGATTCGGAGAAGCCAAGGCATAAACCAGATTGTTCACCGGCATCTGCGTATCGTCACTCGTAATCGCCATGATTCGCCAAGGGAAAGAACGCGTACCCTGACAACGGGCTATATCATTACTCCGCTTCGTTACATATTTCATGGCACGCGTACTGTTCACCGCATATTCTTCCGGATATTCAGCAAAGTCGGCCTTCAAAGCACGAGCTTTCGGATCTGCTAGCACAAACATACCCGGATAATTCTCCAGATCAGATTCCAGAATCGTCACCTTAACGCCATCGCCACAATCAGCTGTTACCGGCAAGAAGGCAACTTTACTGTTATCCGCCTCACTGATTTTACTTACTGCATAAATATTCTGAAAAGCCATGGCGTACGGATCCTTTTTGGATGTTGTAAACGGAAGATAAACAACATAATCTTCTGCCCAATTGAAATCTGCCTGCTCATTACGGACAACAATGTCTTCCTTCATCTTCGTTTCCCACCGATAGGCTACCCCATCATTATACACCCGAAAGACCAAGGCATAATCACCTTTAAAGGTCACATACATCTCATTGTAAGACACATCGAACGACGGACACCGATAATTAAAGCAATCCACATGCTCTTGAAAGGCCTTCTGTCTTACCTTCTTCACTACAGGCGATTGCCCCAAAATGCCATTACTCAGTTCCAACGCAATCTGATTCTGTTTCATCAATGTTTTCCCATGATACATGACATCATACGAAATGTTCTCTTCCACTACAAGCTTCATCTGAATCGCTTTATCGGGCGATGAGACTACATACTCTTTGGCATTCAATACGTTTCCGAGGGATAAAACCAACAGGGAAACCAGGGTTAACAAACTTTTCTGTACCATAATTAATTATATGCTGTTTAGTTATTCATATTTATCTGTTACTTGAACCGTTGCCTGGCCTTTGCTTTCCAACCAGATCCAACCATCCACCACAGAAGGATTCTCTACCTTCTTACCATTCAACCAATAGCCAGAAGTCCGTAAGAACGGCAAACGGAATTTAACTGTCCAGGAAGAATCCAATCCGTTTACCTGATAAGTTACACCAGAATCAGAAGAACAAACTGCCATATCAAACTGCGAATCACCTATCCGCTGATTAGTCAAAGTATACCGATCCCATCCCGTTGGGCACTGAGGCTGTAACAGTAATTCTTTCTCCGGAGCATTGGGCTTGATACCAAATACATATTGTATTAGAGGCACAGCAACACCATATATCGTCCATTCCTGACAGAAACAACCATAATCGGGCATCATCTCAGCAATCGAACCCGGCATTACTTGATTAAAAGTATTGGCAATCTGATTGACATGCATCAGAGCCCGGTCAATTCTATTATATCTTGCCTCGGCTACTGCCTGTACACCGGTTGAGATGGTCATATTATGTTCTTTGTTAACAGCTGAAAGATATGGTCCCCACTGACTGGTCATATCATTCTTTTCCATTCTTTCCAATGCCATAATAGCTTGTTTCTCCGGAGCAATACCGGTTTCAATCGGCGTATTGATCACCCAATTTCTATTAGTAGACCAACCATGTTCATAATCAGGAGCAAAAGATGCGAAATATGTCTTCAAATCCTCATAAAACTTTTTCGTCTCCGGATTCTGCTTAAACTGATCAATAGCACCATCCACAACTTGAAGGGCATCTTTGGCAGTTCCATAAAAGTCACAATACAAAGACGTCCGTTCATCCCAAAAAGCCGTATTGATCTTTGTCTTCAATTGATCTGCCAAATGTTGGTATTCTTTCTGCAAAGAAGTCTCTTCAAATATTTCTGCCATCTTCGAACCAGCTTCCAAAGCCTGCTGTGTATAGACGGCAACGTCTATCAGTTCCGCATTCAAACCTTTTATTTCAGTTATTCCATATCCTTCGGGGAAAAGATTCTTGTTTGTATCTTTTTCTACCATCAACCAGTTCAAGCCCTGTTTGATAAAAGGATAAAATTCTGCCAGGAAATCACGGTCGCCCGTCCATAAATAGGTATTCCAGACAGCTGTGATAAAATGAGCCGTTTCCTGGGTATTTCCCGGATTTACAATAGCACCGGAAGGAACGATTTCATGAATTACCCGACCATTGCCATTACATTTCTCTGAATACTTCTTCAACAAACGCAAGGTGGATTTTGTGTTCTCAAAATCACCCGTAGCAAGAAGTCCTTGCAACGCATAGGAATTATCCGTTCCAAACCACCAGATATAATGCGCAAAGCCGGCACCGAAACCTTTTCCAATGGCAGGCACATCCAATAACAGCCATTCGGTATTGAAGCGAACCCAATTATAAACTGTTTCCAACTTCTTATCAGGAAGAGACAGACAAGATCTTTTGGAGAGATCGACATAATGCGTTTCCTTATCGGCCAACAAACGCCCGGCATTTGTCCGCAAAGTCTGGTTAGCAGCCTCGGCTTCTTCCAAAGACAGATCCGAACCAGCAATATAATAAGACTGAGTTACTTTCTGAGATACTGGAATCTGTAAGGTATTCTCTATCCGGAATACAGGATTATATACTGCATTACTGTCTTCTACACGTGATGCTTGAGCAGTTTCCAAGTTCGGCACTGTCGTCTGGTTTGGATTCAGAAACTCCTTCTTATCAGACTTCGTACTCGAATACTGACTGTTTTCTGCATCTGTTGATACCACAACAAACCAATTGTTTCGTAAATCACGCGCAACAATTTGTCCCTTCTCCTGGTCAATCCACAACGAATCAGGAGCATTCTGCAAACCAGCCTGTTCAGAGAAAAAGCCAGCACGCAAATCTACTTTCCCTGAAAAAGTCAATTGCAAGTTCAAAGCCTCCGAGCCTCTATTTACAATATCATATTTTACCTGCAAACTGCGCTCTTTTTCCGGAACAAATAAAGTACAGACGACATCTGCCTGTAAACTATCCAGCACATACACCCACTGAACTTGATGAGGGAATGTCGTAAATCGGGAAGCTTTGAGGTGATCCAAATGAATGTTTTTCTCTGGCGCTGCAACAGCCAGCTCAAACTGATCCAACAGTTTGATAGGTTGCGTCCAAACACCACCCATTTCACCTTTCACATGATCACCCATCGGCGGGAAACTGCCATCCTGAAATCCGACACAATACATTCGGTTTCCAGCAGTCACATACGGTTTGGCTAAATCTCCTACATTAGATTCTTTAAACAAAGAAACCGAACTTTCTTTTTCCTGCTCACATCCCAACAGGAATGCGGCACCAACTAATAAGCAAACTATATTTTTCACGGCTGTATTTTTGAACCTTTATTAACAACTATCGTTTTTCGAGATCCAAAAATACAGTGTTTTTATTACACGACGGATAATTTTCATAAAGAATTTTATCAAAAGTAAAGGCTACTCAATTCATCTTGAATAGCCTTTACTACGTTCCGTTTCATCATTCTACAGCCTTCAAATGATAGACTTTTTCATCTTTTCCTTTCTCACGCTGATATAACGTCCACGTTCCTTTCTCCGCTCCTATTTCCAAATGCCAATCATATTTGGGATCTCTCAACAACTTCTTCAGTGAACGTGGGAACGCATTCGCCCAACGGGCATCTTCCCAGGTCCGTATAGCCTTGAAGATTGCCTGTTTCTGCGGACAACTTTCTACGTCTTTCTGATTAATACCTAAACTATAGGTAGCTCCATAGCCCACGGAAATGGCTTGAATATGTTCATATTGTTCTACGGTCGATGTATCTTTGATGGCAAAATTACCACCGAAAGAAACCGGGAAGTAGTTGGAATACGTCACATCCCGCAAGTCTTTACCCTGACTTGTCGCACTTCCCCATTCACGTGTATCCACATCATATAGGTTTCGTCCGCCACCTACATTCCAGACACTCTGGTAATGCCATGAACCTTCGGATAAAGTCGCTCCGGTGAAACGGATGTAAGGAACACCTATTTCCTTTCCATGCTCAAACATCCGGCGGAAGAAGCGTTTGGCTGAATAATAACCATGCCCGTTATTAAACAGGAATTCCTGTCCGTCGAAATCATAATAAGCCAGCCCGTTCAACTGACAGACTTCCGCATAATACTCGGCGATCTTTTCCTGTAAGGCCCAATTCGGAATAATTCCTTCATAGCCGTAATTGATGGTTACCTGCAACTTATAAATCGTATCATTAGCGGCATGCGCTGTCGCCTTTGTTCCCCAATAACCACGCTTTACTTGCTGTAAACGATAAGGAGGTGTTTTCGTCACACCCAGATAATGAATCAGCTCTTTCCCGATCTTGATCATATTCAGATTCTCACAATGACCTTCCCAACTGGCGATTTCTTCCAGATACGTCGGATCATTCACTTCTATGATCGTATCTGTTTCGTTAATAGCCTTGACCAATAAACGTTTCTGCTGATAACACAAACTGTCACTCGGTATCGGAAAGACATCTTTTGTGCCCGGAGCCAATGAATTGGTAATCGGTGTACGTCCCAATAAAATACCTTTCTCCCGTGCTTTTTCCGCCATTTCCCGATGCGACAGATTTCCACTTTGCATACGGAAAGGCTTCTTCTCATAATTCCGCCCGTCTATATATCCTTCATTTCCCCGATCGGGACGAAGGAAACCCTGATCATAGGCTGAAATCGCAGCTACACCCAACTGAGAAGCATAAGAAACAATACTGTCATACTGCAGACCACTTGTCAATATATCTGGTTTATAGGCTGTCGGATCTTTCACCCATTTACCTCTCCACGTTGGATAAGGCAATCCTTCTTTCAAGACAATATCCTGAATCACATCCATCAGGGCTGTACTATCCGGACTTCCCCATAACGCAATGGAAGAACCGATGTAATCTACTCCCGGTAACGGTTCCACATCTATATGATTCGGTATATTGGCCGGCATGTGTGGAATCAAGGAATAAAGTACCTGACGAGGTTTACTTCTGTCGCGAGAGAAATAGTTCAACGAAATCTGTCCTTTCTCGTCCACCACAGCTGCATTTCCGTACAAGATTCTGTAATACGGTTCTTTATGGGCATAAAACGCTACATCACTGATTCCATTTCCGCCCAAAGAGAAAACCTGTCCTTCATGCAGACCATCCGGTAATGGATAGCGTTCCTTATCCGGTGTATGAATCACATATTGAAACGGAGCAGCATCTCCTTCCAGATCGGCTGTTCCACCTAAGGTATTATCATCCAAAGCCAACAGACCAATACTGTAATTGACCGCATCACTGGTATCTCGTGCTACACCGATAATCTCACCAAACAGATTGGTAATATTGGTATGATATGTTCCCCACTGAATCGCATCCACTTGTTCCCGAGGCGACAACGACAATAATTCCATCCGCAGATACTTTCCTTTTTCTTCCAGACGAACTTCGGCCTTTACCTGATTCGGATACGTCAATGTCACTGTTTTATTAGAAGCATCGAAAGCGGCTGATTCCGGTAAAACATACTGTTTTGTCTCTTCATTATAAATAGACAATAAGGGAGAAGGCTTATCTACCGGACTAAATTCCCGTTGTGGACTGACTGTCCGATTCTGCATACTTGTGATATAGCCTTTATCATTCAGTTCTACACGTAAATAGTCGGTTTCAAACTGCCAGTTTCTGGATGGCGAACAGGCTCCTAAAAAGAGAACGCCCAACATGCATCCTATATAGTGTTTATTCATCTTCTTTCTATTCTTGTTATTTTACTTCAGATTTAAACTGGGTCCGACACCGTTCTCATTATAAGCGGCAATCGAGAAGTAATACGTTTGTCCCGCATTCAATCCATTCAGGTCCAAATGAGTGGAATCTCCTACAACCTGAAAACTTGTATAGAGTTTATCAGGAGATATCCCATAACGAACCATATATCCATCGGCCTTATTTACCGGAGTCCAAGAAAGACGGCATCTACAAGAGTCAGATGGATTCCAGGATGCTTCCAGTTTCTGTACTGCTTCCGGCTTAGCTCCGTGTCCTTTTCCGAAAACACGTATCTCACGTAACGAAACATTTGAAGATACGGTATAAGCCTTATTTTCCCATCTGATATAGCGAGCTTCAAATGGCAGCTCAAATTCGATGTAGTCATGAGGCATATCCGATTTCTTCTGGCTCTTATCAGCAATTACATACCAATCTTTACCATTCTTGGAAGCACTGAGTACATAACTCTGATAAATACCGGGCACTATTCCTTTCTGATCGGCTCCATATTCATCATAATTCACTTGTATGGCACAGACTTGACACGGATTCAACAGATCAATTTGTACCCATTCTTCCTGATTGGAATTTGCTACCCAAGCCGTTCGGGCATCTTCATCCACCATATTCTCTACACCGAAATCTTCTTTCACGGAAGAAGCAGTAACCGGCTTATGGAACGATAACAGCATCCATTCAGGACGCACAGCTGTTCCTTTTTCTTTCGTCGGTAAAAACATCGGATAATCGCCAAAGGCAGTTTCGGAATATAAATAACCGTCCGCATCAAAGTAAGTAGGATAAAAAGACAAACGACGTTCAAACATGTGACGGACAGAGATAGAATTGGTGGCAGCTTTCCAGTAATTAGGACCAACCTGGAAGAGACATCCATGACCGGCGCCGCCGATAAAGCCTCCGGGTTTATAAGAAACCGGATTGTTCGGTGCATAGACAAATGGTCCAACCGGCGAGTCTGATACATACGTTCCATCCGCATAAGTCTTCCATTCCGTTCCGGGCGCAGCATATTGTAGATAATATTTGCCACCTTGCTGTGTCATCCAGGCTCCTTCAATATACGGTCTTCGAGTCAGTTCATTGTATTCACCCGGACGTTCCCAGCCATGTCGTTGCATATCACTGTTCAGGCAAGGTCTAGGCTTTTCTATTTCTTCCAAAGTCTTCAAGTCCAGAACAGCCACATAAATCGGATCTACCGGAGAACAACCATAATACATATATAACTTATCTCCTTCTATATAGAAAGCAGGATCCCAATAAGACCATATTTCCTTGACCTTTTCCCATTTTCCCAATTCCGGCTGATTGGAACGATAAAGCATTCCTTTACCATGGGTGGAACCGACATAATAAACATAATCGTCATGTACCATAATAGCCGGAGCATAATCTTCTATCGGCAATACTGAATCCGGTATCACCACATGCGTCCATGAATGAAAGTCCGAAGAAAACCAGTAACCGGACGACTTAGACGCAAACAACAAGTACTTGTCCTTATAACGAACCACTGCCGGATCCGCAGCTTCCCGAATGCCGTCTCCTCCGTCAATCTTCATAAAGCGGTAATCCAGATTCAGCGGATTACAAAAGGTAGAAGGATTTTCCTTGATTCTTGTTTCGATTGGCTGTTCCCTGTCACAAGCCCACAACGAAGCCAGCAAGAGACCAATCATTCCCATTTTATACATATTCTTATCTCCCTTAATAATTTACTTTCTAATGGTATATAGCATACTTTTCCCTGCCTTCACTTTCACTTTTTCAGTCCAGTACAGGAAGGCATTATCACCCAACGGCTTCTGAGCCATCTCCTGATTCTCGGCCAAGATAGTGACCATCGCATCATAATTCGTCGGATTTGAGATCTTCAGACGGATAAATTGTCCTTCCTGTTTCACGATCTCAGCATTCACATGATCAAACACATACACTTCCGGTAAATCTGTCCGTACGTAAATACCCGGAATTTCCAAAGCCATCAAGGCTCCATTGGTTTCATTCCAGCCCGTCTTGCCACCATCTCCACGGCCACCACGACTATCGGCATCGCAATATGTCAATCGTTCTGTAATCTTTCCATTCGGCTGAATACCTTCTGCATGGGCATGAATAACATCCCGCAGCAAATCGGCATACAACGTGTCACCGGTTGCCCGATAGATCTTAAACAAAGCATCACCCGACTGCGTACAGAAGCCCGGTGCTCCATGCTTATTCTGCGTACTGGCCCAAACGGCTCCCGTCAGATTAGCTTCCAACTTGGCCAGCGGAGTGTCTTCGGGTAAACGATACGGGAAAGAGACTGTCCAGGTAGCACATAGATTGGCCAAATCCTTCGCTTGCTTCAGATAGCAGGCTTCTCCGGTTGCTTCATACAACGTGATCAATGAAGTCGTCAAGGCAATAGCTGTTTCTGAATCGGCATTCTGAAGGATGTCTCCACAGCCGCCCGAAGTAAATCCTACCAATGCAAACGTTGAATAATAGTCGGTCGCTGCTTCCCGGGCTATCTGCAGATACTCCGGACAATCGAAATACCGGGATGCCAAGGTCAAACCGGCAACAGCCATCGCTCCGCCCGTTGTATTATATACGGCAATATCTCCCGACTCTATATCCAGATAATTTCCCCAGGTATGATGTTTTCTCCAGGTCTGTACGAAAGCCTCTGCCAGCAAGCGGACTTGTTCTTTCCATTCCGGACGGATCAGATCCTTTTTCCCTTGAGTTTCCAGCAACATAAACTGCTTCACCATCCAATACAAGACATCCGCATTCCTTCGGGTCAGTCCGATTCCTTGCTGAACGACAGCAGCATCCCGATACAGCACCTTCCCGTCTGCGCCCAATACATCATAATAATAACCGCTCTTCCCTTTGGCTCGCGGCAAGGCAAAATCGAAGGTCTGCTGAACCCGTCGTTCGTGCTCCGCATCACCCAATGCCAGCATCGGATATGTATTCATCAGTCCGCCAATCCAGCCATACGACATCCAGTCGGCATTCTCCGGACAATAATATTCCCATTGACTTCCCTGATAGTATCGTTCATCAATGTTCTTCACCATCCGGTCAAAGACTTCACTCATAGGCATTAAATGGCGAGGCTTTACATCGCCGGTATGCGACTTACGGCATTCCATGAACCGGGCCAACAGGTCCGGAACTTCTTCGCAATAAAAGTCAATTCGGGTCACCCGTATCGTAATTTGGTCGCCTTTCTTTACGTTGATACCGCGATCCGGACTCGGACTAAATCCGATAAACTCCGGTTTCTTTTCTCGGACACCCGGCGCACTGATAATAAACGAAGCCATAGAACGATCCCGACTTTCCTCTACAATCAGTCCATGATCCAGGATCTGTCCGTTCCATTCAATTCCTTGATCTGTCAGCAGAATCGTACCTTTCTGTTTCGCCCGATTCAGATAAACCATTGCCGGAGTCGTCGTATTATTTACCAGCACTTCCAGACGAGATACAGCGCCAAACTCCGGTGACAACTGAGGTATCGGATTAGAAGTCAGGGCCAAGTCTTTCCGGAAATAATCTGTCTTATCCAAGCCGGTGGCATATTCCCGGTTCACTATCCGCTGCCGGTTTCCATTATACACCGAAGCCGGAATCATCACATAGTTATCACTACTCCAACCGTTTTCGTCGAAAGACACAGCAACTCCAGCCGACTGCAGATTCCGCTTTGCCGTAAAAGTAAATGTATAGAGCGCATGTCCATGCTGTTGGGTCATCTGCTTATCAACCTGCCAGTCTGTACCCGCGTCTTCACAATGTTTCAATTGGGCTTTATCGTATGTACATTCCAGCAAACGACAAGGCGGATTAACCGTCGGCTGCTTGGGCAACCATCCTTGCGCACACAAAGGAGTTGCCAAAAGCAATGCCAATCCGATTAGTAAATCATACTTTCTCATGCGTCATCCCTATTCTTTAAATTCAATCTTCAACGTAACTTGTCCATACGGCTTCATGGAGAAAGCTCCCCGTATTTCTTCACCCGGAATTTCTTCTAACCGGCACAGACTAACTCGCGAAGGTTGTTTGCCCGGATAAGATAATGAAACCGCTTCTTCCTTATCGGATAAGGAGCGTAAGCGAACGATCAGTTCCTGATCCTGACCGGTTGATTTAAGAATAGTCGCATATACCTGTTCATTATCGACCGACAAGAGTGGAGTCAGCTTCGGATCCTTGTCTGCCGTTACGTGTACAAGCGGCTGAGACTGTTCCAAGCCAAAACGATTGGATTCAACGATGTCAAAGTTCAAATGCGGATACAAACGATAGCGGAAAGTAACCGGACCTTCCTGCGTTGTCGGGAAATTGGTGTGCCAATGATTGTTCATCACCCAGGAATAGATCGTCGAACTGGGCGGCAATGTCTTCGCCCAAGGACCTTTTCCACCCCATCCCAAAGCAATATTAGCCAAACGATTTCCATACTCAAATAAAGGAGCATCCAACGAACACCAGGTCACGCCATGAGTCTCATTCGACACATCCAACCACCGCTGAAGCGTCAGCCAATTCCGGTTTCCTTGTTTCCACTGATCTTTTTCCACTTCCATCACACCCCAAGGAATATCCACCCGGGTAGTTGACTGAGGAACATGAAAACCAAAGCCAAAATGAATACCATCTTTCTCCAACCAAGGCAATTTATCCACCACATTCGAAATCTCTACCCAAGGCAACCCGGCTACCAGACGTACCGATCTCGACACGCTGCGGCAACCTTTTGCCTTCGAATCGATTCTCAACTCGACAACCAGCGGTCCGTTCTCAACGACCGAAATAGCCTGTACGGTATCAGCCTGTGGCAAATCCTTATTGGCAGGAAGCCAGGCGAAGGAGTTCGCTCCTCCATCGACAGACGGATCAATATAATTATAGGTATCTCCTTTCCGTTGCAAAGAGACGATGTTTCCCGTCTTTTCATCAATCTTGACTTGCAGAAACTCGTTTTCCAATGTTGTTCCCTGAATCTTGCAGGTTCCTTGCGCCGGACTTGTTCCCTCAACGACGCGGTAATGGGCAGAACCTAATGCCGGAACTTCGTCGGCCAGGAAGAGTAGCTCTCCTGTTGACAGACGTTGTGACGGAACCGTATTTCCCTGATCATCCACCACTTGATCTCCTTTCATACTTTCCGCCGGACTCAACGTAACGACTCCTCCCTGTTTCCATGTATGCGTATTAAAGACGGCGATTCCTCCATTTGAAGGACCTTCTTTCGGTCCCAAACCACCATTTGACTTATCGGTAGCCGGAGCCAGTGCTTCATCCAATACCTGAATCGAACGATCTTCCGCTTCATGGAAATAAGACTGTTTCACTTTCCATATTGCATCCTGGAAGAAAGGTTCTGCCGGATTCTCAAAACACCAAGTGTGCTCCGAACCTAACAGAATATATTTCCATGCCTCATCAAACTCTTCCCGCGGAGCCGCATTTCCATCAGCCAGCATACTCCACAACGTTTCTGCCTGCGAAACTCGTTCCTTGGCATTCCGGTTCATCGCCGTCAACTGGGCTGCTGTACCCAAACCATCCGTCCAATACTCCGTATAATCCCCTTTGACAACAGGCAAATCCTTTCCATATTTTTCTTCGATCATCGACATGATCTCATGTCCGCCACAAATCCGGATCTTCGGATAGGCATATTTGGTATTCCAAGCCTGCACGGCATAAGGAACATCCGCATCCAACGGATTATTATCCCATAATGACCAAGACAAGACCGTAAAATCATACGGATAATTGTCTTTCTCCAACGCAATCAGTTTATCCGTAAAATCAACATTTGCCTTTCCTGTCTGAATACGCAGCGGTACCTTTTTCTGATCCCGTTGTCCGAACCAAGGCCGTCCGGTCTCACCACCCTTGGTCATACTGCCACTATTCGCATATTGTCCCGGTTGCAGGAATAAGACCTTCGACTCGCCGTCCGGTCCGACCCACCAGAAAGGTTTCCCGTCCAAATCCAGGTGAGCATTTCCGGCACGGTCTGAGTTTGGCCATGAAATGATGTACTTAACCCCTTCTTGAGCCATGACCGGAATCAAACCCCAGGTAATACCCGGAATATCAAACTGCTGAAAGACATCCATTGGTTGCCCACTCAGCCGTTGCATTTCCCGGGAAAACTTAAACACATGAAACAACTCCTCGTCCAGACAAATGCTGGTATTCAAGTTCAGATAACTGGCATCCAACGCAATCCTGCCATCTTTCAACGCAGAAACCAATTCATTCCGTACCTCGGGCTGGTCATGCCACAGCCGCTCAACCGGCCAAGAGACTTCCGGATTCCACACAAAACGGGCTCCATCGACATGATTTTTCGTTTCATTACCCAGCTTCATTCCTTCCAGCACATTGTTTTTATGCAAGGCTTCTACGTTCCGATGGGTATTCGTATAACCGATATCCACATGGGCATGGTTATACAAATAAACCGTCCAATGCCGCATTGGCGGGACCGTCAACTGCTTTTTATATTTCTGATTATCGCCATGAATAGTTAATGTGACCGACGAACTTTCCCGTGTCGGTACTCCTGCCGGCAACAAGACTTCCACTTTCGTCGAGTCGGTAGCATCAAGCTGATACCGGTTCTTTTCCTTACCACCTTTCGAGGCGACATCGATCCGCAGTTCTCCTTTCAAATCCGATCCTTTCAGATATACCGAGACCACACGTCCCGGCTGACCGTCAGTCCGATATCCATACAAAGGTTCTACCTCACAAGTAACCGATGTGGGACGTATCTGGGCAAAAGAATGAGATGAAATCGCCCAAATACCCAAAGATGCCCATAGTATAATTCTCTTCATACCGTTTTTAGTTTATCTTATTGACTTGATATTTCTTTTTATCTTACATATTCTCCTCTTCATAACCGACCTGTTATCCTGTTTCTCAAGGGAACTTATTCATTCTCATACGAGAGCTTACCTTTCCTCCGATCGGAGGAAAGGTGTCCTTCGAACGGAGGAAATCCATCCTCTGATCGGAGGAAACACTTCCTTCGGTCGGAGGAAGGATAAGAAGTCTATAACTCCGTACTAAATTCCCGTTTAGAACGGGATAAATTCCTGTTTATCCCTATCCTGATTCCAGGCAGCATTTCTTACTGATTAGCCGAAGTAAACGAAAACCATTCCAGATTCAGCAAATCTTTCCCTTTATCGGCTGCATTCTTCGCTCTAAAGACAAGGACCAAAGCATGTATTCCTTTCACCGGTTGGATCTTCGTCTCATGAATTGCATAAGCCGTTTCGCCATCCATCGGTTTCACATCACAAACGCCAAGCAACTCGCCATCCGGCGTATCCAAACGGATCTCGATCGTTGCATCCAGGTTTTTATTCCAGGTTTTACAGATGAAACGATTGACTGACGCCTGATCAAAATCATAATACTTCCAATAAGCATAATCACCATCCTGTATTCCGGTTAAATATTCCACCGGTATATCATGCAATGGCCGACGGACTGTTGGATAGACATTTCCAGACAAGAGGCAAGCCCTGAAGGCTTCCATCCTGTACAACGGAGAAATGGGTCCGCCTATGCCTTGTGTTGTCATTTCTACCTCCTGGATTGTTCCATCTTCATTAAATGTGATCGGTTCCAAACAGGCTTTCCTCATGGTAGAACTGGCATGAGTCGGACGGTGATAAGCAACATACCATTGTCCGTTTATCTCAACAATACATCCATGGTTATTCACCAGGTTTCTTCCACTGCCCCAGTTGTCGATAATCACACCCCGGAAAGTGTACGGTCCCAAAGGCGAAGTGGCCGTAGCATAATTCAACGTGGCACAATTGGACTCACCATGACGCTGGTGCCCGCCATAAACATAATAATAAATACCATTCCGTTTACGCACCGAACTGGCCTCGTTAAAAGCATGTTCCTCATAAGTCAACAAACTATCCCGTATGCCGCCTTCGATTGAACGCATATCTTTACTGAGCTTGGCTCCTTTGGCATAAGCCTGTCCCCAAAACAAATACGCTTGTCCGTCGTCATCAATAAAGATGGAAGGATCAATTCCCGTAATACCCTTGATTGCTGCCCCATCCTTAAACGGACCATAAGGAGAAGCGGAAACAGCCACACCTTCTCCGCCATCAGCCAAACAATAATACAGGTAATAAAGACCATCCCGATAAATACAATCCGGAGCATATAGAATCTCTTCCGTATAATCCGTTTGTTTTCCCAAACCTTGCGTTGCAAACGAAGTCTGTTCCACATCCCAATGTACCAGATCGGATGTCGACAACACATTATACGAACGAGAGCACCACGCATTACCCGGTTCATCACGCGAACCATAAAGATAAATCCGTCCATCAGGCATTTGCCTTACCTCCGGATCAGCGATATAGACACCTTCCGGCACAATGGGATTCATGGGCCGGGCTTCCGTCCAAATGCCTTCTTGCTTTTCAGACTGGGCATCTGTTGCCTCCCCGTTACACGCCATGAATACAGGCAACATACATAGTCCACCGATTGCGCCATACAGATAACTCTTCCTAATCGTTTTCATGATATTCCCTTTTATTTCAACTGCTCAATTGTAAAATGAAAGCTCAAAGATCCTTCATTCCACATGCTATAATTGGTTCCCCAATAATTATTACTTAAGTTAAAGTGAATTCCTCCTTGTTTATCCGGATAATCCAATGAATAATTCAGGCCTTTGGCTTCTCCGACATTAACCAGAAAGGCCGTTTTGCTCCATACCCGGAAGGTTCCGGCAGATGTTATCAGATCCACATAATGATCTATTCCATGCTGCTGACGGTTTCCTTTCTCTACGACATCCAACAGATCCACCCGTTCTCCGATTTTCTCGGCGACAACCGACAGTATATCGTTTGCGCCGATAGAGAACCAATAGGCCTCGGGCAACCTGACCGCAGGCTTATTCAATACAGTCAGCGTCACATCAACCTTTTTCTCCTGCTTATACTCGAAGACATCTACATACATGCTTTCCGGATATACCCGTTTATCTACCGACACCTGTTGCGGAAATACCAGTTCGCTGATTGTCCGGACTCCTTTCCGGTCTTTCCGGATTTCCTTTCGTACTTCCTGGGCAGACAAATGGACGCTGACAGCTTTCGACTTATCCAGTCCGGGTTTCCCTAAATCAGCCAACGCCCAGTCATAACGGGCACGCAGATACTTATCCAAGAACCGATCATAGTCTTTACTATCCAGCATTTCGTAAGACAAGCCTTTCAATTGCAATAACCCACCGAACAAATCCACTTGCCAAGTATGAGGCAACACCGTTTCTGCTTCTGACGAGAAAGCCGGACTCTTCGGATGATCGATCTCCTGCAATGCGGCATGGGCTTCTTTTTGCAATCCTTCCGGCAGATAGGCGATGGCCGACTCCAGATAATCATCCAGCTCTTTCCACGATGCTTCTACTTTCGCAAAAGCCGCACTTGAACGGGCCGGCAGAAACGCATCCATATCATATTTATCCCAGTTCTGCAAATGCGTCTTCACATCCATTCCCTGCGTATGTTCCGCTATCAAACCCAATTCCAGGACAAAATTAAGCGCCTCATCGCTATGCTTGTCCAGCTGTCCCTCGCGGAGCCAGCGGCTATACAGTTCTTCCAAAGCCCTGTACTTTGCCATCCGGACAGGAGCACTTGCACATCCATAAATCCAGGTATCACCAATCTCAGCAGTGACCACCGGCAACTGATCCTTGATCGCAACCAGTTCTTCCGCAATCTCGTTGAAAGAAGCCGGTATGATCTTCGCATTCGGATAACGTCCGCGGATATCCGCATACATCTTTTTCACCTGATCATACTTATGAGGTCCGTGATTATCTCCCGTAAAATTGATCGAGATGGCCACCTTACCACCGGGAAGTAAATCTTCCGTTCCATAATTCTGCTGATAAACCAATATCAGTTCGCTGCCGTCCGTATCTCTCCATCGGCAAAACGGAGGCACTTCCGGTACCGGAGAAGCTCCGTTGACCCCGATATGCAACATCCGGATTCCGGCTTTGCTCATTACGGAAACGATACTCCGGGTATGTCCGGGAACATCGGTCATCTTCGCCGCAACCGTATGCTTTCCATATTGCTGATCCAACCTTTGCGATAACAGCAGACTCGTTTCCAACAGATCCCGATTCATCACCTCCGACTCAAACGTATACGGCACAGCATTCCAGACAATGTCACCGCGCCGGATAGCAGCATCCAAACGCGCTACATCATGCGCCGGAGCCGTCTGCATATACTTCCAGATGATCCACGCACCCGTTGTCCAAACATACTTCTCGGGAGCATTCTCTGCTTGCAACTTCTCAGATAAATCCAATGCTTTGGGTATGAATTCCGACACATACCGTTGGGTAACGACAGAACTCAAATCCGTAAACCCTACATCCAGGTGCGTTTTAAATACAACATACACTTTTTCTACAGAGGCATTGGCTGCCTGACCATAGGCCGCACCAATAACCGCCAACACCATCGAACATACAATAATAATCCGTCTCATAAGTATATTTTTTCCAGGTTTGCTAAGATATATATTATTATTCGTCCTTATTCTGAATATGTAGATCTATTTCCTCTTTATCTGATACCAGAAACAAAACTATAAACATTTCCTGAAAAATCTACTGCAAACAAAGCATTTCCAGATACAGCTACACTCCCTAAAACTGGAGCTCCCATTGTATGTTTCCACAGCATACGACCTGTTTTTCGATCCAATCCATATAAATAACCATCAGAAGCACCTATATATACGACATCACCTACTAAAACAGGGCTACACTCAACAGGAGAAGCTGGATCTCCTAATGTTGGAACTGTATAAATCATAGCACGTCCTGTACGGAATCGCCACTTTTCCTCCAATGTTTCTCGATCTACTGCAATCACACCTTGTTCTGCTGTTCCAAAGATAATTTCCTGCTCTGTTATCAAGGGTACAGAAAGATTATGCAATGCAAAATCAAATGATTTACGAACAATTCGCTTTCCTGTTTTTGCTTCTACAACAGAAAGACTATTATCGGTATTAGATATATAATATGCTAATCCATTATACAAAGCAACAGGACTACCAAAACCGATTCCTTTACTCCATAACTTACGTCCTGTACGAGTATCATTCGCATATGTCGCTTCCCAAAAAGCATGACCTATAATCACACCATCCTGTACGGAAAAAGTTGAGACCGTCCCATGCTCCGTATCCCAATCTTTATTTTGCCAAATCAACTTTCCACTTTTCGCCTGAAACGCGCTCAATGTACGTCCGGTTCCGGCATAAAGGATTTCTCCATCCGTTACTAAACCATCGTTCAATGGGACCTGTTTATTCATTCTCAGATCTTTTTCCCAAACAAGATGTCCCGTTTCTGCATCTAAAGCGTATAACCATCCATTCACATCTTGGGCAAAAACGCATCCTTCCGCAGCAGCAATACTACTACGCACAGAGTGGCGTAATTTATATTTCCAGCGAATTGTACCTTGCCGAACATCCATACAAATCATTGAGGCCTCACCTTTTTCATTATCATCCATTGAAGCTATATACACATTTTCCTTATACACTAGCGGCGATGTGAAATAAATATTTGCTCCAACATTTTGTATCCAAGCCAATTGTAATGGAGTTTGGAAACCTTCATGTTGGTAAGGAACGTGACCAGATGTCTGTAGGAAATTAGTCCAATCAGCACCCAGCTTAATTGGTACAGATTGTGTTCTGTCATAACGGAAAGTTACATTCTTCACAGCCACTTCTCCATTTGCAAATTCTGAAATAACTTTCACTGTCACCAATTGTCCATTCAAATATTCAGGAAGCTTTATCTCTGCACACCATGAAAAATCCGTTTGTTGCTTTAACGGCAATTCTTTTCCACAAGGTTTTCCTTGAAAATAACAACAATAGGAGACTTTCTTCGTCGAAGATACTGCCGAATATGTATTTACTGACAAAGGAAGACTTCCATGAGAAGTGACCGTAGCCTTTCCATTATCAATAGAAGCTATTTGTAATGAATTGTAAATATACGGATATCTAATATCAGATTTTAAATCTCCTTTTGGATTGACTGTTAAAACTCGAAATGATGATGGAGAATGATCATACGAACCTCTTATATTTCCAGGAGAACAAATCATTAATACATCAGAGTCATCATGATAATACATTCGATCATGATGCCAATGACCATAAATCCAAGCTCTTAAATTATAATTGGACAAATCTATATATCCTTTTTTTTCACTTCCAAACCGAAAATGGCCATCTGCACTCATTACACTGTGATTAAACGCAATAATAGGTTTCCCTTCAGAAACATACTTCAAATCATTCTTCAACCATTCACCAATACTTTCATTCGTATAAGTAGGTTTCCCATCACCATAAGCCATCGGCGTTACAATATAATGAATATTTCCTATTTCAAAAGAATAATATGTGGGTCCGAAATACTTCTCAAAAGATTCTTCTCCATATTTACCTTCGCCCAAATCATGGTTACCCACACAATAAAACATCTGAGATGTAGGCATATTCTCATTGTTCAGAAAGTCTTTATACGAAGCAAAACCTTCTCGAGCAACATCACCAGTATGAATCAAAAAAGCAATATCCTCATTTTCAACGTACTCCCGTAAATGTTCTGCGCTTAAAGCATATCCGTCCGAAGCAGTTCGATATTCATCAAACATATGCGTATCCGATATATGAATAAAACGATGAGTTCCATCCTTCTGTACGACCTTTGAATTTACCCGCTGCAACCCAAAATCATACGAAGTTTGTTCAGATTGGATTCGTTGATAATAAGTAAATGCCCGATAACCACTTGGTATCGTTATAAACACAAATCTCGCTTCAGTATACCCTGGTAACTCAAATCGTCCTTCCGCATCAGTCTGTACCACATTCAATCCATCAGAAACCGAAACTTTAGTTAAAGGTTGCTCACCTTCATCATATTGCTGATTTCCATTCCTATCTACATAAACATATCCACTATAAGAGGCTAAAGCTTTTCCACATATTAAAAGGAATATTACTAGATGAAACCATTTCTTACCCATACCTAATTTTCTCATTTCTATTTACTTACTATAATTAATCACACCATTTTACGGATACAAATCAAAAGACCTACCATTCCGTCTATTTAATCTTAAAATAGCTGTTAAAATAACATAGATCTAGTTCTTATCCATATTAATCTCACTAGATTTCAAAAACATACCTTCAATAGTAATTGTACCATATATATTTTACAGCCTCTCCTATCAACTCAGGTATTACTCCGATTTGCTTCTCAGAAACCTACTTAATATAGATCCTTCAGTATAAATACAACTTAAATGTTACAATAAAAATATCATTAATGATCAATCAATAAAAAGTACAGAATATTCCCAACATACTTTACTTAATAAAATTCTAAGAGTCAATAATAAGCCCATGTTTTATTACATTGAGGAGCAGATACTGGATAACGAACTGTTTGAGTTGTAAATTTAGTTTCAATATAGTATTCCAATGTTCGATTCTCTCTATTTGGAATCTGTATCTCAAAATATCTATCTGTTTTTTTCTCCATCATCACTTTCTTGAATTTCTTTGTCCCTAATTCTCTGTAATAAAGAATCGGTTCTTTATCCATTTTATCAGAACCTAACACATGAAGTTTTAACGTATAGGCTTCTCCTTTTTCAAGCATACTTCGTTCATTCAAAACAAACATTCTTGGTGATCCTGAATATACTTCAGATAAACAAACTGTTGAGGGTAACTTTTCCCCTAAAATGGCTTCTATATCCTTATCATATTTGTTTAAGAAAGAATATGTCTTACGAGTTTGTGATTCTAAATTGATAACAGTCCCCAATTCGCCTGTTGTATTTACTGTTTGAATTAAATACCCCATCATTTCTTCCCACAATCTGGATAATTGAATTCGAAGGGGTAATATCTGATCCGAAACAAAAGATTTTTGTTCTAAATGGGAATAATTAGACATTTCCTTCATCTTTTTATCTAATTCCCCCCGAACACATCCCAATTGCCCCATAGAACGTAAGTATTTAAATGTATTCAACCAATAATCGAATCGCTCCAAATTTCCTTTGCCTGAGATTCTATCACGTAAAATATTCAAGGAATCTACAAATGCATACTTTATAGATTCTTCTTGCCAGCTCTTTTCATTCGGATTAATAACACCTGGACCTGTTATCCAAGCGGCTGGGCGAGGCATCTTAAAATTTCGAAAACCCTCATTACCAACAGTTCCATCTACTGATTCAAATATTCGGGCAATCTCTTTCGCTGCTTCTTTACCAAACATAACTTGAGCATAATCCAAATAAAATGAAAAACAAGATAAATCCCGCTTCATTTCCGGGGCGTTACTTTCAAATTCATTTAAATCTGCTTCAAAATCTTTATATAAACCACCTCCAACGTCTATACAACGTCTATAAGGTTCTCCTTTTATTTGATTCACATCATCAGTCATACCTTCTATAATGAAAGCTGATAGGAAAGTCTCTCCTTTTATGGGTTCTATATCAATATCCAAAGTAAAATCATCAACCCGAAAATCAGGTGATACTACCTGACAAACCGTATCACTACCCACTAACTTATAAACATCTATTCCTTGAAGTAGTTTTTCTCCTTCTAAAGCAATGTCAAACACACGTTTATCAGGTTCTTTATATTTTGTTTCACTAAACAAGAAAGTAACCCGATAATTTCCATTCGGAAGATTGATTCGATATCCCTTTATACCATATCTTTGAGTATTGTAAAGGTATTGATCTTCTGTTCCTTTTATATACTTAAAATAATTCTGTCCAACTCCACCCTTTCGTATGTCACTTTTTGTCAATTGAACCTGATATTCTTTACCCCAAAAAGGATTCCATTCTTTTTGGTCCCAACAACCTTGTGCATAGGCCATCAAATTGGGGGCTATTGAAGACGTTCTCCAAAAATTAGCATTGACTCCTTTACTTCCAGCCCCATAAATTTCAGCTAAATCACTACGTAAGCGCCCGACCCAAAACTGAGGAGTCGTCAACGCTGGATCATCCTCCATCCATAATATCGGGAAAGAAAAACGGTCTTCTGGCAATTGATGATAACCTAAGTCCAATCGTTCCTGACCGCATAATCTACTTAGTGATGAAATGAAATCTGTTTTAGGCAATACCGTATCAAACAGACATTTATTATCAGGTGGCCCAATCACCCAACCACTTACTCCAAAACCACAAGAAGGTAATACTTCGTTTAATGCTCTTCTGGCTATATTTATATCCGTTATTGTCGCTTCGACAGAAGCTTTTGTTGGAGTTCCCCACGTCCAACCTTCCGGAGACCATAACCAAAAATAATCCAACGGGTGTGCTCTTTTAATTCGAGTAAATATACCTTTATATAATTCGTAAACAGCCTCGTTGCTATCCGGATTTATTCCTTTTTGTTTTAAACGTTCCCGCACCGGACCCGGTATAGATATAGGACTTTCTAAGCCAACACAGAATTGAACTCCCAGGCTTTTTCCCAATGAAAACACCTGATCAAACAAATTCCCTGTTCGATTGAATACATCATTCATTTGTTCTGAATCTTTCGGCCATGGCATTCCACCTAATAAAGGACTCATGTATACTGAATCCGAAAATAACGAAGCTGCTCCACTACTGTAATCTCTCGTATTCATAGCAGAATATCCCCAAGAGGTACTTTTTGCAGTATTCGCCAAAGATGTCGGATAAGAATATGATACATCCCCATTGGGTAATACGTCTTCTGACAAACCTATCCAAACATTTGGCTCTACGTGAGGATATGTATGCAAAGAGAAAAAGTTCAACTTCATTTTTATCATCTGCGTTATACATGATTTATACATGTCTTCATCCCATAAATCTGGACCTTCCGGAAAATCATGAAATGGAAGTAATCCTCTTTTCTCAAATAAAGGTTTTCCTTTTATCTCGGGACAATCGAATAAAGACTTGTTAAATTTTTCATCAGGCAATATATCTCCATGTAACGCAAAGCGTACACCTAAATGTTCAGCATAAGTATATACTCCATATAAAAGAGCAACTTCTGAACCTCCATGTATATATAAGTTTTCTTGTTGCTTATTTATCAAATACTCTTCCTGTCCTAAGGACACAGAATCTATTTGCAAACGAATCATGTATTTTTCATGCTTATTCGGAATTCCTTCTTCTACAGGTAATAGTTTATTACACCGCAACCAAATATATTTCTGCAATTCTTTTGCAGAATAAGCCATTACCCGTGACGGATTTTCTGGTAATTGTATCTTTTGAGGTTCCCTTGCTTGTATATAGAAAAAAGGAAGCAAGAGGAAAAAACTTATATAAATCAATTTCATATTCATTTACCTCTAATTGAAACATTAATATACTTTATAAACATCCCCTGTCACAGTCAATGGATAAAAAACACCTTCAGATTTATAAGGTTGTCCACCACCAATATAGACATCCACATGGCCAGCCTGTTGTAACAGTTCTCCTTGCTGATTGACTAAAGCCAATTCTTTGGGAGATAATTCAAACGTTACTTCTTTTGTCTCGCCCGGTTGTAAAGAGACTCGTTTAAATCCTTTTAAGGCACAGATGGGTTGGCGTTTATTTTTATTTGCTTGGTGGGATACATACAATTGAACAACTTCATCTCCGGCCCGTTTCCCTGTGTTTGTCACATTTACTCTATAAAGGATTTTATTCCCCGTACTCAATGTTGTATCAACCGGACAGTCGGAGAAAGAGAAGGTCGTATAGCTAAGTCCATACCCGAACGGATATCTCACATCTCCTTTGAAATAACGATAAGTACGATTCCGCATCGAATAATCTTCGAATGGAGGTAAATCCTCATCGTTCATATACGTCGTCAGCGGCATACGACCTGAAGGATTATATTCTCCAAAAAGGATATCAATAATGGCATCGCCAGCCGACTGGCCTCCATACCAGCATTGCAAGATCGCATCCGCATTCCGGCTTTCCCAATCAAAGCTCATTACAGACCCCGACATATTGACAAGGATCAATGGTCTACCTGTCTTCTTCAATTCTTTCATCAATTCGATTTGAACAGGAGGAAGTTGTAATGTTGTACGATCACCACTGGCAAAACCGACATAACCGTCTGCACCGACATCACTTCCTTCCCCTTCATAATTGGCATTGATACCCGATACAAATAGAATAACATCCGCCTTTTTGGCTCTGGATGCTACTTCTTGAAATGATGGGGCATCTTTTAAAGGACGAACAAAATCTACTCCTTGCATGTAATCTATTTCTGCTTTACCAGCCAAACGTTTCTTTAGGCTTTCCACAGGTGTGATGATTTCACTAGGCACACCATTGTAATTCCCTAACAATGTCTGTTCATTATTTGCATTCGGTCCAATAACTGCAATACGTTTCAATTTGTTGGGATTCAAGGGCAATATATGATTCTTGTTTTCTAACAAAACCATCGATTTACAAGCCATCTCATAGGCTTGTTGTTTATGTTCGGGACATTCTATGACAGTTCTGTTTATTGACATATATGGATGATCACTTTCCGGGTCAAATAGTCCAATTTTAAATAAAATCGTCAACAACCGCTTCAAAGAAACATTAATTGAACGTTCAGATATAATTCCCTGGTTAACACCTTGCTCCAGCAATTGGTACAAATCTCCACATTCCAAGTCAGTTCCCTTCAATACCGCATCACTTACAGCCTCCATATCGTTCGCATGGGTTTTATGATTATGAGCAAAATCTCTCAAGGCCCAGCAGTCTGATGTTACATAGCCCTTAAATCCCCATTGATTGCGAAGGATATCATGCAACAATTCATTATGTCCACAACAAGGCTGACCATCCAAACGATTATAGGCACACATCACACCATGTACGTTAGCCTCTGTCACCAATGCTTGAAATGCAGGCAAATACGTATCCCACAAATCGTATGCATCTACTTGGGCATTAAAAGAATGTCGATTATGCTCTGGTCCGCTATGAACTGCATAATGTTTGGCACAAGCTACAGATTTCAAATATTTTGGATCGTTTCCCTCAAGTCCACGGACCATAGCCATACCCATTTGCGAAGTAAGATACGGATCTTCTCCATACGTCTCTTGCCCCCGCCCCCAACGCGGATCACGGAATATATTCACATTGGGAGTCCAATAAGTCAATCCTCTATAACGGCTTCCTGTTTTATTTGTTTTAATGTCCTCATTAAACAAAGCTCTCCCTTCTGAAGAAATCATATCAGCTGTTTTTTGTAATCCCTCTACATCAAACGTCGCAGCCAATCCTATAGCCTGAGGAAACACCGTCATTTTCTCTTGTGTCCTGGCCACTCCGTGTAATGCTTCGTTCCACCAATCATAAGCTGGCACTCCTAAACGTTCAATAGCCGGAGACTGATGTTTCATCATTTGTACTTTCTCAGACAATGTCAAACGTGAAATCAGGTCTTCAACACGTTCTTCTACTGGCAATGATGGATTTGGGAATGGATATTTGGAATCTTGTGCCTGAACAGAGCAAATACACCATCCAATAGTCAACAATAATATAAACTTTTTCATCTTGCTCTTGTATATGTTTATATGAAATAAAAATGGATACTCCAAAACTTTATTCGATATATTTTGTTTATCTGTTGTTTATTAATACATACTCTTTTATTCCTTAAGCTAGTTAAATAAGCATGAAAAGTACAAAATTAAAAGATCCTATATTTTTAAGGTTTTAATACACCTTCCACTTTTAACACTACAGCATAAGGAGTAGGACGATCCTTAGGAACCTCAATTAATAAATAATCGTCTTCTTGAGAAAAAACAATTTGTCCTGTACGTCCCAACATGCTAATACGACTTACTTTCCTTGGATGTTGAAGAGATTTTAAACCTAACGTTGGTAATTTAATCATTCCAGCCTTTGGGTTAAGTATACTAATGTATAATATATTACCCTTCGTTGTAAAACGGACTTCATTAAAATCATAAGGTGTACTAGTAACTGTACGAGCGTTAAAATTCTCTTTTGAAGCATTATTTAGCACGTTATTAACATCCGCGTTAAGTATATTCCTCTCCTTGACCCGCTGGCAAGAATTTAAATTATCTCCATATACAGACCAAGGTTTACTTGCATAAATGGCTTCTTTATTAATTTTCATCCACTCACCAATACTATCCAATATCTCTTTGTGTTCTTCAGGAATTGTTCCATCTCCCTTCAACTCAACATTCAACAACATATTCCCGTTTTTACTCACAATATCACAAAGTAATTCTATAATTGTTCGGGCATTATGCATAGAAGGATTATCTTTCTTATAAAACCAATGGGTAAAAGTAAAAATTCCATCCCAAGGATAAGGTAATATTGACTCAGCCACCCCTGCTTCTATATCTTTTACCAACATCGGTTCATCCTCAACCTTCGCTATACCCACAGCATCTATTTTTCCATGCCGTTTTAAACTATGGTTAAACAATGTTCGAAAAACTTCTTTTCCATAATTACCATAGGGAAAACCATAACCATCCACCCACAACAGGTCCACATTATATTTAGTCACCAGTTCTTGTTGTCTGAGCATGTAAGTATGTTTGACACTATCTTCGTATTCTGGTGTTCGTTGTTCTGGCGGTAAACCATACATTTGAGCTGGATCATAACCTTCCCACCATTTCCCTTTTCCATCAGCTTTTGTCATTCGTCCTTCATAAGGAATATCCTTATAAGGACCTGATTTATCTGCACCGAAAGCAGGTAACCACCAACCCAAAAAACGATCATCATGAGAACTGACACCAAAGGGTAAATGGTATTTCCGAACAGACTTCTCAAATAAACCAACAATATCTTTATGAGGTCCCATATTTACGGAATTCCAAGGATGATAAGTAGAAGCGAAATTATCAAAATGATCATGGTGATTAGCATGAACAACTATATATTTAGCTCCCAGTGATTTAAAATATTTAACTAGTTCATCCGTATTCAGTTTTTCTGCTTTCCATTGATGTATCACTTCCGTATATCCTTTTTCTGACTGAGGACCATATATTTTTTTATGATAAGCATAGGCATTTTTACCAAATTGTTGAGAACCTACATCTTCCATAAACATATGTCTAGCATACCAACCTCCACCTAACTCCGGTTGTGATTGAGGACCAATCGTTACCCAAATACCAAAACGAGCATCAGTATACCATTGCGGATATTCATATTGTTTTTGGAGTTCTTCCCAAGATAAATCTTGTTGGGCATTCATTTGCCAACATAATAAAAGTCCGATTATTCCTCCTACTATTCTTCTCATCATGCATTGATTAAAAATAAGATTGTTCCGAAAGATATTTTCTTAGATTTACATATTTTCCTTCCGGAACAATCCTTATTGTTACTACAAATTTTTAGCTATTCCAACCCGGATTTTGACCGAGTTTAGGATTCAAAATACCAAACTATAGTAAATAGATCACTTTGCATCATCCCACCCAGGGTTTTGCTTTAAATTTGGATTTAACAATAAATCATTTAAAGGAATAGGACTTAAATAATCTCTCTCTGGATTGAAGTGATAAACTCCACCTTCTAAACTTTTGAATAAAGGATCTAAATATCCTTTTTCATCAACAGGAATAGTCACAACCGCATTATAAGGATCATAATCTGATTGGGTAAATCTAAAACCTTTAGGTCTTTTTCCATCAAACAACTTATGGGCTCTCCAACGCATCCAGTCATCTTTTCTATAACCTTCACCTGCCAATTCAACCCTACGCTCATTACGAATAACAGCCAATTCATCAGAAATAGGATATCCATAATCAGGCCAAATATCCGTAACATCAGGCTTTACCTCTGTTAAAGTTGGCATAGCTACACGCTTTCGTAATAAATCAATATTATCAGATAAATCTGGATATGTATTGTTTAATTCAACATACGCCTCCGCGTAATTCAATAACAATTCTGCCATACGAAATCCAATACCTGATATCATGGGGTCTACCTGATTTTCCATAGGAGCCTCTGGATTATGTCCCTTCTTAGGTGAAAACCCTGTGGAAATATTACGACCAGGATCAGACAGATGAATTTGAGGAACAGCAAAACATGAATCTTTGAAACCTGGCGTAACAGAATTTATCAAATCTCCCGGGACAAAAACACTCTGTTTGAAACGAGGATCCAACTTCTCAGCCAAATCTGTCAAATAAGCAGCTCCTTTCCCTTTAACAGCAGTTTCATCTTCTATATCAATTGTCTTTCCTGTTCTTGATAAATAGCTATTGATCAAATCAAGTGTGTATGAATATCCCCCATAACCATATTGCCAAAATAAAACATTTACGTTCGTCAAGATACCCAATGATTGATTATAATCTTTCGAAAGAGTAATCTCCTGAATACTTGTATGGTCAAAACGATTAAATAGATTATAATAGTCAATATCCGGATTTCCAGTTGAATAAATATATTTACTATAATCCCCTACCAATTGTTTACATCCATTGTATGCATCCAACACTTTTTGAAAATACTTCTTTGAATCTACATTTGAAGCAAAAGGAGTACCTGCATGATATTTACTCCATGTCGCCTCGAACAAGGCCACACGCGACTTATAAATATAAGCAGTTTCTTTATTCAAACGATTCGGGCCCACTTCTGCTCGAGTTTTCAAACATTCAATAGATTTATCAATTAAACTCATAATAGAATCTACAACTTCAGCTCTCGGAGTACGCGGTTTAGTCAATTCTTCTTCATCGTTTTCCGAAATCACATGCGAATACCAAGGAACATCACCAAATTTCTTAACCAACTCATGATATTTATAAGCTTTCAGAAAACATGCTTCTCCATATGTATGTTTATATGACTCAAAAGGAGCTTCACACTTTTGATAGTTATCAAAAAACATATTTATTTCACGAATGGCTTCCCATTTCCATTCTCCACCTTCCGTAGGAGTCGTATTTTCTTCCCCATTCATCCAAGTATTATGTTGCAAACGATTAACCATATTATCAGAATACTCGTCATCTCCGAAATATCCCATCCCCCATTCTGTAAGCGATCCAGGAAGCCACTCATATTTTCCTATAATATAGGAATCCAATTGTTCAGGTGTTTTCCAAAACGTATTTTGAGAAATTTGATCCAATGGTTCTCTATCCAAGAAATCATTACACCCTACAAATGTCAACGTTAATAAAGTTGCTGAAATCAAATTACTGTATTTAAATATATTCAAACTCATTTTCTTGTACTTTAAAATTAGAAACCAATATTAATACCAAATGAATAAGTGCTAGTTTGAGGATACATTCTACTATTTCCCACTTCCGGATCTATATGTGATGGTAATGAAGATAGAACAAATAGATTTTCACCTGAAAAATATACTTGTAAATTATTTATCCTCACTTTTTCCATCCACTCTTTCGGCATCGTATATGACAAAGTTAAATTCTTCAAACGAAGATATGCTCCATTATACAGATAACGAGTGTTTGTCTGGAAGTTTTTACTACCTTCGGTCGTATCATAAGGTCTCGGCAAAAATGCATCTGTATTAGTTCCTAACATATCCAATAAACGAGACGAACATGTTTCATCCCGATAAAAATCAAACATATCCTTCGTATTATAAATCGTATTTTCGTAATTATTACTGTTTCCGACACCAAAATAATAAGTTCTACCATTCATGAATATATCTTTTTTGGCCACCCCTTCAAAGAACACAGACAAATCTAATCGTCCGGCTTTTTCGAATGAATAACCAGTTGATAAATTCAAACTATAGCGATAACGGGGAGTAGTGTTACCAATACGTTTCAAGTCTCCAGGTTTTTCTACCGTTTTGTTTCCTGTTGTAATGATACCATCACCGTCCAAATCTTCATATTTAACATCACCAGGATACCAGTTTGCATGAATTCTACTTTGATCGATTTTTAACGTCCCATCTTCATTAAAGTCATTTTTTGTCAATAAACGATCTACTTGATAACCCCAAATCTCTCCCAGTTCTTTTCCCGGATACCAACTATCATCTTCACCAAAATAATTACTTGTCACATTATACTTCGTAATCTTAGAACGAGCATCTGCAAGCATAACCCCAATTTTATAGTCCCAATTAGGAGTAATCTGATCCATCCAACTCAGTTGCAATTCAAAACCAGTTGTTTTAAATTCTGCATTATTTATTTCAGGAGCGCTAGTTCCCAAGACAGAAGGCTTAGGAGTAGCAGGTCCTATGATATCCCACGAACGTCTGTTAAAATATTCTCCTTCGAATGACAATCTATTTTCTAATAATCTCATCTCTAAACCGACATCAAGTGTAGTAATCTTTTCCCAAGTTCGTTCCATGTTCAAAATAGAAGGAGTTTTAACATAGGGTAGTCTTTTCCCATCTATTATCCAACTAGCTTGAGATTTAACTTCCATTGTTGGTATATGTAAATATCCTGCAGAATTACCCTGATTTCCCAAAGTTCCATAAGATAATTTCAAACGTGAATAATTGACTATTGGCTTAATTTCTTCCCAAAAACTTTCATTACTCATATTCCAAGCTGCAAATCCTGATGGGAAGAACCCCCAACGCTGGTCTCTTGAATAACGTCCAGATCCATCATAACGCCCATTAAATTCTACAAAATAGCGTTCATCATAATTGTAATTGATACGTCCAAAGAAGCCGACTGTTGCCCAATCATTTATTACATCATTGAATGTTCTATCACCTTGAGCTATAGAAATTGCAGGCAGATCATAAACAAACAAGTTGGTTGCATCTCCATTCAATTCACGATACAAATTTTCCTCACCTTGCATACCTAATTGAAAACGGAAATTATTTTTCTTCACGTTCAGATCATAAGCTGTATATCCCTGAATTGTCCAATATCTATCATGATTATTTTTTTTAGACAAATAAGATTGTGTACCACTAATCGTATATTCATCCCCTGAAGGTCTTTTCCCTTTTACCGGTATCATCAAAAATTGATCATCTTCAAATCTCAAACGCCATGTGCCATCAACATGGGCAGTCCAGCCTTTTGCCAAATCAAAATCTAATGCTAAAATATTATCTACTCGATGAGCCATCTTATGATCGTAGCCGGAATTCAGACCAATAGCAATTCGCTCATTATAACTACCATCAGGATTAGTAATCTGACAAGTTGGCCATGTAGTGTAAATAAGTTGATATAAACGCGAACGTCCAATACCATAATCAAATGAAGGTTCTTTAGCAGAAGAATATGAATAACGTGAACGATAAGTAAGTTTCAACCATTTATTAACTTGTGTAGAGACACCTCCATTTACATTAAAACGTTTATAATTATCAAAGTCGGTCACAAAATTAAATGCACTAGGCTGATATTGATATCCTAATGATACAAAATAAGTACTTTTCTCATTTCCGCCCTTCAATGAAATATTATGAGACTGATTAAGAGAGGTTTTTCGTAACCAAGTACGTACAATATCATTATTCTCATATCCATAACCAGCCCAAGAATTTCCATCCGTAGGCACCAGCTCTTCCTTCGAGTATTTTCCCGGGTTCAAAATATTGTTCCTGATGAGATCTAGCTCGTCTTCTGTATAAAGAGGAGTACGTCTCGAATTCTCCAAAGCTTGATTCTTGATTACACCGAATGTATATGCATCTGCAGAATAAGGCATTCGGATTGGTTTTTGGATACCCCAATTACCAGAATAAGTGACTTGTGTTTTTTCTCCTCTCTTACCCATTTTGGTTGTCACCATCAACACACCATAAGGAGCACGAGCTCCATATACAGCAGAAGATGCTGCATCCTTCAAAACAGACACACTCTCTATATCATTAGGATTCATAGAGTTAAAATCATTCATATCTGAAGGTATTCCATCTATTACAACTAAAGGAGGTGTTTCTCCTGACAATGAAGCTTGTCCTCGAATTTGCAATGTCGGATTACTACCTGGCGCATTACCATTTGATGGCATAGAAAATGTCATACCAGAAACACGACCTTGAAGTAGCGCGCTAGGACTAGCGACCGGGCGATTGGCTAACTCTTTTGAACTTACAACCTCTACAGAACCAGTCAAATTAGATCTTTTCTGCGTTCCATATCCCACAACCACCAATTCATCCAAAGCTTCCGCATCTTCTTTCATGATGATAGCCAAATTTGTCTGATTACCTACTTTAATTTCCTGATTGGCAAATCCAATGTAAGATACAACAAGGATGGCATTATTATCTGCTTCCAACGAGAAATTACCGTCCATATCGGTGATGGTACCATTGGTAGTTCCCTTTACCATCACATTGGCGCCGATTACCGGCATGCCGGTGGCATCTACAATGGTTCCTTTTACCAATTTGGATTGCTGGTTAGTAGTATTTGATGCTTGTTTCTTGATGATGATGTGTCCGTTACTGAAAGTCACCACGCAATCTGTTCCTGCCAGCAGTTGATTCATGGCTTGTTGCACGGTGGTAGCCTTCGGCATTTGTTTCACAATACGGGAATCATCGACATCCTGCGATCTATAGTCGATGGAAAGATCCGTTTGCTTTTCGATTTGTTTGAAGACGCTTTTCAACGGAAGATTACTTCCGGTCAGTTTGACTTGTTGTTGTTGCGCGTAAGCGAATACGCTACATGTTGATAATGCTGTCACACACAGCAGCCGGGATATTTTTTTTCTACTCTCTCCTGGCATTAGATTTGATAAATTCATAAATTTGTATGTTTGAAATTTTAGTATTAGAAACTTGATTGATTTCTCCTGTTCTGTTGAACGCAAAAGACTAGCATTTCAAATACCGGAAAGGGAAGTTGGCCGCTATTCTTTCCGGTTTTTCTTTTTTTCATGATATCCTCCTTTTTTATTATTTGACAATGATATTATTTCCTTTAATTGCATATTGTATGCCCATCAGCTGATGCAGGATTTCCATGACATCCTCAATCGTTTCATCCGGGGCAAACTTCACATGATACAAATCGTTCCCGTAACGGGTTGCATTGTATTGGAACGTAACTCCGTATTTCTTTTCCAGTGCCGAAACGAGTTGCCAGAAAGGAACATCCTCGAAAATCAGATAGCCTTCGCGTGTCATCTTATACAAAGACAGATCTACCCGATTTCGTTGCACGCTATGATCTCGATGCGAATACACCAATTGCTCACTGGGCTTCAGTACATACGACTGCGTCCTTCCATCCTTCAGACTGACTTTCACACTACCTTCTTCCAACGTGGTAGTCGTATAATCTTCACCCGCATACGATTTTACAGTAAAAACAGTTCCCAAAGCTTGGACATCCACACCGGAAGTCTTGACGATAAACGGCTTCTTCTTGTTTTTATAAACCTGAAAAGAAGCCTCACCCGTCAGATAGATTGTACGGGAATCCATCTTCCGAAAATCCTTCGGATACAGCATGGTTGATCCGGCATTCACCCACACACGAGAACTATCCGGTAACTGAATTTCGCGGGTCTCGCCACAAGGAACAAACAATTCAGCCATTTCAACCGACTGGCGTAACGTATGTTGTTCCGTTATCCAATAGGTTCCACCCACAGAAACCAAAAACAAAGTCACCACAGCAGCATATTTCAACCACATCAACTGGATTTGCTTTTTCCGGTGGAAAGAAGTATCCAGCTGAGACCGCAACCGGGTCCAATCTTTCCACGTATCTGCTGATATCTCACCCGTTACTGTTTCCCAATGTTGCCGCAACAGATGTTCTTTAATCTCCTGATCTTGTTCCGCACGCAACCATTTTCCAAACAGGGCTTTCCCGACTTTGGAAAAACGCTTTCCAACATATAGTTGGAATAACTTTTTAATTGATTCGTGTGCTTCCATATTATCTGCTTTTATACGTTAGTAGGTTCAACACCGAAACACACACAAGCCAAATGGAGATTTTTTTGTTAAAAAAACAACAACATCTATTTTTTCTTAATTGCTTTGATTTATGTTACTTTTACGTTACATTTGCAACATGCAGAAATATAGAACCATTATATCATATAAAAGTTATTTTGAAGACTTTGTAAGCCAACAACGGCCTAAAGTCATTAAGAAGATATTTCAAACTTTACGAATTATTGAACAAATAGAACGTATACCTTCTACTTATCTAAAATACATAGAAGGTACAGATGGACTATTTGAAATACGAATAATGTTTGGTAGTGATATATTTCGAATATTTTGTTTCTTTGACGAAGGGAAATTAATAGTCCTATTAAGTGGTTTTCAAAAGAAAACACAAAAAACACCTTCTGAAGAAATAAAAAGAGCCGAAAGACTAAAGAATGAGTATTTTAATGAAAAAAATTTGGAGGATCAAGAATGAAAAATATAAAAACATTATCAGAACTTGAAGATAAGTATATTGGGAAAAAAGGGACACCAGAAAGAACTGCTTATGAAAAGGAACTAGCAGATTTAATGATTGGCTACCAAGTTAAGAATGCAAGAATTAAACTAGATTTAACGCAAGAAGAATTAGCTGAACGCATTCATAAAAAAAGATCTTTTATATCTAGAGTAGAAAATGATGGAAGTAACCTGACTATCAAAACACTCCGTGAAATTGTAGAAAAAGGGCTTGGTGGAAAACTGAATATAGAGTTAAATATATAATTCCAATTCCTGTTCAAAATTCTCCAGTCTTTTTCTAAAAGCGTATTATCTGTAAAAGAAAAGGCAAAGTCTTTGGAAGGTTTCTAACGAGATTCATTATCGATTCCCGTAGCTTTCGTTTTTAATTCTAACGAGTTTCATTAAGGAGTATTATCGGAACGTGAAGAGCAGCCATAAATATACGACCTTACGCAAGATGGCCAATGCAGCCGTCAGGTGATTCTCTACGGTTCGTTTGCTGATATGCAGACGGAGAGCTATTTCATCATTGGACAAGCCTTCTTCCCTGCTCATCCGATAAACTAATTGACGTTGGGGAGGCATTTGCTGAACAGCCGCTTGAATCATCGTCTGAAGCTCACGGGCAAACAACTGTTCTTCTTCCGACTCTGCTTCGGAGGTATTTTCCAGATATTCATGGGCATACTGTTCGGTCACAGCCAGATGATCAAAGTAATCATATACTTTATAGCGGGCCATTTGATAAAGATAGGCAGAAATAGACTCCACCTGTACCAGTTTCTCGCGGTCTTTCCAAATAGGAAGGAACATCTCTTGCGCCATGTCACGGCTTAATTCCGAATCATGCGTCAAACCCGTCAGGAAACAAACTAGCTTCGGCTGATATCGAAAGAATAACTGCTCGAACGCTTGGATATTTCCGGCTGCGATTTCTGTCAAGATATGTACTTCTGTTTTATCCATAGGCCAACAAACCTACAAAAGAAGTAAATTTTTTCAGAAAAATGAAAATCTTTCCATAAGAAAAAAACGTCAGCTACTCGAAGTAATCGGAGTAACTGACGTTTTTCCTAATCAAGGTAATATATCTCCATCGGCTTTGTTCTGTGGATCATATACAGCCACGCCCACCATCGAATCGGCACAACCATAATACAAGTACCATTTTCCTTTAAAGAATACAAGGCCTTCGATAAAGACCGTTCCATCCACATACTGACCACTCTTTTCAAAGTCTGCCATAGGTCGAAAGAACGGAACATCCAATCGTCCGATCGCCTGATAAGGATGCTGAAGATCGAACAAGACCTGACCAGCGCTGTATGTACCGGCATTAAAGCGGGGATCCCGTTTTTCGTTGGTTTCATTCTTTCCATTATATAATAAAAGAATACCATCTTCCGTAATCACTGCCGGAGGACCACATTCGGTCAAAGCGCTGTCAAAGTATTTCTCCCGAGGATAAATAAGTCCGAGCAACTCGTTTTGATCATCCAACACCGGTTCCCAATGGATCAAGTCATCGGAAGTAGCAGCAGCCACCATGTGTTCTCCCCAGTACATCAGATATTTCCCATTTACCTTAGCGATCGTTTGCTTACCATCCACCAGTTTTGTTACAATCGAACCGGACTTACAAGCCATATCTTTGAAACGCCCGTTATAAGCCTTGGCAAAAGCAGGCCCATGCTTTTCCCAAGTGAGCAGATCTTTGGAAGTTGCAACCGACAAACGGGGCACATCCCGATTCCAAGCGGTGTATAACATGACATAGAGTCCATCTTCCGTCATGGCTACACGCGGATCTTCACAACCACCCGGCCATTCGAATTCTTTGGCATTATCTTCTGCCGGATACATCACCGGTTTATCACGCCGGACCATCGTAATACCATCCGTACTCTCAGCCAAACCAATTCTGGAAGTACGCATACCAATGCCTTTAGCAGAATTATCTTCTGCCCTATACAACACACAGATCGTATCACCCTTCAGGGTAGCTGCCGGATTAAAGGTATCACTTTCTTCCCAACCGACAGGTTCTTTCCGCATCGGACAGTTGAATTTACTTTCAGGCCGAGGTTGAATGATGGGATTCACTCCTTCCGGTCTCACAAAACCACCCAATGCCCATTCAGGCAATACATTACTCTTCGTCGAAGACGCCGTGACCTGATTTGTTTCAGCCTTTTTCCCTGAGCACGAAAGAAAAAAGGCCTCCAAACAAACCAAAGCCATTAAACAGATTTGTTTCAAATGTCTCTTCATTTTTCTATCATCTTAAATAAAATGACTATTACGTTAATTGGTGTACAAGAAACGCAAAAAAATAGAGATAGAGAAATAAAATCCGAATTATTTAGCAATCCATTACGGAAGCTTCGATCCAATCTTATCAAAAGGCAACTGAGGGAAACCCGGAATATACTTGAATAGATCAGCATCAGCCTTGAATCCCTCTAATGGATTGTCAGGATTAACAAAACCCGGATCTTCATTGGTTATCCAGTTATTCCGAAATTCGGCCCATTGAGTCTCTCCATGGACCACATTACCAATACGATAGAAGAGATTACTTTCAATCAGATTCCCATGTGGATAAGCCGGATCTTCCTGCCAATAGTTTACCAATTTCGGATAAGCCTCGCTATAAGGAGGTTCGGTATGACGAACTTTCTTCAAACGCTGATCAATGATTCCATCCGGAGCCACCATTCCCGTACCCCAATTCTGCATACGATTATCCAAATGAATGGCACAGGGTGAATCAATAAATAAATTATGATGATAATGGTTATAATGTCCACCACCGATCAATACGGGTAAAGAGCCGGCATTGTGATAAATATTACCATAGACTTCACCACCACAAGCACCATCATCATGATAAGTAGCCGTTACCCGATGACGCGGACTTAACTTATGAAAATAACAATACCGAATGACATTGCCTTGCTCCGACGGATCACGTCCGTAATAAATCGCCCCTTGATCATCCACTTCGCCACAAACGTTCGTAATCTTACAATATTCTATCACATGGTTATTCCCATGAAACAGAATTGCCATACTGGGCGCATTATAAATGTCACACTGAGAAACCCGGTTGCCAACACCATCGATCCACACACCCGGACGATATGATTTCTCAATTCGGTTAAAATCATGTATCCGACAATTCTCCACAAAGTTATTTGCCGGAGTCAATGAAGCCCGATCGCCTCCACCCAGACTAACTCCACCTGCTCCTACATGGTATATATAACAATCCACTACGCCATTATCCGATCCTGCCTGTCGATTGAACAAGACATCCTGATATACTTTTCCCAACAAATCACCCACAACACGCGATGTCGGTACTCCTCCAGCTTCTGCAGCATGAGGTTTCAAGGTCGTTTTATCAGGAGTCAATGTACCTTTTCCCATTGATACAGCTACACCGCCCATATTCCGGATCGTACATCCCTGAATACGCACATGTTTGGTATCCTCCAAATAGATACCGATATACCGTCCATATTCAAATGTCAGATTTTCCAATGTCACATCCGAACAATGCTCCAAAGCCACCAAAGGTTCATCCAACACCGATACATGCAATGATGTGAGTGTATCTTTCGGATATACATACATCTTGCCTTCTTCCTCATCGATCACATATTCGCCTGGCAAATCCAATTCTTCCAATAAGTTCAACGCATACCAACGTCGCCAGTCAGCTCCCGTCATAAAGCCATAGACCGTTTGCATCGCCGGATGGATTGTCCTATCCGAAGGATCAATCTTTTCAACAGGTATCATATCATCCGCATACCCATGGGCGAAATATCCGCCAATCCAAAACTTCCCAGCATTTTTCCAAGCAGACGGGCGATCTTCATTATAACAGAATACCGGTAACTCTGCCTCTGCCACATGTTCTCCGGTTCCTGCCTTCAATACTTTCCCGATCAAGACAGTCGAATCATTCGGCCAACGGGCAATCTGCAAAGGTTGTTCGTTCATGAACAATTCGGTCCAAGCCACACTACTGGGACGACCAAAACCCGACGGATGCAATCCTTGCACATCAATTCCCAACTTCTGTAAATCCAATTCACGTACAACGGAACTTACCTGAGGCTGCAACCGTGCCTTCACATCCGGATTCGAAACCTTCTTCAAACGACTCAAAGTGATTGTCCGACCACCCGAAACAGAAACGGCTTCCTTTCCATAAGGTTTTATCCGCAGAGAAGCATACAAACCTTTTCCTATTTCCACCGTCCTATCCAACTCATAAGCACCGCCACGCAATATAATCTCTACATCTGCATCCTTTTTCTGACTAGCTTTATCAACGGCCGCCTGAATCGTTCGTAACGGTTTCTTCAAGGTCCCTTCTGCCTTATCGTTTCCTCGCGGAGAAACATAGATTTGTGTTTGAGCCAAAGAACATACACATATCCAAAAGGATAAAAAACTTACTCCTACAATCTTCTTCATATACTGTTTCTTTATTCCTCATAAAAGTAATTGTAAAGATAACAGTAAACTTCGAAAAGTTCAAATTATTTTTCTCATAGCAACATATATCCCCATCAGTATTCATTCTATAAACTTATTCTGAAGGTAAATAAAAGTCAAAATCACCATTCCGATCACAAACTAAAGTGCCATCCTGATAGATCAATGGTGCAACTTGTATAGAAGAACGCCTTAATTCATAAGGCAATACGCCATTTGAATCAATGGGAGATTCAGTATGAGATTTTCGCCCAGGGTGAGTAAAATAGAACACATAGGCACGATTCGCTACGACCAAAACATCAGCATGGGCCCCACTCGGTTTATCTTCAGGCCTAGAACTTGGTCCATCCAAAATAAGCCCCTGTTTTTCCCAATGCTCAAGATCTTCTGATTTATACAAACGAAGTCCTCTCCATTCATCCGTCAACATCCAATAATAACCTGAAAAGTAAAAGATATTTGGCCCTTCATGAGCATCTCCGCCTATAGCCAATTTAGGCTTTGACCAATTATATAAATCCGAACTTTCTGCAACAAAAGTATGCGCACCAGAGGATTCATCTTTATACCAGATAAGCCATTTTCCATCTGACTTTTGACAAAGAGCTGCGTCAATAACAGCTCCAGAAGACAAATTCAACAATCCTTCATATTTCCAATCCCATAAATTGGAACTAACATAATGAGCAATGTAGGCAGTTCCTCCCCAATGATTTCTCACTCCTTGTATATAAGACACAAACATATGGTATTTGCCATTCTGACATACAACTTCTGGCGCCCAAAATGTATTATGTCCTTTCTCAAATTCCAAATCCAAAGTTCCACGATATACCCACGTTTGTCCATGATCTGTCGATTCGGCCACACCAATTTGAGTTCCATAACAATACGCGACATCCGCTGCATCCAAATTAGCTCGGCGCTGCGTATATAACATCCACCAACATTTATCTACATGATTCCATACAACTACAGGATCAGCAGCCCCGTCAGTCACCGGATCACGATACAAAGGAGCCGGAGCAACATGAACGGATTGAGCAAACAAAGATACCAGCGATTCACTCGTAAGCAAAAAACAAAAACAAATTATATATAGATATTTCATATTATTCATTGTAATAAAACTACATTTCAGGTTGTTTTCCAAATATCTCTCTTAATTTCTGAATATCAAACTTAGGTCGGCGATCATAATAATAAAGGCCATTTTGTTCCAGCTCCACATCCGTCAATTGCGTATAACAATAACCTCCAATAAAAGGATACATTTTTAGGACCACATTCACCAAAGAAGTTACTTTCTTGTAATATTCTTCTTCCGTTGCCGATCCGCCATAACCCCAACCACCTTGATTTGTATTGAAGGAAACACCGCCAAACTCATCAAATAAATAAGGGCATGAACCATCATAAACAAACCAACGCGTTTCATGGTTATCAGGTCGGGAATTTGAACCCGTATTACACAATACCTGAGGATCTGTATTGAAACGATGCCCAGGGAATAAATTCCCTTCATTCCATAAATCTTTATACAAAGAAACTGAATCTTGATTATATAGATGAGATGATACAATATCAGTCTTATAATGCGTACCGCCTGAATTAGTTAACACCGGACGTGTCGGATCAGCCAATTTTGTCGCATCATAGAGTTGTGCCGAGAAACGAGGAAAATAAACTTTATCCACATTATTCTGCTCGTTCAAGGGAACCCACATGATAATGGACGGATGATTCCGATCTCGTTTCACCACCTCCAACCATTCCGGTATAAAGATCGATCCGGCAATAGGAAGATTATAATCTAGTCCCCAACTATTCATCTCTCCACAAGTAAGATAGCCCAACTTATCTGCCCAATAATGGAAACGTTCTTCAAACACCTTCTGATGTAAACGGGCTCCATTAAAACCAATAGCCTTCGACAACAATATATCATTCTTTAGAGCCGAATCGGAAGGAGCGGTCCACTGACTTTCCGGATAATAGCCCTGATCTAACACCATCCTTAAATAATAAGGCTCATTATTCAAGTACAACCGATTTCCTTCTGCATGAATTTTACGCATTCCTACATACGAATGAACCTGATCTACCACATTCCCTTGTTCATCCAGTACTTCATAATCTAAATCATAGAGAAAAGGAGATTCCGGGCTCCACAGTTTTGCCTTTTTCACCGGTAAAATCAGCGGAGTACTTTCCGAAGCCGTAATCGTCTTTTGAGCAACAACCTTTTCTCCATCTCGCAAGATAGCCCGTAATCTTGTACCACCTAAACTATAAAACATCGGATTAACAATTACTTGAGCATTGTCTATATCAGTAATCACCTGTACTGATTTTAAAGCTTTGGGATGAACAGCTTCCATCCAAACAGTCTGCCAAATTCCTGTCGTTCTCGTATAATTACAACCATAAGAGGAATAATGCGTTGATTGCTTTCCCACGGGCTGAACTCTATTTCTCAAGTCACTCTGGACGTATAGAACAAGAGAATGTTGATTTCCCGGTTTGACAAAATCCGTTAAATCCACTGAGAAAGAAGAACTACCACCAAAATGACGATCTACGAACTTCCCATCCACATAAATTTCAGATTCATAATAGACACCACCGAAGTTCAGCAGGATTTTCTTCTCTGACCACTCTGCCGGTATCTGGATATTCCGTTGATACCACAAATGTTCTATGAAGTCCGTATATCCTACTCCCGACAACTTACTTTCTGGTGAGAAGGGGACCAAAATATTACCTTCAAAACCTTTGGATTCTTTAAAATTCCGTTCTATGCCTGTTCCACTCGGATCTATCTGATAACTCCAGGTCCCATTCAAATTGATCCATTCCGTTCGTTCAAATTGTGGACGAGGATATTCCTCACGCGGAACTGACGCAAACAATAAAAACGCCGAAATACTCAAAACCCATGTCAAAACTATTTTTCTCATCCTTGTTCTCTCCTATTTAATCAAAAAATAATCAATTCCCAATTGACCTGTTTTCTTACATACAAATTGTATATCCAACGCATTATTAACAGGTTTATGTACTCCCAAATCAATCGTTGTTACAGCTGAATGTTCCGATAGCAAATTTACCGTCCTTACCAAAGTCCCGTTTACAAGAATATCAAATTCACCACACGCATTTCCCGTAATCAGACAAACCTTTAATGGCACATCATTAAACAACTCCGTCAGACGGACATTCACCGACTTACCTTCTTGGATAAACTGATAACATTTGGCTTCGCCATTACTCAATTCACCCCAAACATCCATTTTTTCTACTGGCCGAACAGCATCTCCCGACTGATAGGTTTCCAGATTTTCTGCTTCTATCGCACCCGGGTAAATATACCGATCCGCCTTACATTTCTCATTATAGACTTGTAACTCCTGTAATGTCATGATTTTACGAGAGGCCATTTCCGGCAAGGGTTTCCGATTACAAGAAGCACCTGGTTTTGCATACCAATAGGTATTCACCACATATTGCAAATGGAACCAACTGGTTCGGTTGGAACCCGAAGACTCTATATTGAAATCCAACTGCCTATTAAAAGGAATAGCATCCAATACACGTGTTCTTGTACAAGTATTATATCCCATAGAATTAGGAGCTGCCACTCGGACATTACTTAAAAATGGTGTATAAAATTCATCCTCCGGATTAGGAACAACGCCTCCGGCCCAACCATAATAATCCTCCGTTCCGGTACCAAACAACGATGGGAATGTATCATCATCTACATACACCTTTTCATCACCTTCTCCCCACCAGCCTTCTTCCGGATTTAATACCGTAAACTGATCACCGACATAAATCCCCTTTCCCTTCACATTAACCAGATTATAATCGAACAACGGAAAACCAGGTGTAGGGTCATCCATACGCCAAGATGAATGGAAATACATGGACCGATCATTCCAGGTATAAGGCATTACCTTAGCTGTTACTGACATCTGTATGTCTTGTTTTCCCATGTTTTCTATCTCCTGCTCTGCGATATGTTGATAAGGCATAATCCACCGGCAAATCATGGTTCCATCTTCCTGTACGGCTCTTTCCCACATCTGATAAGTTTTCAATCCAACTCCTATGTTAAAGAAGTCCCCTAACGGAGTCCAAACAGTCTGTTCTCCATCAAATGAGATCTTCAATACCGTAGAACGTAGTGCTTGGTCAAAATCTTCTGCATCTAATTGGAATACCAACTGTTCAATGGCTTTCTGCTTTTTCCGGATAAGCAACGTTTCTTTTTCTTGTGGCCGCAAAGTCTTATGAAAAGAATAAGCTTCCGTATTTTTTGTAGAAGCCAAATCTCCGTACACTCCTCTTTCCAAAACGTGCCCTACACTGTCAATCAATATTTGCGATTGATTATACTCATCCATACTAAAAGTCCGGACAGATGTACCTTGAGGATAACTTCTATAACTGATAATATTATAAAATACCTTTTTATCCATCGTAACTTTACAGCTTTTTGCATAAGGAATCGGCAAATAGGAATTACCGGCACGGCGGGTTTCCATCGCAAGCGGAGGCTTAACAAAAGACTCACCTTTGACAAACTCAAAAAAGTTACAATTAATCGTCGGCTCGTCTTCTCCATCTAAATAAATTTTCAGATTCGCGCCTGTCGTATCATCCAGTCCATAATAGAAACAAACAGCCCATATTTTCGTAATAGCCCCAGGACCTTTGTCTTCCATTAATACCCATTCAGTTTCTCCTTTCCGGTTCTTTTCCGTACGAATACAAAAGACGCCATCCGAATCAGCAAACCAACCAGGTTGATCCGGAGAAACAGAAGCCCGATTATAACTGCTCGCCTGCATTGCTTTATAAGGAATTGACTCCGGATATTCTACCAATTGCTTCCGGTCCACCATTTCCCGAAGTAAACTCTGCATACTTACCTGTTCCTGCGCATGAATGAAACATAAGTTTATTAATGCCGCAATTACAAATAGACAAAATTGATTTTTCATGATATCAAACTACATTTATCCGTCGTTACTTTTATTAATTACAAGTTGGAAATGCCGAGATTCTCAAACGCATAGCCCCCATAGGAACCAGTTCTATATCATCTACCTGTTCTGATTTTATAGCCGATTCATAGGGGAGAACACCACAAAGTTTATACTCATCTATCTTCCATTCAGGAACAATCCTGCCTTTAGCTTGGAATACGAGTGGTATATTTTCAGGTGTAAACGGATTCACTCCCGGAGCTAATGTTTTCTTCTCTTTCAATGTCACTCCAGTTTCCAACTGTAACGCATAGTTCCATGATGATTCCGGATAAATTTCATAAGACGGCCAGCTTTCCACATCTGCACCTTTCTGCCATTGAGAATCCCAAATAGCCGTTTCCGTACTGTTCTTCTTCACATATTTCTCTTTGATCTTCAGTGATAAAGTCAAAGGACCATAATCCACACTGACACTATTCTTGTTTACCTGCCATTTTCTATATGAGATTTCCATCGGGAAGTTTACTTCTATCTTATCTCCATTTTCCCAAGTTCGCTGTAAACAAAGATATTTTCCCGAGCCAAAATCCATTTGAACCTTTTGGCCATTCACCTTTACATCTGCATCTTTCGTCCAACTGGGAATACGAATATAGAAGGGAAATACTACTGCCTGATCACTCGCTATAGTAAAAGAGATTTGAGAATCAAACGGATAATCAGTCTGTTCCCGAATCACAACCTCTTTACCATCAGCCACTTTCACTGTTGCCTCGCAACTATTAAAAAGTACAGCAGCCACTCCATTATCCGGTGTTGCCATTACCAAATGTTCCGCATAATAAGGCCATGCAAAGCCATGATTATGTTGACAGCAACGACTACTAAATGGATTCATGGCCAAAAAAGGACCAGCATTATCAATTCCTGGTTTATGATTCTCACTATCACTCATGACCATATTGGGAGAAGTAATATAACGTAATGATTTCATATCCGGCATTAGTGCCGCCGGATAACTGTTGAACGCTACATCTTCACAATTTTCCGCCCAATAAGGGTCACCCGTTATTAATAACATAATCTCATCCGAAGCCATCTGTTCTGCAAATCCACAAGTTTCCGTTCCTTGACGAGGATCAAAGAATCCCATGCGTGCATTTTCGTCTGCCCCAAACATACCACCAGGGACCTGACCAAAGGCACGACGAATCAGACTTTGCACATTATAGCTGGCAGATACATATTTTTCATCCCCATTAAACAAATAATAAGTGGCAGGTTCTCGAAAACACTGAGCCACATTCACATTATGCCAGTTCGGAAGCTCGGTCGACTTCGTCCAATCGGCAGTATTTCGATGTAACTTATCTGCTAACTTCAACAGTTCCTGATCTCCTGTCCGATTATACAGCCAAACTACACTCCAAAGATTATCACCACCACGGCTATTTTCCCAATACGACTCCAAGAATTTCTCATCCGGAACAGTCAGTTGATAATGAAAATAACGAGTCATAAAACCAAGTACCCGCTCATCCGAAGAATATTCATAATACGATTGTAGGATCCACAGTGCTACCATATTTGGCCAAAAATCTTGCGCACCATCCACTTCCGTATAAGGGCCAAAATTCCCATCTTCTCGCTGGCTAGCTAGAATCGCTTCAATCCAAGTTTGCGTTTCTGTCAACAAATGTTCATCCTTTAATAAATACGCCAATCCGGCATACCCTCTTAACCAATACGGGACTTCTTCCCATCCCCATTTACCTCCAGATTTCAACCAGGCATTATCATCTTTTTGTAACCACGCACTGATTTCCCCCAAATGTCCGTTTAAACCATCACGCTACAATTCCAACATAGTCCGCAACCAACCTTCCGGGCGAATACTACCCGTTGGTAATTTAATAAACTGTTGAGGCTGTAATGGTTCTCGATTACTTATATAATTCGCATTAACCGTCTTAATCGGCATTCGATCCACCATGCCCCCTTCCTGTTCTGTCGGAACGGAAGAACAAGAAGAAAGCAATAATACTAATGCTAATGAATAAATCTTCTTCATAACAATTATTATTTTTCAATCATACTTTTAATCAAGTCAATTTCTTTTTGATCATATGGCGCATAATTTCCCTTAAAAATATCATGCTGCCATTCTCCCGTATAAGGCAATTGTTCCGGACGATGCCCCCACGGTAAATGTGTTTGTGTTTTTCCATTTACCAGTCCCCACATAATATTACCTACATTTGCATTCTTAAAGACTGGTAAAATATCAAGAATATATGATTTTGCAACCCGATTCATCCATTCAGTACAAATTACTGGACGTCCAAATTTTAAAAAGTAGTTCATTTTCTTTTCTGTTTCCTCCTTTGGAGCATAACAATGAAAAGTAATGATATCTGAATTTTCTATTAAAAACTCATTCAATTTCTGATTTTCATTCCACATTCCAGCAGTCAAAGGCTGCGTCGGATTTATTTCCCGTGCCCATTTAAAGACTTTATAAAGTAAAGGGAAACTTCTTTCTGGAAAATTTGTATTTGTTGGCTCATTATACAAATCCCAAATAAATATACGATTATCTTCTCTAAATCGAAACAAAATATCCTTAACATATATTTCCAACTTATGATGGGTACGTTCATCTACAACCATTGAACACCCTGGAGAAGGAGACCATACCCAAGCATACCAGCCTTCTAAAGGTTCTGGCTGCTTTCCAATCTTAGGATCGGTATTTACACCAAATACACAATCATCAAAAAAAACAGGCATAACTTTTATCCCATGCGTGTTACAAATATTCAAAAAATGATCAAATGTTTGAATGAAATAATCTGGATCATCCTCATAAACAACATACTGTAAAACAACTCTAACACAATTCATACCAAGCTCTTCCATCAATCGCATTTCCTTATCAATCAATTCGGGAGAGAAACTGGTTTTATCCCACATAGCTGTATAATTAATTGCATTCGAAGGAATATAATTCACCCCACAATACCATGGATGTTCTTTTTCCCATTTCTTCGCTTTTTCAATATTCCATAAACCTTCTTGAGCAAAGGATACAACCGTAGACACAAATAATATGCTTATACAAAAAAAGAGATTTCGAAATTTCATAATCTTATATTTAACGTTTACAATAGACATACAATGACAAACAGACTACCCTTCAACGCATCATATAAGTTAGAATGAAAAGATACATGAATTTCTATTTGTCTACTTCAAAAAACAAGCAACATAGAAAATAAAAAGGTTCGTTCCAGGAAACCAGAACGAACCTTTCCTAAAAAAACTGTTCCCTATTTAATAGTTATAAATTCACTATTTTCAAACATTATCTAATCCTTACAATAGAAGAATAAATAGCCTGATCTGCTCCATTTGCTAATACTCCTACACGAGCATATAGAGCTTTTGCATTGGAAACATCTGTATTACCACTAATATCTGCTGTGAAACTAACAGTACCCGACTTCACATCAGATATATCTTGGCGAAACACATTATTCACATCATCCACAAACTGAGTCTTGCTTAAAATCAACATAACCTTATTGATTGTTGCAGACGGAACAATCTGCTCTATCGTGAATGATGCTGTCATCTCAGATTCACTTACACTGATCTGTTCATTCTTAATCAAGAAATAAGGTGTTACTTCCAATTTAATGTCTGCACTTCCTTTTAGATTAACAACCATCGTATCGCGATTATTCACCCAAGGTCCATTTCCATCACGTGTCACTAACTTATATTCTCCGTCAAATAACATCGCAGAAAATACACCATCTTGACCCACATATACTGAAATCGGATCATGTTTATCATAACCATCCTGAAAGAGCTGAAGTTGAATAGCTTCACCTGTTCCTCTTAAATTAAGAGCTTCCCCATTATAAGTAATAGTACCCGTCAATCTAGAATCCGGTGCATCATAATTATCCTTACCACATCCAGAAAACAAAACAACCAGTACTAACAAAGAAAATATATTCGATAAAATCTTCATATTCGTGTACATTTAATATTATTGATATGGATTCTTCACCAATTTAGGATTGTTATTAATCCAACCCAAATCCAAAAAGTTATAATAATTCTGCATTCTAAAATAGCGAGCATTCGGTGACATAAACAAATAATCTTCAACAAACACCCATTTTCCATCATTCGGATCACCAGGAGCTACAACCAAATATGGCCATAAACGACGATGACGAGCTAATTCATCATTATTATTGCCATTCCAAATTTTATCAGCCAAACGCCAACGTTTCATATCCCAGTACCGATGATCTTCAAAAGCAAATTCTACCCGATTCTCATGAACAATATTATCAAAAGTCACAGTTTTTAAAGGCTTCACTCCTGCACGATTACGAACAGCATTAATGTAATCCAATGCCTTTCCATTACTTAATTCAAATGAAGCTTCTGCTGCAATCATATAGGCTTCTGCCATACGGAAACGGGGCATCCACATTTCAGAACCACGTCCACGAGTTCCTGCAGATGGTGTTTCATCAATAAATTTACGAATATAGAAACCTGTTTTATTTATATACTGCTCATTTGATTCCTTCGGCCCATTTAGAGCTGTGATAATATTTCCCTGAGCATCTTTAGAATCCAAGTCGCCTGTTAGGATTTGCCACTTACCATCAACCTTATTCAATTGACCTGCTTGAAGAATTACCGGAGAACTCTTTAACGTCGCATTGGGATATATAACCGTTCCCCATAAACGAGGATCTCGATTTTTAAATGGTGCATCAGCTGAATCATAAAATTTATAAGATCCATTCTCCATTGTTTCAATCTTACTACCTTCACCTGGAGTATCCGTATCTATTTCTTCAAACTGTTCCACCAAATTCAAGACAACACCCAACCAGCTATTATCAATATCCTCTGCATGAGATTTAGGAGCATTAAAATTCGTAAAACCGTGTGTCTGACCAGGATATTTATAATCTCGAGCCCAGATTACTTCGGTATTATTCTCTTTTACAGATACAGCCTGATAGAAATTCAAACCTTTATCATCTGGACGCTTATCCTGCAGTTCATACGGGCTATTTTGGATGACATCTTCAGCTGCAGCCAATGCTATTTTATAATATCCTTCTGCCTTATCTGCAGGTATACCAACTTCACCACCGTCTGTCTTAATGGGAGTCGTCATCTTATTATTATAATTGGCAATGGAACCTGCATACAAAGCAGCTCGAGCTTCCAACATCTTGGCAGCCCATTTATTAGCTCTAGCACTATTTGTTTGTTTATTAGTTGACATCATGCCTGCTATCGCCTGACATTCACTAATAATATAATCATACATCTCTGCTTCTGTTGAACGAGGATATTGCATACTCGTAACATCCATTCCCGGTGTATAATCAAATATATCATCTCCTACTATTGGCATTCCTCCAAGTCCTCTACACATATTAAAATAATACCAGGCACGCAAAAAACGAGCCTCACCTTCCAATGGCGCCTTTTCTGCATCTGTTAGTGCAGTTGTTTCTCGTAATCCTTTCAAAAATTGATTGATATTACGAACCAATGTGTAATCATAAACTCGCCATAAATCATCTTCAAAAGTAGAACGTTGATCTGGCCCACCATCACACTTTGCTGCATCATCTATTATCGCAAATGATCCCCAGTCTGCAACGTGTTGCCCCCATGTCACACGACCATAATAATTCGCCAAAACAGATTTAATCATAACAGGATCATTAAAAATCTGTTCATCTGTCATAATTTTATCCGGTTCACGATCTAAGAAACCATTACAAGCAGTCATTGACAAAACTAAAGATGTCAATGCTACCAACATATATCTTTTTTTCATACACGTTTAAAATTTAAGATTCATACCGATATTAATAATTCGAGTAGTCGGATATCCTAATCCGTTTGTCTGATCAGATTCAGGATCGACACCTTTCATATTTGTTATTGTAAATAAGTTGGTTCCTGCAACATAAAATCTCAAATCTGAAATCAATACTTTCTGTATAATATGTTTTGGTAATGTATATCCAAACTCCAAATTACGAAGTTTAACATATCTTACATTTTTCTTCCAGAATGTACTATTCCAATAATTACTATGAGAGCTATTACCAATCAACAACATAGGATAAGTTCCTTTGATATATTCGCTATCTGCATCCCAAATATCAGCCAAATGCCATGTGTCTTCCATATAATACTGAGGGTTATTACCACCATCATGGAATGGATTACGCTGTTCATAATCTTGATACCAAGAAGCTAAAGCACCACCAGTCAAATCAAACGACAAATCAAAGCCTTTCCACCCAAAAGCAAAATTCAAACCCCAGTTTAATACGGGTGTTGCACCTTCACGATAACCGACAGGACGCTCATCCATACTATTAATAACACCGTCACCATTCACATCTTTATATTTTATATCACCCGGACGAAGTGTTTTATTTCCTTGTCTGTCATTATCAATCGGATAAGTAGCAATTTCTTCCCAGCTTTCAAATTGTCCAATAGCTTCCAATCCCCAATTCACATAACCAAAACGATGATCGATTGAATTACGATAAACATCCCATGAATTAGAGAATCTGGGTTTATATTGTTCCCAATCATAGAAACGTGCATAAGTGACATTTCCTCCAATCGAATACGTAAAATCATTTATACGATCACTCCATTTTACGATTGCGTCATATCCCATATGTACATCTGAGTTCAAATTCTCTTTCGGTAAAGAAAATCCTACTTCCGAAGGCAACAACACATCATAACGGGAAGCCGGTAATCCTGTACGATGACGTCTAAAGAAGTCAAACTGACCAGTCAGGCGATTATCAAAAAAGGCTGCATCAAAACCTACGTCTAAAATCTTAGCTTTAATCCAAGACAACGTAGTTACCGGTAATCCTCGTGGAACCGAACCAATTGTATATTCACCATCAATAACAGATCCTCCGTTTTTATAATTATAACCTGTCATATAGTCAAAAGCAGCATATCCATCTACATTATCATCTCCTACCAATCCGTATGATCCTCTTAATTTGAAATCACTAAAAATAGAAGACATATCAGACTCTTTCCAGAAATTTTCTTCAGAAATTCTCCAACCTACAGAAGCAGAAGGGAAGAAGCCCCAACGATGATTGGGCGGGAATTTCCACGATCCATCATACCTTGCTGAAAACTCAACCAAATATTTATTTGCATAGTCATAATTACCTCGGAACATCCAACCTAAACGAGCTTGAGTTTCATTTCCATAATCATTATAGGTATCCATTGTTTCATAATCAATCAGATGCAAACTATTAGCCGTTGGTATCGAATGTAACCAAGAACGAGGAGTATCTCGTTTTACAGCCTCCAAACCAGCAATAGCTGATACAGAATGTTCTCCGAACTTTTTATTATAAGACAATTGAACATTTGATAATAATTCTTCTTTATGTCCAACTTCTCGTTCTCGCCAAGGATTCTTATTTTCAAAAATAACAGGATAGGTATCCGTTGCTTCATCATAACCATAAAGCTTATAGGTATATTCTTGGTTATTCATCACATTATACGCCAGATAATAACCAACCATCGCTTTGGCTTTCAATCCATCAAAAATATCATATTCAGCATTGGCTTGCAACTGAGCAACACGCCAAGTGTTTTTATATTCACCAGACAAATCATAAGTTAACCAAGCAAAATTTGTCGCAGCATTGGAAGATGTTAAAGTTGGATAATTTGGATTATCATTTGCATAAGGCCGTTTGGTAGGCAGATTTCGATAAGTCCCAAAACGAGGCATCCAATAATCATCCACCTCAGGAACCCCCGGATTCTTACGCTCTTCAATACGACCATTCATTGAAGCTCCAATTTTTAATCGCTCATTGATCTGAGCATCAATATTCATTTGAACATTCGTACGTTTAAAACCTCCATAATTGACAATCATCGCATCCTGATTCAAATGACCAACAGAAAAATAATAATTAATTTTATCCGAACCACCTGAAACATTTGCATTTACATAATACTGAGGAGAGGTTTCCCAGATAAAATCATACCAATCAAAAGGAACATATCCTTTTTCAGTACCCTGCTTCCACTTTTCATAGTCTTCTTTAGAATATGTATAATCAGTCTTTCCTTGTACTGTTTCTGATTGAATATAATTCGTTATATAAGTTGTTGCATCTGCTGGTTTTGGGAAACTAGAAGGTGTTTGCCAACCATAGTAAGTGTTAATGGAAACTGTATTTTTACTATTTTTTTCCCTTTTTTAGTTGTTACAACCACAACTCCATTAGCTGCACGTACACCATAAATTGAAGCTGAAGCATCTTTCAATACTGAAATACTTTCAATATCATTAAAATCCAAATTATTAAATTGTCCTTCATCTGACTGAATACCGTCAATTACAAACAACGGAGTACCCATATTTCGAATCTGGATAGTAGTAGAAGCTCCTGGACGTCCATCTACCTGACGTGTATTTAAACCAGCTATTTTACCAACCAAAGCTCCAGATGCCGTAGAGGCTACAGAACGGCTAATATCCTCATCTCCTACGGAAGAAATAGCTCCTGTTAAAGTTGCTTTTTTCTGTGCCAAACCGAAACCTGTTACAACAACTTCATCCAATGTCTCGGAATCTTCTTTTAAGGTAATCGTCAAATTACCCCCTCCTATAGATGTTTTAACTTGCTGATTTACAAAGCCTATATACGAAACTTCTAAAACAGCAGACTCTTCTACACTAATGGAAAAATTACCATCCATATCAGATATGGTACCATTAGTTGTCCCTTTTTCTACAATATTAGCACCTATCACCGGTTGACCTGCTGCATCCAGAATTTTCCCTTTCACAACATTCTTTTTTTGCTGGATACTGGAATTTTGAACATTTTGTCCGGGATTCTGTTTTGAAGTCACAGGTAATAAAAGAACTTGATTTTGGGATATTTCATAGCCTAAACCTGTTCCATCCAAAATTGTATCTAAAACCTTCCGTAATGATTCGTTAGAAACATTCAAGCTGACCTTCAATGACAAATCTACATTATTGGCATCATAGAAAAATGAACATCCACTCACTTTTTCGATCTGACTCATCGCCTCACTTAACGAAACATCCGTCAGTTGGATCGAAATCGGTTTTACAGCTTCCATTTGTACCTCTGAAGCATATATAGCCGGAGGCAATAAAAATAAACTTAATGATAAAGGGAATCTCCATATTTTACCCTTCATCCAATAAAGCAAATGCTTTTTCATAACTTACATATTAAGATTAAAAAATTAGATTAAAATATTCACACCCTACATGTTGACATGTTTTTCATGCTATTACACCTTCCCCATAGGCCTAAATTTTATTATTAAACGATTCTTTTATTCGTATTAACAACCATATATTATTTTAAGACTCTCTTTTTAATAATATTT